>JAAUXY010004736.1_pt1 | contig 14584 bp, 11 predicted proteins | sample 7278121 | NCBI WGS metagenome assembly JAAUXY01 (sample SAMN14350117, study PRJNA611818) | marine sediment metagenome | isolation source: surface marine sediment (1.8m) | place: French Polynesia: Moorea | collected 2018-08 | reverse complement strand
TGTGGCAGCCGCCATCATTGTCTGACCCAGGGCAGTGACCAAATGGTGGTTAAAGCGCAAAATACAGCCCGCGCGAAAAAGGGCGACGAAGTTGAATTGTATCTAAGCTCAAAGACAAAACTCAAGGGCACCGCAATCGTGTATCTCATTCCAGTCCTGGGAATTTTTGTCGGTGCTTTTTCAGCCAATCCGCTTTCAGCGGCAATGGGTTTGAATCCATCCCTGGGAATGGCTGTGTTCACATTGGCCGGACTGGTTTCATCGATTTTTTTAATGCGCTATTTAGCACACCGCATGGAATCCGATCAGTCGCTGATCCCAGTCGTAAAGCGAGTGGTCTTCAGCGGCCAATCAATGCCGATCAAGAGGATTTGATATATGTTCAACCGACGTCAATTTTTATATCTAACCGGCGCAGGGGCCTTAAGCGCATTGAGCGCACACAGATGGCCATTTACAAGCGCCGCAATAGGATCATCGCAACAAACCGATTTTTCTCCGGATGTAGAGCTGTCTTTGACAGCATCGCCTTCTGAGATCCAGATTTTCCCGGGCCGACCTACAACCGTATGGCAATATAGCGGGCATGTGATCAAAGGAGATCCCAACAGTTTGCTCAACCTGGCAAATTCATATTTAGGTCCGATTATCCGCGTGCGCCAGCACCAGAAAGTCCGCATCCATTTTAAGAATGACCTGCCGGCCCGAAGCATCATCCACTGGCACGGATTGCATGTCCCGGCCGAAATGGACGGCCATCCCAAGGATGTCATTACCTCAGGGCAAACATTCACGTATGAATTTGATGTTTTAAATCGCGCCGGCACCTACTGGTATCATCCCCACCCGCATGGTCGCACCGGTCACCAGGTTTACGGCGGTTTGGCGGGGCTTTTTTTGGTTTCCGACGCTGAGGAAAAAACCTTAAAATTACCCACCGATCAGCAGGATATTCCATTGGTCATCCAGGACCGTGCATTCGATCAAGACAACCAACTGGTATACCTGCCGCGGGGGATGCACGACAGCATGACAGGCATGCTGGGCGACAGCATCTGCGTCAACGGCAAGCCGGACTTCAAGCTTTCGGTCAAAAACAGAGCTTATCGATTGCGTATTTTGAATGGCTCCAACTCGCGTATCTACAAGCTGGCCTGGAGTGACGGTATGCCATTGACCGTGATCGCAACCGATGGCGGTCTGCTGGAAAAACCAATCCAAAAAAAATATGTTGTCTTGGGCCCGGCCGAGCGTATCGAGCTGTGGGCGGATTTCAGTAAATACCCGGTCGGTACATCTTTGGAATTGGTCAGCAAATATTTTGAAGCTGCCATGCAAGGAAGTGCCATGGGACCGCGCAGGGGCATGACGGCTGGTGAGAATTTGCCTAATGGTGCACCCTTTAAGATTTTGAGAGTCGATGTCGACAAAAAAGAAACCGAAACCCGCTCGCTTCCCCAAAAGCTGTCTGCCATCGAGCGCTATCAGCCACAAGACGCCGATAACAAGGATAACCCGCGGCATTTTTCATTTTTCATGCGACATATGCATGGCCTCATCAACGGCCGCACCTTTCGCATGCAAGAGGTCGCCGATGATGAACGCATCCGGCTTAACTCGACTGAGATATGGGAACTGGCCAACGATGACCGGCGAATGGGAATGATGATGATGCCCATGCCCCATCCGGTTCACCTGCACGGCAAGCAGTTTCAGGTCATCGAACGCAGGGGTGCACTTCACAACGGTTATGTGGATGAGGGCTGGAAAGACACGGTTTTGCTGATGCCCGGCGAACGCGTTCGTATTGTGACGAATTTTACCGATTATAAGGGGTTGTTTTTATACCATTGCCACATTCTAGAACACGGGGATATGGGAATGATGCGCAATTATCTAGTTACCTGAGGCTTTTAGATAACACGTTCAAAAGATGGTAGATCCGGCATCATTTCCTGGTAGATACAACACTCATTTAGTTTCTGAATCATCAGCCCTAAATAACCTGCATCAGTTAATTTGATTCGGTTTTAATCGAAATACTATTGAAGATAATTAGAATGTCAACGAGAAATGAGGTTTTGGCAATGAATAATTTGAGTTATATCACATTCGGGCTCCTATTGACACTTATCATATCGTTTTTATTCATGGGTTGTGTGAGCGAACCGGTAAACATCAATTGGTCTGCTAACCATCCTGCAAATCCAGAGACTCAAGAAGCTGAATTCATCGTGCCACAGAATCCTTTTGAAGCAAATATGGCTGTTATGAAAGAAGAGCCGGAAAAAGATTCCATGATGAAGCATAAAATGCCGCAAGAAAGCGGTATGCAACACATGGATCACAACATGGGAGCCAAGACCAAGAAACATTCGGATTCGGAATCAAAAATGGAACCCGAACAAACCGAAGATCATCATCAGCATCAGGAGCATAGCCAATGAAATTTAAACGAAGATATTTAGGGCTGCTATTGGGTGTGGTGCTCTTTACAGTCGGATGTGTCCAGGTTCCCAAAGAGGCTGGTTTTAACGAGGTAAAAGGCTTGATCGAAGAGCGTGTTGACTACCGCATTCAGTGGAAGCAGCAAACCGAGGCCGATCGAGAGGTTGAAAAAGCCGTCGCAGAGCTGCTTAAAAATGAGCTGACGCCGGAAACAGCGGTACAAGTTGCTTTGCTTAACAACCCCAACTTACAAGCGGCGTATGAAGATCTTGGAATTACGCAGGCAGATGTCGTTGAGGCCGGCATGCTCGAGAACCCGGTGCTGTTCGGCCAAGCACGCTTTCCAAATAAATCAGAGGCATCAAACAATTATGAATTTGGAATTACGCAAAACTTTTTAAATATCCTGATGCAGCCGGCCCGTAAAAAGCTGTCCGCCATCCGCTTTGAGCAGGTTAAACTGCAGGTTGCCGACGAGGTGATTCAAATGGTTGCTCAGGTACAAAAATCTTATTTTACGGTACTTGGCGCCAGACAGATCAGGGATTTGAGAAATGAAATCTCCCTTGCGGCTGGCAATTCTTATGAACTGGCCCAACGGTTGCACACGGCCGGCAATATCAGCGATCTTGAATTGGCCACTGAAAAGGCGCATTTTGAACAGTCGAAAATGGAATTGGCAAATAGCGAAACGGTCTTGCTCGATGAGCGTGAGCATTTGACGCGCCTGATGGGCCTCTGGGGATATCAAACCAACTGGCGTTTGCCGCAGCAGTTGCCGGACATTCCACACGCAGAAATGCCGCTGGAACACGTTGAGTCGATGGCCATCGAAAGCCGTCTCGATCTGGCCGCTGAAAGAAAAGCGGTAGAAGCCCTGGCCCAGGCTCTGGGCATCACGATCGACTGGCGCTGGGTGGGACAAATAGAGGTGGGAATCAGCACAGAGCGTGAAACCGACCGAACGTGGGTGACCGGCCCTTCTTTGGCTATAGAGCTGCCAATATTTAATCAACGACAGGCAGACATCGCCCGGCTCGAGGCGCAGCTGCGTCGCAGCCAAAACAGGTTGACTACTCAGGCAGTGGAAATCCGTTCAGAAGTGCGCTCCCTGAGGAGTCGATTGATCATGCAGCGTAATATCATTGATCATTACCGGCACACCGTTTTGCCGCTCAGAGAACAGATCGTCGATCTGACGCTCAAAAACTACAACTTTATGCTGACAGGCGCTTTTGAATTGCTGATGGCCAAGCAGCAGGAGTTTGAGGCTTATCAAAAGTATCTGGAAGCTATCAGGGATTATTGGATTATCCGCGCTGACATGCAAAGATCTTTAGGCGGCCGTCTGCCGGATCACATGCAAAGTAGAATTGATTCAGGACCCGATATGGCCACCCAAAATAAAATAATTAACCAAGATGTTCGGGCACACGCCAAAAGAATAAAGTGAACATCGAACAAGAGGAGTAAAAGCATATGCTCACCAGACGTCAAATGCTCATTTCGGCATTGGGCTCCATGGCCGGGGGCGGATTGCTGAAGAAAGCCAACGCCGCTACCTCAAAAAATGAGGTACATGCGCACTCAATGACATCTACCCAACATCAAAGCAGAAGACCATACACTCCGGTGGTGACGCCCAACGGCAGCACCTTGCCGTATAAAATGAAAAACGGCGTCAAGGAGTTTCACCTGATTGCCGAACCGGTCGAACGTGAATTTGCACCGGGTATGAAAGTTAAATGCTGGGGTTATAATGGACAGACACCCGGCCCGACAATCGAGGCCGTAGAGGGCGATCGTGTTCGCATACTGGTAACCAATAAGCTGGCTGAGCATACCAGTATTCACTGGCACGGTATTTTTCTGCCCAGCGGCATGGATGGTGTCGGCGGTTTGACCCAGCCCCATATCAAACCCGGTGAGACCTATGTTTATGAATTCACCCTGCGCCAGCACGGCACCTTCATGTATCATCCACACGCCGATGAAATGGTTCAACTGGCCGTGGGCATGATGGGGCTTTTCATCGTACACCCCAAAAAGCCTGAGCGTCCACGAATCGATCGCGATTTCGCCATCATGCTTCACATGTGGTCTATTCATCCCGGAACCTATCGACCGGATCCGGCCGTGATGCTGGACTTCAACATCTTTACGTTTAACAGCAAGGTGTTCCCCGCCGTAGATCACCTGGTGGTCAAAACCAATGATCGGGTGCGCATACGGATTGCCAATCTGAGCATGGATGAGCACCCGATTCATATCCATGGACATGCCTTCCGCATCACCGCAACTGACGGGGGTCAGATACCAAAGGCCGGGCAGTGGCCGGAGACGACTGTCCTGGTGCCGGTGGGTGCGACCCGTAACGTTGAATTCATTGCCGATGCGCCGGGGGATTGGGCTTTTCACTGCCACAAATCCCATCATACGATGAACGCGATGGGTCACGATATCCCCAACACTCTGGGTGCCAATCAAAGAGGCCTGGAGGAGAAAATCCGTAAAATGATTCCCGGCTATATGGCAATGGGGGAAAGCGGCATGGCCGAGCACGCCGAGCATGTGGATCATATGCCGGGCCCCAAAAATACGTTACCCATGATGATGGGCAAAGGCCCGTTCGGCAATATCGAAATGGGGGGGATGTTCACCGTGGTGAAAGTGAGGGATCATCTGAAATCTTATGATAAAGACCCCGGCTGGTACGATCATCCGAAGGGAACTGTGGCTTATCGATTAAAAGGGAATGATTTAAAAAAGCGTTAATCTTTTTAAGGTTGAATTTATTCATTTAAGGTTTCCCGGCGTGGGTTCCTGCCTGTAGTTTCAGAATGAAATTCATCAAACCGTAATATTTGTATTCCAGCGGTAAAAATTGGGGGAAAGACGCGCAATTATCTGGCCTTTTTTAAGTTCTGAATAAAATGGGCTAAATCCCAGATTTGATTTTCGGTCAATTGGTCTTTAAAAGCAGGCATCGTACCGCGACCGTTGGCGATCTTCCAGGCAAAATTGCCATCCGAATGGTGGCCGGCACGCGCTGCCAGATTGGACGGCTTGGGATTCAAGGCAGCGGCCAAGGGGCCATCACCCTGACCGTTTTTCCCGTGACAATTGGCACAGAATTGCTCAAATAACTTTCGGCCCCGTTCGATAGCGGCTGCATCCTTGGGCACTGGATTCGGACGTTGAGCAGCTTCCTCAGGGGCATTCCACTCATGGGCAAACAGAACCAGCGGAATACACAAAATCAAGGCCCATATCCAGGACGTGTTTAAAATATACCTTACCCATCTCATTTTATTACCCAATATAGGTTTCAAGGATTAAACCGTTGACACACCATCTGTTTGGCTTCTTCGAGGGTAAGCTTGCTCATGTTCAGCACCAAATGATACAGAAAAGGATCATCATAATCGGTTTTGCCGAGTTTTTGATAAAGCGTTTTTCTGCGTTTGTCCTCGCCTCTGATAAGTCGGGTGGCGCGACTTTCTGACAGCTCATAGTTTTTTTGCATAAAGCGCACCCGGTTTTCGAACGCATCGATCATCAAAATATGGAAAGCATCCGGATGATCATCTAAGATGTACTGGCTGCCCCGCCCCAAAATGACCACATCACCTTCATCGGCAATCTGGGCAATAATAAGCACCAGATAATCAAGATATATGGTTTCATCGATGTAGCCGCGTTCACCTTTCAGGATTTTGTCCACCAGCGGTCGCGACACCATCCGGGAAACAAACCGCGAAAGCTTGCCGCCGGCTTCATTTTCCACCGTTTCCACCCAGTGGGTGGACACATTGGCCATTTCCGCAACTTTGGCGACGATTTCACTATCGGCAAATTCATATCCCAGTTCATCGGCGACCATTTGCCCCAGCGTTTTACCACCGGCGCCATATTGTCTTGAGATGGTGATAACGGCCATACGTTCATCCTCCTGGCTCAATTTAGGGCTTTCCCCCAATCGGAATGTTGGAACATCAGAATATTGGAATAATGGGTTTGGTTTTTTTGCAGCGATGTTCCTTAAAAAGGAATCATTCTAATAATCAACTAAAAATCGGATTATATCCTTCAGTTACCCAATATTCCATCATTCCACTATTCCATTATTCCAGCTACAGGTTATTTTTAAGACAAGCTTATATTTCTCGTGCCGCCTTTTGTTTACTAACATTGACTTAAGATGTTATTCGTCTGCTTTTTCAGGCGGAACCAGCAGGGTCGGATAAATGGATTCTTCGGCAATTTTACGGGGTGTGCTGCCGAGGAATTTTTCGACCCAGGCCGCTTTTGCAGAGGAGCCCAAAACAATCATGGTTGCCTGGCAGTCTTTGGCTGCCTTTTCGATTTCTTCGTCCGGATCGCCGATATAAACATGCTCGCGGGCTTTGATTCCGGCAGCCTCAAAAAGCTCGCAGATGTCATCCAGTTTATCACGCGCTTCTTTGCGTGTTTTTTGAATGGCCATGGCAGAAGGGCCTTTTAATAGTTTTTCATCCGCCACATGCACCAGGTGCACCTCCTGTACAGTTTCATTTAATGTTTTTACATATTCAACCGCACGCAGGCTACCGGGTGACCAGTCGATGGCCAGCAGGGGTCGTTCAAATGGCTCTTCAACGGATATGGCCGTTTCTGAAAGCTGCTTATAGACCAACACCGGCGTATACGCCCGTCGCAGTAACTCGGTCACATCCGATCCCGAATACAAATGTTCTAAAACACCTTTGTGCGATCTCCCGATAACAATCAGGTCGGCATCTTCTTTGTGGGTCGCTTTGATCACCTCGGGCACCAGGCTTCCGACCACGATGTAGACACCCACCTCCATGCCTTGCTCAAAGAGATTTTCAGCCCAATCGATAAATCGGATATTGGCCGCTTCCCGCAATCGGATCTCTTCATCCTTCTGGTAGCCCTTACCTCTGCGCATGGCCACCCGGTCTCTTTCGATGACATTTACAAAGACAACATGTTCCAGGGCGCTTTTACGCAGACTGAGCAACGACCGCAAAGCATCAAAGCCCAACTCTTCAAACTTGGTCACAAAAAGCAGTTTTTTAATTTCCATGCTATGGGTTCCTCTTATGCGAATGGTCTGTTAAAACGGGAAGTCAACCCAGCACCTTTTTGATCACATCCGCCAGTTCATCGGGTTCCACCGGCTTCTCCAAATAGATCTCCGGTTCCGGTATTTCCGCGCCGCCAAATTCGGTCAAGGCCTTCTGGGATCGCATAAATGTCTTTTTGGCAATCCCTGAAAGAATAATGACTTTAACGTCTTTTAGGGCTTTTGATGTTTTTAGCTCACGGTACAATCGGACCCCGCTTTGGCGTGGCATTAAAACATCGAGGATCACCAGGTCCGGTTTTTCAGCTTTGATCTTTTTAAGACCGCTTTCACCATCTTCTGCTTCCAAGGGCGTATAGCCATTTTCTTCCAGAACCGTTACGCTAAACAACCTCACATCCGGATCATCGTCTACGACCAGAACTTTTTGACTCATAGTATAGTTCCTCCTTAATCACCGGGCTGAAGCCCGGTTTCAGGTTCCAAGGTTCAGGTATCTGGCTGCTGGTCACTGGCTCCTGGCAGCTGGCTATCGGTATTTTGTCACTGGCTCATAGCCAGTAGCCAGAAGCGAGTAGCCAGTGGCCGAAGAACTGACAGTCTGAACCTTCCCCGCCGCGCCGTAGCTTTAGCGACGACGGGTGAACCTAGAATTTTGATACGATTACCAAAAATTTGATCAACTGCTTGTTGTCGCTTGATGATATGGCATCCGCACAATAAAGGTCGTGCCTTTGCCTGGTTCGGAGCTAACATCGATGCTGCCGTTGTGCTCCTCGATCAGCTTGCGGGTGACCATCAAGCCCAATCCGGTTCCGCGATGGCCCTTGGTGCTGAAAAAAGATGTAAACAGCTTTTTGACAACCGCCTCATCCATGCCGAGGCCGTTATCGCTGATCTCGAATTGGATAACGTTATCTTTTTCATGGATTGTTTTCAAGGCAACCCGGAAATTTTTACTGGTGTTTTCATCAAACAGGCAGGCGTCCACCGCATTGGTCATCAAGTTCAATAAAATTTCATGAACGCTGTTGGGGTCCATTAAGACCTCACCAATTGAATCGTCAAAATCTTTAACGAGTTTGACATTGCTTTCGCGGGCCTTATCCTCAACCAGCGCGCAAACATCATCAGCGATCTGGTTGGGCAAACAGGCTTCAAATTCCGGCTCGCGCGCCTTGGAATATGAAAGCAAATCCATCACCAAACTCGAGGTCCGGCCGATGTTGCGCTTGATCATATCCCAGCCTTTTTTAAGCTTTTCGGATTCATCCTTTTGAATGCCGATATCCACCAGATAGCTGCCGCCTTTGAGCCCATGCAAAATATTTTTGATCCCGTGTGCCAGCCCCGCCACTGTTTGGCCGACAGCGGCCAGGCGCTCGGAATTGAGTAATTCTTTTTCAAGCCGCTTGATTTCTCTTAAATCCTGAAAAAACGCCACCGTACCCACCGGTTGGTCTCCTTCCAGCAATATGGTACTAGAAGATCGCACCGGTATATGTTGGCCGTTTTTGCAGGTAATGCTCATTTCTCTCCAGGCCAGACTTTTAATATTATTTTTACCTTTTAAGGCCGACTCGAGATCATCAGCTAGCTCGGCCGGAAACAAATCGCTGGCATTCATTTTATTGATGGTTTCAGCAGGGCTGTAACCGAAAATCTCCTTGGCAGTGGGATTATAAATAACAATCTTTAAATCCTTGTCGGTGGCGACGATGCCATCATTGGAGCTGCGAATCAGATTGATCTGAAAATTGGAGCGCCGGCGCAATTCCCGGGTGGCGGCATCAACCTTTTTTTCAAGGTCGGTGGTGTATTCTTTGAGCTGCTGTTTGAGGTCAAATTTTTCGCGCGCGCGTATCAGCGCAATCGCCAGGGCCTCGTCTCTGACCGGTTTGTTGATAAAATCCGATGCCCCGTGCTTGAGGGCCTCGATGGCATTTTCAATGTCACCGTGGCCGGTAATGATGATCACCTCGGCATCGGGATTACGTTCTTTTACTTTTTTTAAAACTTCAATACCGTCCATACCGGGCATTTTAATATCGGTGATGACAATATCCGGTTTTTCTTTTTCAAAAGTGGCAACGCCATCGGTACCGTTGGCGGCAGTGACCACAGTATAGCCATCGGCTTTCAGGGACATGGACAGAACCCGCAGGATGTCGGGTTCATCATCGATAAGCAATAATTTATCCATAGCGCATTTATCGTTCAGATGCTTGCGGAAATTTTAGGGTAAACGTCGTGCCTTTGCCGACCTCACTTTCAATTTCAATGGACCCCTTATAATCCTGGATGATCCCGTAACTGATGCTTACGCCCAACCCAGTGCCCTTGCCGACTTTTTTGGTGGTATAAAAAGGTTCAAAAATTTTATTTTTAACTTCTTCACTCATCCCGATGCCGGTATCGGTTACCTTAACGCAAACTTGGCCATTTTCAGCAAATGACTTAATGGTCAAATGTTTTGCCTTATCACTGATATCCGGCCGGTCGTCTTTTTCGTCCATGGCATCAATAGCGTTTGATACCAGGTTGATGAACACCTGCTCCAGGCGGTTATGCTCGGCCAGAATATGTGGGATATCGGCATTCAGATCCAGCGTGACGTCAACATCGTGAACTTTCAATTGATGCCCCAGGACTTTAAACACATCGTTAATGGGGTCATTGATGTTCACCCGGGTGCGCACCGGCTCGGATTGGCGCGCAAAATCGCGTACGTGCTTAATCACCCCGCTGGCGCGCTCGACGTTGGCGACAATATCATTGGCCATAGACCGCAGGTCTTCATCTTCGATCATTTGGCCGCGATTGAGCATTTTTAGAAAAAAATCGGCACACACCTGGATCACATTCAAAGGTTGATTGATTTCATGGGCCATGCCGGCGGCCATCACACCCAGGGTTGTCATCTTGCCGGCCTGAATCAATTGGGTTTCCTTTTCGACCACTTCGGTGATATCGGTGGTGGCGGCCACAATCACATCCGCCTTGCCGTATTTAGCATAACTGATATTGATATTGACAAAAAACGGATTGCCGTCTTTGCGATAGTGCCGCTTTTTGGTAAACAACAGGGATTTGTTTTCAGAAAGATTTTTCAGGCCCTCAGCCAGCTCTTCATCGGTTTCATCCCCCAGCTGCAAAAAGGAAGTCCTCAATAATTCATTCGGTGAATAGCCGTAACTGTCCTGGGCGCGTTGGTTCAAATCCAGAATTGCAAATGTGTTGCGGCTGAGAATAAAAATCGGATTCGGATCGCTGTTGAACAGGGTGCGGTATTTTTTTTCGGATTTGATATATTGATCCTGCAACGTCGCATTTTCAATGGCGGCCCCAATGCGGTTGCCGATCAGCTCCAGCACATTTTTGAGTTCATGGGTAAAGTGACCGGGTTCTTTGCTGCCGATCCGGATGACGCCAAAGGCGCCCCGTTCCTTGCTGCTGATGGGGATATAGGCCAGCGACACCAGCTTTTCTTCTTCTAATAGGCAGATTTCATCCGGGCAGTCATCAGGCAGATCCTCATAAATCATAAATTCATTGGTGTCGGCCACCCGCTGAATGACGCTGTTCTCATCGGCTGCCTGTATTTTTTGGTATACCTGTTCGGACAAACCCTGGCAGTATCGCAGGTGAAATTTACCGTCATCTTCCATTAAATAAATACACAGGCCGTCGGCAGCCAAAAAATCCATAACCTCCTTAACCGACTGGTATATCCTTTGATCCAGGTCCTCAGGCGCATTTAAAGCCGTATAAATCGAGCACAGTGTAGTCAACTCACGGGTGTGCTGTTCGCGCTCTTGTTCGGCTTTCTTATCTTCAGTCTTGTCCCAGAGGGTCTCAATGGCCCCGACGATGGTTCCATCCGGCATTTTAATGGGTGCTGCCGTAAACCAGCACCATTTGCCGCTTTCTCCCATGCGGGGAAAAAACACTTCGGCTTCATAGGCGTCTTCGATCAATGCGGATTTGCGCCATTGCTCACCGTAGAGTTTTTTGATTTCATCTTCGCCAATTTGATTCAGGATAACGTCGGCCATGGTGGGCCGTTCTTCGCCCCAGAAAGGGATTGACGGCCGGGTGGTGCCCACTATTTCTTCGGCCTTGGTTCCGGTAACCACTTCCATGGCTTTATTCCAGTGAGTGACGATATGATCTTTATTGAGCACAAAGGTGGGGATGGTACTGCCTTCGATGATTTGAGACAGGGCTCTTTCACTTTTGATAAATCCTTTTTCAATCTCAACATAGCGGTCGCCACGCTCTTGAATAACAGCTGCCAGGCGGTCGGCAAAGCGCTCAAACAATCGGTCGATTTCCGCAGCATCGAAGTTGTTCTTTCGCAGCTCTTTTAGCGCAGTTCTCTTTTCGGCTTCCACCTGCAGCGCACTCCAGACGGTGCGGGCCATAACGTGATCAATGAGCTCAACATTATCGGGTTTTTCCTTTTTGATAATCCCGGGCAGATCCGTATTGTCAGTTAATTCCATCAATATCTGCAAGTTTTTTTGAGTATAAAGCGCACGATAATCAGTTGAGGTAAATATTCCCAACTGCTTTGCATAAACCAAACCCTCGGCCTGATCGTTCATGTCGGCAACGCCTAATATGACCGGGCGGTGATCTTTGAACGGCTCACTGAACAACAATTCAAGCAATCTTTTGCAGATTTTGCCGCCGCCGACAATCGCGATATTGGATTTGAGCAGTTTGTCTAACACGCAACCTCGCTATATTTCTCTAGCTCTTATTTACACCACAAAGAGCACGAAGTGGCACGACGGCTTTATATGATTTTTCTTTTTCTTCGTGCCCTTCGTGTGCTTCGTGGTAAATAAATCCAATTTTCCTAAAAAAACACCAGCGTTACGATCACAAAGACTGGAATCAGAAACACCAACGAATATTTCAAAATATAGCCAAAAAAACTGGGCATCGGTGTTCCGGCTTCTTCGGATATCGAACGCACCATAAAATTGGGCGCATTGCCGATATAGCTGCAGGCACCAAAAAAGACCGCCGCGGCCGAAATGGCCTTGAGGTAAATGGCATTTTCGGTCATCAGCAATGGCACGGCCTGGGCTTCTGTAGCGCCGGGATAAAATGCACCCAGAGCGCTGTTAAAAAAGGTCAAATAGGTCGGGGCATTGTCAAGAAAGGCCGACAGGCCACCGGTTACCCAAAAATAATGCACAGGCTCGGTGACACCGTTAACTAAAAATGCCAGGGCTCCCTCGGATCCGGCTTTTAAAATCAGCAAGCAGGGGATCATGGTGATAAAAATGCCAATAAACAAATAGCCGACTTCGATAATCGGAAACCAGGTAAAATCGTTGTCATCCCGGATCTGCATGGGGGTTGCAACCAGCGAAAGGATGCCCATGAGTATCAACAGGCCATCTCTGACCCAGTCCTGCACTGCCCGGTGGACCCCCAACGTATTGACCTCTCCCCAGTCCACGATACCGCTCATCAAAACCGCCCCGACAATGCCGGCTAAAAATATAAAATTGTATGTTCCTTCCAGTTTAAGCGGTTGATCGACATCCTTTGCTTCGGGCGGGCAAACCGCCTCTTTGCGATAATAATAGGTATCTAAAATAAAATAGATCACCAGCAGGATGATGGCAACCAGCAGCATGTGGGGTAGGATCTTGAAAGTCCAGAAAAAAGAAACACCATGTAAGAAACCCAAAAATAGCGGAGGATCCCCTAACGGCGTCAGTGAGCCGCCGACATTGGCGACCAAAAAAATAAAAAAGACCACCATAAAGGTGCGGTTTTTGCGATAATTGTTGGCCCGCAAAAACGGACGGATCAGCAGCATGGCAGCCCCGGTGGTCCCCATCCAGGACGCCAGCAGGGTGCCGATGATCAGGATGGCCACATTGACCAGCGGGGTTCCGCGCAAGGTTCCACGCAATAAAATGCCACCGGAAACAGTGTACAACGACCACAGCAAAATAATAAAGGGCACATAATCGGCCAGAATGATATGCAGGATCTCATACAGCGCCGCGCCTTTGAATATGAATAGAAACGGGATGGCCAGCGTGGCAGCCCAGAATCCGGAAATTTTGCCGAAATTATGATGCCAGAAATCCGGTAAAATCAACGGAAATAGCGCAATGGACAATAAAATGCAGGCAAAGGGGATACAGCTCCACAAAGGCAAGAATTTACCGATATTTTCATGCCCATGATGGGCGTCGGCTTCTTGATGGGATGATGCGCTGTTGTGGGAATCCGGTTCTGCTGAAGAGGAGTCGATGTGTTCGGAAGATTCGTTATTTGCAGGCTCTGCATGTTTGGGTTGCGAGGCACCGGCCACGCCAACGGCGAAAAGAAAAATAAGTAACAGTGAAAATAGGAATCGGAAAACAGCTGTCTTATCTCTCAGAAGTTTCATTAAGACCTTTCCCCGCAATCAAAATCGGAATCGTAAAATCATATCTATTAAAGTGCCTGTTCCGGCCATCAATCGCCGATCTATCGCTGACAACCATAGGTGCTGTCTTAACGCTTGTGGCATCTGATTGCCGGCTAAATATCACTCTCCTTAATGTGTTTTGCTGGAAGGGGTAGCGCAGGTGCTTTGCTAGTCTAAAGGTTTTACGTTATCAGAGTCTTTGATGTTTTAAAACTATTTTTAAACTAATGTACCGCTCATCGTGACGCGATATTTTCGTATGTAATATTCTGGATGGTAAGATAGTTTGGCTTTGCGCAGCCCTTCGTCATTTAAATCCTGTTCCCGATTGACTAACGTATATTGAGCAGCCGAATTGGCCAGAAACAATTGATTGATGGCCTGGTAGATCCCTTTGTACTGGGTATCGCCTTTTTCAAAATGAATTAGCAGCATATCTTGGGTTAACGGCTCGGCGACCGTATAGGCGACCATGGAATCTTCCACCATCAGGGCACCGCCGAACAAACCAGCCAGTTGTTTCCATTCTTTTAGAATTTTGAAAATAGCGCGATTTTCAGAAGAAAGGATATCGGATGACTCGCAATCGCGCCAGGTGCACC
>JAAUXY010024693.1_pt1 | contig 14600 bp, 12 predicted proteins | sample 7278121 | NCBI WGS metagenome assembly JAAUXY01 (sample SAMN14350117, study PRJNA611818) | marine sediment metagenome | isolation source: surface marine sediment (1.8m) | place: French Polynesia: Moorea | collected 2018-08 | reverse complement strand
CCCGCATAAAATCGGATTTTCGGGTCGCCGGTTACGAGCGGGTTGTCGAGAAAGCGCGGATCCTTGCTGGCATCGCAAACCAGGAATACTTTCTCGTCGAGGATCGAATGACCGCAGAACGAAATACCGCGGTCGGTCTCGCAGGCGTCAAGGCCCTGTTTCGACTTGAACCACTGACGGTTACTGTCCACGAGGCTCACGAGGCAGATCTCGACGCCGAATAGCCTCTGTGCCATGCGCGTGATACGGTCGAAACGCTCCTCCGGAGCAGTATCGAGAATACGCAACGAGTGCAGGCTCATGAGACGCGTGGTCTCGTCGAGCGGAAACGGCGGTTCAATCAAAACTTCTCTCCCGACAATGCTAGTCCGGTTGTCGGCAGGTTTGCCCGAAACTTGAGGTTTTTCAGTCCTATGGATGCATCGACACGCCGGTTCTGGGAGCACAAGCCGCTGTCCGACATGGACCGCGGCGAGTGGGAGGCGCTATGCGACGGCTGTGCATTATGTTGCATGCACAAGGTCGAAGACGAAGACAGCGGCGAGGTGTTCTACACCAACCTCGCCTGCCGGCTGCTGGACCTGGATACCTGCCGCTGCGTCGACTACCCGAACCGCGTCCGCGAGGTCAGCGACTGCCTCGATCTCTCGACCGACGACCCCGAGACCTACCAGTGGCTGCCCGCGTCCTGCGCGTACAGGTTGTTGGCCAACGGCGATCCACTGCCCGAGTGGCATCCGCTCGTTACAGGCGACCCGGAATCCGTGCACGATGCGGGCATTTCCGTCAGGGGTAAGGTAGTTTCGGAGCGAGACACCAGCGAGTGGACGATCCTCTGGAACGTCAGCGACATTGACGGAGATAGAAGCGTGATGCGTCACCCTACGGTTCCCCTCGACGGCTACCGCGAGTACCCTCCGGACGAAATGCGCGCGCGGGTGCGCGCTTTCTTCGAAGACGTCAACCGGCGGCGTTCGGTGCGCGAGTTTTCCGATCGCGCGGTCCCGCTCGATGTCATCGAGACCGCGCTGCAGGCGGCGAGCACGGCGCCCAGTGGCGCGAACCTGCAGCCCTGGCACTTCGTCGTCGTCTCGGGCAGCGAAACCAAGAAGAAGATTCGTGAAGCCGCGGAGGCCGAGGAACGCGAGTTCTACGAGCACCGGGCATCGGAAGAATGGCTCGCTGCGCTCGAGCCGCTGGGTACAGATGCCAACAAACCGTTTCTCGAGACTGCGCCGTACCTGATCGCAGTGTTCCTGCAGAAGTACGGCGAGCTGCCGGATGGCCGCAAGGTGAAGCACTACTACCCGGTGGAGTCGACCGGACTCGCCTGCGGCATCCTGATCACGGCGTTGCACCAGGCAGGTCTCGCAACCCTGACGCACACGCCGAGCCCGATGCGGTTCCTCAACGAGATCCTCGACCGGCCGAAAAACGAAAGGCCGTTCCTGCTGCTGGTCGTGGGTTACCCGGCAGAGGATGCCGAGGTTCCGGATATTGAGCGCAAGGACCTGAACGAGTTCGCAACGTTCATCGACGACTAGATCGCGGCGAGACGCCGCTCCCACTAGACATTGGCGTGGTTGTGGTGTGGGAGGGCCGTCCCCGGCCCGATTAGTGGGATCGCGGCGAGACGCCGCTCCCACGTGGGAGGGCCGTCCTCGGCCCGATTCAACCAGCGCGGGCCGGCCCTACTGGTTTTTCAACGTTTCGCGTTATTTCGGCATGCATTCTTGTGAGGCGACGTGTTTAGGATCGGGGCATGTCTCGCCTGCCTCATTCACACCGATTGCGGAAAGGCAGGTGGTCCAAATCCGGCCATGTGTACTTCCTGACGACGTCTACTTACAAACGTCGTCCAGTCTTCGCCAACCGGTCGAATGCCAACACAGTGATGGCAACTGTTCGATGGCTGCACGGTTCGAGGCGGATCAGCGTCGATGCGGCAGTGGTAATGCCCGATCATCTTCACCTGGTCGGGCAACTGGGCGACGTTTCACTGGATCGGTTGATGCACTCGCTCAAGAGCTACAGCGCTCACTTGATCGTTAAAGGCGGGGTCAGCCCACCGATCTGGCAGGACGGATTTCATGATCACGGACTTCGCGACGAGGAGAACTACCGGGCGCGGGTGACATACACTCTTGAAAACCCGGTTCGTGCCGGTTTGGCAGACAGTATTGAAAGTTACCCGTACCTGATGTTGCCAGACTGGTGGAAAGCTCCGATGTGAGGGATCGCGGCGAGACGCCGCTCCCACAGCGCGCCGCCCCCATTGTGGGAGGGCCGTCCCCGGCCCGATCTGTTATCGCGGCGAGACGCCGCTCCCACAGGACACCGCTCCCACAGGACGCTGCTCCCACAATCAGCCTAACCGGTGTTCTGCAATCCCTGGGCGATGCCGTTCACGCTCGCCAGCAACGCCTCCAGCAGATCGTCGTCGTGATAATGCGAGGCGCGCCAGCGTTTCAGCAGGTCGACCTGCATGAGGTTGATCGGGTCGACGTAGGGGTTGCGCAGCATGATGGCGCGCTGCAGCGTGCTGTCGCCCTCGAGCAGCTCTTCGTGATCGGAGTATTCGAGGATCAGGTCGCGCGTCAGTTCGAACTCCCTCTGGATGATCGGGAAGAACTCGTCGTGCAGCGGCCCCGCCAGCTCGGAGTACATCTCGGCCGTGCCGAGGTCGGCCTTCGCCAGCACCATTTCTGCATCTGCGGTAAGCGCGCGCAGGAAGTACCACTCGCTGAACATCTCGCGCAACAACTTGTCGTCGAAGCGGTCGACGGCCTTCGCGAGCCCCGAACCGATGCCGAACCAGCCCGGCAACACGCAGCGCGACTGCGTCCATGCAAACACCCACGGGATGGCACGCAGGTCCTCGATGCCGGATTGTGAGCGCCGCGACGACGGCCGCGAGCCGATGCGCATGCGTTCGATCAGGTCGATGGGCGTGCCCTTGCGGAAATAGTCGTAGAAGTCGGGCGTCTCGTAGATCAGCTCGCGATACGCGCGGCGGCTGTCGCTTGCGATGACGTCCATCATCTCGTGCCACTCGGGCTTGTCGTTGCCGCGATGATGCGGCATTGCCGTCGCGATCGCGACCGATCCCATGACCTGCTCCAGCGTCCGCAACGCGATGCCGCGCAGGCCGTACTTCTCGTTGATGATCTCGCCCTGTTCGGTCACGCGCAGGCGCCCGTTGACGGTCCCCGGCGGCGCGCCGAGCACGGCAACGTGGGTCTTGCTGCCGCCGCGGCTGATCGTGCCGCCACGGCCGTGGAAAAGCGTCAGTTCGACGTCTCTCTCTGCCACCGCTTCGACGAGCTTCTCCTGCGCGTTCTGCAACGCCCAGCGCGCTGATGCGAGACCGCCGTCCTTGTTGCTGTCCGAATAGCCGATCATCACCATCTGCTGGTTTTTGCGCTTCGCCAGGTGCTTCCTGTAGAGGTCGCTCTCCAGCAGGTGATTCAGGATCTCCGGTCCCCGCTTGAGATCGTCGACGGTCTCGAGCAGCGGAGCCACGTCGAGCGGCACGTCACCTTTGCGATTGTGCAGCTCGCCCCAGTGCGCCAGTAACAGCACCGAGAGTATGTCGTCGGCATCCTGCGTCATGCTGATGATGTACGGGCCGATCGCGCGGTTGCCGTATTTGCGGCGGCAAAAGCTGATTGCCTGGAACACGGCAATCGTCTTGCGCGCCTGCGTACTCGGGTTCATCGGCGCGCCCTCCTTGGACTCGATCGCCTCGATGATGCGCTTCGCTCGATCCCGGGGCGTCCATTCTCCCCAGTCGTCCTCGCCGAGACACTCGCCGACCACCTTGCGGTGCACTTCCGAGTCCTGGCGGACGTCGAGCGTCACCATGTGGAAACCGAAGGTGTCGATGCGGCGCAACAAGCGTCTCACCGCGAACAACCCCGCGTGCTCGCCCCTGTTGGTTTCGAGACTGTCGGCGATCAGCTGGACGTCGGCTCGGAACTCGTCGACGTTCTCGTACGGAAACACGTCGTCGTCGTAGGTCGATTGCAGCCGCTGCTGGATGAGTCGCAGGAACACGCGGTACGGCATGTTGCGATGCCGGGCGGGCACGGCGTGATAGGCCTGCTGGAACACACTGTGGTAATCCTCGGCCTTCGCGAGCAGCGTGTTATTGAACTTCGCGCGCTCGGTCGACTGGCTGAGCTTCGCCGAGAGCGCGGCGCACTCCCGGTAATACAGGTCGAGGATCAGGGACCGCTGGCGCGCCATCGTCTCGCGGATCGTCTTTGCATTGACGTTCGGGTTGCCGTCCATGTCGCCACCGACCCACGAAGCATAATTGACGATCGTCTCGGCGTGGAATTCCGCTCCTTCCTCGCCGTACACGTGCTCCATCGCGTGTTCGATGTCCTCGTAGAACGGTGGTGTCGCGCGGTACAGCACGTCGGTCACGAAGAACAGCACGTGCTCGAGTTCGTCGGCCACGGTCATCGACTCCGACGGATGCTCGTCGGTCTGCCACCCCGTGGTTACGAGCAGGCGGATGTTCTGCAATGCTGCGTGCGTTTCCTGCGGCGTCATCGTCGGGTTCAGCAGCTCAACGAGGTGCCGCACGATCTGCTGTTCCTTGCGAAGAATCGTGCGGCGCGTCGGTTCGGTCGGATGCGCCGTGAATACGGGCTCGAGATTCAGCGAATTGATCAGCTGGCCTGCGGCCGCGGCATCGAACCCGGCCGCTTTGAGCTTGAGCAGCGAGTCTTCGAGGCCGCCGGGCTGGTAATAACCGACTTCGAGCAGGTATTCGCGCCGGCGGCGGATGCGATGCACCTTCTCGGCGGTATTGACCATCTGGAAATAAGTCGAGAAGCTGCGGATGACCTGCAGCGCTTCGTCGGTGTCGAGGCCGCTGACGTGGTCGGCCAGGCTTTCGGCGGGCCTCTCGTTGCCCTCACGTCTGCGTATCGAGCGCAGGCGCGCCTCTTCCACGAAGCTGAAAAGGCCGTCGCCACATTGTTCCCGAATGAGGTCGCCGACCATTGCGCCAAGCGTGCGCACGTCGTCGCGTAACGCCTGGTCCTTGTCTTCGAACGTAATGTCCTGGCGGCGCATAGCCCGGCGACCATAGCAAAATATCCCTGGAGTGCCCATACAAGCACAAAGCATGCCGGGCCATTGCGGAACCCGAATGAGTGATATACGGTCTTGGGCCCGGCACCGCGGTCACGCGCCCTGGCACGAGAGGAAGCATTGCAATCGATTACGCCTGACGCTCACGGTATCGCGGTACTCTTGCTCACAGTCATAGCGCTGTACCTTTTCACCCGCGACAACATACCGCTGGAGTCGTCCTCGCTCGCTATCCTGATTCTCCTGGTAGCCGGCTTCCAGTTGTTCCCGTACACGAAGGACGGCGAGGTCGCCCTCGATGCCGTCGACTTTTTTGCAGGCTTCGGTAACGAAGCGCTCGTCGCCATTTGCGCGTTGATGATGGTTGGCAAGGCACTCGAAACCACAGGTGCTTTGCAACCGCTGGCAACGATCGTCGGCAGGGCATGGGCCACGCGGCCCGTCATGGCGCTGCTCGCGACCCTCGTCGCCGGAGCGATCCTCAGTGCGTTCATGAACAACACGCCGATCGTCGTGTTGCTCATGCCGATACTCGTCGGTGCATCGCTGCGTTCGAAGTTCCCGGTGTCCGGTGTAATGATGCCGATGGGTCTCGCCACGATCATCGGCGGCATGTCGACGACGATCGGCACGTCGACCAACCTGCTCGTCGTCGGTATCTCGCAGGACATGGGGCTGCACCGCTTCACGATGTTCGAATGGGTATTGCCCGTCGCAATCGTCGGCGGTGTCGGCGTGCTGTTTCTCTGGCTCGTCGCGCCACGCATGTTGCCCGATCGCACGCCGCCGATGGCCGATACGACGCCGCGAATTTTCAGTGGCCAGCTGCACGTCAAGGAAGGCGGTTTCGCGGCCGGCAAGACGCTGTCCGAGGTGCTGGCAAAGACCGACGGCCACATGCGGGTCGACAAAATCCAGCGCAGTGAATCGCTGCAACTCGCGAAACTGCCGTCGGTCACGATCCAGCCGGGCGACCGGCTGTTCGTCAAGGATTCGCCCGAGAACCTCAAGCACTACGAGCAGGTGCTCGGCGCGACGCTTTACAGCAGCTCGGACGTCGAGCATCCCGTCGACGAGGAGACGCCGCTCAAGGCCGAAGGCCAGCAGCTTGCGGAGGTCGTCGTCACGCGCGGATCGCCGCTTCACCTTCGCAGTCTCGCCGGCGCCCGGTTCTCCAGCAGTCACGGACTGATGCCGCTGGCGCTGCACCGCGCGCGTGCGCCGAGTTCCCAGGTCACGGGCGATCTCAACCTGATTCGCCTGCGCGCCGGCGACGTGTTGCTCGTGCAAGGCTCGGGCGAGGCGATCAACAAGCTCAAAGAGAGCGGCACGATGCTCGTGCTCGACGGCACGACCGACCTGCCGCAAACGCATCACGCGAAACGGGCGCTGGCCATCATGGGTGGTGTCGTCGCGTGCGCGGCGTTCGGCATCCTGCCGATCTCCGTAGCGGCGATCGCAGGTCTCGGGCTCATGCTCGCGACACGCTGCCTTTCCTGGAGCGATGCCGGATCGGCGCTGTCGATCCCGGTCGTCATGATTATTGTTACGGCGCTTGCACTCGGCAAGGCACTCATGGGAACGGGCATGGCCGACTTCATTGCGCTGACGTTCGTCTCGGGCGTATCGGCGTTGCCGACGCCGTTTATCCTGAGTGCGTTCCTGCTGCTGATGACGATTATGACAAACATCGTCTCCAACAACGCAGCCGCCGCGATCGGCACACCGATTGCGGTGAGTATCGCGAACCAGCTCGGCGTGGCCCCGGAGCCGTTTATTCTCGCGGTGCTGTTCGGCGCCAACATGAGTTTCGCGACGCCTTACGGCTACCAGACGAACCTGCTGATCCTGAGCGCCGGCGGTTACAAGTTCTCCGACTTCCTGCGCGTCGGGATTCCGCTCACGATCATCATGTGGATCGGCTTCTCCGTGGTGCTGCCGCTGCTTTACGAGCTTTAGTCTCAGCTGCAACAAAAACCGTGCTTGACGGTTGCAGGCATGCTGGTAATACTGCGCAGCATGATCGCTCAGCCCATCAACAGCTGGTGGTGGCTGCCCCGCAAGGAGAGGGCAGCTGGCTAGCTATTAGCTGATCGACGCAAACACCAGAAGCCCATCTCTGCCGCATCAGGGATGGGCTTTTTCGTTGGATGAGACATGCAACCACCGTTCGACATAGCCGCCGACCTCGATACGCCCGTGTCGGCGTACCTGAAGCTCGAGCCACTCAAGCCACGCTTCCTGCTGGAGAGTGTGGAAGGCGGCATGCGTCTCGCCCGCTACTCGTTCCTGGGCTTCGGCGACGCGCTCGAGATTCGCATGTACGCCGATGAGCTGCGGGTCGGCGGCGAACTGCGCGACCGGCCGCAGACGCAGGCCGACTACCTGGGCGTGCTGCGTGACGCGCTGGCGCGGGCGCCCGATCCGAAGCCCGACGACGACCTGCCGTTTACCGGGGGACTCGTCGGCGTGTCGGGCTACGACGTCGTGCGACTGTTCGAGCGACTGCCGCAGAACACCTCACCGCAGAGTCACATACCGGATGCGGCGTTCGCCGCGCCGACCTCGATGCTCGTGTTCGATCACCTGACCCGCCGCGTCGCCGTACTGCACGACGGTCCCGAGCACGAGCGCCAGGCGCTGCGCAAGGAAGTCATCGAACGATTGCGCGGCCCGGTGCCGCGCCACGAAACGGCGATTGAGACGACTGCAACCGACGCGAGCCTGACTGAAGCCGAGTTCACGGAACGCGTCGAGGCTTGCAAGGAATACATCGCGGCCGGGGACATCTACCAGATCGTGCTGTCGGTGCTGTTCAAGGGCAGGAGCAACGTGCCGCCGTTCGAGGTATACCGCGCGTTGCGCCTTCTGAACCCGTCGCCCTACATGTTCTACTTCGATTTCGACGACCTGCAGGTCGTCGGCTCATCGCCCGAAGCGCTCGTCAAGCTCAATCATGGCACGGCGTCGCTGCGACCCATTGCCGGGACGTTGCCGCGCGGCGAGACCCGGGAGCAGGACCTCGCCAATGAGCAGCAGCTGCTTGCCGATCCCAAGGAAGCAGCGGAACACGTCATGCTCGTCGACCTGGCCCGAAACGACCTCGGACGGGTTGCCAGGGCAGGCTCGGTGCACGTCGATCCGTACCGCGCGATCGAGCGCTACAGCCACGTCATGCACATCGTCAGCGGGGTGCAGGGCCAGCTCGGCGAGGGCTTTGATCAGTTCGACCTGTTCGCGGCGAGTTTCCCGGCTGGCACGCTCGTCGGTGCGCCCAAGGTGCGCGCCATGGAGATCATCGAAGAAATGGAGCAGGTCGGTCGCGGCCTTTACGCGGGCACGGCAGGCTATTTCGGCCTGACCGGCGACATGGACCAGGCCATTACGATTCGTACGCTGGTGTTCTCGGGCGACGAATACAGTTTCCAGGCTGGCGCCGGCATCGTCGCCGACTCCGTGCCGGCGCGCGAGTACCAGGAGGTGCTCGCGAAAAGCGCGATCCTGAGGCGCGCGCTCGAAATCGCAGGGGAGGGCCTGTAGATGGCGGCCACGGACAAATTCGATCACGTGCGCATGCTGCTGATCGACAACTACGACTCGTTTACCTACAACCTGGTGCAGGCGTTTGCGGCACAGGGCGCAGACGTCATCGTGCACCGCAACGACCAGGTCACGGTCGACGAGGCGCTCGCCATAGAGCCGACGCATCTCGTCATCTCGCCGGGGCCGGGACGGCCCGAGGACGCCGGCGTGTCGCTCGACATGATCGGTGCGTTCAAGGAACGCATACCGGTGCTCGGCGTCTGCCTCGGGCACCAGTGCCTCGTGCAACATTTCGGCGGCGACATCGTCCGTGCCGAACGGCTGATGCACGGCAAAACCTCGATGGCGTCGCACGACGGCAAGACCATTTACGAAGGCCTGTCCGACCCGTTCGAGGTGGGCCGCTACCACTCGCTGTGCGCCGAGCACGGCACCTTGCCCGACGCGCTCCGGCTGACGTCAAAGACCGATCGCAACGAGATCATGGGCGTGCGCCACAAGACGCTGCCGCTCGAGGGCGTGCAGTTCCATCCCGAGAGCGTGCTGACGCCCGAGGGCGATGCGCTCATGGCCAACTTCATGCGGATGACGGCGCTATGAGCACGGGTTTCTCTTTACTGCTCGACCGCTTGCTGAACGGCGAGGACCTGGGCCAGCAGGACTGCTACGCTGTCATGAAGAACCTCGGCGAAGGCGAGATGGAGCCGGCGCTTGCCGGCGCGTTGCTCGCCGGGCTGCGCGCCAAGGGCGAAACGCCCGCTGAGATTCGCGGTTTCGCCACGGCCATGCGCGAGCTTGCGCTGCACCCCGTCATTCCCGATGGCGCCCCCACGGTCGACGTCGTCGGCACCGGCGGAGACGGCTCCGGCAGCTTCAACCTGTCGACGGGCACGGCGCTGTTGTCGGCAGCCGCAGGCGTTCGTATCGTCAAGCACGGCAATCGCTCGGTGTCCTCGAAGTCCGGCAGCGCCGACCTGCTCGAGTGCCTCGGCATGCCGCTGCCGCTGCATGAGAAGGAAGCTGTCGCCTGCCTCGAGGCCACGAACTTCACGTTCCTGTTCGCACCGGGCTATCACCCCGCGATGAAAGGCGTCGTGCCCGTGCGCGGCGCGATGGGCGTGCGCACCGTGTTCAACATCCTGGGGCCGCTGACCAACCCGGCGGCGCCGCCGTACTCGGTCATCGGCGCGTACAGCCGGGACATGGCGAAGGTCATGGCCGAGACGCTCGCCGGCATGCCCGTGGAGCGCGTGTTCGTCGTGCACGGCGAGCCCGGCTGGGACGAAGCGACGCCCGCGGGCGATTTCTACCTGTACGACGTGCAGGGCGGTGCAGTCACCGAATCGGTTCGCACGCCCGAGGACTATGGTCTCGGGCGTTGTGCGCCCGACGATCTCGAAGGCGGTGACGCGGAGTACAACGCGCGGGAGATGAGCCGCGTCTTCCGCGGCGAGGACAGGGGCCCGCATCGTGACGCGCTGCTCATGGGCACGTCGCTCGTGCTCGAGGTCCTGGGCACGGCGGCAGACCCCAGAGAGGGCGTCGCGCTTGCGGCAGCAACCATCGACGACGGGCGCGCCGGCGCGTTCCTCGACAAACTGCGCGGGCACTTCGCGGACTGATGAGCGACTTCCTCGTATTGATGGCCGAGAGCAGCACCGAACGCGCTGCCGCCGTGACGCGAAGGTTCACGGACCCGGACTTCGATGCGCCCGTCGTGCCGCTGCGCGTCGATGACTTTGGCGTGATTGCCGAGATCAAGGATCGCTCGCCGGCCGAAGGCGACCTCGCAACAGAAGACAGCAACCGCGTCGAGCAGGCGCAGGCGTATTCGCGCGGCGGCGCCATGGCGATCTCGGTGCTGACCGAGCCGACCCGGTTCGCCGGCAGCCTGGAGCACGTTGGGGAAGTCGTCGGTGCCTGTCCCTCGGTGCCCGTCATGCGCAAGGATTTCCTCGTCAACCCCGTGCAGGTGCTCGAGGCGAGGGCGGCCGGTGCCAGCGGTGTGCTGCTGATTGCGACGCTGCTCGACGACGACCAACTGCGTGCAATGCTCGACTGCTGCTACGAGCACGACATGTTCGTGCTGCTCGAGTCGTTCGACGAGTGGGACCTTCGTCGGAGCCGAGATCTGATGGAGAACTCGAAAGACCTCGACAACGCTGGCACCGGCCAGCTCATGTTCGGCGTCAACACGCGCAACCTTCGCACGCTCGACGTCGATCGCGAGCGCCTCGAGAAAATGGCGTCATACCTGCCCAAAGGAATCTGCGTTGCCGAAAGCGGCCTGCACACTGCCGAAGACGCGGCACGTGTCGCAACGCTCGGCTATCGCGCCGCGCTCGTAGGCACCGCGCTGATGCGCAGCGACGATCCCGAGCGCCTGCTCAACGCGATGCGCAAAGCAGGGGCGTCGGCCGTATGAGTACGTTCGTGAAAATCTGCGGCTTGCGTAACGAACGCGACGTCGAGGCGGCAGTAGCGGCCGGCGCCGATGCGATCGGTTTCGTGTTTGCCGAATCGCTGCGACGGGTCACGCCGGAACAGGCGAGGGATGCTTGCGAGGCCGTGCCGTCCGACGTGCGCCGCGTTGCGGTCATGCTGCATCCCGCCAACGACGAATGGCGCGAGGTTCTCGACGTGTTCGAGCCCGACGTTTTGCAGACGGATATCGAAGACTTCGCGTCGCTCGACGTTCCCCAGTCGGTCGAGCGCTGGCCGGTTGTCAGGGAAGAACTCTTGTGGGAGCGGCGTCCCGCCGCGATCGGGCCGGGACGGCCCTCCCACAAGACGCCGCTCCCACCGACTTTCGTTTACGAAGGCGCCAAAAGCGGCGCCGGCGAGACAGTCGACTGGCAGCGCGCCGCCGGCCTGGCCGGGCAGGGGCGAATGATTCTCGCGGGCGGCCTGGACAGCGGCAACGTCGCGCAGGCTATCGAACAGGTCGGGCCGTTCGGGGTGGATGTATCGAGCGGCGTGGAGTCGGCGCCGGGCCGAAAGGACCCGCGCCTGATCCAGGAATTCATCAATGCGGCAAAAGCCGTGGAGAGGACACTATGAGTGCGTTGTTGCAGGCCCTGATCGACGGCGACCTGCCCGATGAGCGCGGCCGCTTCGGTCCGTTCGGCGGACGATATGTACCCGAAACGCTGGTGCCGGCGTTCGAGCGACTGGAGCAGGGCGTCAGGGAGCATCTGCACGATCCCGGGTTCCAGGAACACTTCCGGCGCGAGCTCAGGGAGTGGGTTGGCAGGCCGACGGCGCTGACGTTTACGCCGCGCCTCAGCGAGAAATGGGGCGCCGAGGTCTGGCTGAAACGCGAGGACCTCGCGCACACGGGTGCGCACAAGATCAACAATGCCATCGGCCAGGCGCTGCTGGCGAAACGCCTCGGTGCAAAACAGGTGATCGCCGAAACCGGCGCCGGGCAGCACGGCGTCGCCTCCGCGGCGGCTTGCGCTCGCGTCGGGTTGCCGTGCACCGTTTACATGGGCGCCGTCGACATCGAGCGCCAGGCGCCGAACGTGGATCGTATGCGCCGGCTCGGCGCCGCCGTCGAAGCCGTCGAGACCGGCGACAAGACGCTGCGGGCGGCGATCGACGAGGCGCTTCGCAAGTGGGTCACGGATCCCGACGGCCTTTACTCCCTGCTGGGCTCGGCCGTCGGCGCGCATCCGTATCCCTACCTCGTGCGCGAGCTGCAGTCGGTCATCGGCGAAGAGGCGCGGCAGCAAATGGTCGAGCTCGCGGGTGGGCTGCCGGACGCAGCGTTTGCCTGCGTTGGTGGCGGTTCGAATGCGATCGGCCTTTTTTACCCGATGCTCGCCGACGACGTCGAGCTCATCGGCGTCGAGGCGGGCGGCACCGGCGACGGCCTGGGGCAGAATGCCGCAACGCTCGCGACCGGCACGCCGGGCGTGTTGCAGGGCACCTACACGATCATCCTGCAGGACGACGACGGCCAGGTGCAGGAGACGCATTCGATCTCCGCGGGCCTCGACTACTCGGGTGTGGGTCCGGAGCACGCGCTGCTGCAGTCCGAAGGGCGCGTCAAGTACATCTCCGCGCGCGACGACGAAGCGCTCGAGGCGCTGGAGGAACTTTGCGAGCTCGAGGGCATTCTCACGGCGCTCGAGACCTCGCACGCATTCGCCGCCGCGCGAGACTGGGCGAAAAAGAACCCGGGCAAACGCATCCTGATCGGCAACTCGGGGCGCGGCGACAAGGACATGCCGACGCTCACCAAATTCCCGGCGAAGGTACACAACCATGCAGCCTCATGAGCGCATAGTTGAGGCAATAGCATCGGCGAACGAGGCGGGACGCACGGCGCTGGTGCCGTTCATCACGGCGGGGTACCCGGAGCCTGCGGAGTTCATTGCAACGCTGCGCGAAGTCGCGGGCGTCGGGGACGTGGTCGAGCTGGGCATTCCGTTCTCGGATCCCATGGCCGACGGCATGACGATCCAGCGCTCGAGTTTCGAGGCGCTCAGGAAGGGCGTGAGCCTCGAATGGATTTTCGAGCAGCTCGACGAGGCCGGCGACGTCGGTGCGCCGCTCGTCATGATGTCGTACCTCAACCCGTTGCTGGCATTCGGCTACAAAGCGCTCGCGAAACGAGCGGCGGCGACGGGCGTTTGCGCGTTCATCGTTCCCGACCTGCCATACGAGGAAAGCGCGGAGCTGCGCGCGGCACTCGAGGCGGAAGGACTGGGACTCATCCAGCTCGTCACGCCTGCAACGCCTGACGACAGGTTGAAGATGCTCGGCGATGCATCGCGCGGCTTCGTTTACGCGGTGACGATTACGGGCATCACGGGCGGCGGCGCCGGGCTGCCGGCCGACCTCACCGACTATCTCGACAAGGTTGCGTCGGCATCCGACCTGCCCGTGTGCGCCGGTTTCGGCATCCGCGAGGCAAAAGACGTGGCCAACGTCGGGCAACACGCGTCCGGTGCGATCGTCGGTTCGGCGCTCGTCGAGGTGCTGGAGCGCGGTGACGATCCGGCTGCGTACCTGCGGTCGCTGCTTGCTCAATGAAGAAACTGACGTCGGCGGTCACGCCGCACATGATTTATCACTACAGGAACCTGCTCGAGGCGGAGGGCATCCCGTGCCAGATCCGCAACGAGCACCTCGGTAGCATCCTGGGCGAGATGCCGTTCCCGGAAACCTGGCCGGAACTCTGGGTGATCAACGACCTCGACTACGACCGCGCCCTGCAGCTGATCGACGACGCGAGCGCGGAGTCACCGAAGGCGAGCTGGCGCTGCCGCAAATGCGGCGAATTGAGCGAAGGGCAATTCGCGGCCTGCTGGAACTGCGGCGAACCGGTCTGAAAAGGGGACGTTCTGTCTATTTCGTGGGAGGGCCGTCCCGGCCCGATTCGGGAATCGCGGCGAGACGCCGCTCCCACAAATCCACAGAAATACGAATGCCCTTTTTCAGGGCATCGATGCTGCGAGGAGCCGCGTGCCCGCAATCTCGCTGCGCAGGATCGCGGCAACCTTGTCCGGCTGTATCGGCCGGCTGATCAGGTAGCCCTGCGCGAGGTCGCAGTTGCAGCTCTTGAGAAATTCGAGCTGCGTTACCGTTTCAACCCCTTCGGCGGCAACCTCGATGTCGAGGCCCTGCGCCATCGCGATCGCTGCACGCACGATACGCTGGTGACTGTCGTTCTCGTCGACGTCCGCAATGAGCGTCTGGTCGAGCACGAAGCTGTCGACGAAGCCGTTGTCGATCGACTCGAACGACACGTCGCGCGTGCCGAAGTGGTCGAGCGACAAACGAACGCCGAGTTTGCGCAAACCCGCGAGGACTTCGTGCTCCTGGTCGCGTTTACGCACGACGTCGCCGTCGCCAATCTCCAGTTCGATGCAGCCGGGGTCGAGTGCCGTGTTCGCAAGCGACTCGGAAACGGCGTCCACGAGCCTGCGGTGCATGAGCTGTTG
>JAAUXY010141541.1_pt1 | contig 14607 bp, 10 predicted proteins | sample 7278121 | NCBI WGS metagenome assembly JAAUXY01 (sample SAMN14350117, study PRJNA611818) | marine sediment metagenome | isolation source: surface marine sediment (1.8m) | place: French Polynesia: Moorea | collected 2018-08 | reverse complement strand
TTGCTCAAGGGCGGCAACGCCTGCGTTCTGGTCGCCCGGCCCGACAAGGCAACGGCTGAGATCGTCTATGCGGAGGGCGGCGGCGCCAAGGCGATCGCCGTCGACGCCCTGGAAGATCAGTTCACGGGCTACGCCATCTTCGTGCGCGCCGAGTTCAAGTTGGACTCGCGCGCCTCCGAGGTCCGCCTGTCCCATCCCAAGGCCTGGTTCTGGGGCACGATCTCGAAGTTCTGGCCGATCTACAATCACGTGGTCCTGGCCTCGATCATGATCAACGCCTTCGCCATCGCGAGCCCGTTGTTCATCATGAACGTCTACGACCGCGTGGTACCGAACAACGCGCTCGAGACGCTCTGGGTGCTGGCGCTCGGCGTCGCCATCGTATTCGTGTTCGAGTTCATCATGCGCAACATGCGCACCTACTTCGTCGATACCGCCGGCAAGAACGCCGACGTGATGATCGCCAGCCGTCTGCTCGAGCACGTCATGGCCATGAAGCTCGACAAGAAGCCGCCCTCGACCGGGGCGCTCGCCAACAATCTGCGCGAGTTCGAGTCGCTGCGCGAGTTCTTCACCTCGGGCACGCTGATCGCCTTCGTCGACCTGCCCTTCATCTTCCTCTTCGTCGCGGTGATCTGGCTGGTCTCGGGCGAGCTGGCGCTGATCCCGCTGTTCGTGGTGCCGATCGTGATCCTGGCCGGCACGGTGCTGCAGTTCCCACTGCGCGGCGTGATCGAGAAGACCCACCGCGAGCAGAGCCAGAAGCACGCCCTGCTGTTCGAGACCATCGACGGTGTCGAGACCATCAAGTCGATCGCCGCCGAGGGCCGGGTGCAGCGCGCCTGGGAGCGCTTCGTCGGTCTGACGGCCCGCTCCGCGGCGAAGGCGCAGTTCATCTCCGGCTTGGCCACGACCATTGCCCAGCTCTCGATCCAGATGACAACCGTGGCGGTCGTGGTCTACGGCGTGCACCTGATCGCGAAGGGCGAGATCACCATGGGCGCGCTCATCGCCTCGACCATCCTGACCGGCCGGGCCCTGCAGCCGCTGGGCGCGGTGGCGGCCATGCTGACCCGCCTGCAGCAATCCCGCGTCGCGCTCAAGTCGCTGGACGTCATCATGAAGACGCCGACCGAGCGCGAGGAAGGCCGCACCTTCCTGCACCGCCCGCACCTGAACGGGCGCATCGAGTTCCAGGCCGTCAGCTTCGCCTACCCCGGGCAAGAGGACAAAGCGCTCAACGGCGCCAAGTTCACGGTCGAGCCCGGCGAGAAGGTCGGCATCCTCGGCCGCGTCGGCTCGGGCAAGAGCACGATCGCGCGCCTGCTGCTCGGGCTCTACGAGCCGACCGAGGGCTCCGTGCTGATCGAGGGCACCGACATCCGCCAGATCGACCCGGCCGACCTGAGGCGCAACATCGGCTATGTCAGCCAGGACAACTATCTGTTCTTCGGCTCGGTGCGCGACAACATCTCCTTCGGCGCGCCGCACCTGGACCAGAAGACAGTGACCCGCGCCGCCACGATCGCCGGCGTCACCGACTTCCTGCAGACCCATCCGCACGGCTTCGACCTGCAGGTCGGCGAGCGCGGCATGGCGCTTTCCGGCGGCCAGCGTCAGGCCATCGTGATCGCCCGCGCGCTGCTGCAGGACCCGCCGATCCTGATGCTGGACGAGCCGACCTCCTCCATGGACAACGCCTCCGAGCAGCAATTCAAGAATCGACTGGGCGAGATCCTCGACGACAAGACCCTGATCCTGGTCACGCATCGGGGCTCCCTGCTCAGCCTGGTGAACCGGCTGGTCGTGCTAGACGGCGGCAAAGTTGTGGCCGACGGTCCCAAGGACGAAGTCCTGAAGGCCCTGAAGACCGGTCAGGTCCGCGCCAACATCAAGGCCCAGAACGCGATGCAAGCCGCGGAGACGACGATGCGCAAGGCCCTGTCCGGCGACGACGACGCGGTGCCGACGCCGAGCTCCCTCAGGTCCGGGGACTGAACCGGCCATGTCGATGGACAAGCTCTACGACGGCGAGGACCTCGATTTCATCCCCGAGCTCGAGGCGGCGGCCCGCCGGCGCGGCCATCGCTTCGCCTACATGCTGACCCTCATGGTCTTCGTCTTCTTCGTGACCTTCGTGGTCTGGGCCAACTTCGCCGCGCTGGACGAGGTGACGCGCGGCGACGCCACGATCATTCCGTCGAGCAAGACCCAGGTGATCCAGAACCTCGAGGGCGGCATCATGGCCGAGATCAGGGTGCGCGAGGGCGACATCGTCGAGGCCGGCGATATCCTGATCCGGATCGACAACACCACGGCGCAGGCCAACTTCCGCGATACCCGCTCGCAATATCTGACGCTTCTGGCACAGACCGAACGGCTCGAAGCCGAGCTCGAGGACCGCGAGCCGGCGTTCCCCGAGGAGGTGCTGGAACAGGCGCCGGAGGCGGCCGAGGACGAGGCCGCGCTGCATCGCGCGCGCATGGCGCAGCTTGGGGCGCAGAAGGCGGTGCTCGAAGCCCAGGCGCGGCAGCGCAGCCAGGAAATTCAGGAGATGCGCAGCAAGCAGCGGCAGCTCAGCCAAAGCCTCGGCCTGGCCCGCGAGGAACGCGCGATCACCAAGCCGCTGGTGCTGAAGAACCTGATGCCGAAGACCGACCTGCTGCGGATCGAACGGGAGATCGCCCAGCTCGAGGGCGAGCTGCGCACCGTGAAGCTGACCATCCCGCGGCTCGAGCAGGCCGCCCAGGAAGCCAAGCAACGGGTCAACGAGCTCACGCTGACCACCAAGGCGCAGATCTCCAACGAGCTGAACGACGCCAAGGCGGAGCTCAAGTCGGTGACCCAGCTCCTGATGGCCGGCGAGGACCGGGTCGTGCGCACCGAGGTTCGCTCGCCGGTGCGCGGCACGATCAAGGAAATCAAGCACAACACCGTGGGCGGCGTGATCCGGCCGGCCGAGGACATCCTCGAAATCGTGCCCTTGGACGACACGCTCCTGGTCGAGGCCCAGATCCGGCCGGCGGACATCGCCTTCCTGCGACCCGGACAGGAGGCGATGATCAAGGTCACCGCCTACGACTTCTCGATCTACGGCGGACTGACGGCGCAACTGGAGAACATCAGCGCCGACACCATCAAGGACGAGAACGGCGAGAGCTTCTACCGGGTCTATCTGCGGACTGACCGCAACACGCTGGCGCACCAGGGCCGCGAGCTGCCGATCATCCCCGGCATGACCGCGACGGTCGAGATCCTGACCGGCCAGAAGACCGTGCTCGACTACCTCTTGAAGCCGATCCTCAAGGCCCGCGACCGCGCGCTGCGCGAACGTTGACCCGCTAGGTCACTTGCCAAATAGGCGAAAGGCCGCCAAAGAGGCGGCCTCTGCGTTCTTCGATCCTAGATCAGCCGGGCGTCACATCAGGTCGATCTGAACCACCCGGTTGAAGGGATTGCGCACGCCGTCGTCGGTCGGCACCAGCGGCTGGGTTTCGCCCACCGACTCGGCGGAGGTGATACGCGCCGTGTCGATACCCGCGGCGCCCATGTTCTCGATCACCGTCTGGGTGCGCCGCTCGGATAGGCGCTGGTTATAGTCCACCGGTCCGGAGCGGTCGGCATGGCCCCTCAGCCTGACCGTCGTGTTCGGATCCGCCAGCGCGTCCTCGATCGCGCGCTGCAGCTCGTCGCGGCCGGCTTGGGTCATGACGGTGCTGTCGAACTGGAAGTAGACCATGTAGGGGCCGACCTCCTCGGGTATCTCTCGCGCGACGATCTGTTGCAGACCGTAGTCGGCAAGCTCCTCGACCCGAGCCATGCGGTTCTCGAACTCGCTCTTGCAGCGTGCCACGTCGTCAGGGCGGTCGCCTTCGGCGGCCTCGATCCAGCAGTCGTAGGCCACCTGTGCGTAACCGGTGTCGACCGGTGCCACCTCCTTGGCGCCCTTCAGGAAGGCGCGGCGCAGCCGCAGATAGGCGCGCGTCAGCTCCTCGTAGTCGGGAGCGGTCAGCCGGCGGTCGGTCACTTCGTCCGGCGGCACCATGGAACGCCGCGCCGAGGTGCGCGCCTTGTAATTGAAGTGCTCGCCGTCGTGCCAGTCGATGGCGCTGGTGCGCGATTGGGACAGGTCCATGTAGCCGTCGTTGAGCGTGTTCATGAAGACGGTGCCGCTGGTGTCGAGGCCGAATCCCGAGTCGGTATCGAAGATCGCGACCATGAAACCGTCGAGCGGACCGGCCTGCGCCGCCGTGGGCAACGCCATGGCGACACATGCGCTCAGGAGTATTCTCTTGATCTTCATGATTTGCTGACCCCCTTGGCCGGAACGCATTGGGCGCTGGGCTTCGATACCGGCCTTCGGCCTAGCTCGAGACGGATGGCCCCCGGATGACTCCCCACGCTAGGCACCAGCATACTCCGAGTTTTTTAATTTTCAATCTGTTGCAGAGCCTCCGGGCGAGATACCGCCGGACCGGGCCGGATAGGCGCCAATCGTCTCAAATTGTTTACATTCCTAAACGAGATCTTAAAGCCGGTCGTGCATCCTGTTGGGATCGCGGGCAAAGCCTCCCCTGTCCGCCGGAAAGCACCCGTCCGGAGCGATCCACATGGCACGGCGCGTCCCCCTCGCTGCTACGGCTGCGGTCCTGTGCACCGTCTTGGGCCTCTTGGCACCCGACTCGGCGCGGGCGCAGACCCTCATGGATTTCGCCATCGCGGCCCAGAAGACGGGCAAGGCCCTGTTCGGCTCCACGGAGTTTCGCTCCGATTCGCTGAAGGGCCTGCCCCACTGGCGCAACGTGGTGGCGAGAATGGAACAAGAACACACCATCTTCGCGCGTTGCGCCGCCAACGCCGGGGACTGCACGTCCGAGTCGCAGCGCGCCTGGCGGCAAATGATCCGCGATTCGGCGGGATTGAGCCGCCGCGAAAAGCTCAAGAAAGTGAACCACTTCTTCAACAGCTCGCCGTACAGGTTCGATCTCGAGGCCTACGGCCGACGCGAGCACTGGGCCAGCCCCGCCGAGTTCCTGGCCTCGTCGGGCGACTGCGAGGACTATGCGATTGCCAAGTTCTTCGCCCTGCGCCAGCTCGGATTCGGCGGCGACGAGATGCGAATCGTGATCCTCTGGGATGAAATCCGCGCCCTTGGGCACGCCGTCCTCGCCGTCTACGAGGGCGACGAGATCCTGATTCTGGACAATCTGACCCAGATGGTTGTGCCCCACGCACGCTATGCCCATTACATCCCGCAGTACTCCATGAACGAGCACAGCCGCTGGGCCCACGTCCACAGCAAGAAGATCCCCGTTCTCATGGCCCGGCGCAGCTAACCGAGCCTTCCTGCCGCAACCGGCACCCCTCCCCACCCTCCAGGCGCCGGCCCCGGCGGCGCCCCGCAGATCCTCCTTGCATTACGCTAAGGTTCGGAGATATAAAGAGATTCTCTCTTAGGGGCCAACGGTAAAGGGGGATCGGTGGCCGTAGATGAGGATCATGGCGGATCGGCCGTCGGCGGCGTCCGGCAGAGCCAAAGTCTGCCGGACGCGATACCCGAGGTCGGCATCGCGCGCCCGAAGCGGCCCCGCGGGAGGGTTCCGGCGGCGCCGAATCAAGCCTATTCTCATCCTCCACACCGTCCGCTAATCTAGGCCACGTCAGGGGCGCAATTCAGAGACCGGCGACGGAACAAAGAAACCGATGAGTAAGATCCTGATGCGAAAGTGCGCCAGCCGGCAGGGGATAGTCGATATGGACAGCAGACACAGGAACTTTGGTCGGAGGGGCGTCATCGGCCTCGCGGGCGGCCTCGTGGCTTTGGCTCTCGCCGGCCCGGCGTCGGCGACGACCATGGAGGACGCGATCCGCTTCGCGCTGTCCCACAGCCCGGACATCGGCAACGTCGCCCACAATCGCGAGGCTATCGAACAGGAGCTTCGCCAGGCGCGCGGGCTCTACCTGCCCCAGCTCGACGTCAATGCGGGCATCGGCAAAGAGAACACAAACGATGTGCGTACCCGCAACGATCCGACCAACAGCAAGACCCTGACGCTGACGAGACAAGAGAGCTCGATCACGCTGCAACAGCGGCTCTTCGACGGTTTCGAGGCCGACAGCACGGTCAAGCGCGAAAAGGCGCGCGTCAACTCCGCCGCGCTGCGCGTATTCGAGAACTCCGAGTTCGTCGCGCTCGACGCGATCAGCGCATATCTCGAAGTGCTGCGCCAACGTGAACTGGTCCGCCTGTCCGAGGAAAACGTCCAGATCCACATCTTGATCCTCGGCTTCCTCCGGGAGCAGCTCGCCGGCGGCGCCGGCAGCCAGGCCGATGTCGCGCAGACCGAAGCGCGTCTGGCGCGCGCCGAGACCACGCTCTCGGTCACGATCAACGCCCTGCGCGACTCCGAAGCGGCCTATGCGCGGGTCGTCGGCCAGTATCCGGACGATCTGACGGAGGTCTCCTTCCCGGGCACGCTGCCGGCCGACCTGGACCTGGCGATCGAGAACGTCTGGCGCAACAACCCGACGTTCAAGATCTTCGACGCCGAGGTGCGCGTCGCCGAAGCCGAGGTCGACATCGCCGAGGTGCCGCTCTACCCGGCGATCTCGCTCGAGGGCGAGGCGGAGTACAACCGCAACCGCGACGGCATCGAGGCGGGTGAGTACAATCACCAGATCATGCTGCGCATGCGCTGGAACCTGTACCGTGGCGGCATCGACTCGGCGAATCGCCAGGAGGCGGTGACCCGCGTCTCGCAGCAGAAGGCGATCCGCCACAGCGCCCTGCTGCAGGCCGAGGAAGAGATGCGGCGATCCTGGTTCGCGCTGGAATACAGCCGCCGGCAGGTCGAAGAGCTCGGCCGCAACGTGGTGGCTCAGACCGAAACGCGCGATGCCTATCGCCAGCAGTTCGAGGTCGGCCAGCGGACGCTTCTGGACGTGCTCGACGCCGAGAACGAACTCTTCGTCGGCAAGGGTCAGCTCGTCACCGCCGGCATCAACGTCGACCTGGCGTCCTACCGGATCCTCGCCCTGGTCGGCACGCTGCTGAACACCATGGGCGTCACGCCGCCGGACCAGGCCTCGACGTCGATACCGACCTTCGGCGAGCAGCTTTTCTAGCCACCGTTCCGGCACGGGCCTGAGGCCTCGGCGGAAAACCGAGCGCGACCGGCGACGGCCGCGTTGTGCTCGTCGCTGGCCGCTCAGGGGCCTTGATTCGGGCTGAATTCGCGCCACATCTCCAAGTTCCAGCATGCGCGTGAAGGGCCCCATGAACGGCAAAGACGATCCGAAGTATCTCGCCGAACAGATCCAGAGCCTCGGTCTCTCCAAGATCGAGCGCCACATCTTCCTTTGTGCCGAACAGAGCAAGCCGAATTGCAGCCGGCGTGAGGACTCGGCGGCCAGTTGGGCCTATCTGAAGAAGCGGGTGCGCGAACTGGGCCTCGGGCAGGGCGACAGGGTGGTCTACCGCAGCAAGGTGGATTGCCTGCGCGTCTGCAGCAACGGCCCGGTGGCCGTCGTTTGGCCGGACGGCGTGTGGTACCGAAGCGCCACGCCGGACGTGCTCGAGCGGATTCTGCAGGAGCACATCCTCGGCGGCACGCCGGTCGCCGATTACGTGATCGCCGCGCCGGGCGCCGCGGCCGTGGCCGAACAGCTCGAACGACAGATCCCGGCAAGTGCCGCAGAAGCTTAGGCCTTGGGTTCAAGGACCCGGCTTCTTGCCGCCGAAGACGGCATGGCCCGCCTTCATCCAGTAGACGTCGACGGCGGCCAAGCCTGCCTGGCGCAGCCAGAGCAGCTGATCCAGTAGCGGCGAGGGCTGGTCCAGCGGATCGGGATCGGGGTCGCTGAAGAGGTTCCAGCGGGTCTCCCGGAAGCGCTCGAAGGCGGCCAGATGGCCGTCGATCGCCATCGCCCGCCGTCGGACTTCCTCGTCCCAGACGTCCGCGGCCAGCCGCTTGCCCAAGTCCTCGGCCGGCGCGACCAAATCCGCGATCACCAGAGCGCCGCCCGGAGTCAGCGCTCGCGCCATGTCGCGGTACAGCGCCTGCTTGGCCGGGCCGTCCAGGTGATGGATCGCCAAAGATGAGACGACCGCGTGGGCCGGCCAGTCGAATCGGCGCCAAGCCCGATCCGCCAGATCGAATCGCCGGACCTCGACCCGATCGGCAAAGGGCTCGGTCGCCCGCCGGGTCGCCGTCAACATGGCGTCCGAGCCGTCGAAGCAATGCACGGCGGCTTGCGGAAAGCGCTCCAGGAGGGCCCGGCTCAGCAGGCCCTCGCCGCAGCAAAGTTCGACGATGTGGCAGGCCTCGCGAAGCGGCGCGATCATGTCGCAGACCGTCCGGATCTGGAGCTCGCGCTCGGGCACGACGTAGCGGCCGAGGGCCGCGAAGGTCTCGCTGTCCGCTTCGTCCCAGGCCTCGGGGCGGGCGCCGGGCTCTTGGGTCATAAAGCTTCCCCTGCCATTCTACATAAACGTTTCGGCTACCACCTTTGGAAGATGCACTGCAGGACGACACGATTTTTGTTTGCACAGGGCGTTAACTTAACCTTCCCGAAAGCAAGCCGCCTTTAGGTTGCCTGCCATACAGTTTTCTAGTCCCGCCGTTGGCCTGGAGGTACCGGTGTTAACAAAGTCCGATCCGGGGTTCGAGCGGCGCGGCCACAAAGGGCCGGACCGCCGGTCTCGCCGCGGACCTGTGACCCGTCGCCCAACCCGAAGCTGTGGAGCCGTCGCCAAGCTCTCCGTCCTCGTCGAGCGGATGCTCGCTCAAACCTACTAGCCGGTCAGTCGTAAAGCATGCTGCAGGAGAACTGGGATCGCCTCACCGTCCTGATCGTGGACGACAACAGGTTCGTTCGCAATCTCCTCGAGGGCGTGGTCCGTTCCTTCGGGATCGAACGGATCGAGACCGAGGAGGACGGCGCCAACGCGATCAAGCGACTCAAGCTCAGCAAGGTCGACCCGGTCTCCGCCGAGCTCGGCACCGTGGACCTTATCCTCTCCGACTTTCTCATGTCCGGCGTGGACGGCAACCTCTTCCTGCGCTGGATCAGGACCGGCGATCAAGTGCCCGACCGCTTCGTCCCCTTCATCATGGTGTCGGGTGCCGCCGATCGGGAAGTCGTGGAACAGGCGCGCGACGCCGGGGTGACAGAGTTCCTGGCGAAGCCTTTCTCTGCCAGGTCTATCGCCGAGCGTATCCTTCACGTGATCAACAAACCGCGCCAGTTCGTCCTCGCGGAGGGCTACTTCGGGCCGGACCGGCGCCGGATACCCCACCGGGTGGAAGTCGAACGCCGCATCACGACACCGGACCAGATCCAGGTGGTGCATCGCGAGGCCAGCGAGAAGGAGCTGCGCCCCGACGTCAGGGCGATCTATTTCCGCCCTCTGAACAAGCTCAAGGACAAGCTGGGCGGCAACGCCCTGAAGGGCGAGGTCGACATCGATCCCCTGCTGATCCAGGCGGCTGAATCCCGGATTCAGAGCATGGTCGGTGACTACTGCGACTGGGTGCAGCACTACATCGACACCATGATCAAGGCCTTCGACAGCCTGACCCCCGGCCGAGGCAACGAGGACGCGAACCGCGGCCACATCGCCAAGATCAACAAGGTCGCCCACGAGCTCCGCGGCCAGGGCGGCATCTTCGACTACCCCTTGATCACCGCGTTGGGCAAGTCGCTCTACGACGCCACCGACGACTACGGCATGACGATGAGCGAAAACCGCCTGAAGCTGATCCGGGCGCATATCGACGGCATCCGCACGATCTTCATGACCAAGATCCGCGGCGACGGCGGCGCAGTGGGTGCCTCGCTGCTCAAGGAGATCGCCGGCGCCGTCAAACGCTACCAGGAGCCCAAGCGCAACCGAATGGTGCGCACGGTCCTCAAGTCCACCGCGGCGGCGGACTGAAGCGGATCAGCGCTCTTATCGCGAGGTGCCGCCGGGTTCGGTCAGCAGCTGGTCGATACCCGTGGTCAGCCGCTTGGTCGCGAAGTCCGGCAGCTTGTAAGCCCAGCCCCCGACACGGCGCGCGATCTGCTCCGCCTTCTCGGCCGCCTCCGCCGATTCCTCAGCACCCGCTCCGTCCATCGTTTCGGCGGCGAAGGTGACCCAGCGATCCTCGCCGTCCTCGGCGACCTCGGCCGTCACCCGCAGCCCGTCGAAGCTGGTGACGCTGATCCGGTGGCGCGGCGCGGCAGATGCCAACTCGGCGGCCGGACGCACGTCCTCGAACGTCAAGAACGAGAGCGCGCCGGCCAGGCGCTCGGCCTCGCTGACCTTGAGCTCGCGGCCTTCGGGCGGCGCCTCGAGACGGTAGGGCTGATCCGGCCCCTCCTTCGCGAGGATCTGCACGTCCGTCTCGGGCGCGGCGATTTCGATCCGTTGCACCTGTTCGGCCGGGAGATTGACCAGGTCCTTGCGCAACCACGCCGCCGGCCCGGCCTTGAGATCGACGCGGCCGGTGGCCAGCCAGGCCTGCAGCTCGCCGCTGCGGCGCAGGTAGGTCCCGCCCTCGCGGCCCGAAGTGAAGCGGGATCTGCTTTTTCCGAGAATCGCCTCGGCCAGCACGCGGCCGTCCGCCGCCTCGATGCGCAGCAGGCGGGACTTGGCGCCCTCGCCCTCGACATCTTCGACCTGGAGCCGCGCGAAACGCTCCGGCCGCTTGGTCATGGCCTCGGCGAGGCGCATATCGGAAAGGCCGGCGATCAGCTCGCGAAGCCGCGACTCGTCGACCGGGTAGTCGTACTTCTCGCTCAGGACCCAGGCCCCGTCGTCGCGCCGCTGCAGAGTGAGGGTCTCCGCATGGCTTCGGATCGAGACGCGGCTGGCGGCGTCCGGGGCGGCGCGCAGCTCCGGAAAGGCCGACTCGGTCGCCAACTGCACCTTGGCGGTCTCCGGCTGGGCCAGGGTGACCGCGATGGCTGCCACCAGGGTCGCCAGCGTCACCACCGCCCAACCGATGAAGGCTCTGGGGCTCATGTCTTCATGGCTCCCTGCCTGGGCATTGCTTGGAAGCGCGCCGCGCGGATCCGGCGCAAGAGCGCGAGCACAAGCGCCAGCACACCGACCGCCGCCGGCACGACCCAGATGTTGAAGGCCCTGACCTGCGCGCCGATGCTCTCGACGTCCTTGCGCAGCGCATGCTGCACCTCGCGCAGCTCGGCCCGCAAATCGAGCATCTCGGCGCGGAAGTCGTCGACTGCCGCCTGCTGCGCGGCGGTCAGGATGGCGCCGCTGCCCTGCTCGCCCTGTTGCAGCTCGCGGATCTTCTCCCGGGTCTCGTCGATCTTCGCCAGCAGCTCCTGTTCCTTGGTGCGGAACTTGGCCTCCGCATCGCGCGCCATGTCTTCCAGGATCTCGAAGGGCCGGACGGTCAGGCCGCGGGCGCGCAGGGCGATCAGGCCCTCTGCGCCGGCCAGGTTGTCCAGCGCGCTGACTGCGAAATCGCCGTTGTTGGCGACCGGCACCGCGAAGCTCTGGCCCAGGAGGTTCTGCCGCTGCACCCAGTTGCGGTCGGCCAGGATGTCGGCATCGGCGACCAGGATCAGGTTGAGCGGCGCCTTGGACTCGTTCAGATGGGCGGCGCGAAAGGTCTTGTCCTCGACCGCTTCGGGCGGGCCGTCCGGGAACGCGCTCTTTACCGGCCCGGTCACGCGCGCCGCCAGGGTGTATATCTCCCCGGTCGGCGCGAAGTCGTTGATCAGCCCGACCGGGTCGGGCGCGACCTCGACCCTGGCCTTGTCGATCAGCATGGCCTGATCGGTCGAGACCATGAGCGGACGCAGCTCGGTGGTGGCGCCCTCCCTCAGCGTGATCGCGCCCGCCGTGCGCAGGTTGATCTGCTGCAGATAGGCCGAGACCACGTCTTCACGCTCGAAGCTCTCCGAACGCAGGCCGAGCCAGACCACGTAGTCGGTGATCACCTCGCGGCCTTGATGACGGGTCTGCACGCGCGTGGCGAAGACCCCGTCGCCGACGACCCGATCGTCGGACAGCTCGACGCCCCAGGCCGCGAGCAGCGGCTCCAGGCCGGCGGCCGCGCCCTCCTGGGGCGCACCGGGCCGGCCAGTCTGCTGCGCCTCGACCAAGGGATCTATGAAGGCGAGCACGCGGCCGCCGCGCATGACGAACTGATCGATGGCGTAGAGCGTCATCTCGGTCAGGCCCTGCGGCTGAGCAAGCAGCAGGATCTCGACATCGTCGTCGATCCGGGTCACCTCGCCGCCCTCGAACTCGAGCTCGAAGATCTGCTGCATCGGCTCGAGCACCGCCCATTGGCGGAACTGGTTGAACTGGTCGCCGCGCAGCGGCACGCTGCCGAGCACCGCGACCTTGGGCTTTTCCGGGTGCGCGAGATCGTAGAGCAGGCGCGTCAGATCGTATTCCAGGAAGTTGCCGCGCTCGGGCGCGAGCAGCGGGATCGAGCTCCGGTCGTCGGTGCTGTTGACGCCCGCGAGCCCGAAGAAGACCTGCGAGCCGTCGGTGTCGATGGAAATGCCGCGCAGACCGTCGGCGACCGCCAGGTCCTCCTCCGGCGAGAAGGGCTCGGGGTCGAAACGCTCGACGCGGATCATGCCGTTCGACAGGCGCGCATAATCGTCCAGCAGGTCGCCGACCCGGCCGGCATGGCTGGTGTAGAGCGGGCCCAGCACCTCCAGGTCCTGGGAATTGTAGTAGCGCAGCTCGATCGGCTCGTCGATCGAGACCAGCAGGTCCTTGGTGCCCTGGGAGAGCGTGAAGAGCGAATCGGCGGTCAGGTCGAGGCGCACCGACTTGAAGAGGCCGGCCGCCAGGATGTTCAGCGAGACGAAGAACACGACCACCAGCACGATGACGCCGATGGAGAGCGCGTTGCGGTCGCCGGACTTTAGCCTGTTGAACATGCCGGAACCCTAGGCGCCCTTCTTCAGCTCGACGATCGCCGTATTGATCACAAGGCTGCTGACGATCAGCGAGACGAAGAAGATGAAGTCGCGCAGGTCGATGACGCCCTGGGCGACCGCGTGGAAGTTGATCAGGAAGCTGAAGCCCGCGACCGCCTGGACCAGGGCCTCCGGCGCCCAGGCGCTGAACATGGCCTGTACCAGCTCGACGCCGCTCATCAGGAAGAAGAAGCAGAGCGCCGAGGCCAGCACGAAGGCGATCACCTGGTTCCGGGTCAGCGCCGACATGCAGGCGCTGAGCGCGAGGAAGCCGCCGGCCATGAGCCAGCTGCCCAGATAGGCGGCGAAGATCACGCCGTTGTCCGGCGTGCCCAGCAGGTTGACCGTGACCCACATCGGGAAGGTCAGCGCCAGGGCGATGCCGGCGAAGATCCAGGCGGCCAAGAACTTGCCGACCACCGCCTGGCCGGTCGAGACCGGCAGGGTCATGAGGAATTCGATCGAGCCCGACTTGCGCTCCTCGGCCCAGAGTCGCATGCCGATGGCCGGGATCAGGAACAGGTAGAGCCAGGGATGGAACTGGAAGAAGGTCGCGAGGCTGGCCTGGCCGCGCTCCAGGAAGCCGCCGAAGTAGAAGGTAAAGCCGCCGCTCAGCGCCAGAAAAATCATGATGAAGAGATAGGCCAGCGGCGACATGAAGTAGGCGGCCAGCTCGCGGCGGAAGATGATCGCGGTGTTGCGCACGGCCCCTCCTAGCCCACCGTCAACGCCCGGAAGACCTCGTCGAGCCGGCCGCGCTCGAGATAGATCTCCTCGATGTGGATACCCGCGCCCACGACCGCGTCCTGCACGGTGGACAGTATCTCCTGCCCCTGCGCGGGATAGGCTCGGAGCGCGGCAACGCCGTTGGCGGTGTAAAGCGGCTCGACCGAGGCCACGACGGGGAGGCCGTCGAGCACGGCGCGCGCGCCCGCCTCGTTCTCCGCCGGCAGGAAGAGCGCGACCGCATTGTGCACGTGGGAGCGCGATTGCAGCTCCTCGGGCGTCGAGTCGGCGACGATGCGGCCGTCGGCGACGATGATCGCGCGGCTGCAGACCGCCTCGACCTCTTCGAGAATGTGAGTCGAGATGACGATCGCCTTGCCGGGCGCCATCTCGGTCAGGAGCTGGCGCACCTCGTGCTTCTGGTTCGGGTCGAGGCCGTCGGTCGGCTCGTCGAGGATCAGCACCTCGGGATCGGCGAGGATCGCCTGGGCCAGGCCGACGCGGCGCTTGAAGCCCTTGGACAGAGTCTCGATCGGCCGGTGCAGCACCGAGCCGAGCTGCAGGCGCTCGACCACGGCGTCGATTCGGTCCTTGCGCTCGGACCCGGCGAGCCCGCGCAGATCGCCGACGAAGCGCAGCAGGCCTTGTGGCGTCATGTCGCCGTAGGCCGGCGCCCCCTCCGGCAGATAGCCGACCCGGCGCTTGACCTCGATCGGGTCGCCGACCACGTCGAAGCCGCAGACGCTGGCCGTGCCGGCGTTCGGCGGCAGATAGCCGGTGACGATGCGCATGGTGGTGGTCTTGCCCGCGCCGTTCGGCCCCAGGAAACCCAGGACCTCGCCCCGCGCCACCGAGAAGCTGACGTCGTCGACCGCGGTGATCGGCCCGAAGTGCTTAGAGATCCCCCGGATGTCGATCAAGCTGTCCATA
>JAAUXY010008798.1_pt1 | contig 14611 bp, 12 predicted proteins | sample 7278121 | NCBI WGS metagenome assembly JAAUXY01 (sample SAMN14350117, study PRJNA611818) | marine sediment metagenome | isolation source: surface marine sediment (1.8m) | place: French Polynesia: Moorea | collected 2018-08 | reverse complement strand
GACCTGAGCGACGACACGCTCCGCGGCGGCCGCGGCGAGGACCGGCTCTACGGCCACCGGGGCGACGACCTGCTCGCGGGCGGCCGGGATGACGACCGCCTCCAGGGCGGGTCCGGCGACGACACCCTGATCGGCGGCGCCGGTGACGACCGCCTCGAGGGCGACAGCGGCGACGACATCATGATGGGTGGCGCGGGACAGGACCTGGCCTACGGCGACGCCGGCAACGACCTCTTCGTGTTTACCCGAGGAGACGGGGACGACCGGTTCATTGGCGGCAATGGCTGGACCGATTCAGTGGAGGTCCAGGGCGGCGACGGTCAATTCCAAGGCGGCTGGACGATCGACTTCAACAGGGGCGGCATCGAGAGCCAGGATGGCGACAGCGCCATGCTGTCGGACGACTCCGCCGGCACCATCACTCTCAGCGACGGCAGCGAGTTGACCTTCGAGGGAGTCGAGGCGATCCAGTGGTAGGAACGGCCCCTTCCCATTCCCGCCACTCCCGCCGCAGCTAGCCGCGCGCGGTTTCCGCGGACCAGCGCAAGATCTCTGTGACGAAATCGCGCAAGACCGGGCGCACTCGGTCCGCCAGCTCCAGCCGGTAGGTGAATGGCGGCCCCTCGTCCATGTAGGTCCGTTGCGAAAGCTCGAGTTGCACCGCGTGGATCCCCTCGCCCGGCGCGCCATAGTGGCGCGTGATGTAGCCGCCCGTAAAACGGCCGTCCCGCACGCTGCTGTAGCCCGAAGCGCCCTGCAGAACGGCAAAGATCCGGTCCGATAGATCCTGATCACAGCTCGTGCCGGACGCGGTACCCAGGTTGAAGTCCGGCAATGTTCCCTCGAAAAAGCGCGGCACGACCGACCGGATCGAGTGGGCATCGAACAGGACGGCCACTCCGAAACGGTTGCGCAGTTCCACGAGCGTCGCGCGCAAGCGGTTGTGGTAGGGGCGCCAGTATTGTCCGACCCTGTCTGCGTTCTCTTCCTCTGTCGGCGTGGTCCCCTCGCGGTAGATTGGCGCGCGATCGAAGGTGGTGGTCGGGCAAACCGCCGTGTTCTCCGCACCGGGATACAGTGCCGTACCGGCCGGATCCCGGTTCAGATCGACGAGATACCTCGAATGTGTCGCCGCCAGCACGCTCGCGCCGAGTTCGAGGGCGAAATCATAAAGCCGTTCCACGTGCCAGTCGGTGTCGGGCACGGCGCGGGCGGCCGGCGTCAACCGATCCGCGATCTCAGGCGGCAGACGGGTCCCGGGATGCGGCATGCTGATCAGCAGCGGCGTGTCGCCCGGCGTAAAGCGGAAGGGCTCCATCCTGCCCGTCTCAGGACGCACGCAGGGGCGCGTCCCCAGCGCGCGGCCGGCCCTGCCATACGACGCCCGCGCAGAGGTTGGCGCCGAGCCAATAGGCGAGCTCCGCCGGGTGGCCGATGTCCCACAAGACAAAATCGGCCCGCCGGCCAACCCCGAGGGTGCCGAGCTCGTCGCCAAGTCCCAGCGCCCGGGCCGCGTTCCGCGTCACCCCGGCAAGCGCCTCGGCCGGGCTGAGCCCGAACAGGGTGCAGGCCATGTTGAGCATGAGCAGCAGCGAGGTCGCCGGGGAGGATCCGGGATTGCAGTCGCTTGCCAGCGCCATCGGCACGCCGTTCGCGCGAAATGCGTCGATTGGCGGCCGCTGGGTCTCGCCGAGCACGAAATAGGCCCCCGGCAGCAGCACCGCGACGGTGCCGCTAGCCGCCATGGCCTCGACGCCTTCTGCCGAGGTGTACTCCAGATGATCGGCCGAGAGCGCCTCGAACCCCGCCGCCAGCGCCGCGCCGCCGAGGTCCGAAAGCTGGTCCGCATGAAGCTTCACCGGCAGGCCGAGCCGTCGGGCCGTTTCGAAGACCCTGGCCGTCTCCTCAGGGGTGAAGGCAATCGTCTCGCAGAAGGCATCGACCGTGTCGGCGAGCCCGCTCTTGGCCACCGCCGGCAGCATCTGCTCGCACACCAGGTCCACATAGTCAGCCTGGCGCCCTTCGAATTCCGGCGGCACCGCATGGGCACCGAGAAAGGTGGTGGCCACCGTGACCGGGTGGTCGGCCGCCAGCCGTCGCGCCGCGCGCAACATCTTAACCTCGCTATCGAGGTCGAGGCCGTAGCCGGACTTGATCTCGATTGTGGTCACGCCTTCAGCAAGGAAGTTTGCGAGGCGATGTTCCGCCTGCTCGACGAGCGTGCCCTCATCGGCCGCCCGGGTCGCCGCCACGGTCGACCGGATGCCGCCGCCGGCACGCGCGATCTGTTCGTAGCTCTTGCCCTCGAGGCGCATCTCGAACTCGCGCGCGCGATCGCCGCCGAATACCAGATGGGTATGACAGTCAATCAAGCCGGGTGTAATCCAGCGCCCGCCGGCGTCATGCACCTCGGCGGCCAGCGAGTCGGGCTGCCCGGGCAGGTCTTCCTTGGTACCGACCCAGGCAATCCGATCACCGGAGACCGCGATGGCGCCGTCCGAGATTGTGCCATAGGCGTCCGTGCCCACGGCCATCGTGGCGAGCTCGCCGTTGATCCAAAGCGCGTCCCAATCGGCCATGCGCCGGTCCGCCTCTCCGTCTTAGGGGCTTTGCCGCCCGCCACCTTCCCGCCTACACTTTAGCGAACCGGGGTAGGTTGTCCCGCGCTTTTGTCACGGCCGCCGCCAGAACATCATGCCCGATCTCTTCGCAGACATCGCCCTGCTGCCAAACGGCTGGGCGAAGGACGTGCGCATTGCAATCAACGAAACGGGGGACATCGAGGCCGTATCGGCGGAGGCCGACCCGTCCGGCGCCGAACGCCTTGCGGGCGCCGTGCTGCCGGGCATGCCGAACCTCCATTCGCACGCCTTCCAGCGGGCCATGGCGGGCCTCGCCGAGCGGGCGGGGCCCGACGGTGACAGCTTCTGGACCTGGCGCGAGACCATGTATCGCCTGGCTGTCTCGATCTCCCCGGAGGGTCTCTTAGCCGTCGCCGCGCAGCTCTATGTGGAGATGCTCAAGGCCGGTTATACGGCCGTGGGCGAGTTCCACTATCTGCATCGGGACCCGGCGGGCCGCCCCTATGCCGATCCGGCACAGATGTGCCGCGCGGTTATTGGAGCGGCGCAGGACGCTGGCATCGGTCTCACCCTGCTCCCCGTTCTCTATCGGGCCGGCGGATTCAACGGCGCGCCGACCGAGCCGCGGCAGAATCGGTTCGTGCTGCCGGTCGACGGGTTCCTCGACCTGGCCGCAACCCTGATCGGCGAGGCGGCACGCGATCCGAACCTGGCCGTTGGCGCCGCTCCGCACAGCCTGCGCGCCGTGCCGCCCGACGACCTCGCCGCCTGCCTCGCGGGCCTCGACCGCTTGGACGCGGAGGCTCCCGTGCACATGCACGTTGCGGAGCAGGTCAAGGAGGTGGAAGACTGTCTCGCCTGGTCCGGGGCCCGGCCGGTCGAATGGCTGCTGGCCAACGCGCCGATATCCGAGCGCTGGTGCCTGGTGCACGCGACGCACATGACCCCGTCCGAGACGTCTGCGCTCGCCAAGAGCGATGCCGTCGCGGGCCTGTGCCCGAGCACCGAGGCCAATCTGGGGGATGGCCTGTTCCCCCTGCCCGCCTACCTTGCGGCTGGTGGCCGTTTTGGAATCGGCTCCGACAGCCACATATCGGTGAGCCCGGTGGAGGAGCTGCGATGGCTGGAGTATGGCCAGCGGCTCTTGTCCCACGCCCGCAATATCGCCGCCGGCGCACCGGCCGCGTCGACCGGGACGGCGCTGTTCACCGGCGGCCTCGCCGGCGGCGCGCAGGCGCTCGCCCGTCGCATTGGGTCGCTTGCTCCCGGCAACCGTGCGGATCTCATCGTTCTCGATCGCGAGCATCCAATCGCGGCCGGACACAGTAAGGACACCCTGCTTGACGCCCTTGTCTTCTCCGGCAACGTGAATCCGATCCGGGACGTCATGGTGGGGGGGCGCTGGGTGGTGCGTGACGGACGCCACGACCGTGAAGAGGAGATTGCCTCGCGCTTCCGATCAACGGTCTCGCGTCTCGCCTCCGCATAACCGATCTCGGAGTTGACGTTTCGCGCGATCATGTGATATATACATGTATAGACAACTAGTGCCAAAAAAGGGGCGATTTGGCCGTGACAGAATCGCTGGAGGGAGGGCAGCTGACGACCGGCTCGACGGCCGTGCCGCTGTACCAGCAGGTCAAGGATTTCATCACCGCCCGCATCGAGTCGGGCGATTGGCCCCCGGGCTGCCGAATTCCATCCGAAAACGACATCGTGGCATCGCTCGGCGTGTCTCGCATGACCGCCCACCGTGCGGTGCGCGAACTCAGCGCCGAGGGTAGGCTCGACCGGGTCCAGGGCGTGGGCACATTCGTCGCGGCCCGGCGCGAGCCATCGGCGCTGCTCGAGATCCGCAGCATTGCCCGCGAGATTGCCGAGCGCGGCGGCAGCCACAGCGCGACGGTCATTTCCGCCGACCGTGAAGCCGCGAACGACGAGGCGGCGCGGATGATGCAGTTGGCCCCGGAGGCTCTGGTCTTCCACGTAGTCGTCGTGCACCGGGAGAACGGACGCCCGATCCAGCTGGAGGACCGCTATGTGAACCCCGGCGTGGCCCCGAAATTCCTGGATCAGGACTTCACCCGGATCACGCCGAGCCAGTACCTGACCGACCATGTCACGGCCACGGAAGTGGAGCATGTGATCGAAGCGCGACGGCCCGAAGGGGCCGAGTACAAGCTCCTGGAGATTGACCGCTATGAGCCGTGTCTGGTGCTGCGCCGGCGGACTTGGTCGCTCTCGCGCGTCGTGACCCGGGTCAAGCTGGTCCATCCCGGCAACCTGTATCGGCTCGGCGGCCGGTTCAAACCGGCGGGGGCGGCGCGCACGCTGGTGGCCTGAGGCGGCGGCCGGGATTGCCGCAGCACGGGCGCAAGATTGCGAGTGGGAGAAGATGCGATGACCGAGGCAAACCGGATCGACAACACGCGGACCATCCGCGCGCCCCGTGGGAGCGCGCTCAACGCCAAGAGCTGGCAGACGGAAGCGCCGCTTCGCATGCTCATGAACAACCTCGATCCGGAGGTCGCGGAAAAACCGGAAGAGCTCGTTGTGTATGGCGGTGTCGGGCGGGCCGCACGCAATTGGGACTGCTATGACAAGATCGTCGCGACCCTTAAGGAACTCAACGACGACCAAACTCTCTTGGTGCAGTCGGGCAAACCCGTCGGCGTGTTCCAGACCCACCCGGACGCGCCTCGGGTGCTGATCGCCAACTCCAACCTGGTGGGACACTGGGCCACGCTCGAGCATTTCAACGAGCTCGATCACAAGGGGCTGATGATGTACGGCCAGATGACGGCCGGTTCGTGGATCTACATCGCCAGCCAAGGCATCATCCAGGGCACCTACGAGACCTTCGTCGAGGCGGGCCGGCGCCACTATGAAGGCGATCTGGCCGGCCGCTGGATCCTGACCGCCGGCCTCGGCGGCATGGGCGGCGCCCAGCCCTTGGCCGGAACGATGGCCGGCGCCTCCATCCTCGCGGTGGAATGCCGACCCAGTCGCATCGAGCGCCGGCTGGAGACCGGTTATCTGGACCGATCGACGGCCGATCTTGACGATGCGCTCGCCATGATCGGCGATGCGTGTGAAAAGCGTGAGGCGTTGTCCGTCGGACTGATCGGCAACGCCGCCGAGATCTATCCGGAACTGGTCCGCCGGGACGTCCGTCCCGATCTGGTGACCGATCAGACGGCGGCCCATGATCCGGTGCACGGCTACCTCCCGGCCGGCTGGTCTCTCGAAAAGTGGGATGCGCTGCAGGAGTCGGATCCGGCTCAGGTGGAACGGGCCGCCATGGAGTCCATGGCCGTTCAGGTGCGGGCGATCCTGGCGTTCAACGAACGGGGCATTCCCTGCGTCGATTACGGCAACAACTTGCGCCAGCGCGCCAAGGATACCGGCGTCGAGAACGCCTTCGACTACCCCGGCTTCGTGCCGGCCTATGTGCGGCCCATGTTCTGCCGCGGCAAAGGCCCCTTCCGCTGGGCTGCGCTGTCGGGGGACCCCGAGGACATCTATCGCACGGACGCCAAGGTTAAGGAGCTCATCCCGGACGATTCCCACTTGCACAACTGGCTCGACATGGCCCGGGAGCGCATTCATTTCCAGGGCCTGCCGGCTCGGATCTGCTGGCTCGGGCTGGGACAGCGGGCCAAGGTCGGCCTGGCCTTCAACGAAATGGTAGCCAAGGGCGAGCTGTCCGCACCCGTGGTCATCGGCCGCGACCACCTCGACTCCGGTTCGGTGGCGAGCCCCAACCGGGAGACTGAAGCGATGCGCGACGACTCGGACGCGGTCGCCGACTGGCCGCTCTTGAACGCGCTGCTGAACTGCGCCTCGGGGGCGACCTGGGTCAGCATTCATCACGGTGGCGGCGTCGGCATCGGCTATTCGGAACATGCCGGTATGGTGATCGTCTGCGACGGCAGCGACGAGGCGGCGCGTCGGCTGGAACGGGTCTTGACCAATGACCCCGCGACTGGCGTCATGCGGCATGCGGACGCGGGCTACCAAGAGGCGATCGATTGCGCCCGAGAGCAGGGTCTGAAACTGCCGATGGTCGACCTCTGAGGACAAAATGGCGGCGGGGGGAGCCATAGAACTTACGGGCGGCGAGCTTTCGGTCGAACAGGTCGCCCGGGTGGCGCGCGACTACGCAACTGTCGCGCTGTCCGAACAAGCGCGGCAAGCCGTCCAGGAATCGGCGCGGTATCTCGATCAGCTGATCGCCGACCGCCGCCCCGTCTACGGTCTGACCACCGGGGTCGGGGCATTGGACGGCCAGCCGGTTTCGGCGGAAGACAACCGGGAACAACAGCAAAACCTGCTGCGCAGTCACGCGGCCGGTATCGGTGCGCCGATGCGCCATGACGAAGTGCGCGCGATGGTGCTGGTCCGTGCCAACGTGCTGGCGGGTGGCATGACCGGCGTACAGCCGGAGACGCTCGACACGCTGCTGGCCATGCTCAACAAAGGCGTGACCCCGGATGTCCCCGATCGGGGGTCGGTCGGCGCGTGCGGCGACCTCGCCCCCCTCGCCCACATGGCGTTGCCGCTGATCGGTGAAGGTCATGCCTGGTACGAGGGCGAACGGATGGCCGGTGCGGAGGCGCTGCGGCGTGCGGAGATCCACACGCCTGTACTCAAGGGACGAGACGGTCTAGCGCTCATCAACGGGACGGAACAAACCACCGGCATCGGCTGTCTGGCCCTGGTCGATGCACAGCGGCTGGTCGCTCATGCCGAGACGGCTGCCGCCATGTCCCTTGAGGCGCTTGGCGCGGTCGCAGACTCCTTCGACGAGGAGACGGCGCTCGCCAAACCCCATCCGGGCCAGATGGCGACGTCGGCCAGGCTGCGCGAGCTTACATCGGGCAGCGGCTCGGTGACGCGGCCGGCGCCCGGGCGCCTGCGGGACGGGCTGTCGCTGCGCTGCATCCCACAGGTACTCGGCGCCACGCGAGAGTCTGTCGAGGCGGCGGAGCGCGTCTTGACCATCGAGATCAACGCGGCCAACGACAACCCTCTCTTTGGTGTCCGGGACGGCTGGGTGACCAGCAACTCGGGCAATTTTCACGGCCAACAGGCCGCCCAGGTCCTGGATTTCCTGGCCATGTCGGTGACTTCGCTGGCGGTGATCAGCGAGCGGCGTTCGGCCCGGCTGATCGATCAGCATCACAGTGGCGGACTGCCGCCATTCCTGATCCACCCGGAAGCCCGGCCGGGGCTCAACTCAGGCATGATGATCGCCCAGTACACGGCGGCGAGCCTGATTGGGGAACTCCGGACGCGCAGTTCGCCTGCGAGTATCCAGTCGGTACCGACCTGCGCCAATACGGAAGACCACGTGCCCATGGCGCCGATCGCGGCGCGGCACGCCGAATGGGCGGTCCGCACCGCCGAAACCGTGGTCGCCATCGAACTGTTGCTGGCGGCCCAAGCCTTGGACATCCGAGGCGCCCGGCCCGGCGAAGGGGTGGCAGCGTGTTACAAGTCCATCCGCGAGACCGTTCCGGTCATGGTGAGGGACCGGGTGCTGGGGGATGACATCGAGGCAATTGTTGAGCTCATCCGGGGTGACCGACTCTCGGACTAGAGAACTTGCAAGAGAGGGAGGCAATGATGAACAGAAAGTTCCACCGCAGGACAGTGATCGCGGGTTTCGGCCTGGCGGCGATGTCGGCTTTGGTGCTGGCCGGGCCAGCGCAAGCGGAAGACGCCATCAAGATCGGGTTCTTTTCGCCGCAAACCGGCTTCGCGTCGGCGGACGGCACCGCCGCGTTGCACGGGGCACAGCTTGCTGTCCAGTTCCTCAACGAGGACGGCGGCGTCATGGGCAAGAAGCTTGCGCTGGTCAACTACGACGACTCGTCGAAGCCGGACCAGGCTGCCAATGTGGCTCAGAAGATGACGCAGGGCGACAAGGTCGTGGCGGGGGTAAGCGGCTCCTATTCGTTCCTCACGCGTCCGGCCGCAGCCATTTTCCAGCGGGCCCGCGTGCCGCTGATGACCGCCTACGCGGTGCATCCGCAGATCACGGCAACGGGCAAGTATATCTTCCGTACCGGCGTCCCGTCGCAGGTCGAGGGGGCAGCCGCCGCTTGGACGGTGGGCAAGCTGATGGGCGTCAAGAAGGCTGCACTCATCACCATGGACAACGACGCCGGCGCGGCCCTTGCCGACGGCTTTAAGAAATCCGCCGGTGATTTTGGCGTCGAGGTGGTCACCGAGGAGAAGTATTCGCTGAAGGACAAGGACCTGAGGCCGATCCTGAACCGCATAAAGGGCATGAATGTGGAGGTGATCTATGCCAACGGCTTTTATGCCCAAGCGGCGCGCCTCGTGAACCAACGCCAGGAGCTCGGTATCACCACGCCGGTGCTCGGCATGGAAGGGTTCGACTCTCCGAAGTTCTTCGAGCTCTCGAAACCCGGTGCGGCAGAGGGCGTCATGATCACCACGGCGCTCGATCGCGGCAGCGCCAACCCGGTCGTACAGCGCTTCCTGAAAGAGTACAAGGCGCAGTTCGGCCTTTCGGCCGACATGGTTGCGGCCTCTTCCTTTGACGCGGTAGCGGTGCTGGCTGAGGCGATCAAGCGGGCCAATTCGACCGATCCGGATGCCATCGTTATGGCCCTGCACGGGATCAAGAAGATGGAGGCCGTGACCACGGGACCGTTTCACGGCTTCACCAAGGGCGGCGACGTGATCAAGCCCGTGGTCGTCCAGCAGGCGAAGGGGAACGATTGGGTTCACCACGCCGTTATCGACAACCCCGAGATTATGAACCTGCATTGATCATTGATCGGCCGGAGGGCCCCCGAGGAGCCCTCCGGCCACATCACCAACGCCCATTCCGCGTCTGAGACCGTGGGACCGACCCTAGCGAACATCGTGGTGACGGGGTGTCTCTACACGCTGATCGCCATCGGCCTGACTATGGTCTACGGCATGTTGCGCGTGTTGCACATCGTGCACGCGGGAGTGTTCGCGGTGGGCGCGGCCGTGGGCCTCTTAATCTTCACCACCGCGCCGGTGGGTTTTTGGCCGTCCCTCTTGGGCGCCATGCTCGCCGCCGGGGTGATGGGCGTTGCGATCTACTATGTCGGCTATCGCTGGGTCCTGGACGCACCGCGCGGCACGCCTTTGCTGGTGAGCATCGGCCTGTTCATCACCGTGCAGTCACTGCTCGAGAAGGAGTTTCTGATTGGCCCGCATGTGGAGGGCTTTGACGCGGCCACGGGCCTGCCCGCATTCACCCTCGGCGGTTTCGCATTCACGCCAATCCAGACGGCAATCGTGGTCTCGACCGCGGTCGTGTGCGCGGCAGTCTGGCTGCTGCTGAACCGCTCGCGCCTCGGGCTGAGCTGGCGCGCATTGTCGGAGGACATGAACATGGCCCGATCCCTCGGTGTACCGACGGAGCGGGCCGTCGCCATCAACATGTTCCTAGGCTCGGCCATGGCCGGGCTCGCGGGCGTGCTGGTGGCCGTCTACGAGAACGCGGTATCGGCCCACATGGGCGAGGTTGTTGCCTATAAGGCGTTCGTGGTGGTCGTGCTCGGCGGACTTGGCAGCATCTGGGGGGCGGCCGTGGCGGCATTCATCCTGGCCGCGTTCGAGATCGGGATCTCGACCACGTTCGGTGGCCTGTTCCCGCGCGACGCCATTGGCTTCGCCGTGTTGATCCTGATCCTGCTGTTCATGCCCACTGGGCTGTTCGGCAAGCGTCTCGACTGAGCGGTAACGCCATGGACGCCTATCTGATCTCCGTTCTGACCTTCATCGGCATCTGGATCATCCTGGCGATGTCGCTCAATTTGTTGGTCGGCTATGCCGGGCAAGTCTCGATTGGGCACGCGGCCTTCTTCGGCATCGGCGCCTACACCGTCGCCGTAGCGACTGTAAAACTGGGTCTCGGTTTTCCGTTGGATATCCTTCTCGCGGCGCTGGTCAGTGGCGCCTTGGGCGGCGTCCTGGGCTTGCCGGCGCTGCGGGTTCGGCATGATTTCCTCGTGCTTGCAACAATCGGCATCAATTTCATCGTCGTTGCCGTGTTCCAGTACACGCCGGCATTGGGCGGCGCCTACGGCATCGTCGGCATCCCTCCCGTGACCATTGGCGGGATCGAGTTCCTGGGCCTCTACATGTTGCTGTTGGTCTACGCCTTCGTCCTTGCCATCCTGGCGCTCAAGGCGCTGTTGCTCAGAACCTGGTTCGGGGTCCGGCTGATCGCCGTTCGCGAGGACGAAGACGCAGCGGCCGCGATCGGCATCAGTGTTGCCTCGACCAAGATCTGGGCCTTCGTTCTTTCTTGCGCCGGAGCGGGCATCGCTGGCGCGCTCTATGCGCGCCAACTCGGCAGCGTGTTTCCGGAGAACTTCGGCTTCGTCGAGTCGGTGACCGTGCTCACCATGGTAGTTCTTGGCGGCGCCGGCACTCTGGTCGGCCCGATCATCGGTGCCATCATTCTGGGCGGCCTGCCCGAGTATCTCCGCTTCATCCAGGATTGGCGGTACGTCATCTACGGCCTGATGCTGACATTCTTGATGATCTTTGAGCGCGACGGCCTAATGGGCCCGGAGAGCCGGCTTCGCGCCTGGCTGGGCCGAGGCTGGCGCACCCTGGCCGCTGACCGTGGCTCAGGCAAGCCATGAGCCAACCCCTACTCCTGGCCGAATCGGTGTCCCGGAACTTCGGTGGACTCAAAGCGCTCGACCAAGTCAGTCTGCACGTCTCGGCCGGAGAAATCCTTGGGCTCATCGGACCCAACGGTGCCGGCAAGAGCACCCTGTTCAACTGCTTGGCTGGTAGCCTGCCGTCGAGTGGCGGTCGAATTCAGTTCAATGGGCATGAGATCACACGGCTCGGCGCATCCCGTCGCGCGCGCCTTGGCATCGCCCGCACCTTCCAGCTCGGCAAGGTTTTCTCCACCATGACGGTCAAGGAGAACGTGCTCGCCGGTCTTGGGATTGGCGCCTACGGCTCTTTCTTGCGCTCCGTTACGGGCCGCGTGAAGGGGGAGTCCGAATTGGCCCAGGCAAGAGAGATTCTGGATTTGTTCCAGCTGCATGACGAAGCGGAAACACTGGTCGCGACCTTGCCGATCGGTGTTCAGCGTCGCGTCGAATCGGCGCGGGCGGTGGCGACCAATCCCCGATTGCTGCTGCTGGATGAGCCTGCTGCAGGCCTGACCCATGGCGAAGCCGAAAGCTTCGCAGAGATCGTCCGCCGGGTTCGGGCGCGGGGCATAACCGTGGTCGTGATTGAGCACAATATGCGGTTCGCCATGGACTTGACCGATCGTCTTTATGTTTTGGTGCAGGGCCGGATCATCGCCGAGGGGCCGCCCGCGACGGTGCGTGAGGACCCCGACGTCGTGAGAGCCTATCTGGGCTAATGCCGGGAGAACGCATGCCACCCCTGCTTCAGGTGAGCGCGCTCAAGGTGGTGTACAACCGCACGATGGCGGCGGTTCACGGCATTGACCTGTCCGTCGGAGAAGGCCAAAGCGTTGCAATCCTCGGTGCGAACGGCGCCGGCAAATCATCGGTCATGCGCAGCATCGCGGGATGGCACCCGCCGAGCGGCGGTCGGGTCTCCTTCGACGGTATCGATATCACCCGGCTGTCGGCCGAACGTCGCGCACGCCTTGGAATAGGCTACGTCCCGGAAGGCGGTCACATCTTCAGCCGACTAACGGTGCGTGAGAACTTGCTCATGGGTGGATACCTGCGGTCGCGCCCAGAACCCTCCATTGAGGCCGCTTGCGCGCCCTTCCCGGTTCTGCTCGAGAGGCTGACCCAAGATGCCGGCACGTTGTCCGGCGGTGAACGACAGATGCTTGCCATCGCTCGTGCCCGCATGGCCGAGCCAAGACTCCTGCTTGTAGACGAGGTGTCCATGGGCTTGATGCCCCAGGCCATCGATGAGGTGTTCCGGGCCTTGGCGGAACTCGTCCGGGGCGGGGTTTCGGTCTTGCTCACCGAGCAGAACGCTCGCAAGGCAATGGATCTGGTCGACCAAGTCTATCTCCTGGAAAACGGCCGTCTCACTCTGTCGGGGTCACCCATGGAGATCGCCCAAGACCCCAGAGTGGTCGCGGCGTATCTCGGGGGATGAGCATCCTGCAGGCGGACTTGTCGGCCATTGCCAATCCGGCGAATAATGCGGATGCGCAGCCACCTTGGCTGGCCGCTTCCCCCATGGGAGCCTGCGTTCATGACTGACCCCCTGCTGCTTCGCCCTGGCAAGCTGAGGTTCGATGACTTGCGCAGCATCTCCAGGGAGGCGAGGCCTCTTGCCCTCGATCCGACTTGCTGGAGTGGGGTAGATGCAGCCGCCGCAACGGTATCCACAATCCTGTCGGGCGATCATGCGGTCTATGGGGTCAATACCGGCTTTGGCAGCTTGGCACGCACGCGCATTCCCCGCGACCAGGTTGCGGAATTGCAGCATCGGCTTGTGCTCTCGCATGCGGCCGGGACGGGCCCGTTGCTATCCGACGCAACGGTGCGACAGATCATCGCGCTAAAGCTAAACAGTCTTGGACAAGGTCATTCGGGGGCCCGGCGTGAGCTGCTGGAGGCTCTCCTGGCGCTTGCCAACGCGGGTGTCTATCCCTGCATTCCAGCCAAGGGGTCGGTTGGCGCATCAGGGGATCTTGCACCGCTTGCACATCTCGCCGGCGCGCTGATCGGCGCCGGAGAGGTGCGTGTGGGCAACAAGCACCTTGCGGCGGCCAAAGGCCTGAAGCAAGCCGGTCTCGACCCTCTCACCCTTCAAGCCAAGGAAGGTCTTGCCCTGGTGAACGGCACTCAGGTCTCGACCGCGCTGTTGGTTGAGGGTCTGCTCGCGGCGGAATCCCTGTTTGCCGCAGCACTCGTCGCCGGTGCGCTGAGCGTCGATGCTGCGCTCGGCAGCGACGCACCCTTCGACGCCCGCCTGCATGCGCTGACCGGCCACCCGGGTCGGAGCGTGGTGGCAAGAGCGATTTGGAACCTCTTGCAGGGTAGCGCCATCCGGCAGTCGCATGAAGATTGCAGCCGGGTGCAGGACCCCTACTCGCTCCGGTGCCAGCCACAGGTCATGGGCGCCTGCCTGGACCAGCTGCGGCATGTGGCAGAGATCGCGGTACGCGAAGCAAACAGCGTGTCCGACAACCCGCTTGTCTTCCCGGACAGCGGCGAGGTGCTTTCGGGCGGCAACTTCCATGCGGAGTCCGTGGCGATGGCGGCGGACGCGGCAGCGCTGGCCATTGCCGAGATCGGCGCTATCTCTGAGCGACGCATAGCCCTGCTGACGGATGCGCATATGAGCGATCTGCCGGCGTTTCTCGTGGCAGAGCCGGGCATCAATTCCGGGTTCATGGCGGCACAGGTGACGGCGGCAGCGCTTGCCAGCGAAAACAAGGCCCTGGCGCACCCGACCAGCGTTGACAGCCTTCCCACCTCCGCCAACCAGGAAGATCATGTCAGCATGGCGACCTATGGCGCGTACCGGCTGGGCCAGATGGTTGACAACGCCGCAGCGATTGTGGCCATCGAGCTACTGGCTGCGGCTCAGGGAGTTGAGCTTCGCGCGCCGCTTGAGACCAGCGACAAGCTTAAGGAGGCCATATCGGCAATCCGTGGAAGAGCTCGGTTTCTCGACCGCGACCGTCAAATCGCCCCGGATATCGCAGCAATCAAGGACCTGATATTCTGTGGCCGTTTCTCGGAGCTGATCGCAGGTCGTTTGGTGGGCGACGATAGATGAATAGCGATCAGTCGCCACCCAGGACGCCTGTCAAGCGCCTAACGCGACCAACCAGCGGCGCTCGAACAACAGACTAGCAGGCCTGGACCTCGTAAGGGCGAACTAGGGTTCTGCCCCCAACTGCTTGAGGGTCTTGCGGGCAAAGGTCAGCCTCGAGTTCAGGCTGAGCGCCTTTTGGCAATCAGCAATGGCCTTGGCCCGTTCGCCGAGATTCCTGTATGCCCAGCACCGGTTGCTGTAGGCGTAGGAATAGCTGGGGCTGAGGT
>JAAUXY010085562.1_pt1 | contig 14617 bp, 6 predicted proteins | sample 7278121 | NCBI WGS metagenome assembly JAAUXY01 (sample SAMN14350117, study PRJNA611818) | marine sediment metagenome | isolation source: surface marine sediment (1.8m) | place: French Polynesia: Moorea | collected 2018-08 | reverse complement strand
TGTTTCGATGCCGGGTGACTATCGAAACAGGCCTGACAGTCCGCACGTGATTCTCTAGTCGGGCCTCGATGACGATTGCCGAGATCTTCTTGCCCAACTTCCAGATACGCAGCGCCGTGTCCTCGTCGTCCGCGTGAATGTTCAACACAAGCGCATCGCCGGAATTGTCGAACAGTTCCCAGTGGTAAGTCTGAGTCATGTCATCGAATCCGATCTGGCCGAATCCGGTTGGCACTATAAATGCCGGGACTGGAACAGGTCGCCGTCGAATACCCTGACCCATTCGCGTCGCCAAATCGGTCCGCAGAGACGTCCAGTTTTTGTGCGCCGCAGGAATTGAGGTGAGCTCGTCAATGCTCAGGGGATCTGTCAGCAACTCGCTTCGGCTCTGGGCCTTGGCGGAGATTGCGCCATCGGCAGATAGGCTGGGCTCCGGCAGCCGAACGCGGCGCCCCATGAGCCCATTAAGCGTTCCAGCACCCCAGACTGGCATGCTGTACGCCTGCAGAACGTCGAACGATGTATCGACACCCGCGCTCCGGCCCTCACTGACAGTCAACCATCTACCGATACCGGAATCCCAAACATAGGCCGTCAGGCCCCTGGCCCCAGTTCTGCTGCGCCAACGGGAAACGCCGAGTGGCCAGACCTCGATCTCATCGCTCCGCTGATAGTCCCGGCGAACTGCGCCAACCAGTTGTGGGTCCGCAGCATTCGATCGCAACGCTTCAAGCAGCGCGTACGCCCGCGCAGCATTCATCAAGAAGGATTCAGGTTCGAACTCAACACTTCGCTCACTGGAAAGCTGGGCCTGCGTCGCAAGCTCCCTTAGCTCCGCCGACAACCTGGGCAAGGCCTCGCAGCGCGTCGAGATTGCGAGATCGAGGAAAAGATCCCGGGCAAGTACAGACCGACTCGGCAGAGCCGCGGACACCGCGCGTTCAATTGTCTTTTGTGCTTGATCAATGAACTCGGCACTCACGACCCGCACAGCATTCGAAGGAACTGATTCTTTCGGAATGCCCCGACCCTCTCGTTGCCGAACGGCGAGTGCAGCTAACGTAGTCAGAAGTCGCTTTCTCGTCTTGGGGCCTTTGTACGCAGCACCCTTGAGCCCATTACCGGATATGAAGGTGACCGCAGCATTCAGTTCAGCCAATCGAACTGTGATGTTGATGCCCTCATCCTCGAAGGACACGTCCAGCTCGCTTGCCGCAAGTTCGGCCGCCTTTGGCCAGTCCGTGCCGGCGAATTTGATCACCTCTTCGTCTGCCAGTGAGCAGATCTCTGTCACGGAGTTGGACGCTTCTGCCTCAATGCCTGGTTCAGCGACCGCAGAGCCCTGGTTGCGCAGAAGCAAAATCGCGTGGAGCATATGTCGACATACACCGTGTGCTTTGCACGTACACGATGATGACGCAGGCCCCTTGGCGTCTAGCTCGACCCTGCAACCTTCGACATTGACAACTGCTTTGTCCTTGTCGACGGTTTCTATTTGACCTTGGTTTTCGCCAAGGACTCGTTTTGCGCGCCGTAGCAACCCCTTGGATGTAAGGGCCTCAAGTGCCGACTCGTCGTGGCTCAGTATCATCGACTCGATAGTCATTGCATGACACCGGCGAGCCACTGTGCGAATCGATCTGGTGTCATTGCACCAATCTTCATACCGAGGTCCGCGAGTCGTCCCGCGATCATTTCGTCGAATACAGGCTCACCAGCATCATCCAGAGCCGCCAGACCGATAAGGTGGACACGTTGCTCTGCTAAGCGAGCCACCGATGCATAGAGTGGCCTCGGTGGTGCGCCCTCGCCAAAATCGCTAATCAACGCAAGCACTGTCCTGTCGGGATTCTCGATCAAGCCTTCACAGTAAGTTACCGCTCGACCTATGTCGGTTCCGCCCCCGAGTTGAACCGAAAGCAAGGTCTCAAGAGGATCAGTCAGCCTGTCCGAGACATCAACGACCGACGTATCAAACAGGACCATGCTCACGCTGACACCGGGCAACCCCGACAGAATCGCAGCCATGACCGCAGCATGGATCATGCTGTCGGTCATCGAGCCTGACTGGTCTACGCACAGAATCACGCGCCAAGGAAGGCGGCGGCGCTCCCGTGCATTGAAGAAGACGCGGTCCGCGATGATCCGGTCCCTTTCGGGGTCGTAGTTCTTGAGATTCGCGCGGATCGTTGCCCGCCAATCAAAGTTCGCGGCTGACGCGACATTCGAGCGGCGAAAGCGATTTCTACGCCCCGAAAAAGCGCGCTGCACCTCGGTTCGCAATCGTTCAACGATTTCCTTGATTACCTGATCGGCGATCTGCCGCAGCTTGTCCTTGACTTCGGGCTGAGCGCGCCCGTCGAAGGCTAGAAGCACTTTCAGGAGGTTTTGATTGGGCTCCAATGAATCAAGCGCCTTCGGATCCTTGAGCAGGTCGGATATTCCGTAGCGGTCCAACGCGTGATCCTGCAATACCTCGAAGACAGATTCTGGAAACAGGCTACGAGCTTTGCCGAGCCAGTTGACAGCGTTCATCTGTGTCGGATCCAGACTCCCGGGACCGCGACCGCTCTTTACACCGCGTTTCTCGTATTCACGCGAATACAGGAAGTCGAGAGCACGATCGATCTCCCCGTCACGGCCTCCAACCGAACCCAGGTTGGCACTGGCATACCGTCCGAGAGCGAGGCGCCAACGTCGCTGTGGCTCGCCGGTCACCTGGAATCCTCCAACCATGATTCCAGGCCGTCTGCCGTCAGTGAAGTCTTGAGCTCGCGCTCAAGCGCGAGACCTCGCTCCAGATCCGATTCGGACAGCGACGTGTGTCGCTCCATGAATTCCGAGGCCTGCCCGCCATGAATTCGCGCAAGTGACCCGGCTACTCGATCGGTCTCACGCGGATTGAGTGACGTAAAGGCAAGGCGGATGTGTGGCAGCAATTCAAGAAATCCATCCTCAGTTAACCCGCAGAGAAGTCGGTCTGTCTCTGCAAGCACTTCGTCACTGCGCCACAGGATCTCCGGGGTCGTGAAGAGCAAACCGCGCAAGACACCAATCCTGTCTGTCTCTTCGTCGACGGTGCCGACGAAGCTACCTGACAGAGCAACACAAATGTCTTTCGGCTCTCTCAGCCCCGCTTGAAGCGAAATCGCGAGGACAGAACCGAGGATCTCGGGCGGAGGGCCCGCTTCCGCAACTCGATTGACCGCCTCATCGAAAACTCCCCGGTCCAGCTCTTCAGCGCCCGGCGCACGGAGCAGTTCCATGGTAAGCCGCAAAGCCTCGATTCGATCTTGAATCGCCTCCCCTGGCGTCTTGGGGAGATCATCGCAAAGGTAGATGAGACGCCGATAGGCTGCCTGGCGTACGTCGGTCAGTGCGAGCTCGCTCGAAATCTGCAATGGACCTGAAGCGTTGGCGATGTTGTGCAGGCGACGCAGTGTATTCGCTACGGCGCTGAAATCACCGTGCGACTGAATATCGCTCGCCAATTCATTTAGGAACGGCGCGAGCGCTTTATCCAGTCCAGCCAAGATGCCGTGTACGAAGAGTTCAGCCATGGCGGCGATATCCTGGCTTTGCCCGGCCGCCTTCATTTCCGTTTTTCTCTTTCGAAGCAGTCCTAAACAGGCGCTGGAAACGCTGTCGCCCAACGTCGCTATCTCAATCAGACGCCCCTCAACGGTAGGTGACCACGCGTAGGTCCACTCCTCGAAGAGCCTGTCTGTCTGGACACCGTGGACGAAATCCGGCCCCATCTGTCGCTCGGCGAATCTCGAATCTATCAACGTCATCGCATGGAAAAACCGGGAGGCCGACAGATGCGCGTCCTTTCTACGAATATCCAGCCGCCGTCGACGCCTGGAACCATCGCTGACGTCGATCCTCAGGCGCTTGGCACGAGCTCTTGCGTCTTCGACGATCGGTGGCGATCCCGCAGATGCTGGTACGTCTCCAATCGCATCGCCGCGAAGAAACTCCAGCAGTCTCTCGGTCCATATCTCACGGGCACCGACTTCGCCCTTCACCAATGCCGTTCTGACGGCGTCGATCAGGTCGTAACGAGCCGCACCGCGCCTTCCGCGCATTGAGGCCAATCCATCCGCTACGCGTAGCGCCTCCACTTGTGCAGGAACGCTGATGCCGTGCCCTTCTCCTCGAAGCCTCTGACCGAACTCCGACAACAAGTCCAGCGCCGTCTCACGCCACCGCGGTGCGCCGTCGGAATCAACCGCTTTTCTCCACAGATAGTCGTAGTAGCCGGGTTGCGGAAGGCCAGCGCCGTATCCGTTGAGCGCATCCAGAGCCTCGAATCCGTACCGGATCAGATAGGACTCTGACTCTGCAGTAGATGCCGGCTTCTTCGTTTTCTTGCCGTTCGCTGCCGCCTCGACCAGGGCAGGCGTGTGAAATCCGCCGGTGATCACGACGGTAGGCCCATCCTTCGTCAGTGCGCCTAGTACTGCACCCGCCATGTGCTGTTCACGGACGAGATCGCCATTCGTCTTGATAATTGATTCCGGTGTTGATTCGCGGAGAGCCGCGCAATAGGCACCGACGTCGCCAAGGAATCCTTTCCAGTCCGGCGCACCCAACTTCGACTCAAAAAGATGGTCCCACAGTTCGAAACCGTTCCTGCAACCGGTCTTCGCACACATCGCGGCAATGAAGTCGCCCGAATCGAAATACTCTTCGTCATCGACAACGATTGACTCGTCTTCGGCCGGCGGCGACAACATGGCCTTGTCGCCGGACGGCAAGTCGATGAATTGCAGCTTTGCCTTCGTCCGTCGACCCTCCACGAGAGCAACGTATTCGGGTGAATGTGCACAGAACGGGTAGTAGGACGCGAGCCTTGCGTGTTCTTCGCGGTCGATAAGCACTGCCAGCGCGACTGGCGGAACCGTATCTTTCGCCAGTAGCAGCTTTATGTGCGGCTGCAGGTCGGTCGGTGCTTCGATCAGCACCTGGCGTGGTTTGATTTCACGAATCATCTGCCGCACAGCCCACGCGCAGGCAGGAGAATGGTGGCGAATCGGGGCGAAGTAGAGGTTACGCTTTTCCTGGACCAACGCTTCGCGGATCGACTCTAGGCGGGATGCATCATCCATCGAGATCCTTCTTCGCCGCCTTGTAGAACTCTGACCAGGCTTTGTTGCGTTTCGTCCGCGCTTTAGCGATCTGATCAACATAGGATCGGAATCGGCGTGCATCCTCTGGATCGTCTTTGAAGACGACGCCCCGAATCTGACGCGCAATGTGCGATGTCGAGACCTTGGTGCCATCGAGGTACATCGCATCCAGTACGGCAGCGTGAGCGACATTCACGGCTTCAGCCGTAGACATGACGCTATTGGGCGTTGCAACGCTGGCTCCGTCGTCAGTCTTGCCTGTTCGCAGGTCACGGAACACCGCCACGAGAACGTCGATAACGCTGTCATCCATGCTCGCAGGGGAATCGTGCTCCGCCATGCGCTCTGCAAGCTGTCGCGCAACAAGGGCTTTCTCGAATTCAGGGTCAGCAATCGGTTGTACCGTTTCGAAATTGAAGCGCCGCTTGAGTGCGCTCGACATATCGTGGACACCTCGATCCCTGAGGTTTGCCGTTCCGATCACGTTGAAGCCTGACGCTGCGCGGACTTCTTCACCCGGACCCAGCTCCGGAATTGCCACGGTTTTCTCCGACAGAAGCGAAATCATCGCATCCTGCACTTCCGGCGCACATCGGGTGAGTTCCTCCAACCGAGCGATTTTTCCGCCCCGCATCGCTGTCAATACGGGGGATGGGACAAGCGCCTTTTCGGTTGGACCTTCGGCCAGCAACAGTGCGTAATTCCAACCGTAGCGCAGGTGATCTTCCAGTATTCCCGCCGAACCTTGAACCACGAGATTTGAATCTCCACTGATTGCCGCGGCTAACAGTTCTGAAAGAAGGGATTTCGCCGTTCCCGGTTCTCCAACAAGCATCAGCCCTTGTTGTCCCATTAGTGAGACGATGCATCGATCTATCAGCGGGTCATCGCCGAAGAACTTTTGCGAAATGTCCAGTTTCTTGTCACCAAGAATGAAACTCCGCACAGACCGAGGGGACAGCTGCCATCCACGTGGTTTCGCGTCTTTGTCCTGCTCACGAAGTCGCTCCAGCTCTGCTGAAAACTTTGCCTCCGCTGGTTGTCGCTGAACTTCGTTCACATCCATGGCATTTTCTGCTCCCAGTTTTCGTCGTAAGCAGCCTTCGCCACCATCGATCGATAGTCATTCCAGCATTCGGAAAGCAAGACCGGAGGCACCTCGGAGAGCTTGACGGTCCCCCCTGTTCGGCTTCCCCCGGAGTATCTTTCAAAACTCAGAGACATCATGGCTGCGGGAACATTCTCTTCTGGCAGGCAGTTTCCGGAGAACTCGATAACGGCGAGTAAGCCTGCGCTCTGGAATCCCTTCAGGTATTCGTTGAAATAGCCGGCATCCATTGCCTCACCGCGCTCGTACCCGAGTTTTGACGCAGCGCCTCGGAAGGTGAAGGTGTCGGTGACCCAGCCTTTGCGATCTTCGATGACAGTCGACGACTCCTGCGTTTTGTCGACCGTCAGCAAGGTGCGTCCGAACTGAGCGAAAATGGGTTCGACTTCGTAGTCCTTAAGGTGGCGCTCCCACGCGGTGGCGTCCGACTCCCCGATAAGCGCCCCGTGTGCGAGTCGGATGGTCGCAAATCGATCGACATCGACATCGTCGTCATTTTCGTCTGTGTAGTCGCCTTCTGCTGTAGGGCGGAACGCATCGGTCACAGAACCGTCTTTGTCGAGCCCAAGCCATACAGCACGCTCAGCGAGCTTTCTCATGATCGGGTGCTCCGCTATGTCGCGTTTCCAGTCACCCACCTTCCATTGCCGCTCACTACACAGCGCCTCGTACAATCGTGCAGATTGCATGGCTATGACCTGCTTCAGTTCGCGGCGCGATGCGGAGAGTTGCTTCTTGGAATCCTTCGTCGCGTCATCTTGCCCGCTTGGGAGCGACTTAATCACCTTGCCGTCTGGATTTCGAATCTGAAGCGTCAGGGCGTCACCGATCGTTGCCAGGTAGATTTTCTCGTCGGGACCACACGGTAGTTGCAATACACCATCCTCATCGAGGCCGGCACTTGGCACAGTCCTGTCGCCGAGCTCATCCATGCTCCAGGACTTGGCCTCGGCGACTTTTTCAACCAGCGTTCCGGCGAACTTCTGAACGCCCTTTTGCTTGAGTCGGGTGGCCGCTGCAATCACAACTTGCAGAGTTACGGGATCACCGATAGCGGCGAGCAACTCGAGAAGCGCGGATGCCTGAGACGTGCGCGAGCCATGGTTCTTGAGGTACGTCCGTACACGATCGGCTGCTATGGCGGGTTGCGAGTGCTTGCATAGCGCAAGCAGTCCTTTTGTCGCGGCTCCGCTATTCAGGTAGTTGGACATGAACTCCCGCTTCAAGTCCTCGTACGCCTGTTCTTTTGTGTATTCCTTGTACCACTTCTTCATGTAGTTGAAGCGGTTAGCTGCATTCTGCTTTGCGTAGGCGGCGCCTTCCTGTTCGGACGGTCTCGCAGTATCGTAGTTGTACCAACTATCGAGTACCCATCCGGACAGCTTCTGGGCATCTTCTGGATTCAAGCGCTCCATATAAATGTCGAAAAGCGCATTGCCCCCCGGCTGCTTGAGCTTTACCGCCAGGAAGATCCACCACTGCAGCACCTCATCCGGAACCTGGCGGTTGGAGCGGTATCGGACCTTCGGAAGGTGATCCAGACCCAACCAGTCGAGCTTGTCGAGTTTTGCCTTCTTGAGCCCTTTCTCAGCCTCCTCAAGCAGCGCCTTCGGGCCCACGAAACCACTGAGGTCTTCGCCGAGGCCATCCAGTGTCGTTAGAATTGCCGCTTTGGCGAGCTCCGACCTCTCTTTCTTCAGCCGAGCCTTAAGCTTGGGTATCGCCGCAACGTCGTTTCTCTCCGCAATCCACTCCGCGGCACCGGCCCGCACCGCCTGGCGCGAGTCGTTCAGAAGCGCAGACACGTGTTGACTCACATCGGGCGCGTCCGCAAGCATCGACCGTGCCTCAGCCCGACCGGCTTTGGTTTCGCCGGTAGCGGCCTCGAGTAGTTGACCGAAATAGCGAGCCGGCGGCTTGGGCAGCCTGCAAAGCACCCGAACCGCCGCAACCCTGCTGAGCTTTACGCCTTTTTGCGGCTGAAGGCCGAACGCTTCGTCGATCACGTCGAATCTCTGAGCCAGATAGGGCCAGAGTGCGTCGGGCGGCACATTGTCGAGCTGGGGCTCCAGGTAAGCGTAGTCGTCCTGAATGACACTTCGCAGCAAGTCACCCGTCTCCACCTTTCGCGTTTGTCGGTTGCTGCCAAAGCCGAACCAAATCTCCGTGCCCATTTCGATATCGATCGCTTCGAGATGGCGCATGTCGCCATTGGGTCCACTGATGAAATCACGAACCGCATCGATAAAGGGCCCTTGAGCATAGGGTGACAAGGCGGTTTTCGCTGCGCCGGTGACGGCTGCAGCCATGCGCAGAGCTTTTGACTGTGGCAAGCGTGACAGAGCGGCGCGGGCCCAGCCCTTGCCGGGGCCCCATGTCAGGAAAGCGGCGAGTTGCTGTTTGATCACACCTTTCGGCGGTTCGGCCGCGTTGAAGAGACGCAAGGTCTGACCTGCGAGGCGTTCCTTGAACGGTTGTGCTCGATATCCGTATCCCTTGCGCTTGTTCTCTTCGTTGCGCTCCTTGATTCGGACGTTCTCTTGCTGAATCGCCCTCAGCAAGGCGTTCTTGTCCTCGTCCCCGAACGTTGGGGCTTCACCATCTGGAACGGGCTTTAGTGCCGGGATGGCTACACTCGAGCCATCGATCGCCTGATACTGGTCTTCGGAGTCTTCCTCGGACTCGTCGGAATGGGCATGCACTGAAACAGTCAACGCTGTGTCTATGGCCGAGACTATACGTGCTGTTTTTTCCTTTTCCCGGTGGTCGCGCAGAGCATCCAACGCACTTTCCGTGGCCATTTTAGCGAGCAGCTCAACCATCCCCGCTCGCATCGTCACATTACCCTTGCTGAGGAGTTCGACTGCCATAGGCTCAAGCGTCTGTCCATCGAATGCGCTCAAGACAGAGCCGGCCATTTCGCGGACCGCTTTTGAACTATCTCCGGCGAGGTCCAATACGAAGCCCCGGTACTCTGGAGTATCCGCCAGGCCGAACGTGTGCAGGTCCTGGATAAGCCTGGCTCTTGAGGTCGCGTGAATCCTGCGCCCGGCCTCGATGAACTCCGAAGCGTATTGCTGCGCGAGCGGCTTGATGTCGACTACCTTCCTGTACAGGTCTCCGGTGATCGAGCCATATCGGTTTTTTTCGTTATACAGGACGTCAACAAAGTCAACGACGGTGCCCCCCAGCAATGCTGTCATTTCTTTCGCAGTTTCAAGCGATAAGCCGTTCGCACTGATCTTCACCGGCTTCGGTGGCCATCTGTTGCTGTCTCGCTTGACGCCTTCGAAGGCTTCAGAGAAGAACACTCGTACCAAGCGGTTGGCTTTCGCGCTGCCAGCGGCACTTTCTGGCAGATCTTTGCACGATGCCGACAACAGCTCCGTGTAGCGCTTCGCAAGCTCAAGATCGCAGGGTTCGTCCTGGGCCAGCATTCGTCGACGATTCACACTCGGCGAGTTGTGCATCAGGTAGCCCTTGCAGACTTCGAGCTCTGATCCGCTGCACTTCGTCGAGACTGTTGATAAAACGGTCTCGTTGTCGCCTGACATCACGTAACTACAGGCCTTGTCAGCCAGGTCCTTCTGAACATCATTGAGCCGCTTCAGGTCAGATGCGATGACCCGTGATCGAGAGTCTACTGCGATCTTCAGTTTGTCCAGGAATTTCAACGCTTCGTATCTCCCTTACGAACTCGATTAGCGATTGTCTCGCTCAATCTTTACCGCCTTTTTCAGCAAGTCTTGGTGTCCGCCTGGCTTTCGCCGCCATCGCGTCGGCCAACAACCACCGGAATGCGAGCAACGAAAATATAACCGAGCCCAGCCATTATTACCCATCGAGACCCAAAGCAAAAAAGCCGGACACCGATGAGTGATTGGATTTTTGGGGGGCGCGTTTGGCGGGATTAATTGTAATCATTGACATACCGTGGGGGCGCTCGGTGCACACATTGCCCCACGCTGCTCAACGATGCAGAGCCGATTCACGCAAACCTCCCCTAATCACAATCGGTGAATGATCAATTTGAACCACCCCGGGGTTTCACGGAGGCTCGATCCTGGGAGAGGATTGAGCTAGCCAAAGGCAAGCGAGCTGAACTCGGTCGAAGCGCGTGATTCGCACCGTGGTCGTCCGCCTGAATCCTGGTTCTCGGAATGAGTCTGCGAGGTAGCAGCTCGCCCGAAACTGCCAGTGTTGTCGACCATGCCTAGTTACGGCCGGTATTAAAGCCCCAGCGCATTCCGAGTATGACCTGGTTGCCATTCTCGGTACCGTCTTCGTTTCGACCCGAACTGATGCGCGATTCGAGATAGATCATTCGGGCAAACCCGTCGAACAGGTAGCGTGCACCCAGTACTCCATACTCGATCCGGTACTCGCCCGCCTGCAACTCGTCTGAATCCGGGTCCAACTTGTTCAGTCCCGCCAGTATCCAGACGTCCTTGGCAACCCGAAACTGACCGTAGAATTCGACACCTTCACCGTCAAAATACGTCATCGTATCCGTGGTGTGCAGGTTGGAGGTTCTTGACCAGGTTGCCCCCAGGTACAAATCGTCGTTATTCCAGCGGGCGCCAAGCAACCATGCTGACAGATCACCGTCGAGACCGTTGCGGTCGTCGAGAGGAATTCCCGCCAGGTCAATTTCGCCCCGGTTGTAGGCAATCCCGACGTCGACGTCACTCGCAATCCCGAGAATCGAGCTGATCCCATAGGCCTGGTCGTACTCAAAACCGATAAGACCCGGGATCTGCTGTCTCGCCTGTACCTGCAGATTGATCTCGAGCGGCATTCGACTGGCTTTGTTACCGAAGACCTCGAAGTTCAGTCGACCTTGCAGGACATCGTCTGCCCGACCGGTGCCCGATGCACCGCCGTCCGTCTGTGCGTTGTATGCGCCGCTCGCCCGACCGCCCACTGAGTCGAAACGGTCGGTGAATGCTGCAACCTGGTAGTAGGTGGACCAGTTTTTGCCAAGGGCAATGACGTTCTCGCCAAGCTGCATCCCTGCGTATCCCACGCGGGTGAATACTGTCCTGCCGATCTCCTGGTCGGCCCGTGCCGGAGCGGAATCGACGCGTAGCTCTTCCAGCAGGTTGAACCCCGCCTCATATCGGGCAAATAGCCACCGCTGAGGGCCCGTTTCGTACCAGCCGTCTATGCCAACCCGGGACCCGAAGTCCTCGAAGACGTTGTCCGAATCGGTTCGTCGATTTCGAATACGAATGCTGCCATAAACGTCAAACTTCGTCGCGTTGCCGAACGAAGCCAGGACTGCCTGCTTCTTCTGGGCGAACGGGTCTTCATTCGCTTCCAGCTCCCGCTCGTCACTTGTTCTGGCGTCCGAATCCGTCTCCGGGTTGTCGCTTTGAGAATACGCCGGCATGCAGAAGCACGCGAAGACCACAAGGTTCAATAGCCGCAGTGCGTGTTTCGTCGTCATAGTCTGTATTATGCCCCGCTGCGGCGCCCAACCGGCAAGAGATTCTATGGTCGAGCGCGTATACTACCGATTTGACTCGAAGACCGTTGAAGGATGCGCGCTATGCTCGTGGCTCGAAAACACTACGCCGTAATCGTCGCGACACTGGGCGCAATCTTTCTCACGGCATGTTCAGGCCCGCAGGTGCAACCGCTCATGCCGACACCGGTGGTCTTTTCGGAACTTGGCTTCAGTCCATTGGAGCATATCCCGGAGAGTGAACGCTGGACGCCACGGCGCGTCTACTATGCAACCACCCGGCAACGCGACGACAACCTGCAACGCATAGACTACGGCAATACCGAGGGCGACAAGATCCTTCTCGGCATGACGCTCATCGGGTTCGGAGGACCTGACCTCTCGTGGTCGGATCTGAGCGAGTATTCTCGGCAAGGCGAGCGCTCTGACATCGTCGACCTTTCAATCGCCGGGCTGGTCGAAATCGGACCATACACACCGGCCGAGAGCGGGGGCGCAACTGCGGACGACTCAGGCGCGCTGTCGTGGTTCATGTCCGATCTCAACGCCTCCATTGAGTCGGCGAGAGACAGGGACCTGCTGATCTATGTTCATGGTGCGAAGGTCAATTTCTACAACGCCAGCGCCTTCGCAGCACAGTTGGATCATTTCATGGGGCGTGACATGACGTCTATCGCGTTTTCATGGCCCACGCGGCAGAACATCCTCGCCTACGCTGCCGGGTCAGACGTACAGCGGGCCTATCGAACAGCGCCTGCGCTGGCATCGTTGCTCGATGAACTTGCAAAACGCTCTTCAGCAAGACGAATCCACATCGTCTGCTGGAGCGCCGGGGGCCGCGTGGTTACGGCGGCCCTGAAGCACCTCTACGATCAGCATGCCGGGAGTGGAGAGGATATTCGAGAGCGCTTTCGTATCGGGACGGTCTACTTCGCTGCCGCAGACGTACCCGACGGCGAGTTCATCGATGCCCTCCCGTCGATCAACGACCTTGCCACTCGGATTATCGTCACAGAATCCTCGAAGGACGGTGCACTCGACGTTGCGAAGTCCATCATGGGCGGCGGCGCACGCATAGGTCAACGGGACCACGAACTGACGCCCGAGCAGCTGACAGTCATCGAACAGGCTGACCGACTCGAGGTCGTCGACGTATCCCATGGCTGGGAGGACCGGGGTTTCGACATCACCGGGCATCGATACTGGTTCGATCATCCCTGGGCAAGTAGTGACGTCGTCCTGTCGATTCGGAGCGACTTTAGCCCGCAAGATAGGGGGTTGACGAAGGCGGCGGAGGAGTTCCTTTGGAAAATCCCCGCAGACTACGTCGAACGCCTGCGTAAAACGATAATGCGTGAAGACCTGATACTGCGTGAGCAAGACTAGCCAGGCTGCGCACTGAGCATCCCGTGGCGGCGCGTCGATCCAGCATCAGGTGCATTACGTTTCTGGCCCTCCTCGCGGCGCCGCCGGTCGGCGCGGACGGACTGCTCGATACCATTCGCGAGCTTGACCTCAACGACTACGCAATTGGTGCCTTAGCCATTACGTCCGAGTCGGTCTACGTTGGCGTCGAGGACTTTGACGGCGTGTTCCCGCTGCCAATGACGTGGCGCAATGCGATCGATAATGACGAGAGACTGTTCGTGCGGGACACGGATGTCGGTCTGCGCACGTTCTTCGGCGACGGCTGGAACGCCGGCGTCGTGCTTGGCGTACAAACAACAAGCTATGGTTCCGGGGAAAGCCTGGCTCTTGCGGGCATGGCGCGCCGGGACTGGACGATCCAGGGGGGCTTTACCGTGGGTCGACCTGTGCTTGGTATACAGGTCGATGCCGACGTGCAGACCGACCTGCTCGGCGAACACAACGGGCAGGAATATACGATCAGACTCGCGAAGCAGTTCGACTTCGGCCGTCACTACATCGTGCCTCAGCTGGCGATTCGGCACCAGAGCGATCGGTTTATTAACCACTACTACGGCGTCAGGCAGGAGGAGGCGCTACCAACGCGGCCCGCTTACGCGCCCGGCTCCGCGACGTCGCCGCAGCTGAAGCTCGAGTGGGGCTGGCGCGTGTTACCGCACTGGTTTGTCACGCTGACCGGCGGTGTCGAGTTCCTGCCGGACGAGATTCGCAACAGCCCGATCGTCGACAAGAACAGGAGGTTCACGTTGAGCGCCGGGCTGGCCTACGACGCCGCGGCCCTGGTAGCAGCCAACTCCGGCGACGGGCTGTCTAACGGTCTGCAAGTCGAGGCCGCGCTCGGCGCGTTCCTCGTGGACGCCGGAACAACGGTGTTTCTGCGGTCCGGAAACGCGTCGTCTCCTGTGAGTCTCGAACGCGATTTCGATGTCGAGAACAGTGAGCTGGCTTTCCCGGCGTCCCTGACGTGGCGAATCGGCGGGTTCCACAGGTTGAGATTGAATTACGCGCAACTCAAGCGTAACGGCGCATCGGACATTACCGTGGACGTGGATGTCGGCGACGTTACGTTTCCGGCCGGCGACAACGTACTCAGCAGTTTCGACACGACCCTCTATTCGCTTGCCTACGGGTTTTCACTGCTGCGCGACGCGCAGAAAGAGCTGACGATCTGGGGCGGCGTCAATGTCGCCGAGGTTCGCTATCGCGCAACCGGTGGCGTCGGCGACGTGCGCGCCGAGACGAGGCAGCTTCTTCCCACGTTGGGTCTGGATCTCGACGCGAATTTCACCGACAAGCTGTCCCTCGAAGCCGCCCTGTCCTTCTACCTTCTCGACTTCAGCGACCACAGTGGGGACATGCTGAATTTCAGATTCGGCGGAAGTTATCGCCTCACGCCGTCGCTATCGGCCAACCTCGGCTGGCAGTACTATCGTCAGGACATACGAACGGCCGACCCCTCGTTTTTCGGCGAGTATCGATTCG
>JAAUXY010019218.1_pt1 | contig 14617 bp, 13 predicted proteins | sample 7278121 | NCBI WGS metagenome assembly JAAUXY01 (sample SAMN14350117, study PRJNA611818) | marine sediment metagenome | isolation source: surface marine sediment (1.8m) | place: French Polynesia: Moorea | collected 2018-08 | reverse complement strand
TCTTCGTCCGACGGCACAGAACCTGGATCGTACGCTCGATCTCAAGCTCTCGACCGATCAGCGGATCAACCTTCCCGTCCCGCGCCTTCTTGTTCAGATCAACACAGTAGGAGTCCAGCGCCTCGTGGCCCCGGCGCACGACGTTCTCGGCCGCCACGTCCTCGTCGGCGCCGTGAACGGTGCGCTCCTGGGTCTGGCCCTGGACCTTAGCGATGCCGTGGCTGATGTAGTTGACCGCGTCGAGGCGGCTCATCTCCTGCTCCTGCAGGAAGTAGACGGCATGGCTCTCCCGCTCGGAGAACATCGCGACCAGGACGTTGGCGCCGGTGACTTCCTCCCGCCCCGAGGATTGGACGTGGATCGCGGCGCGCTGGAGGACCCGCTGGAAGCCCGCCGTCGGCTTGGCGTCGCCCGGCTGGGCCGTGATCAGGTTGGACAGCTCGTTGTCGATGTAGTCCAGCAGATCACTGCGCAGGCGGTCGAGCTCGACCCCGCAGGCGCGCAGGACCGCGACCGCGTCCGGATCCTCGGTCAGCGCCAGCATGAGGTGTTCGAGCGTGGCGTACTCGTGACGCCGCTCGTTGGCCGCGGCCAGGGCTCGGTGAAGGGTCTGTTCCAGGTTGCTCGATAACACGGGAGGCCTATTCCTTCTCCAGAGTGCATTGAAGGGGGTGCTGGTGGCGACGCGCGTAATCGACCACCTGGGTCACCTTGGTCTCAGCCACCTCATAGGTGTAGACGCCACAGATGCCCACGCCCCGCCGATGGACGTGGAGCATGATCTGCGTGGCCTCTTCGCGGTTCTTGCAAAAGAACTGTTCCAGAACGTGAACGACGAACTCCATCGGCGTGTAGTCGTCGTTCAGCATCAGGACCTTGTACATCGACGGCTTCTTGGTCCTGGGCTTGCTTTCGACGACGACGCCGGTGGCGTTCCCATTGTCCGGGCCCTGATCTTTGCGCTTGTCGGTCATATCCGCGATTGTCTGACGGCACCGTTAACAAAGGATGCCGCGCCGCTCGACGCCGCATCCTGCGAATCATATTGGATTTTACCGGATGGGGAAAAGGGGTGATGGAAGCAAAAAAAGGGCCCGGATGCTGGATCCGGGCCCGGTCGTCCATAATCTGTGGACAAAGCGTCAGACGGCGGTCGGCTTCAGCAGCTTCTCGACCGTGACGTTGACGCGGCTCTGAATCGGCGCGAAGGCGTCAGTGGCGAACTTGACCGACATCTCGGTCAGCTTGCCGGTCTCCGCGACCGCCTTGTCGAAGCTCTCGCGCGCGTAGGCGTTCTGCAGGTCGATGGCTTCCTGCATGGTCTTGGCGCTGAACATCTTGGTCGCCGCGGCAGCGTTGGCCTCGGCATGGGCCTTGGCGAAGCTCATCAGCTCGCGGCTCACGCTCTCCATGCCGACGGCCATGATCTGCCCGGCCTTGACCACGGCGTCGATGTTCTCCTGGCTCATGGCCGAGAAGTCGCCATAGCCGGCGAACATCGCCTTGGAGGCCTTCTTGACCTGCGCGTTGGTAGTCGTCACCGCCCGCTCCACGTTCTGAGCGGCGGCTTCAGTGCCGGTCTTAACGGCGGCCTCGACGGTCTCGACGCCGGCGTCGACGACGCTCTGCGCCACCTCGGTGCCCGCCGCTACGACAGTCTCGGTCTTCTTCTGGGTGCTCCGCGCCGCGGCCCTGGGCTTCTTCGCGGCGGTGCTCTTCCTGACGGCCATACTGGCTTCCTCCTGCTTCGGACCCAGTGCAGCCACCGGGTCGGCGATCTATCCATTGCTGCGTTGCAGCATGGCCCAATAATTAGACCGGACAAGCCCGAAGTCAAGGATTATTGTGCACTGCAACAAAAGAAATTTTGACCCGTATTTGAGGCTCTTGGCGGCTTGCTCCTGGCTTGCGGCCGGCCCGGTCCCGCCCGGGGTCAGAAGGGGTCGCGCAGCCCCAGGCCGCCGCCCTCGAGGCCGTCCTCGCCCACCGTGATCAGGAAGCGCGGGATGTCTCCGCCCCGGTCCTGAGCGGGTCCGTTCGAGCGCCCGAGCTCGATCGGGTCCAGGGGCCGCGGCGGGTTGACCGCCAGGCCGGTGCCGTCCTGGTCCAAGAGCATCGCCGGAAAGCGCAGGTCCTTGAAGGACGCGGCGGGATCCTGCCAGCCCCCGTAGTAGAAGTTACCCTCAATGCAACCGACCACGGCCCAGTAGAAGGCCTTGGAGTTCAGCTCCAGCCCGACCTCCGGCCGGCCGTAGAACCCGGCCTCGGCCAGGGCCTCGCGCAGCTGCGACATCTCCTGGCCGTCCAGCCGGCTCTGCGCCTTCTTCCACCGCCAGGGGGCCAGGATGTCGTCGAGCCGCAGGGTCGAGATCGACGCCTTGCCCTGGGCCCGGGCAGTGATCGAGGCGCTCCCCTCGGCTTCGTCGACCAGCACCTCGTAGCTGCGGATCTGCTCGTCATAGCGGGCATTGTAGACAAAACGATAGGTCTCGGGGCTGCCGGGCTCGCAGTCGGCACGGATATCGTCGCCGCTGACGTAGCTGAACCAGGTGAACTTCTGGGTCGCGGGGGAATCGATCGCACCCTCGTAGACGCAGGCCACGAGGAGCAGACCGCCCGTAACCCCGGCGACGGATCCGACGCGGCGCAGAATTCGGAAGCGCCTAGGCGCCTTCTTCGGCATATCTTGACGCCTTGGAGCGTATGTCATCTTTAGAACATCTCACGAGACTAGAGAATGGTTAACCATTTTGTTCGAAGCTAGAACGCCATTTCTGGACAGCGAATCCAGAATTGCTTAGAGTTTCGGCGTCTTTTAGCGATTCGGCGGTTTTCGGGGACTGGCACTTGACCACTATCTCAGGTGACGGCGTTATCCGTTTTGGCCCTGCGACGCGCGTCGTCGCCTTGGCTCTGGTCTGCCTTCTGGTCGCGGGCGCCGCTCTTCTGACGGCCGCACCGGCGCAGGCGAAATACGCCTCGGTCGTCATTGACGCCGAGACCGGCGAAGTCCTGCACGCCAAGAACAGCAACACCCGCAACCATCCGGCCTCTCTAGTCAAGATGATGACCCTCTACATGGTCTTCGACGCCTTGGAGAAGGGCCGGCTCAAGCTGAATCAGGGCCTTAGGGTTTCACGCCGGGCCGCGGGGATGCCGCCCTCCAAGCTGGGCTTGCGCCGGGGCCAGACGATCCGCGTGAAGGACGCGATCCTGGCTCTGGTGACGAAGTCGGCCAACGACGTGGCCGTCGTCGTGGCCGAGTCGATCGGCGGCACCGAAAGCCAGTTCGCCCAGAAGATGACCAAGAAGGCCCGCAAGCTCGGCCTGAAGCGGACCACCTTCCGCAACGCTTCGGGCCTGCCCAACCGCCGGCAGCTCAGCACCGCGCGGGACATGGCGACCCTGGCGCGGGCGCTGATCCGGGATTTTCCGCAGTACTACCACTACTTCGGCACCAAGAGCTTCAAGTACCGCGGGCGCAGGTACCGGAACCACAACAAGCTGCTGCGGACCTATGCCGGCGCCGACGGCATCAAGACCGGCTACATTCGCGCGTCCGGCTATAACCTCGTGGCTTCGAGCGTGCGCAATGGCCGCCGGGTCATCGCCGTGGTCTTCGGCGGCAAGACATCGCGATCCCGCAACCGCCATACCGCGAGCTTGCTGGACCGAGGCTTCAAGCGCCTGACCCTGATCGCCAAGACCTACCCGCCGCCGCCGCCGCGCAAGCCGACGGCCATCGCGGCCGCCCGCCAAGCGCGCGAGACCCAAACCGCCCTGGTGCCGGTGACGCCTGGGGCGACCCTGCCGACCGCCGCGGCCCCGGCGATCCCGCCGCAACGTCACGGCGGGACCTCGCTGGAGACCGAGACCGTGGCGACCTTCAGGCCGCCGGCGCCGGGCTCGGGGCCCGGGCTGGACCCGCAGGCCCTCCTGGCGGAGCTCAAGGCGGGGCAGCCTCACAACGGCAAGAGGCCCGAGGCCGAGGTGGCGGTCGGCAGCTTGACCGCCGAGGATCTCGCCGCGCAGCCGCTGGCCGGCCCCGGAGCCCTGGCCACAGATGCGGCCGTGCCGCCGCCCGTGGCCGTCGAGAGCGTACCCCTGGCCGATCCGCAGCCGGACCGGAACCCGGTCGCGGCGGCCCAAACGCCGGCGCCGGTGACGGCCAAGCCGGCCGACGCCGCGCCGACACCGCCCTCGAAGCCGGCCACCATCGCGGCGGCCAAGGCCGGGACCTCCCTGGAGAACCAAGTCGTGGAGCCGCGCCGCAAGCCGGGGGCCTACGGGGTTCAGGTCGGCGCCTTCTACCGCTATCGGCCGGCCCAAAAGGCGGCCCAGAAGGCCTTCAGGAAAGCGCCCAAGCTCCTGGCCGAGGCCGAGGTCTCGGTGACCCACGTGCGGGGCGCCCGAGGCAAGCTCTACCGCAGCCGTCTGGTCGGCCTGTCGAAACGCAACGCTCGCCAGGCTTGCCGCAAGCTCCGTTCACTCAAGATCGACTGTATGGTCGTGCGGGTCGGGCGCAGCACCAAGGTCGCGGCCAGTCCGGCGCGGACCTCCGTCGCCGCCAACTGATCGCGGCCGCGCCGCGCCGGCGAGTCAGAAGGCCGGGACCTCCAGCCCGCTCTCCGCGAGCCGCGCCGCCACCTCGGCCTTGAGGCGCGCCAGGCCGGCCTCGTCGCTGGCCTCGCAGCGCAGGACCAGGGCCGGCTCGGTGTTGGACGCGCGCAGCAGCCACCAGCCGTCCGCGCTGCTGACCCGGACGCCGTCGATGTCGTTGACTTCGGCGCCAGCGGCCCGCAGCCGGGCGCCGACCTCCTCGACCACGGCGAACTTGCGGTCTTCCGGGCAGTGCAGCCGGTGCTCCGGCGTGTTCACGACGGCCGGCAAGGCCGCGCGGATCGCCGAGAGGCTCTGGCCGGAGCGGCTGAGGATCCCGAGCAGCCGGACCGCCGCATAGAGCGCGTCGTCGTAGCCGTAGTAGCGGTCGGCGAAGAAGATGTGCGCCGAGAGCTCGCCGGCCAGGGGCGCGGACTCCTCGGCCATCTTGGCCTTGATCGGCGCGTGCCCGGTGCGGTGCATGATCGGCCGGCCGCCGGCCTTGGCGATCTCGTCGAAGAGGACCTGGCTCGACTTCACGTCGGCGATGATCGGCGCCCCGGGGTGGTCGCGCAGGACGTCGCGGGCGAAGAGGATCAGGAGCTGATCGCCCCAGAGCACGCGTCCGGTATCGTCGATCACGCCGATCCGGTCGCCGTCGCCGTCGAAGGCGACGCCGAGGTCGCAGCCCTCCCTGGCGACCAGCGCGCGCAGGTCCGCCAGGTTCTCCTCCTTGGTCGGGTCCGGGTGGTGGTTGGGAAAGCGGCCGTCGATCTCCTCGTAGAGCAGGAAATGCCGTCCGGGCAGGCGCCGGGTCAGATTAGCCATCGCCTCGCCCGCGGCCCCGTTGCCGGCATCCCAGGCGACGCTCAGGGGCCGGTCGCCGTCGTAGTCCCGGACCAGGCGTGCGACGTAGTCCTCGAGCGGCGCAATGGTCTCTTCGCTGCCCTCGCCGGTCTCGAAGTCGCCGGCCTCAGCGATCGCCCCGAGCTCCTGGATCCGCTCGGCGAAGAAGGGCTTGCCGGCGAAGACAAACTTGAAGCCGTTGAAGTCCGGCGGGTTGTGCGACCCGGTGACCATGATGCCGGCATGGACCTCCGGGCGCTGGGCCGCGAAATAAAGCAGCGGGGTCGGTCCCCGGCCGCAGCGCAGCACCTTCAGGCCGCAAGCCTTCAAGCCGGCGGCGACGGCCTCGGCCAGGGCCGGCGAGGACAGGCGGCCGTCGTAGGCCACCGCGACGCAGGCGCCGCCGTCGCGGCGCACCAGGGTGCCGAAGGCCCGACCGATCGCGCCGGCGTCGGCCTCGTGCAGGGTCTCGCCGACGATCCCGCGGATGTCGTATTCGCGCAGCAGGCTGGGCTGAAAGCGATGGCCGCTCATGGCGCCACCTCCGGACCGGCCCCGGTCGAGGCGAAAGGCCGGCCGACGCAGACATAATCGAAGCCGGCGGCCAGCATCTCGGCCGGGTTGTAGATGTTCCTGAGGTCCAGCATCACCGGTCTGCGCATGGACTGCTTCACCCGCACCAAGTCGAGGCCGCGGAACTCGTTCCATTCGGTCAGAATCACCAGGGCTTCGGCCTCCCTCAGCGCGTCATAGGCATCCCGGCACCAGGTCACGCCCTCGAGCAGCTTCCCGGCCTCGGACATGCCTTCCGGATCATAGGCTCTGATCTCCGCCCCGGCCGCCTGCAGCGTGGGGATGATGTCGAGGCTGGGGGCCTCGCGCATGTCGTCGGTGTTCGGCTTGAAGGTGACGCCGAGGACCGCGATGGTCTTGCCGGCGACCGAGCCGCCGCAGTGCGCGATCACCCGCTCCGCCATGCGCGCCTTGCGCGCCTTGTTCAGGCGCGTGACCGTGTCGACGATGGCGAGCGGCGCGCCGACCTCTTCGGCCGAGCGCACCAGTGCCAGGGTGTCCTTCGGGAAGCAGGAGCCGCCATAGCCCGGGCCCGGGTGGAGGAACTTGGCGCCGATCCGGCCGTCCAGGCCGATGCCCTTGGCGACGTCGTGAACGTCGGCGCCGACCTTCTCGCAGAGGTCGGCGATCTCGTTGATGAAGGTGATCTTGGTCGCCAGGAAGGCGTTGGCGGCGTACTTGGTCAGCTCTGCGGATTCCAGGCCGGTGAAGAGGATCGGCGTCTCGATCAGGAACAGCGGCCGGTAGAGCTCGCGCATCATCTGTCGGGCGCGCTCGGTCTCGGCGCCGATCACGACCCGGTCCGGCCGCATGAAGTCGTTGATGGCCGAGCCTTCGCGCAGGAACTCCGGGTTGGAGACCATGTCGAAGTCGGCGTCGGGCCGAACCTTACGGATCTCTTCCGCGACCTTGCGTCCGGTGCCGATGGGCACCGTGGACTTGGTCACGATGACGGTCGGGCCGTTGAGGTGAGCGGCGACCTCCCGTGCCGCCTCAAAGACGTAGCTGAGGTCGGCGAAGCCGTCGCCCCGCCGGCTGGGCGTGCCGACCGCGATGAAGATGGCGCGCGCGGCCTTGGTGGCGGCACCCAGGTCGGTGGTGAAGTCGAGGCGCCCGGCTGCGACGTTGGAGCGAACCAGGCGCTCCAGGCCGGGCTCGAAGATCGGGATCCCGCCGGTCTCCAGTTGGGCGATCTTGTCCCGGTCCTTGTCGACGCAGGTGACATGGATGCCGAACTCCGAGAAGCAGGCCCCCGAGACGAGCCCGACGTAGCCGGTTCCGATCATCGCGATCCGCACGCTGGTCCTCCTCCGGCTCTCGGCCTCAGCCCTTTGCGCCGCCCGGCGTGGCGTAGCGCGCCAGGATCTCCCGCGCCTTGTCCCGAAGGTCGTCCCGGGCCAAGGCGAAGGCGACATTGGCCTCCAGGTATCCGGCCTTGTCGCCGCAGTCGAAGCGCGTGCCTTCGAAGCGCAGACCGTAGAAGTCGACCCGGTCCAAGGTCCCCGCGAGTGCGTCGGTCAGCTGGATCTCGCCGCCCGCGCCCTCGCGGACCCGGTCCAGCTCGGTCATGACCTCGGGCTGGAGGATGTAGCGGCCGATGATGCTGAGGGTCGAGGGCGCCTCTTCCGGCTTGGGCTTCTCGACCAGGCCCTGCGCCTTGGCGAGGCGACCGTCGTCGGAGACGACGTCGAGCACGCCGTAGCGGGCCGTGTGTGCGCGAGGCACGTCCATGACCGCGACCACGTTGCCGCCAGTCTCGGCGTGGACCTCGACCATCTGGGCGAGACAGGGCCTTTTGGCGAGCACCAGATCGTCGGCGAGCAGCACGGCGAAGGGCTCCTCGCCGACCAGCTTCGCCGCGCAGCGGACCGCATGCCCGAGGCCGAGGGGCTCCGGCTGGCGGGTGTAGACCACCGAGCCGGCCGTCTGCTGGGTCTCGGCGAGCAGCCCCATCTCGAGCGTCTTGCCGCGCTGGTTCAGGGTCGTCTCCAGCTCCCAGTGGCGGTCGAAGTGGTCCTCCAGCGCGGTCTTGCCGTGGCCGGTCACGAAGATGAACTCCTCGATTCCGGCGGCACGGGCTTCTTCGACGGCGTACTGGATCAGCGGCTTGTCGACGACCGGCAGCATTTCCTTGGGCACGGCCTTGGTCGCCGGCAGGAAACGCGTGCCGAGGCCGCCGACGGGAAACACCGCCTTGCGGACGGGGAGTGCCATGGCTCGGGTGATTCCGCTTCGCGATGAAAGGTAGCTGGCGGCGGAGTTGTGCCATAGCGCCTGTGGCGAAACAAGCGATCGGCCGCTCCGGTTCCGGGCCCGCAACCTGCGCCGCTGGATCTCGCCTTAGAGGCTATGCCGAAAGGCCCGGTCGCAGGCGAGATCTCGCAAGGCCGGCGCGTCTGCCAGCGGACCGTTACGAGAATCACGGGTTGCGGCCGGCCGAGCCGCCGCCAGAATAGCGCGGGCACCGTCGGGCAGAGGAAAGGCGTCGAGACCATGAGCCTGGGCCAGCGCTTGAACACGATCGAAACCGTCCTGGATCAGCTACGGGTCGCAATCGACCAGGAGAAACTCAAGCTCGCCGCAAAGGGCACGACGCCGCAGATCACCGACATGCTCTACCATGATTTCTGGCGGCGCGTTCAAGCCTTTCGACCGAGGATCGAGAGCATCCGGCGCGAGCTCGCCTCCATGGGACATGCCATCGACCTGCGGCGGCGGGGCCTCTGGAGCCTGCCGCGCGACCGGCGCTATTCCGCGGCGCAGTCGATCGGCGACCATCAGACCCACTTGAAAAGGGTTCAAGACAAGGCCCTCCGCGTGCTGCGGGAGCTCAACGCCCTGGACCAGCGGGGCAGGACCCCGACCGATGCGGACCTGATGAAGAACGTCGTGAAGCTCTTCAAGGAAGGCGACAGCTTCCTGACGGGTCTGAATGCGGAGACGGCCGCACGGCATGTGAAGGACGTCGTCTCGGCCCCGGCGTCGCCCGTGGCGGGCGGCGGTCTCACGACCCTTGGACTCCTCGTCGGCCTGATCGTCGTCTACCTGCGCCGCGGGCCGAGACGCGACTGAGCCGGCCGCGCCGCGCGGCCGTCAATCCCCAAGAAGCAGCGCTTTGGCCTGGTTGATCTTCGCGGCCAGGTAGTCGGAGCCGCCCTGGTCCGGGTGATGCCGCCGCATCATCCGGCGGTAGGCGTCGCGGATCTCTTCCGTTCCGGCGCCAGGCTCAAGGCCGAGGATCCGGAAGGCCTCCTCCCGGGTCATGGGCTCGCCGGAGGCGGCCGCGGGCGCGCCCGCCTCGGACTGCCAGCCGCCACCCAGCCGGCGGTCCAGGTAGCTCTCCAGGATCCGTGCGGACTGCTCGTCCTCCGCCAGGCAATGCCGCCACAACGCGAAGAGGTCCTCTTCGCCGAGCGCCTCCAGCGTCCGACCGGCGTAGGGGCCTTCCAGCACCGTGCCGGAGAGCTCGCCGCTGTCGTGATCGAGCCGCATCTTCAGGAAGCGGGTCGTCACTTCCGAGCCCTGCCCGGGCGCCGGCCCGCGCTGGGCGGATTGCATGCGCTTCAAAGGCCGCATCAGCAGCAGCAGAATCAGGGCCGGCACCAGCAGCGAGGCCAGGGTGAGGCGCCCACCGAGCGCCAGGGCGACGAGCAGCACGGGCCCGAGGACCAGGCCGGCGGCCAGCAGAACCTTGCGGATCTGCGCCGGCGGCGCGGCGATGAACCAGCGCAGCAGAAAGTAGACTGCCGCGACCAGGACCAGTCCCAGAAGGAAGTAGGTGAACATAGCCCGCTCAGGTGATCTGATGGGTCAGCAGGCGAACCACGCCGCCCTTGCGCTCCGAGAAGTCGGCCAGCGCCTTGCGCCCGCCGGCGGCGAAGACCGCGACCGCCGAGAGCAGGTCCTTCAGCTGCTGCGCGCTGCCGGAATCGAAGCTGCAGCAAGCCCCGCCCGAAAGGCGGGCGATCTGCTCGAAGGCGCGCCGGGCGGTCCGGTCGGCACCCTCGTGGAAAAGGAAGCAGGGCAGGCCGAGGACGCCGAGCTCGCCGGCGAGGTTGGCCAGGCGGTCGAGGTCCTCCTCCAGGCAATCGCCGACAAACACCAGGGCGGCGACCTTCTTTTCCTTGGTCTCGCGGATCGCGTGGCGCAGAACCCGTTCGATCTGGGTGTGGCCGCCCAGGCAGGAGACGGCGGTCATCTGCTGGAGCAGGGCTTTGGCCTCGGCGACCCAGGGGCTGGCCTTGAACTCCCGGAATCCCCGGTAGTAGACGAGCTGGATCTCCAGGCCGCCGAGGCTGGCGGTCTCGGAGAACATCTCGGCCTGGATATGGCACGCGCGGTCCCAGGTCGGCTCCCGGCTCGCGGTCGCGTCCATGGCGAAGATCAGGCGTCCCCGTCCCTCGGAGAGGGTCGGCCGTGCCGTCAGGGCGACCTTCTTCAGAAAGGCCTCGACCTCGGCGCCGGAGGAACTGGTCTGAAGGCTCTTGTCCTTGGCCATAGCAATCAAGACGTAGGCTGCCCGGGGCGCCGGGTCCAGAGGCAAGGGCGCCGCTTCAGGCGGGTTTGATCCAAATCGCCGTGTCGTGGAAGACGGCACCGCCGCGCGGCGGGCCGGGATCGGCGCTGACCAGGGCGTTGATTCCGAGGCCCTCCTCGAAGGCTGCGTTGGGCCAGATGCTCTCGACCACGACCACCTCGGGCTGCAGGCCGTCGAAGGCGCGGGCGTGGAGCACGATGGAATCTAGACGGTTGCCCAGGCGCAGGCGATCGCCCTCGGCCAGCCCGAGGGCCGCCAGGGTCTCCGGGTGGATCATCGCCTCCGGCCGGCGCTCGCGCTTCAGAGATCCTGGAGTCTCGGTGAAGCTGGTGTTTAGGTAGCTGCGCGCCGGCGCCGCCACCAGGCGGTAGGGGTGCTCGGGATCCGGCGCGTCGATGTTGCCGTGATGCCCGGCCAAGGCCGGCATGCCGTCGTGGTCCGGGCCGACCCCCGCCCAGTCCGCACGGAAGCGGAAGCGGCCGTCCGGCTGCGGAAAGCCCTTGAGGAAATGCATCTCCTCGAAAGGCTCAGCGCAGTCCAGCCAGCGGCCGCGATGGATGCTCTCGGCGTCGGGCAGGCCCGAGGCCGCCATGGTCGCCTCGATGATCTCCCAGGCCGTCATCTCGAAGCCCGGGTGCTCGGCCCCCAGGCGCTTGGCCAGGGCGCAGACGACTTCGTGGTTGGAGCGGCAGTCCGGCAGCGGCTCGATCACCGCCTTGGTCACCTGGAAGAAGGTGTGGCCGCTGGCGGTATAGAAGTCGTCGTGCTCCAGAAAGCTCGTCGCCGGCAGGACCACGTCGGCGAAGGCCGCGGTGTCGGTCATGAACTGCTCGTGCACGGCGACGAAAAGGTCGTCGCGCGCCAGGCCCTCCACGCACTTGCGCGATTCCGGGCAGACCACGGCGGGGTTGGTGTTCTGGACCAGGAGCGCGGTGACCGGCGGGCCTTCGCCCAGATCCCGCTTGTCGCCGGTGAGGACCGGCCCGAAGCGCGATTGGTCGAGATTGCGAACCGAGGGATCGAGCCGATCCAGGCCTTCGACCAGGGTCTTGTCCAGATGGTAGATCGGCCCGTTGCCCCAAAGCGCGCCGCCACCCTCCTCCTGCCAGGCGCCGGTGACCGCGGGCAGGCAGGACACGGCGTGGACGTTGGCCGCGCCGTTGCGCGAGCGGGAAAAGCCGTAGCCGACACGGATGAAACTGCGCTTGTGGCAGCCGTAGAGCCGGGCGAAGCCTTCGATCGCCTCGACGCTGAGGCCGGTGATCGCACTGGCCCAGGCCGGGGTGGCCCCGGCGAAATGGGCCTCGACCTCAGGGCTCCAGTCGGTGAGGGCCGCCAGGTAGTCCCGGTCGGCATAGCCCTCCTTCAGCAGGACGTGGATCACGGCCGCCGCCAGGGCGCCGTCGGTGCCGGGCCGCAGCGCGAGGTGCAGGTCGGCTTGCTCGGCGGTCCCGGTGCGGTAGGGATCGACCACGACCAGCTTGGCGCCCCGAGTCTTCCTGGCGCGCGCGATGTGGGTCATGACGTTGACCTGGGTGCTGACCGGATTGCCGCCCCAGACCACGATCAGGTCGGAGAGCGCGATCTCGCGCGCGTCGACCCCCTTCTTGGCGCCGACCCCGGCCAGCCAGCCGGACTCGGCCAGCATGACGCAGATCGTCGACCACTGCCGGGAATAGCCCTTGACGTGGCGCAGGCGCTCGATGCCGTCGCGCTGCACATGGCCCATGGTGCCGGCGTAGAAGTAGGGCCAGACCGCCTCGGGACCGTGCTTCTGCTCGGCCTTGAGCAGGCCCTCGGCGACCAGGTCGAGGGCGTCGTCCCAGGCGATCGGCTCGAAGGCCTCGATACCCCGGCCCTTGTCGCCGACCCGGCGCAGCGGGGTCGCCAGGCGCTCAGGGTGATGCACCCGCTCGGCATAGCGCGCGACCTTGGCGCAGACCACGCCGGCCGTGTAGGGGTTGTCGCGGGCCCCTCGGACCTTGCCGATGCGAGTCGGCGAGAGCCGCTCGACCTCGAGCGCGCAGGTGCTGGGACAATCGTGCGGGCAGGTCGACTGCACGAACTGGACGGCGGCGCTGTCGGGCATGGCTCCTTCCGCTTCTTGGATCCCGCCGACAATCTATCCCCGGCGCCGAAGGCGCGCAATTCGGCAGCGGCGACCACAGTGCCGCCGAGAGGAGCGGCTACCTGATGTCGATCGACTTGACGACCTGCTTGATCGCGCCGTCGTCGAGTGGCTGCCCGGGGTCCGCGCAGTAGTAGCCCACGACCTGCTGGTCCCCGGCGCCTTCGCTGGCCCCCCAGAGCTGCTGGAAACTGACGCAGCGGACGTTGTCGAAGTCGAAGCTTCGATGGCTGATCCGGCCGAGCCCGTTCACCTCGGACTTCAGGGGACCGACGCTCACCGCCTTGTCCTTGAAGCTCTCGGAGCTCTCCACCAGGTCCTGGGGGTCGACGTCGCGCCGGAAGTGGTAGCCCGGGCTGGTGCGGTAGTACTGCACCATGGCCTTGGCATGGCGGGCCTTCGGCCCGACCCACATGGCGTTCTCGACGAGCAGCGACTGTCGCTCGTTGTAGGACCGCATGAACCTCACGTTTTGGTTCTCAAGCCCCGGCGCGCGAAACACGATCGCGCTGTTCTCGGCGTCGAGCGCCTGCCATTCGCGCCCCAGATCCTCCGCACAGGCGGCGAGCCCGGCGACCAGGGAAACCAGCAGGCCGACCCCGCCGGCGCGCGAGGGACTCATGACGCCTCCAAGAGCTCCGCGATCAGGCGCCGGAAGACGGGCGCGGCCTGGGCCCGGGTCATTCCGGCCTCAACCGAGGGATGATAAAGGATTCGCACCGCGAGTTCATCCCATTCGCTGAAAGTCTCCTGGTCGTGGGCCGGAGACAGGATCGAGCGCACAACCCCAGAATGATAGCGAAAGCCGAAGCTGTGCATCAGCTCGTGCGCGACGCAGCGCTGCACCCGCTCGGGATCCGCGACGCTGATCTCGATATCGGCCTGCTTCAACTCCCTGCCGGTCGAGCGCAGGCCCACATAGCAGGGCACGTATTCTCGGTTGGCCAGGAAGTCGGGATCGGCCTTGAAGCTCACCGTGACGTTGGCGTCCTGACCCTGGTCCAGATAGGCGACGGCCACCCCGGTCAGGCGCGTGAAGACCTCCAGATGCTCCTGGACCAGAGTGATTCGCTCGGGCGTCTCCCCTTCGAGGAAGGCCACCCGCAGAGGCTCGTCCCAGCGCGCCAGACGTCGGTCGCGCCGCGTCACCGGGTCCAGGGGGCCGCCGAAGGAGATCTCGTCCACGAAGCGGTAGATCCGCTCCCGGCGCTGTTCGGAGGCCTGGCAGGCGGCCAGGGAAAGGACGGCGCAAGCAAAGGCAGCGGCCAGGGCGCGGCGCGGGGCGAGTCCCATCGGGCGGTGGCTATCCCTTCTTCGGACGGAAGGCCGCCCACTCCTCGTCGCTGAGCTGGTCCATGACCGAGAACTGGCCGGCCCCCTTGAGCCACTCGCCGCCGTCGATGGTCACGACCTCGCCATTGACGTAGCCGGACTGCTCGGCGAGCAGGTAGGCGGCCAGGTCGGTCAGCTCCTCGTGCCGGCCAACCCGGCCCAGGGGCACCCGGTTGAGCCAGGTCTTCTCGATCTCCTTGTTGGGGACCAGGCGCGACCAAGCGCCCTCGGTCGGGAAGGGCCCCGGCGCGATGGCGTTGAGGCGGATGCCGCGGCCGCCCCATTCCACGGCCAGGCTGCGGGTCATGGCCAGGACGCCGGCCTTGCCCATGGCCGAGGGCAGGACGTAGCCGGAGCCGGTCCAGGCGTAGGTGGTGACGATGCTGAGGACGTTGCCAGCGGTCCCGCTCTCGAGCCAGCGCCGGCCGCAGGCCAGGGTCATGTAGGCGCTGCCATGGAGCACGATGCCGAGCACCGCGTCGACCGCCCGATGCGACAGGCTCTCGCTGGGCGCCAGGATGTTGCCGGCGGCGTTGTTGACCAGGGCGTCGAGCCCGCCCTGCTCGGCCCAGAGCGTCCCGACCGTGGCCTCGACCGCCTCC
>JAAUXY010040297.1_pt1 | contig 14622 bp, 11 predicted proteins | sample 7278121 | NCBI WGS metagenome assembly JAAUXY01 (sample SAMN14350117, study PRJNA611818) | marine sediment metagenome | isolation source: surface marine sediment (1.8m) | place: French Polynesia: Moorea | collected 2018-08 | reverse complement strand
GACACCTCGATTTCACCGGCCGCGCACGCCCTCTCGAGGCTGCGGCGCATAGGGGCCAGACTGGATTCCGCCTCAATATCGCGCGCCCTTTGCCAACCGAGTACCTGCGGACCCTGGTCCAGCAAAATCGTCGCCACCGCGGGCCTGCGAACGAAGCCCAGCCATGCGCCACATGCCGCGAGCAGCTCCTCCAGGGGTGAGTCGCTATCGATGCGAGTCCGTAGCGCGTGAGCGATGGTCTCCTCTACCAGCGAAACGTACACCGCTTCGAAAACGTCTCGCTTGCTTGCAAAGTGGTGGTACAAAGCACCACGGGAGACACCGGCACCCTCGAGAATGGTGTCAGTGTGGGTCTTCTCGTACCCGTCTCTGACAAAGCACTCACGGGCCGTGGAGACGATTTTCGAGCGCGTTGCTTCACGTCGTTCTTCGTTAGTCGCCATAATTTACAGACACTGTGTCGGTTTGTTATTGTACACGGCAAATACCGACAGCGGGTCGGTATTATTCAACGTTGACTCGAGGAATCCATCATGCCCGATTACCCCAAGGCGTTCGATCACATGCTGGCCGCATGGAATGAGATCGATCCTGCTCGCGTTAGATCGCATCTCGAAAAAGCGCTTGCCCCCGAGGTTCGTTTTGTCGATCCGTCCATCGATGTCACAGGAATCGATGGATTCGAGGCGAACGTGCACGAGGTCCACGCAAAAAACCCGGGTAACGTCTACTCGAGAACGAGTAACGTCGATACGCAACACGGCTTTCATCGCTATCACTGGGCTATTCACTCCAGGGACGGCGAGCTGGTACTGCCAGGCCTTGACGTAGTGGAGACTGACGACGATGGCAGAGTAACTTGCGTGATAGGTTTCTTCGGCGAGTTGCCGAATTCTGACTGATGTAAACTGTCTGTCTTCAACCCGAACCGGCCGGCTGTTGACCGGAGACTGTGAGGCCAGACAGAGTGCCAAGACTGCGTAGCCTTATCGTTGTCGCGACTGGCGCTATTGTCGCAGTCGTCGTCTTGTCCCAGCGTTTCGACGAGCACTCTGCTACCTCGCAACCCACGCACCCGGAGCATGACGATTCTGGCCATGCCGAATCGGGCACGGTCCTGGAAACACGCCAGGCCGACAATCGCGCATCAACAGCGAACGATCGGGACTTGCCGAGAACTACCGATATCGAGAACGGCGTCAATCCGGAGTTCGCGGCACACCTCGTATGGTTACGAAGCAGGGGCTACTTCGGGTCCGATGACCTCGAGCTATACGCCGCATACGACATCAGTGCGCTTGAGGAGTTGAGCGCGGGAGGCGATCTCCTAGCGTCTTACGCACTCTACTACAAACACCTTCAGGCATACGACCTGGAGTCCGCGCGTGCGGCCGCCTACGAGGGTGTACTGCACGGTTCGACGCGCAACATCAGTATCGTTGCCAATGAGTACCTGGCGGAGGCGCTGTCACCAAGCGACGAACAGCCGGACACATCGCGAGCCAACTGGATTAGAGCACTTGCGTGGTACGAAGTTGCCGGCATTCGCGGCGACACCGACATGTACGAGCATGGTCGGGACGTCGCGGTTCGTGAAGGCGTCGAGCTCACCGTTGAGGAACGGGGCGAAGTCCTGGCCCTGGCGCAGGACTTCTACAACAAACTCGAGCAGGAGCGCCGTGAGCGTGGGATGGTGCCGTACGACAACACACCCGCAAACCCGGCGATCGTTTATCCCGACCCGTAGAATTCGCATCGCTCGTTCGACCACTGGCGGTCATTCATGAATAAATGACATATCTCTGGATCGGTTTCGCAATTGTCGTTTTTATCATCGCGGGCCTCCTGGGCTTGCGTTGGACAGACGCTCGAAACGACCATGCAATCCGGGACGACCTGATTCGGCAAGCCAACGCATATTCAGGTGTCTTTGATCCGGATTCGATCCAAGGCCTGCCCGAGCCAGCCCGGCGGTACTTCGGTTTCAGTATTGCACCCGGCTCGCCAATCGTCTCGGCGGTCGAGCTGGAGATGTCTGGTGAATTGGGACGAGGATCGCTCGACGACCCGAAGTATTCGCCGATGACAGCAAAACAGGTTCTTGCGCCACCACACGGGCTGGTCTGGCGAGTTCGATCCGGCGCGATTACCGGTTCCGATGGTGCGACCCGGACTTCGTCCTGGACCAGGTTCTGGTTGTTTGGCGTTTTACCAGTCGTACGTGTCGGTAACGATGAGGACCATCACCGCTCTGCGTTCGGCCGCGTTGTCGCCGAGGCCGCGTTTTGGACACCCGCGATGCTGTTGCCGAGTGACAATGTTCGCTGGGAAGCGCTTGACGAAAACTCTGCGCGGGCCATTGTGTCAATCTTTGGTTTCGAGCAGAACGTCGATGTGACAGTGGCGCAAGACGGCCAGCCGACGCAGGTCGTCATTTCGCGCTGGAGCAACGAGAATCCAGATCGAGAGTACCGACTTCAGCCGTTCGGCGGGTATCTCGACGACTTCCGCCGATTCGGTGGCTACATGCTCCCAACCTCAGTGGAAGGCGGAAACCACTTCGGTACAGATGAGTACTTTCCGTTCTTCAAAGCCAGGATCTCAGAGATTCGGTTCGTCGCCGACTGAGAATTCCGAAATTGATGCCTCCGCCTCCGTCCGACTGCAGAAGTTCTTGCGAATGCGAACTCAACGACAGTTCAACGTGGGAGGACCGTCTCGGTCCGATTCGCGGCGAGACGCCGCTCCTACATCTTCAACTGCAGACCGGACGGTTTCAGCCGCCTGTGTACCGTGACTTGCGGGTTCACACCTCGACTTCGACGAACGCCTGCAGCAGCGGGAAGTACAGTGCGCAACGCACCGGCGTTTGTGCCCAGGCCGAATAGAGCGCTGCGTAACGTCTGAGCTGTTCACGATAGCGATCCGACTCGGCCTGCAGGAAACGGTCGAGTCCTCCGCCTTCGTGCGTACTCGTCTTGTAATCGACGATCCAGTGTTCGTCGTTGTCGTCGATGCGTACACGATCAATGACCGCGGAGACGAGATCGCCGTCGAGCACCCCGCTGAGCGCCAGCTCGGCGTGACCGTCGCCCTCCAGCAGCCAGGCCCCTTTTGCGTCGTTGCGCACCGCGTCCAGGGCCGCGTCGACTCGCTCGCAGACGTCATCGCGAAGCCGGTCGCCGACACCCATCTCGGTCAACCAGCGAACGGTTGTTGCGCGGTCACCTGCGTTGACGGCGTCTGGCGTACTTTGTGCGATGAGCTGAAGCCATCGATGCACGATCGTACCGGCGATCCTCGCTGCAGACCCGACCCAGTAGAACTCCACGTCCGACCCGCCGGCTGCCGACGATGCCGCCGGGCTCGTGCCAGGCGGCGGCCGCACAGCCGGCATCGTCCACGGTTGGTCGAATCGCCGCAAACGGGGTTCATACCAGGCGACGCTCTCGATCTCTGCTGCGGCATGTGATCGATTCTCGAACGCCAAGGCAAAGGCGGGCTCGGCGTCACCCCAGATCAGGTGAAGCAGGCTTCTCGGGTCAGGCCGTTTGAATGTCTCGCCATCGGCAGACAGCCGCACGTTTCCCGATATGTGTAGCGACTTCCTGGCCCTCGTGCATGCAACGTACAGCAGGCGTCCCTGCTCATAAGCATCCTTGGCGTTGTCGCTGACTTCGATGTAGTGATGTATCGGGTCGTTCTGCAAAACGCCGCGCGGGCCGACGGGACTGATGATCTTTTGCTCATCGCCGTGCTCATCCGGAATGTCGAACCAGCTGAGCACCGCCCTCGCGCTTCGCCCCGGTACCCTGCCCATGCCGTACAGGAGCACATGATCGAACTGCAGGCCCTTGGCGCGATGCATGGTCAGTACCTGCAGCCTTGCGGACACGTCATTCGAAACGCGCTCGAGATCGAGAATTGACGGGAGCTCCGCGACATCCGGCAGGGAACCCGCAACCTCGTGCCGTTCGATGACGTCGAGACAACGGTAGACGTGCTCGACGGCGTGGTGATCCTCGACAATCGAGGGGCCGCCAAGGCTCAGCCAGGCTCGCTCGACACGATCCCGCAACGACCGCGTGCGACTGCCGCGCACCAGGGCCTCGAGAACCGGCATGGCGTTGTGCAGCGACCGGCGCCCCGCCGCGGAGAGACCGTTGACACGTTGCTCGTCGTTGAGAAGCTCCCAGACCGTGGACTGCGCGTCGTTGCAGACGAGTCGATGCATGTCGGTCCAGTCGAGTCCGATCCAGGGTGCCCGCAGGATTGCCAGCCACGCAAGCCTGTCGCCCGCATGGACGGTAGCACGCGTGAGCGCAAGTATCTCGATGACTTCGGGTAAGTCCGTCAGCCGGTCGATGTCGACAGCCTGGTAGGGAATACCGTTTTGGCGCAGCAGCGCGAGCAGCGCCGGCAGCTGCGTGCGGGAGCGGACGAGAACGGCCATATCGTCATCCGGGTTGTCGTCGAGCGTCCGCCGTATTGTCTCGAGTCCGCGCTCGGCCTCTGCATGTACGTCCGCGCCGAACACTGGCAAGTAGTTCACTGCGCCGAGGCCCGCGCGCGAGTCCACGGGAACAGCAGGTGCATAGGACACGGCACTGTAGGTTGCATCCTCGTGTTCGGGCAGCACGGTCGGGAACACGCGGTTGAACCAATCGACGAGGAATTCGCCGGAACGGAAATTCCGCCGCAGGACCAGCGGCGTCAGCGACAGGCTGCCAATGCCGTTCTTGCGCGCAAGCAGGAACTGGCCGACTTCGGCATTTCGAAATCGATAGATGGATTGCATCGGATCGCCGACGCAGAACAGCGTGCGGCCGTCGCCGGGTTCCCACCCGCCGGTCAGCGCCTCGAGCATCCGATACTGGGCGCTGGAGGTATCCTGCATCTCGTCAACGAGCAGGTGGCGTACCTGGTAGTCGAGCAGCAGTGCAACGTCGCCTGGATTATCCGCGGTACCCAGCGCCTGCGACGCCGTCAAAGCGACTTCGATGTGATCGGTCAGCGCATGCTCGTTGAACAGACGCCGCATTTCTCCGACGGCAAGGGGCAGCAAGCGAAACAGTGCGAGCAATACCTGCCACTGCTCGTCGTCGTAGTTGACCGGAGGCATGTCACGCAGCCGATTCAAAGCGCGTCGGAGGCGTTCGTGTTCGCCCAACGCTTCCAGCAAATCCAGAAACGCCTGCTTTTCGCCGGAGTCGCCCGGCGGAAAGCCCTGGTTCCGGGTTACGGTCTTGCGCCATTCGCCCTTGCGCGTCAGCAACAATTCGCCCACGGCGAGCCAGGCGTCTCGCGACGTAACGTCCGCCGGCGGCAGATCTTCCATCCCGCGCAGAACGCAGATCGGATCATCGTGCTTGCCGTCGTTGTACAGGTTGTCCGCAGCATATCCCGCAAGCGGTCTGAGCCACTCCGAGTATTCCTGCGGAAACGCCTTGCTCACCGCGTCGAGTTGCTTGCCGACGATGAAAGCCAGACTGCGTTCGAAACGCCGACGTAGCGCGGTTGCATCTTCATGTCGCCCGAGACCGGTTGCCACGAACGGCAACCACTGGTCGCGAGTCTCGAGCATGCGCGAAAGATAGGCGACATACAGCCATGTATTGGTGTCGACGTGCAGCAAAACCTGCCGTGTGGCGTCGTGCAGCGCGCCCTCCTCCGCCAGCCAGTCCAGCGTCGCTGCAGCCGCTCGCCGGTAGAGGCCCTTGAGCTCGGAGTCGACGACGATGGTACTGGCGGAGGCACCGGAGGGACTGCTCAAAGGCTGTGCCCGGGCGATAGAGGCGTTCAGCGAATCGAGTGTCTGGATACGCATGCGGCGAGGGTTGTCGATCAGGCGCCAGTCCTGTTCGCGATCCCGGCGCAGCACGTCGGCCGCAAGCTCGGCGGTCAATTTCAGGTGAGGCTCGTCGGGCTGAATCCGGTTGCGCGCGTTTCGCAGCGCCTGCAGTACACGAAGCTGCATCTCGGCGGCCGCCTTCCGCGTGAAGGTGATGGCGAGGATTTCTTCCGGGCTGTCGACGGTCGCCAGCAGCTTCAGGTATCGCTGGATCAACAATTCCGTCTTACCCGAACCCGCCGGTGCCTGGACGATGAACGAGGACTTTACGTCCAGCGCTTGCGCTCGCGCGCTTTGGTCGTCGCGAATCAGCCGATCGTCAAGCGTCACGACGAAGCTCCGAATATCGACTCAGCAAGGCCATTGGTCGTGCGTCTTTGAGTCCGAATCTCGCGTTGACGCGCACGTCACCCCGGGCGATGTGCTCGAGCGCGGTGCGAACCTCCGCCTTCCACCCGCCGAGCCTTCGATGCCAGTCATCGCCGTCGTCGAACGCAGTGCCCGCGCCGTCGATGGATATGTCGCGACTGTCGATATTGACGAGCGCCAGGCCTGCCGGATCCTCGCTCAGCGCACTCGCGTATACCACGAGCTGAAAGTCGTTAGGTGTTCCGTGCCGGTCGACGAAGCGCTTCCGGGTGCCGGTCTTGTAGTCGATGATCGCAAGTCTGCCATCGTCGAGGCGATCGATACGATCGCATCGGAGCCGCAGCGCGACGCCGTGCAAGGTCGCATCGAGCTCGGCTTCGACTCCGTCAATCGCAAATCCGTCTCGAGACCTGTCGATCGCGACGACGCCCGTCAGCAGTCGTTCGACGCGTTGCCGCTCCAGCGCGAGCAGACTCCGGAGCGATTCGTCGGCATGACGCCAGAGTCGCGCGAAGGCCCTGCGGCTTGCAGTGGCAGCCCGCTCGCGGAGTTCAAGCGCATCCCACGCCGAGATTTCGGTCAGCGAAGGATGTCCGGAATACAACTCGGCCAATGCGTCGTGGATGAGATTGCCGCGCACGTTGGCCGCCAGGCCGGTGACCCAGGGCGGAAGATACCGCACGCCCAGCCTGCCACTCACAAATGACGAGAACGGATCGGCAAGCTGTCTCTGCACCGTCGCCGCACCGCCCAGGACGGTTTCATCGTCCTGAAGCGCCGGCGCAGGATCGACTATTGCCGCAATCAGCGAGCGGTGTCCGAGCAGCGCTCCGGCGTGCCAGCCGGGCGCTTCGTTGCCGGCCTGGACGCCGAGTTCGCCAAGTAGCGTCGTCGGGGCCTGCTCCGTATCGTCGTCGGCGATTGCGTAACTGCAAACGACCTCCGGTGCGCTGGATGCAAGACGCGTGAGTATCCGGCCTGCGTATTCGGCCGTGTCGCCGGGCTCGGCATCCGGCATGTTGTATTTACGTTGCAAGCGCCGCGATATCAGCGGCGAGGGTCGCCCGGCCGGCGGCCAGGCCGCTGCCGTCAGCCCGCTCAGCCAGAGCGCATCGAACTCCATGCCGGATGCCTCCAGGGGCCCCAGCAGATCGAGGGCCGCCGATTCGGATTCGGGTTGAAACACCGTTTCGGACGCCAGCGACGTCAGGCGCGCTACCGCCTCCGACAGACTCATGGTTGCGCTTACGATTTCCAGCCGCGCGTACTCGTTGAGCATGTTGCGCCAGCGATTGACGAGCTGATAGTCGTCACTGTCGAGCGGCCTTTCGCCGGGCCAGCCCAGAGCGGACAGCAAGCCGTCGAACGCCTCCGCCCATGCGGATGGCGACGCACGCCTCGGGTGCGAACGCCGGACGTCGGCGATCAGCCCTGCCCTGTGCAGCCAGTCTCTCGCATCGTCGTCACCCCTGGTGGGATTGAGCGCGCGAACCACCAGCTGCGGTGACCATGCCCGATCGGGCAGCTGCCTGAGCAAGAGTTCGAGTCGCGAACGCCCGTCGGTCCGTTCGCTGCCGATCAATGGCGAACGCAACAGGAGGCCGACGTCCGCTGCCGGCAGGTCCTCGTCGAGCCAGCGAAGCGCCAGCAGTGCGATCGCTATTGCCGGGAAATCCACAAGCCGCTTGCCATACGATACGTTGACCGACTGCTCGAACGGGTCGCCGGCATATTGCCAGCCCGGTGCAAACCCCTCGAGCACCAGTCGTCGCTCGCGACCAGCTCCCCGTTCGAGGCCCGGGCAGACGATGCCCAGACGAAGTCCCGGCTCCTTCCGGAGCCGACGACGCGCCCATGCACCTGCCGCGCGCAGTTCCGCATCCGGATTCTCGTAGGCCCGCATTGTGTTGGCGTTTGTGCCCGTCGCAACTCGCACGTGCCCGACGTGTGTGCCGCCCGCTTTGACAGCATCGACGAGCGAATTCGCGAGCGGCGTAACCCTGTCGAAACCGGCCAGCGTGACGCTCGCTGGAAGCCCGAGCCGACGATCGCCAAGCAGCCGCAGGACGAGGCCCGCAATACCGGCCTCGTCAACCCAGCGCTCGTGCTCGAGAACGCCGGCATAGCGACGCGCCGCTGCAGCGAACACTCTTTGATCCTGGTTGTGCGCAAATCGCCGGCACTCGTCGAGTGGCAGCTGCCACTCATGGATGCGCGACCATGCCTCGAGCGAGAGCCGCACGAGGCCGCCGATACTGGCCGGTGCCTCGTCGAGTTCCTTTCGAAGGCAGCGTTCCCAGACAATTGCGCTTTGTTGCACGGATATCCGGGTCGGCAATACACCTTGCGCCGACCCGCTGTCCAACAGGGACACGAGCCAGTCCCGCCAGCTCGAGATAGCCGGGGTCGGCCATGCCCGCTGTCCGGATGCCGCCAGCTGCTGGCCGTACGCCCGCTGCAGCACGCGGCTCAGCCGGCGATTCGCCGTGACCACCTGGGCGTTCTTGCCTAACGCATCAGGAAGCCAGTCATACATCGCTCAGGCGTGCTGCTCCAGCAGACTGTCGATCCGGTCGAAGACGAGGTTCAACGTGTCGACGTCAGGCAAGGTCGTGATGCGGAAATGATCCGTGTACGGCGTGTTGAAGCTGCTACCCGGTGCGACGAGCACGTGTTTGTGCTCGAGCAGCTCCAGTCCGAACTGCTGGTCGTCGAGTTCGCCGGCGAAACGCTCGTCGAGGCGGACAAATGCGTACATGGCGCCCCTCGGCTTCGATACGCTGAGGTACGGACTCGCCGCGACCCGATCGAGGATGACCTGTCGTGACTGGTACAGGCGTCCGCCCGGCGCGACCAGCTCGGCGATACTCTGGAATCCGCCCAGCGCCGTCTGCACGGCCCACTGCGCCGGGACGTTGCTGCACAGGCGCAGAGCGGCGAGGAGCTCCATCGAGTGGACAAGTTCGGATGCGCGCTCGATGTCGCCGCTGATGGCGCACCAGCCAACGCGGTAGCCGCAGGCCCGATACACCTTGGAGAGGCCTGAGTACGTGAGGCAAACGCCATCGTCAACGAGGGTCGCCATCGGCACGAATTCCGCGTCGTCATAGACCATCTGGTCGTAGATCTCGTCGGCGAGAATGACGAGCTTGTGTTTCTCGGCCATCGCGACGATATCGGCGAGCGTCTCCCGGTCGTAAACCGCACCGCTCGGGTTATTGGGGTTGATGATGACGATCGCTCTCGTCCGATCGGTCACCATGGCTTCGATGTCCGCCGCTCGCGGCACGAAGTCGTTGTCGACGGGGCACTCGTAGTGTCTTGCGACGCCGCCGTTCAGCACCACGGCTGCCGTCCACAACGGGTAGTCGGGGCTTGGCACGAGCACCTCGTCACCGGGATTGAGAAGCGCACGCAGCGACAGGTCGATGAGCTCGCTGACGCCGTTGCCGATAAAGACTTCCTCGGCGCTCGTCGAGTGAATGCCGCGACTCTGCTGCTGCATCACGACGGCCTCGCGCGCCGGGAAAATGCCTTTCTGGTGGCAGTACGGCTCTGCCTGCGCAAGGTTCTCGATCATCGCGAGACGCATGGTCTCCGGCGTGCGGAAACCGAACAGTCCCGGATTGCCGATATTCAGCGAGATGATCTCGTAGCCACGCTTCTCGAGCTCGTAGGCGCGGTTCGCCAGTTGCCCGCGAATCTCGTACTTGACGCCATGAAGTGCGGCGCTGGTCTCTATGCCCTGTTCCACGTCGTCTCCAGACGATTCGTCATTAAAAACCCGGCCAGTGTTGCCACTGGCCGGGCGGGTCCGCACGGAGATTGCGGATTGCGTGACTCTGCCGCTTGCTGCGGCCTAGTCCAGCTCTTCTACCTCGGCGCTCTCGACAGGCTCGTGCGCCGGGGTGTGTTCGATTTCCGGTTCCTTCTTTCCAGACCGGATGAGTAATGTGTCTGCTTCCTCCGGGGTAAGCCGTCTTATCGACTGTATCCGGATCTTTTCCGGGTCAGGCCCGGAAAAGCCCATGTCGGCGTTGTAAACCACCTCACTGAACCTCGAGCAGATGCGGCTCGTCGACGACGTGAAACCGATTTGCCAGGCAGACCTCAGTCCGAGGGCGCGTCGCTGCAGCTGGATGTGGTACTTCCGCTGCGCTCCGGCCGTGACGACGAGGTTTGCGTCGTCCAGTACCGTATAGTCTCGGATAGTCCCCCGGGAGATGCAATCCACGGGGCCCGATTCTTCGGCCAGCAAGACCTCGTCGGGCGTCTTCGCGGTGCCTGCACAAGCTAATAAAATACTCGAAGTACCGATCACTAATATTTGTTTAATATAACTTTTTCGAAAGAATATTTTCATCATCACCTCTCCGTCGACCGCCGCGACGACGTCTCGCCGCCCTACCCGGTCAACGCACCGGATCCGCCCGGGTTGACCGCCGGATTCCGCAGCAATCACCCTGGCGCAGGCGCGACCGGACGCTCCGGATCCCGAATCCATTCACTCCAGGAGCCCACGTAGACTCGCGGTAGTCGATAGCCGGCCAGGTCGGCAGAGAGCGCCAGGTGGCATGCCGTCACACCGGAACCGCACATCACGGCGAACGCGACATCCGGGTCGTTACCGACGATGGCCGTCCACAGGTCTTGCAGTTCCTTTACCGGTCTCCAGCGGCCCTCTTCCGAGATCGCCGCCGTGAACGGCAAATTGCGTGCTCCTGGTATATGACCTGCAACGGCGTCGATCGGTTCTGTTTCGCCGTGAAATCGAGCCGCATCGCGCGCATCGACCAGCAGCAACGGGCTACCCGCGCCGACGCTGCCCGCCAATTCCCGGGTTTCGACCACCATGCGCGGATCCGCGGCGCCCTCGAACACGGCGGTCGCGATCGGCTCGATACCCGACGTAACCGGTAATCCTGCGTCCTCCCAGGCGGCGAATCCGCCATCGAGCAGTGCGATACGACGGTGCCCAAGCCACCGCAGCAGCCACCAGAGGCGTGCAGCGATGCCGCCGTTTCCGCCGTCATAGACAACGACCCGCGATTGGTTGCTGACGCCCAGGCGGCCCAGAGTCGCGCAGAAAGTGCCGACGTCGGGCAACGGGTGCCGGCCCGTTTCCGGTCCGACGGGAGCCGCCAGGTCCCTGTCGAGGTCGGCATACGACGCCCCCGGAATATGCCCCGCGAGGTACTGCTCGCGGCCGGCCTCGGGTGCCATGAGATCGAAGCGGCAATCGACGACCTGCACGTCGCCGGATTCCAGCGACTCAAACAAGGATTCGGCACTAACCAGCGGCGTTTTCGACATTTTCACGGTCCTTTGTTGCACTGCGGCAATTACGTCTTGTACCGCCGACCCGGGTTGTGGACAATAGCCAGCCGCCCGGGTCCGGGCATCCCACTTACTCGAGCTGGAGAAACCACGTGGAGAAGATTCTAGTCGGCCTGAAACGCGTTGTGGACTACAACGTGCGGGTACGGGTCAAAAGTGACGGCAGCGGTGTCGAGACCGAGGGCGTCAAGATGAGCGTCAACCCGTTTGACGAGATTGCGCTGGAGGAAGCACTGCGGATCAAGGAAGCCGGCAATGCCAGCGAGGTCATCGTCATCTCGATTGGCAGCGCGGACGCTCAGCAGCAGCTTCGCACCGGTCTTGCGATGGGTGCGGACCGTGCGATCCTGATCGAGTCGGACGATGCCATAGACCCGCTGAGCCGGGCGCGCGCCCTGAAGGCCGTGATCGACCGTGAAAACCCGGGTCTCGTCCTGCTCGGCAAACAGGCCATCGACGACGACAACAACCAGACCGGGCAAATGCTGGCTGCGATCTGGGACCGGCCGCAGGCGACCTTCGCGTCGAAAATCGAGATCAACGGCGACTCGGCCCGCGTGACGCGCGAGGTAGACGTGGGTCTCGAGACGATCGACGTGGACCTGCCCGCCGTGATCACCTCCGACTTGCGCCTCAACGAGCCGCGCTACGTGAAACTGCCGGACATCATGAAAGCGAAGAAGAAGCCGCTGGACACGATTCCCGTCGCAGATCTCGGTATTGCCGACAGCCCGGTGATCCGGGAAGTGGCGTACGAGCCGCCCGCGGAGCGCCAGAAGGGCATCATGGTCGACGACGTCGCCGGACTCGTCGCGGCACTCAAGGACAAAGGACTACTGTAATGGCCAAAGTACTACTGATCGCCGACCACGACGGCACGACCCTGAATCCCGCCACCGCGAAAAGCGTCTCGTGCGCTGCAAGTCTCGAAGGCGCCGAAATCGACGTTGCGGTATTCGCCGCATCGGCCGGGCCCGTCGCAGAACAGGCAGCGCAGCTGGAATCGGTAAGCCGCGTCATCGCTGTCGAAAACGATGCCAACGGCGATGCACTCGCCGCCGTGATCGCACCCCAGGTGGTCGCACTCGCCGAGGGATACACGCACGTCTTCGGCTCTTCGACAACCTTTGGAAAAGACCTGATGCCGCGCGTTGCAGCGCTGCTGGGCGTGAACCAGGTCAGCGATATCATGAGCGTTGACGGACCGTACCGGTTCAAACGTCCGATCTATGCGGGCAACGCGATAGTCACGGTCGAGGCGCCACCCGACTCCATCGTCGTCGCAACGGTTCGCGCCGCCTCCTACCGGGCTGTCGGTACGGGCAACTCGGCGAGCATCGAGCCGTCCCCGGTATCTGCGGATCTGCCGTCGCACACGCGTTTCGTCGGCCTGGAAGCCGGCAGTTCGGATCGCCCCGACCTGCAGACGGCAGGCAAGGTCGTCTCCGGCGGCCGCGCGCTGGCGAGCTCCGAGAATTTCGACATCATCTATGCCCTCGCCGACAAGCTCGGCGCCGGCGTGGGTGCGTCGCGTGCCGCCGTTGATGCGGGCTACGTGCCGAACGAAATGCAGGTTGGCCAGACGGGCAAGATCATTGCCCCTGACCTGTACGTCGCCATCGGTATCTCGGGTGCCATTCAGCACCTGACGGGCATCAAGGACGCCGGCACGATCGTTGCGATCAACAAGGACGAGGAAGCGCCGATCTTCGAGGTTGCCGACATCGGCCTCGTCGCGGACCTGTTCGACGCGGTACCGGAGCTGACCAGCGCGTTGTAGGAGCGGTTGAGCGAAGCGAAACCGCTCCTACAGATTGGCACGATGTTGTTGGAGCGGTTGTAAAACCGCGAGCGATAGCTGCGCGCGGAGCGCGCGCACCAGGTCAATCGGTCTCGTATGCCAAGCGAAGGATCGCGGTCTGACGACCGCTCCTACAACGCCGCGAGGATCGCCTCCGCTTTCGAGACTTCGAATTGCCCGGGGGCCTCGACGCCAACGTGTGTCGCGACGCCGTCGTCGACGATGAGCGCGAATCGCTGGCCTCGCATGCCCATGCCGAATCCCGTGCCGTCCATCTCGAGGCCCAGCGCACGCGCGTACTCGCCATTGCCGTCGGCCAGCATCGTGACTTTGTCGCCGACGCCGCGGTCTTTGCCCCAGGCGTCCATGACGAATACGTCATTGACGGCCATACAGGCGATCGTGTCGACGCCCTTGGCAAGCAGTGCATCGGCGTGATCGACAAAGCCCGGCAGGTGATTCATCGAGCAGGTGGGCGTAAACGCGCCCGGTACCGAGACGAGCACGACTTTCTTGCCCGAAAACAGGTCCTTTGTGGATATCGCACCGGGGCCCGACTCGGTCATGATGCCGAAGGTGCCCTCGGGCATTTTGTCACCTGCTGAAATGGCCATTCTTGGTTCTCCTGGGTTGGTTTTTTCGAGAATGGTCTCATTCTAGACATATTGCCTCGCCGGTGCATGCCGGCAGTGTTGGCGTACAATGCTGCGCAACACAGAATCCGAAACGAAACGAAACCGCAGGAGTTCTCATGGAATTTGCCCTTACCCAGGAACAAGAGATGATCCAGCACGCCGCGAGGGAATTCGCGCAAAGCGAGATCGCGCCCATCGCCGCCCATTTCGACGAGACCGGTGAATTTCCCGAGGCGTCGATCAAGGCTGCCGCCGAGCTCGGCTTCATGGGCATCGAGGTACCCGAGGAATACGGCGGATCGGGCATGGACCCCGTCAGCTACGCACTGATGATGATGGAGATCTCGGCGGCCGATGCGTCGCATGGCACGATCGTGTCGGTGAATAACTCGTTGTACGGCACGCCCCTGCTCGAATTCGGCACCGAGGAACAGAAAAAGACGTTCCTGCTCCCGGTCGCGAGTGGCCAGGTAAACGGTGCTTACGCCCTGACCGAACCACAGTCGGGTTCCGATGCCCGGGCAATGCGTACCAAGGCGGTGTTGTCGGCAGACGGATCACACTACGTCATCAATGGCAGCAAATCCTGGATCACGTCGGGCCCGGTCGCCAAGTACGTGATCGTGTTT
>JAAUXY010011623.1_pt1 | contig 14622 bp, 10 predicted proteins | sample 7278121 | NCBI WGS metagenome assembly JAAUXY01 (sample SAMN14350117, study PRJNA611818) | marine sediment metagenome | isolation source: surface marine sediment (1.8m) | place: French Polynesia: Moorea | collected 2018-08 | reverse complement strand
GTGCCCCAGATCGAAGTCACCTTTGACATTGATGCCAACGGAATCGTCAATGTTTCGGCCAAGGATCAGGCCACGGGTAAGGAACAATCCATCCAGATTACGGCTTCCTCCGGCCTATCCCAGGAAGAAATCGATCAGCTGGTTAAAGATGCCGAGATGCATGCCGAAGAGGACAAAAAGAAAAGGGATCTGGTCGAGGCCCGTAATGAAGCCGATGCGTTGATCTATTCAACTGAAAAATCCATAAAGGAACTCGGGGATAAAGTTGATAGCGATACAAAAAGCAAGGTCGAAGAGTCGATTACCGCATTGCGAAAGGCCATGGAGGGAGAGGATGTTGACGAAATCAAAAGGGTCAAAGAGGAACTGACCCAGGCATCTCATAAGCTGGCCGAAGCCATGTATCAACAGGCATCTCAAAACGAACAACAGGCCGGCGCTGAATCCGCCGAACAGGCAGCCGGAGGCGCCGACACGGCAGATGAAGACGTGGTCGATGCCGATTTCGAGGAGGTCAAGGACGAGGACAAAAAATAAGATGACGGCTTACTTTTGTTTGTCCTTAAATCCCGCGGGAGCTTAATCCTGCGGGATTTTTTTTGGCTAAATTCAAAAATAATATGCAGGTGTGCATTTTTAAATCCGACGAACTTGACAGGCTGCTGTTTTCACTATAGGGGCTATGTTCAAGATAAAATCCGCCTGAAGTGCATGCATTATCGGGAAACAGGGCTTCCTGGGGTAAACGAATAAAAATGAGCAACTACGAAAAGATCATCAAAGAGAACCTGAAACGAGTATACCGCCAACAGCCGGTGAGTCTGGCTCAAAAATTCCCCGCCAAACAGACTAACGACGATCTTTTGTTTCGTGCTTTTGGTGAGTCCTGTCGAATCACACCTGCAGGCATCACACTCGGGGATCAGGCTGAAACGGGTCCAACGGGAATCGTTATTTCCCTGTATGCTCTGCAGGTGAATACCGTTTCTTGTCAATTAGCACCCTTTAAAGCATTCCGGGAACTGCCGAACAGCATGCCATATGTCAACGCGTTTGCTGCAAACACGGAACGTGTTCTGACCGATCAAATCGCCGAAATTGAAAAAAGAGCGGATCGGATCGTTCATAAATTTGGAGGTTCGCAAAAAACGAGTGAAGCTACCGGCGACTTCTCATTCATCGTCTACCCGCTGCCGAAGATCGGTTTAAACTATATATTCTATCGCGCCGATGATGATTTCCCGGCGGCAGTGACCTGTCTTTTTTCTCATAATGCCGCATCATTTTTGCCAACCGATGCGCTTGCCGATACCGGTGAATATACTTCAAAAAAAATGCTGAGTATGCTTTGAATCGCCAGCGCAAACGGAGTAGGGTGAACAATGGCCGAAGGTGAAACAACCGAATCGATGGTTTTCAGTGTTTACAAGCTGCAGAAAATTAATATTATAGAATAGTAAATTTTGATAGTTTGACCACACAGAACGGAATTGAAAAAGGAGGAATGCACATGGAAGTAACAAAAGTTCTCTGGCCGACCGATTTTTCAAGCAGCGCAGAAAAGGCATTACCTTATGTGACTTCATTAACCGAAAAATATCAGGCCGAAATCCATGTTCTTTATGTAATTGAGGATATTGCCCACCATGAATCCTGGTATGGTGATTTTGATCGTTCGCATGTTGATAAACTGATGCAATGGGCCGAGAAATCAGCCACCAAAAGACTGGAACAGGTCTGTGAAAAATATTTAAACAGCTGCCCGCTTTATATCAAGCATATCGCCGTTGGCGATCCGGCGCAGGAGATCTTAAAGCTGATCGATAAAGAAAAGGTGGATATGGTTGTCATGACCAGTCATGGGGAAAAAGGACATTATCGTTTTGGCAGCGTCACTGAGAAAGTGGTCAAAAACTCTCCGGTAGCGGTAACCACCATTCCAATCGAAGCGCAGTAACTGCGCTTCAAGGTTTCAGTGTTCAGTGTTCGGGTGTCAGAATTGGTCAGGCGGTCGGATGCTGACACCTGACACCCGAAACCTGGAACCGGTTGGATCTACCCTCCGGAGGTTTGTGGAAAAGCCGTGTTGGCATATAAATATTCCATCTTCTCCTTATGCTTCAGTTCTTCATTGGCCATCTTCAACAGCATTTCACGGGGATCCCCTTCGGCATGTAAATTGGCCATCTCAGTGTAAAAAAGATGGGATCTGAATTCTCTGTGAGAAGCCACCAAATAGATATCCTCGGGTTTCGAATCTTCATTGACTTCCGGTTCTTCTAAATACTCTGCTATTTTATAATCAACCACATCGCTCATCCGTAGAGCCTTCTCGCCAAAATCACCGTCGCGATAACTCACCAAAAAAGCCTTATGCTTCTTTTCTTCGCCGGCAATAAATTCAAGGGTCTCCTTTACACCTGTATCACTGACCTTTGAATAAATATCCATATAGAAGTCGTAGGCATCTTCCTCCCTTTTGATGGCGATTTCAAGAATATCAGAAACTCTTTTGTCCATTGGCGTGCCTCCTCACTTTGTCGCGGATTTATTTAACTCGCAGGGTATAATGAATCCCAACAATCAGAAACAAGAAACCTGATTTTTGATTAAGTGTTTTTTGCACGAGTCGGAGGCTTTCATAGGCAAGGCGTTTAAGGGTGAAGCTATAGTGAACTATGCTTTGCCCTTAATAACGCAGCCTATGGGAGTCTCCGACCGCCCTCCGGGTGAAAATAGATGAGAAATAAAAATGATTTTAATCCGATTTATTTTTTTAGTAAGGTGTATTATGCAGTATTCGTGTTTAAGCCTATTATAATTCATCAACAAAATAATTCTCATCTATTTTCATGCAAAAATTGATTCATAGCATAAAAATATATATAAATAAAATCACGTCAAGTTACCAAAACAATTAAGAGGTCAACACCCATGGATAAAAGCTTAAAATTGTCAACTGCCATATTGGAGGCGTTTGATGATGGTATTTATGTCATGAACCGGGATCTGGTGCTTGAATATATGAACAGCGCCATGATTGCCGAATTTGGCGACGGTATCGGTAAAAAATGCCATGAATTAATCAATCAATCGGATGAAAAATGCCCCTGGTGCCGATCAGATGAAGTATTTGAAGGCAAAAAAATCAGCCGGGAAGTATACGTTCCATTGACAGATAAGACCTACTATCTAACTGAAATACCTTTCAAAAAAGAAGACGGCAGCCTTTTAAAATTGAGCGTCTATCGTGATATCAGCGAAAGGAAAAAACGCGAAGAAATGCTCAGAGCCTCGGAGCAGGATTTCACGAATTTATTCGAACATGTGGCCTGTGGGGTGTTCATCAGCAGCAAAGAAGGCAAATTTTTAAATGCCAACCGCGCACTTTTGGATATGCTGGAATATGAGAACAAGGGAGAATTACTTAATATTGATCTCACCCATGAATTGTATCGAAAACCGGAGGATCGTCGCAAATTTCAGGAAATGATCGAACGCGAAGGTCGGGTGATAGATTACCAGGTAGACTGGAACCGCAAAGACGGCAGCCCGATAACCGTCCAGCTTACCAGCCATGTGCGTTACGACCCAAATGGAAACGTGCTGGGATATGAAGGTATTATTGTTGACCAATCCCAAAGAATCCAGATGGAAAAGCGGCTGCGGGTCTCTGAAGAAGATTTCGCCAGACTGTTTGAACATATGCCCACGGGCGTTTTTATCAGCAGCAAGGAAGGCAAATTTTTAAATGCCAACCAGGCACTTTTGGACATGTTGGGCTATGACAGCAAGGACGAGTTTCTAGAAATCGATATCGCCAACGATCTGTATGTCAGGCCGGAAGACCGTAAAATATTGCAGCAGATGATGGAACGCGACGGGCGTGTCATCGATCATGAGGTTGAATTTAAACGCAAAGACGGCAGCACGCTGCCGGTGATGTTTACCGGCCATGCCCGCTATGATCAATACGGAAAAATCGTCGGCTATGAAGGACTCAATCTGGATATCACACGCAGAAAGCTGATGGAGCGTCAAATCAAAGAAGCCCATGATTTTATCAATAAAATCATCCAAAGCTCACCCAATGCCATCACCGCCACCGATATGAAAGGCAATATCCTGATCTGGAATCGAGCGGCCGAAGAAGCCATCGGATATAAAGCAGCTGATGTTATCGGTAAAATGAACATTCAAAAAATTTATCCCGATGAAATGGCACGCAAGGTCATGCAGATGCTGCGCAAACCGGAGCATGGCGGCGTTGGTCGGTTGAACGCCTATCCCATGGTGTATGTGCGGCAGGACGGCACCGTCATTGAAGGCAATCTTTCAGCAGCCATTATTTACGATGCCAGCGGCAAGGAAATCGCAACTGTCGGCTCATTTGTTGATTTGAAGGAGCGTTTGGATATGGAGCGTGCCCTGCGGCAAACCCAGGAGCAACTGCTGCAATCCGAGAAACTGGCCGCCATGGGACGGCTGACCTCCCAGATTGCCCATGAACTCAACAACCCGCTTTACGGGATCATGAATACGCTTGAATTGCTGAAAACCGAGATCCCTCCCGAAGGCAAACGCCGTAAAGTTCTGGAGATGGCGCTGTCTGAAACTGTCAGACTCAGTGATTTGTTGCGCAAAATGCTTTCATTTTCCAAACCCGACCAGGAAGAAAAACAGGCGGTCGATCTTAATACGGTGCTGGACGAAATTTTGCTGCTGCACGAAAAACAACTCCAGGAAAACGACATCAAGATAAAAACTTTCTTCGAACCAACGCTTCCACAAATCAACGCCTCAAGAGATCAGTTGCGGCAGGTCTTTTTGAATCTAGTGGCAAATGCCCGCGATGCGATGCCCGAGGGGGGCACATTACATGTCACCACCGCTGAAGATTCTGAAAATGTCAGAATCGAAATAACCGATACCGGCATCGGTATTAAAGAGGAGCACCTGAAAAAAATATTTGATAGTTTCTTTACCACCAAAGACAGCGTTAAAGGAGTGGGCCTCGGCTTATCGGTCTGTTACGGTTTTATTAAGGATCATGGCGGTGATATCCAGGTCAAAAGCAAACTGGATTCCGGAACCACTTTCACCATCACCTTTCCAATCCTGCGCGAATCAGCGGAAGCAAAAGAAGCCCCGTCAACATAGTTTTGCTTTCCAAATCCAAGGATGAGCCGGTTGAGTCGGTTTGTCCATCCCGGTTCAGTGCACCTTACCGTTTTTACGTACCAAAGTACACCCATTGTCTTTTTAAGAAAAGGTATTTAACGCCCCATTCTTTATAAATTCTATAAATTCTGCAATAAGCGAATAAGCGTAACCGTCGAATGTTTAATTTTATATAACAATATTTTTAGTAATTTATAAAAATATATGCCTAAAATTAAAAAAATTCTTGACAAACTGATAATAATATATTTATTAAAAAATCTATAATAACGGAAAAAACGGAAAGGAGCGTTCAAATGGAAGACGTATTGACCGTTTTCAAGGCCAGCCAACTATGCAACGTGTCGGCCAAAACCATTATCAACTGGATAGAGTCCGGTCATATAAAGGCGTACAAAACCGTGGGTGGACACCGCCGCATTAACCGTTCGGATCTGGAATATTTTATGAAAAAGCAGGGCATTCCGATTCCAGCACAGGAAAAGGACGGACTCAAAAACAAGATCCTGGTGGTGGACGATGACCCCATCATAGTTGAAACCATCGTACAGGCGCTGGAAGAGGACGAATTTGATTATGAGGTTATCTCTGCTTCTGATGGATTTGAAGCCGGGCTGCAGATTAATCATTTTGCCCCCCACCTGCTGATCCTGGATATTATGATGCCGGATATTAAAGGATATGAAGTCTGTAAAAAAATTAAAGAGAATCCCGACACGGCCAACACCAAAATCATCGTGCTGTCCGCCTATCTGGACGAAGATAAGTTTAAAAAGATGAAACAGTACGGCGCGGATGCCTGCTTCTCCAAACCGTTTCCGTTGCCCCAGCTTAAAGAAGAGGTGGCCCGTTTGCTCGAGCTGCGATAACCGCACACAAACAGGACCGCCTACCACACAGCCAGCCAAGGAGGCACCATGAAACTAAAGGACGCCTTGCAAAAAAAACAATTTGTCGTGACCTCAGAGATCCAGGCCCCCATTGACCAGGAACCGGAAGACCTGGTCCAGAGTTTATCCAAAGTGCGGGGGCGCGTTGATGGCGTTTCGTTGTCTGAGGTCGAATTTGAGGGGGTAGTAGGCGATACCATCAAAACATGCCAGCTTTTGGATCAAAATCAATTCGAACCCATCTACCAGACCACCACCCGGGATAAAAACCGCCTGCAGCTGCAAAAAGATCTGGTTGAAGCGCACGAAGCCGGAATTGAAAATCTGCTGGTGTTTACCGAAGATTACCGCATTACCGGTGACAGCTTACAGGAAATGATGTTTTTCCATGTGGACGCCGGCAAACTGCAATCCGTGCTGCAGCACATTAAAGAGGGGCAGACCGTTGAGGGTGACTCTTTGAAGTCCAAAGCCGAATTTCTGGTGGGCTCCGGCGTGGAATCAGCCTGGGGCAAGAATGTCCCCGATCTGGAAATGAAGGAAATGGAGGAAATGACCAAGCTCGGCGCCGGTTATTTTCTGACGACACCGATTTTTGATGTCGATCAATTCGCGAAATTTATCAAACGGGTTGATACATTTAATGTACCGGTCATCGCCGAAGTCATGATCCTGCGGACCGCCGGCATGGGGCGTTTTCTCAACCGACATTTGAAATCCGGGCTGGTACCGGAGTGGATTATTCAAAAATTAGCACAGGCGCCGGACAAACAAAAAGCCAGCACTGAAATATTCGCGGATATCGTCGCCGGCCTGAAGGATCTCTGTCAGGGCGTCCACATCATTACCATCGGCGGTGAAGAAAAACTTAAATATTATCTGGATGCCGCGAAGCTCAAGTAGGTGGCATGCGTTATATACCCCAACCATTTCCGGTCTAATTTCGTTATTGAATGGCTCTAAAAACTGGAAAACTGGAATGTTGGAATAGTGGGATTGAATCAGGATATCATCTTTATAAATTAGACTGGAATCCACTAACCCCATTATTCCATCATCTCATTATTCCATAATTCCAACTGTGATCGAAAGGAGTCAGCCGCTTGGAAAACATCGTCTTAACCATTGATGACAAAAAAGTCAGCTGCCCACCCGGAACTTCGATATTAGAAGCCGCTTCGCAAAATAAAATTAAAATCCCACACCTGTGCTATCATCCGGATCTAAAGCCTTTTGGCGCCTGTCGACTGTGCCTTGTTGAAGATGAAAAAACCGGACGGCTGATGGCCTCCTGCGTCACACCGGCGGCCTCGGACATGACGATTCGAACCATCACCCCACGCATCCTCAGTCATCGTCGCAACATCGTACGCCTGATGATCGCCGAGCATCCGGAGTCCTGTATCGTCTGCAGTAAAGGCAACCGTTGCCAGTTGCGCTGGGTCGCCGCTCAGATGGGCGTTGGCGAAACCGATCTATACTCCATGCCCAATTACAAACAACTGGAACAGGCGAATCCGTTTATTATCCGGGATCTAAGCAAATGCATTCTATGCGGCAAATGCATCCGCGCGGATCATGAACTCGTTGCAGTCGGTGCCATCGATTACAACCTGAGAGGTTTTGATTCCCGCCCGGCAACCGTTCATGAACAGGGATTAGAAGGCTCTAATTGCACATTTTGCGGTACCTGTGTATCCATGTGCCCAACCGGCGCGCTCTCTGCCAAAAGCACTCAGTACGTCGGCAGCCCGGAGAAGGAATCATTTTCGATCTGTGGTTTTTGCGGCGTCGGCTGCAGCCTGGCGATGGGTCAATCCGCTAACAAAATTATCGATGTAAACCCGGCCCACCTGCCGGACACTGTCAATAAAGCCACCCTGTGTGTGCGTGGCCATTTTGCCCATGACTTTTTGAATTCAACCGATCGACTCATCGCGCCTATGATGCCCAAAAAAGGAGAAGATGAAAGTATTCAGTTGGCACCGGTTTCCTGGGACGCGGCCCTGGATGAGATCGCCGGTCGCCTGGGTCAGATTAAAGATGAAAACGGCCCGCAGAGTATCGCCTTCATGGGCTCATCCAAATGCAGCAACGAAGAAAATTATCTATTTCAAAAAATTGCCCGGGTACTGATCGGAACAAATAATGTTGACAATGGCGGATATATTTCCGGGCAATTCCTGTCGATGTTTTTAGATCAAAAAACAGGTGGTGGCTGTCGCGTAACCCCGCTCGATGATCTCGATAAGGCCGAGGTCATTCTTGTACTGGGAGCGGATCCCAACCACTCCCTTCCGGTCGTCAGCTATTATCTCAAGCGCGCCGCGAAGCAAGGTACACCACTGATCGTGGTCGATCCGCGTAAAACAGATCTGGTCAGTTTCGCAGCGTCGTGGCTGCGCATCAACCCCGGATCAGATCTGGAACTCATCAACGCCCTGGCCGCGTTGCTGCATGAAAAAAATGCCTACGACTCTGAATTTATCGATCGGCACACAGAGGGATTCAGTATATTTACCTATGGGCTGTCTTCGCTCGATTTTGATAAGGTCAGCCGGGTGACCGGCCTGGAAATGCAGCGCCTGCGGGCAACGGCCGACCTTATAAAGGGAAAACGGATCGCCTTTGTCATTGGCCATGGCATTTTGCAACAGCGAAACGGCATTCATACCATGGGCGCGATTCTCAACATTTCCTTGTTGACCGGCAGCCTGGGAACTGAAGGCGCCGGTATTTATGTCCTTGCCAGAGAAAACAACCAGAATGGCGCCATGGATATGGGCACGGTTTCAAATCTGCTTCCCGGTCGGATGCCCCTGGAGGACGATGCTGCCAGAAAAACATGGGAAGAAAACTGGAAGACCAAGATTTCACCGGATCCTGGCCTTAATATGAGCCGCCTCATTGAAGCCGCTGAAAGCGGTCGGCTCAAAGCGCTGTATATAATGGGTGAAAATCCATTGCGGTCTTTGCCACAGCCCGAAAGGGTTAAAGCTGCGCTTGAAAAAATAGACTTTGTCGTCGTGCAGGATATTCTCAATAATGAGGTGGTCAAACTAGCGGATGTGGCCTTACCCGGAGCGGCGGCCAGTGAAAAGAGCGGATCCTTTACCAATATGGAAGGCCGGATCCAGCGTTTTTCACCGGTGGTCCCGCCGCCAGGTACGGCGAAACCCGACTGGGAAATTTTGGATCAGCTGGCGACCCGACTGGGGGCGCCTGAACCCTATGGTACGGTGGAAAAAATCCGCGAAGAGATTTCCCGTCTGGTACCGCCCTATACCCAAATGAATGGCAAAGGGCAGTGCTGGCTCAAATCATCCAGTCCGATGGCCGTATTTCAAGCCGATGGCGCGGACGAAATGATCGCCTTTTCACCGGTGGTTTCAACCGCTGATGAGCCCGGCGATGACGACTATCCGTTCAAGGCGATTTTGGGATCTTTACGCTTCCATCTGGGAAGCGGTACGCGCACGAACACATCCGAGCGAATTCGCGATATGGATTCTGTCAATAACGTGGCCATCTGTGCAGAAGATGCCGACCACCTAAAATTAAAGGACGGTGATACCGTTCAGATAGAATCTCGCTGGGGGCGAATCAAACGAAAAATCGGTCGCAATAAGCGTATGGGACCCGGCCAGATTTTTGTGCCGCTGGCGGTCGACACCAATGAAGCCATGAACCTTATTGACATGAGCGACCTGGCTGATCCGAACTCGGCCGGCTGGAAAACCTGCGAGGTTAAAATAACCAAGGCATAATAAATTATGCCAGGTTGCAGGTGTCAGTGTTCAGGTGTCAGAGGGCCGAAGATGACAGTAACCAGAAGCCTGACACCTGACACCTGAAACCTAACAGATAAGGTCCTCGGGGCCAAATATTGAAACCGGATTGAAATTACTAACAAGCGAATAACAGGGCAAATGTTATGAAACCACCGGAGATTGATTGGGACAAGATCCACGAAATCATTGAAAAACATAAAAACGACAAATGGGGCCTTATTCCCCTGCTGCAGGAAGTTCAGGAGCATACCGGCTATATCCCGCCCGAATCGATCGAGCCGATCGCCGAAGCCATGAACATATTTCCGTCTGAGGTTCAGGGGGTGATTACTTTTTATGCGGGATTCAGCCTGAAGCCCAAAGGAAAATACGTTCTGAGGGTCTGCCGCGGCACGGCCTGCCACGTCAAGGGTAGTCGCAGCGTGCTGCGTTTGATGCAAAAAGAGCTGAAACTCAATGAAGGTGAAACCAGCGAGGATTATCAATTTACACTGGAGACGGTTGCCTGTCTGGGGGCCTGTTTTCTGGCACCCACAATGATGATCAATCGGGATTATTTCGGCAAACTTTCCCCCACCAAGGTCACCAGTGTCCTGGGAGAGTATCAAAAAAAATGAAAGCCTCCGTCCGCCACCGGCGGGACTGAGGTAGACAGGTTATCTGAACGAAAGGGAGAATGCGCAATATGGAGAAGCTTTCATCCATCGGAAAGCTGGAGTGGCTCCGCAACAAGATATTGTCCGGTAAAAAGGAAGGGACCATCGAAGTGCATGTCTGCATGACCGGCTGCCGGGCATATGGTGCCGCCGGGGTGCTGGAATCTTTAAAAGATGAGGTCAAGAGCCAGAAGCTCTCAAAACAGGTGGAAATCCGTGCTACCGGCTGTCACGGTTTCTGCGCCAAGGCACCGGTGATTGCCATCGAGCCCATGGGCGTCCAATACCAGGAAGTGGAACCGGACGATGCAGTCGAGATCGTTGCTCAGACCTTAAAACGCAGCCAGCTCATCGATCGACTGGCCTATCGGCAGCCCAAGTCCATGCAGCCGATATTTTACCGCAACCAGATCCCGTTTTATGCCAAGCAGGAGCGCCGGGTGCTGGCCAACTGCGGCCGTATTGATCCAACGAGCATCGAACACTACATTGCTGCCGGCGGTTATCAGGCGCTGGTCAAAGCCTTGTCGAAGCTGTCGCCCGAACAGGTGATCGATGAAGTGCAGGCCGCCAAACTCAGAGGCCGCGGTGGCGCCGGATTTCCCACCGGCCTCAAATGGAAATTTGCCCGCCAGTCTGCCGGTCGACCCAAATATACTGTCTGCAATGCGGACGAGGGCGACCCCGGTGCCTTTATGGACCGCGCCATTTTAGAGGGCGACCCCCATGCCGTCGTGGAAGGGATGCTGCTCGGCGCCTATGCCATGGGCAGCGAATACGGTTATATCTATGTCCGCGAAGAGTACCCGATCGCCATCGATCATCTAACCATCGCCATCGAACAGGCCAATGAACTGGGGCTTCTGGGTGAAAACATTCTGGGCACCGGTTTTAACTTCGATCTCTCGTTGCGATTGGGTGCCGGTGCGTTTGTATGCGGTGAGGAAACCGCCCTGATGGCATCCATCGAAGGCAAACGAGGTATGCCCCGGGCCCGGCCGCCTTTCCCGGCGCAGGCCGGCATCGACGCCAAACCCACCAACATCAATAACGTGGAAACCTGGGCCAATGTTCCGTTGATCATCAAAAATGGATCGGAATGGTATGGAGAGGTGGGCACCGATGACAGCAAAGGGACCAAGATATTTTCCCTGGCCGGCAAGGTCAATAACACCGGTCTGGTAGAAGTACCCATCGGAGCCACCGTCAAAGATGTCATCTACGATATCGGCGGCGGCATCCCCAAGGGCCGGGCCTTTAAAGCGGTCCAGATGGGTGGGCCGGCCGGCGGTTGCGTGCCCCCGCAATTTTTGAATCTGTCCATCGATTACGACACGGTCCAGCGCATCGGGGCCATCATGGGATCAGGCGGTATGGTGGTCATGGATGAAAACAACTGCATGGTTGAGATCGCGCGGTTCTTTTTGAGCTTTACCCAGTCGGAATCCTGCGGCAAATGCGCGCCCTGTCGCCTGGGAACGACCCAGCTACTGGAAATCCTCACGCGTATCACCCGCGGCCAGGGACGCATGGAAGATATCGAAACCATCCGGGAGCTGGGCGATACCCTGACCGAGGCGTCGCTTTGTGGCCTGGGCCAGGCCTGCTCCAAACCGGCCCTTTCCACCCTGAAATACTTTCTTAAAGAATATGAAGACCACATCAGAGAACATCGCTGTGCCGGGGCGGTATGTGATTCAATGGTCATTTCGGCCTGCCAGCATGCCTGCCCGGCCGGCATCGATGTGCCCAACTATGTAGCTGCCATCGCCGATGGGGATTACGCCAAATCCGTCGAGATCATCCGGGAGCGCAATCCGTTTCCGGCGGTCTGCGGGCGTATCTGTATCCACCCCTGCGAATACAAATGCCGGCGGGGGGAACTCGATCAGGCGGTTGCCATTCGGTCCCTCAAGCGTGTGGCTTCGGACTGGTATTTTGAAAATATCGGCCCGCAAAGAGAGCCGTTTGAAGTTACGCGTCCTGAAAAGGTCGCCGTGGTCGGTGCCGGCCCGTCCGGATTAACCTGTGCGTATTTTCTGGCAAAAATGGGATATCAAACCACGGTTTTCGAGGCCCAGCCCATAGCGGGCGGCATGCTCGGCATTGCCGTACCCGAATTCAGACTGCCGCGTGAAGTGATCGAAGAAGAGATCCAGTATATTCAAAACTGCGGGGTTGAAATCCGTTACAATTCCCCCATTGACGCCAAACACACCTTTAGCGACCTGCTCAATGAGGGCTTCAGCGCCGTCTTTATTGCCGCCGGGGCCCAGGCCAGCAAGCGAATCGGTATCCCCGGTGAAGAAGAGGGCATCGAGGGCATTTACTACGGTCTCGATTTTTTAACCCAGGTCCGCATGGGGAAAGAGGTGCCCTTGAGCGGCAAAACGGTGATTATCGGCGGCGGCAACGTGGCCGTCGATGTTGCCCGCACAGCGCTAAGAGCCGGTGCCCAGGAGGCTCAAGTATTCTGCCTGGAACCTCGGGATGAGATGCCGGCCTGGGAACAGGACGTGGACGAAGCCATCGATGAGGGCATCGTGATTAATCCGGACTTGTCGCCAATTAAAATCGCGCACGAAGAGGGGCGCGTCACCGGAATTGAGTTCTCGCGCTGCGTCAGTGTATTTGACGATGAGGGGAACTTCAACCCCACCTGTGATTTCGATGAAACCCGGTTTGTAGATGCCGACAATGTGATTATCTCCATCGGCCAGGCGGCTGATATGTCTTTTCTGGATGCCGACAGCAAGCTGGAGCGCGAACTCTGGGGCACGCTGGTGGTGGACACCAACACGCTGGCCACCAATGTGCCGGGCGTTTTTGCCGGCGGGGACTTTACCACCGGCCCGACGTTTGTCATCCGTGCGATTGCATCCGGCAGGCGTGCCGCCATCGCCATCGACAAATACCTGGGCGGCGACACCAGTCGCGTGTATATTCCCGATGAAAAATCCCCCAGGCATACCGGCACCAAGCTGGCGCTGGAAAAAGAAAGTACGGAAGATAAACCCCGGATTGAAGTCGAGATTGAAGATCCCACAGAACGGATAAAAGATTTCCGGGAAGTTGAAAAAGGGTTTAGTGAGGAGGAAGCTTACAACGAAGCCATCCGCTGCCTCCGCTGCGATCTTGAAAAAGAGGAGAATGCAATATGATTCGATCCATAACGCAAAAAAAGCCGGAAGAAGAAATTGAGCGCCTGCTGAAGGGATTCAACCGAATTTTCATCATTGGATGCGGAACCTGCGTGACGCTCACACGCACCGGCGGCGAGCCTGAAGTCCGAGCCATGCAAGATGAGTTGTCCGAAAAAGGCAAAATGGTCACCGGTCAAACGGTGGTTCCGGTTGCCTGCGATAACCTAACCCGCGAATTTCTGGAAGATTTCGGTGAGCAGATCGAACAGGCCGATGCATTGCTGATCATGACCTGTGCCTTTGGCGTACAAACCATTGCCCGGCAATTAAAAAAGATGGTGGTTCCGGCTCTGGACACCCTGTTTATCGGTAAGGAATCGGCCGTTGGCTTATTCGATGAGATCTGCACCCAGTGCGGCACCTGCATTATCGGTGAAACCGGCGGCATCTGTCCGGTGACCAACTGTCACAAGGGTCTTGTTAATGGGCCCTGCGGCGGAACCAACCACGGCAAATGCGAAATAGACGTGGCCAAAGACTGTGTCTGGACATTGATTTATAACCGACTCCATGAACTAGACCGACTGGATTCCATGCGAAAATATCAAAAACCACGCAATCATCAGGGAGAGCCCAAGCCGGGGAAATTCACGGTTCCTGAAGCGTAGCTCGAACCTTGGCGCAATGGAGCAATGGCGTAATGGCGTAATGGTAAAACGGACAGATTAAAATCTTCAGGCTTTGATCCAATACGGCAGCTTAATATATATCCAGCTCTGAAAAAGAGCGGATCAAAGATTTAAATTGAAATCGGGTAAGTGAAAGGATAGTACGATGCCAACGAAATTCAAAAAGGCTCTTGAATCTGGCAAGTTTGTGGTCACCAGCGAGGTGGCACCCCCTAAAGGGACAAACCTTGAAAAGTTTGAGCACCATATCGACCTGTTAAAAGACAAGGTCG
>JAAUXY010177796.1_pt1 | contig 14627 bp, 17 predicted proteins | sample 7278121 | NCBI WGS metagenome assembly JAAUXY01 (sample SAMN14350117, study PRJNA611818) | marine sediment metagenome | isolation source: surface marine sediment (1.8m) | place: French Polynesia: Moorea | collected 2018-08 | reverse complement strand
TCCTCGTTCGCGGTTTCGAGTTCCGATATGCGGGCGCTGCCGGTCTCGATCTGTGCCTTGAGTTCTGCTGCCTCCGACTGCAACGCGCTGATCGTTGCCGCTGGTTCGGCGAATGCCTGTCGGGCCGCTTCCAGCTCAGCCGCGATCTGGTCGCGCTCGGCGGCCGTTTCGGCCACGATGAGCTTCGCAGGTTTCTCCGTGACGATGTAAGCCGCTTTCACGTAGCCGGTCACACCGTCGGGCAAGCGCACATTCGCGTAGTAGCGATCACGCGACAGGATTTCGAATTCCTGGCCGCTTTGCAGCGTGCGGAATGGCCGGTCGCTCGTGTCCTCGGCCTGGTGCAGACCCAGGTTGAGTACGTCGGTGACATAGCCGGTTTCGGCCACGGCGAGCAGCGGCAAGAGCGCCAGCCCCACGATCAAAAAGCGCATTGTAGTCCTCCCAAGCTGGCTGGAGTTTACACCAGAGTTACTGCTCGTCGAGCCAGCGCAACAGCGCTTCCTGCACTTCCTCGCCCGGACCACGATGTATGTCCTCATGATTGTGCAGGGCAACCACGGCGAAACGACGGCCGGAACGCGCCTGCAGGTAACCGGCAATCGCGGTCACGTGATCGAGCGATCCCGTCTTGAGATGCGCCTTGCCGGCCAGTGTCGCGTCGCGAAAGCGCCGTTTCAGCGTGCCATCGAGTCCCGACAGCGACATCGACGCAAGGTACTCGGGCATGTAAGTCTGCCGCCATGCAAAGCGCAGCATGCTTGCCATGTCGCTGGCCGTTAGCCGCGACTTTCTCGACAGTCCGGAGCCGTTGTCGAGTACGAGATCGGTGCTCGCGATGTCATGAGCGGCAAGCCAGTCCTCGATGACCTGGCGACCGCCCTCCTCGGTGCCGGGTGCGCCGTTGACTTCCGCCGACAGCGTGTACAGCAGCTGCCTGGCCATGACGTTGTTGCTGTGCTTGTTGATCCTGGCAATCGACTCGGCCAGGGAAAGCGACGGAAACGCGAGCAGCGGTTCGGCGTCCTCGGGCACGGCGGCAGCCTCCCAAGCGCCCGCGAGCGTTCCGCCGGACTCCTTCCACAGCGTCGACACGAGACCGTAAACGAACTCCTCGTGGCTCAGTGCGGTCCGGTCCATTGCATATCGCTTGCAGCCCGACGGGAATCGTCCGCTGAAGATCATCAGGTCAACGTCGTCGTTGGGCGTTATGGTTATGCCGCGCTGGTATCCCCGGCAACTGCCGGCGGCGAGGGACAGGCGGTTTTCGACGCGCAGGTTCTCGAGCGGCGGCTCCAGGCTGAGCCGCACGCTGTTCGTATTGTGTTCGGGTTCAAACCAGTAGCGCACCACCTTGAAGTTCATAAGCAAGGCGTCGGGCGCGACATTGTATGCCCGCAGCGGCTGGCCGTCGAACGCGCCCGGATCGTGCTCGTCGACGTCGAAATGGCTGTTGTCGATGAGCAGCTTGCCGGCGATTTCGGTGACACCCGTATGGCGCAGGTTTCTGAGCATCTGCCAGACTCGCTCCGTCACAAGAAACGGATCGCCGTATCCCTTGATCAGCAAATCACCGTCGAGACGGCCGTTCTCTATCTCGCCGAGCGCATACAGCTCCGTCTTCCACCGATACGCAGGACCGAGCTCGTCGAGCGCAACGAGCGTCGTCAGCAACTTGATCGTTGAAGCAGGATTGCGCGGCTCGTCGGGCAGCCAGCTAAGGATCACCTCACCCGTGTCGACGTCCTCGACGTGAACGCTGAGCGTTTCGTGAGGCACGTTGCGAACGTTCAGCGCACTGCGAACGCCCGCAGGCAACGTGTCGTCGACCGCAGTCGCGGGCACGCAAAAAAGCAGCAGAAGGATCATGACGAAAGTTTTCATAGCTACTGCAATCGACTCCTCAATGCACGGCTGGCGGCTCGGTGAATCAGCCATGTGACCATGGCGATCACGACGAACCCGGCACCCGCAAGCCAGTAAGTCAGCCCGGATGGCGTCGCCTCTCCGGACATGATCTGGCCGATGTTTCTGGCCAGCGTGCCAATGTAAACGTATAGAACGACCACGGGAAGCATCCCGGCAACCGTCGCGCGAAAATAAGTCAGCGCGCGAACCGAAGTCACGCCGTAGAAGTAGTTCAGTAGATTGTATGGAATGAGCAGGGCCAGCCGTGTCAGCAAGACGATCGTGAATGCCTGGTCTCCGATCGCGGATTCAATCGCACGTAGCCGCGGACTGTCCTCGATGCGATGCACAACCCATCCGCGCGCCAGGACGCGGCCGGCAAAGAACGCGAGCTGCGCGCCGATGGCCGTGGCAATCAATGCCACAACGCTACCGTTGACCGTACCGAACAGGAATCCGGCGAGCATCATCGAAATCGAACCCGGCACGAATGCGACCGTCGCAATACTGACGAACGCAATATACGCGATCGCTCCAGCAACAGGGTTGGCGCGTGTCCACTCCACGGCCTCCTCGAGAACGGCAACGGGCGAGAGCTGGTAGAGGATCAGTCCTGCAACAACGAGCAGCAGGACGAGCGTCGCCCGTACCACGATACTCCCGGTCAACGTTTTCCCTTTCGTCGACGGGGCGGACGCTCGATGCCGATAGTGCGGATCCGGTCGGCCAGCGTGGTCGGTTTGACGCCGAGCAATTCAGCGGCGCCACCTTTTCCGGAGACTCGCCAGTCTGCCATCTGCAGCGCTCTGACGAGATTGCGGCGCTGCAGCTCGCGCATATCGTCTTCCGTGAGAATGCCTTGCTCCAATTGCGCCGGCTCCTTTTCGTTTTCCACGACGAGTTGCAGCTCGGGCATCGAAAGATCCAGCCGCAGCACGCGCCCTGGCGACAAAATGACGGCACGCTCGATAACGTTTTTGAGCTCGCGCACGTTGCCGGGCCAGTCGTACTCGCGCAGCTTCTGTGCCTGCGTCTTTGTCAGCGCCAACGGCTCGCGTCCGAAATCCTTGCAGGTCTGCTCAAGGAAATACTGTGCAAGCTGGATTACGTCCTCGGCGCGGTCGCGCAGGGGCGGGATCTCAATGGGAAACACGGTCAGACGGTAGAAGAGGTCCTCGCGGAAGCTCCCTTCTACGATCAGCTCCTCGAGGTTGCGGTTGGTAGCGGCGATAACCCGGACGTCGACGGACTTCGTGATGTCGTCACCGACGCGTTCGAACTCGCTCTCCTGCAGAACGCGTAGCAGCTTGCCCTGCAGCTCGAGGGGAATCTCTCCGATCTCATCGAGAAAAATCGTGCCACCGTCCGCAAGCTGAAAACGGCCGATGCGATCCCTGTGTGCGCCAGTGAAAGCTCCCTTGACGTGCCCGAAGAACTCGCTTTCGAAGAGCTCTTTTGGAATCGACGCACAGTTGACCTTGACGAGTGGCTTGTCTGCGCGCGGACTGCGCGCGTGAATCTCGCGCGCGACGAGTTCCTTTCCGACGCCTGACTCACCCTGCATGAGCACGCTTGCCGGTGTTTCGGCCACGGCCTCGACGCGTTCGAGCATGCGCTTCAGCGCCGCGCTCTCACCGATAATGCGGCCGAACTGCATTGCGACGTTGACTTCTTCTCGAAGGTAATCGCGTTCGCGTTCCAGTTCCTCGCGTAGCCTCGCATTTTCCGCAAGCGCGCGACGCAGTTCTCGTTCCGCGCGGTTGCGTTTGGTGACGTCTTTTGATGCGACGAGCAGCCTGTCGACGTTGCCGTCGTTGTCGCGACGCGCAATTGCCGATTGCACGAGATCGATGACCTGACCATCCCGCGTCACCATTTGACGATCGACGTTGTCGAAGTCGCCCTGACTGATGAACGCCTGCAAGCGACCGTCGGCGTGTTTTTTGCGCTCCGCTACGGCAAAAAAATCCAGTATCGGCCGACCGATAACTTCGTCGCGTTCATAACCGAGTTTGCGCAACCAATGGTCAGTCACGGTAATGATGTGTCCCTCACCGTCCACGGTGTGCAGCATCGCCGGCGTCGACCGATACAGATTGCGGTACTTGAAGTTGGCGCGCGCCTGGTCGGAGAACTCGGTGTACATCGATACGGTTCGCACGAACCGTCCCTCGTCATCGAGTTCGATGAACGCGTCCGTCATGCAGTCGACGACCTCACCCGTTTTTGTCAGCAGGCCGATGGGCTTGTTCTCGATCTTCCCCAGCCTGCGCAAAGCCGGGCGCAGCTCCTTCTTGATCCGGCGCGCCGATGCCTCGGTGACGAAGTCCTCAGGCATGCGACCGACCATCTCGGCCCGCTCGTAGCCGAGGCGCTCGAGCATGGCGTCATTGACGTCGAGAAACGACCCGTCCTCGGCGATCGAGGTCGCCATGGTTGGAGCCTTGCGGAACAGCCACTGATAGTCGTCGAGCGTTGCCATCGGGCCCGAATATACGAAATATCGTAAGCAATAGTCACGAAACTTCGTAAATTACGAAATTTCGTGACTCGAGAGTTTCCTCAAGTCATTGATTTATCTGGTTTTGCAGAATTGGCACGGGATCTGCAATAGCTGCATCAAACGCGCAGTCAGACTGCTGAACATTGGAAAGGAGAAAACGATGCGAGCCAGACAACTGGTAGATGGACTTGCACTTGCCGGCGCTGTCATCGTGCTGGTCGGTGTGGTGTTTGCGGCCAACTCAGCCCTGGCTGAGGAGACACAAACTATTGATTCAATGGCGGAAAAAGCCATCGAGGCGGCTGCGAGCGACGCAGCGGAGTCGCTCCGGGAAGAGAACCGCGTGGATCTTGATATCCGCCTGCTCGACCCTACATATACGCTGATTGCCGGTGGCCGCTAACGGCTGCCGCAAGGCTCGAGGCCCGGGGTTCTCTCCCCCCTGATCCCCCGGCTCGAGTGACCCCCGCCGGCAGGGAATGCCGGCTTAAACGGGCCAGGAAGGTCCGGCGGCACCCCCCCTGCCGTAAAACGTTCGGGCGCCAGGCTCTGTCCTGGCGCCCTTTTTTTTTAAGGATCGTGCCTCGCGCGACGTGCATCCGCCCGCTCACCGCGCTTTTTCGAATTCTGGTTGCTGATGCTTTCGCGGATCTTACGCAGCCAGATACGCGCCCATGCGAATTCGATGCTCAGGATGGCAAGGCCGACCGGTATCAAGACCAGCGCCGGGCCGGGCGTAACGATCATGATCACGCCGATCAGCAGTATGGTCGCACCGACGACGCCGATGACGATGCGTCGGGCGACCTTGTAGGTCAGGTGCATGGCTTTGAGAATCATGGCGCGTGCAGCCTATCACGTGAACAGCGTTTGTTTTTTGACAGCCTTGACGTACCTTTGTCACATGAGAATCAGCGATGCACGTCTCTGGCTGGCTGTGATGCTGTGTTCGCCGACGGTTGCGCCAGCGGAACCGGGCATACTGCTGGTCGAATTCAGCACCGCGATCGTGCCGGTCGCGCCGGAGACGCTCGACAAACGGCGCATCATGCTACCGTCTCTCGACTACGCGTTCGCCATACGCGCGAACTGTCCTGAACCGGGCAGGGCATCAAGCGTGTCGATCAGTATTGCGGATACGCGGCAGCGCTTCGATTTGCAGGAGAGTGATTCCGGCCTGCTGGACGCCGACTTCTCGATACCGGCCGAGCAGCTCGCGCCGCTCGTCACGGATGGTTTCTGTGTCGCCGGCGATGCCGCATCAGAAGCGCCGCTGGTCGTTCGTGGCGCCCTGACGTCGCAGGCGTCCGTGCTCTGCACCTCCGGCGACGAGCAGTCCCTGTATTTCGCCAGCGAGCCCCTGGCCGTGAAGCTGATTTGCGAACCGCCGAATCCCGATCAGGATGACTCGTCCACGGACAGGTGAAGGTTGAGGAACTCGAGGGTACTTTGCCACGCCTCGTCCGCTGCCTCGCGATCGTAGTTGTTGCTTTTCAGGCTCGCGAAAGAATTATCCATGCCGGCATACATGCGGATCTCGTAGTTCTTTCGCAGCCGCTGCAGCGACTCGTCGAACGCTTTGATGGAATCTGCGCTGATCTGCTTGTCATCGGTACCGAAGTGAGCCAGTAGCGGTGCCGTCATCGGCCGGAGCTTGTCCTCGTCGTCACTGACCTGGCCGTAGTAGACAACGACCGCGTCGAGCTCGTCACCAAACTCGATCGCGGTCTCGAGCGACCACCGGCCGCCGAAACCCCAGCCGAGCACACCAACTCGCGGAGCGCCCGCCGTATCCCGCACGAACTCGTAAGCATTGCGCACGTTGGCCACCGCGATATCGGGATTCTCGACGACAGAAGTCACGAGTTCGCGAGCGCCGGCCGGGCTCGTCGCCGTCTTGCCTGCAAACAGATCGACCGCGAAGACGATGTAACCCTCGGCAGCGAGTGTCTCGGCAATGACCCTGATGTTGTCGTCGAGTCCCCACCACTCGTGAAACATGATGACGGCAGGCAGCGGCTCGACCATGTCAGAGGGAAACACGAAATGACCGTAAACCAGCTCTTCGCCTATCTCCGCGTACGGGAGCCGCTCGGAGATGACGGCCCGTTGCGTGGCGGCTGCTCGTTCGGTCTCGGTTTCGACAGCCGTTGACTGCGGAGCTGGCGCGGCGACGTCGCCCCCCGATTCGTCAGCGCCTGAGCCACACGCGACAAGTAGCGTTGCTGCCAGGCCCGCGAAAACGCCCGCGACCGGCCTGAAGAGCTTGCTCGTCAACATAGGATGTTCCTGGTGCCCGCGAAACGGCATAAGTGTAATCGAAATCTTTCGGAAATGGGCTGCGCCGACTACCAGTCATCGTCGTCGTCCCATTCCTTGAGCTTGCTCTTGTCGACCCGCTCCCACTGCTGCTCGCTGACCCGCATGTAGTGCACGACTTTCGCGAGTACGTACACGACGACGATGGCGATGAGAATAAGGATCGGCCAGAGTCCTTCGGGCATGGTGTGTCTCCGCAATGGTGCCGACGTCGGCACAAGCTTATCATCCGTCGCTCCATGACCGGCACAACGCAACAGCGCAGTGGGCTCAGACGCTGGGTGGATTTCGCGCGTGAGGCCCTGAAGGACAACGACACCGACTTCACCTCCGGGCCTGTTGGTCGTGCCCTCGGGCTGCTCGCAATACCGATGATGCTCGAGATGTCGATGGAGTCGGTATTTGCGATCGTCGACATTGCGTTTGTCTCAAGACTCGGCACGGACGCGGTCGCCGCTGTTGGTATCACCGAAGCGCTGATCACCGTTTTGTATGCGACCGCCATCGGATTCGGCATGGCCGTGACGGCAATGGTATCGCGTCGCATCGGGGCGAAGGATCCTGATGGTGCGGCCGCGGTAACCGGACAATCGATCCTGATCGGCGCCCTGCTGTCGATCGTTATCGGCTTTCTGGGTGTCACCTATGCCGAGGACATGTTGCGTCTCATGGGTGCATCGCCGTCTGTCATCGAGCAAGGCGTCGGCTTTACATCGGTTATGCTCGGCGGCTCCGCATCGATTCTTTACCTGTTTATTCTCAACGCGGCGTTTCGCGGGGCTGGAGACGCGACGATTGCGCTGCGCTCGTTGTGGCTGGCGAACGGCATCAATATCGTGCTGGATCCCTGCCTCATATTCGGACTCGGTCCGTTCCCCGAGATGGGCGTCACGGGCGCTGCCGTCGCAACAACTACCGGACGAGGCATCGGCGTCCTGTACCAGCTCTGGTACCTGACACGCGACAGGGGGCGGCTACGGTTTCACGCGAATCATCTCCGCCTCCGACCCGCGCTTGCCGCCCGCTTGATACGGATATCGATCGGAGGTGTCGGACAGTTCCTGATCGCAACCGCGAGCTGGATCGTGCTCATGCGCATCGTCGCGATTTTCGGGAGTGCCGCGATCGCCGCCTATACGATCGCGCTGCGTATGATCGAATTCGTTTACCTGCCCGCCTGGGGACTGGGCAATGCCGCAGCTACGCTCGTTGGACAGAACCTTGGCGCTGGTCAGCCCGACAGGGCAGAGCAGTCGGCCTGGCGCGCCGCTCGCTACAACGCGGTCTTTATGACGTCGATCGGCGTATTCCTCGTTATTTTTGCGCCCTGGATCACCGGTCTTTTCTCCAGCGATCCCGACGTATTGCGATGGGGATCCAGCTGCCTGCGTATCCTCGGGCTCGGGTTTCCGATGTACGCTGTGGGGGAAATACTCGTGCAGGCATTCAATGGCGCCGGCGATACGCTGACACCCTCCGCGTTGAACCTGGTCTGTTTCTGGGCTTTGCAGATTCCGGTTGCCTGGTGGTTGGCGCAGCATACCGAACTGGGCCCGAACGGCGTATTCTGGTCAGTCGTCATCGCGGAAACGGCGGTCACTGTGTTGAGCGTCATCGTGTTCCGCCGCGGGCGATGGAAACACAAGGTTGCCTGATGAAACTCATAGACATACACAACGCGACAATCTGGCGCGGTACGACGCGTGTCTTCGACGGCCTGAATCTCGCGATCGAGGAACATGAGCGCGTCGCAATACTCGGCCCCAACGGCTCCGGAAAGACGACGCTTCTGAAGACCATCAATCGCGAACTGTACCCCGTCGTCAGGGACGACAGCTGGATCAAGGTGCTCGGCCAGGACAACTGGAACGTTTGGGAGCTGCGCAAGCATATCGGCGTCGTGTCCCACGACCTGCAAAGTCGGTACACGCCAACGACCACGGCGATCGAAGTGGTCGTGTCCGGCTTCTTCTCGAGTATCGGTGTTCACGGAATCCTCGCGAATCGCGTCACACGAGAACAGGTCGATGCTGCCATGGAAACGATGCGTGAACTGGGCATCGAGGAACTTCGCAACACGGCGCTCAAATCCATGTCGACCGGCCAGCAACGCCGTTGCCTGCTCGCTCGCGCCCTGGTGCACCGGCCGGACACGCTGATACTCGACGAGCCGACAACGGGCCTCGACTTCGCCGCAAGTTTCGACTACCTGGCCAAAGTTCGGAGACTGGCCGAGCAGGGCCGCAACATCGTCATTGTCACGCACCACCTCAACGAAATCCCGCCCGAGGTCGACCGCGTCGTCCTGCTCCGTGAAGGAACCGTCGCCGCCGACGGTAACAAGGCGGACGTACTGCGGGAAGACATCCTGAGCGACGTCTACGACGTGGAGGTGCGAGTCACGATCGTAGATGGCTATTACCTGGCCTATCCCGGGTGACTATTGTCAAAAACGTGACCTGTTACGATACTTTGCGGTGATAGAAGCCTAGTCTGGGCAACATGATGCTGTCTCCACGAAACCTGGTTGCGAGCCTCCCCCTCGCCGCGACGCCCGCAATGGCGGCAGGTTCGTCCCCGGATACCGGCATCACGGCCATCGGTCCCGCCGTATTCCTGTTTACGATCTCGGCTGCGCTGTTTCTTACGCTGGTTTTTCGCAACAGCGCGGGTCAACTGACGCATCTCGTGACGCGGCGAATCGGTGAACAGCGCATCCGAAAGGCACTCGAGCGACGCAGTCCAGACGTGCTGCACGATTTCATCCTCCCCGGCGCCTACGGCGGACTGGTCCACATCGACCACGCCATCATGACGGCTGGCGGCATCCTGTGTATCCAGACCAAGCACTTCAGTGGCGTCGTGTTCGGCGGCGAGGATGAGCCACAATGGACCAACGTCGACGGCGTTTCGAAACGCCGATTCCTGAACCCGCTTATCCAGAACGAGGGTCGCACTCGCGCACTGCAGCAAATCGTGCCCGACGTACCGGTCGCCAACCTGGTCATCTTCACGGGATCCGTCGAGTTTCCCTCGCCGCCGCCGAAGAATGTCATCCGGGTCGGCGAACTCGAGAGCTTCATTGCGAAGTTCGTCTTTGGCCCGAGCAAGGTTGAGGACTGGGATGCCATCTGGATGTCGGTAAAGGCAGCCGCGATGACCGACGAGGCGACGCGCAAGGACCTGCAGGCGCAAATCGGCTTCTGCTGACGCACGGCCAACGCCAAATCGATATACTCGCGTGACCGCCGGTCTCCGGGTGTACAACGAATAGTGGATAATCCTGACGCCCTGATTTCATCGCCGCTCGGCATCCTGACCGTGCTCGTATCGGTCGCCGCGTTCTTTTTCCTCCTCGCGGAGATGACGCGCGCGAGACTGTTCAACTACCTGCCACCCCTGCTGTTCATCTACGCACTGCCCGTCGTGCTGACGAACACTCACGTCATCCCGGCCGAATCGCCGATCTACAGTGGCTTGAGCCAGTATGCGCTGCCGGCATTCATTATGCTGATGCTGATCAAGGTCAACGTTCCGGCGGTGATACGCGTGATGGGCAAGGGCGTTCTCGTCATGCTAATGGGAACGATGGGCGTCGTGGTTGGCGCCGTCATTTCGTACCTGATCGTGCACCGCTGGCTGGCGGAAGACGCGTGGCGAGGTTTCGGCGCACTGGCCGGCAGCTGGATCGGAGGCACGGCGAACCTGCTTGCGACCAGCGAAATGCTGGAAACGCCGAAAGCGCAGGTCGGTCTGGCGATCCTCGCCGACCAGGCTGTCTATCTCGTGTGGCTGCCGCTGTTGCTGACGTCGCGCGACTTCGCCGAGAAATTCAATCGCTGGGCGCGCGTGCCCAAGGATCGGCTCAGGGCTATGGACGAGGCGGCGGATGAGCACTTCGAGGAAGACACCGCGCCTCGAATGGCCCAGTACCTGTATCTCGGTGCCGTTGTCATCGGCGTTACGTGGTTTGCCACAGCCGTTTCTCCCGCTATTTCCGGCTGGATCGCGTCGGCTTCCGACAGCCTCGCGCCCGTGTTCTCGGTTGGTACGACGCGCATACTGCTCGTGACGACGATCGCGCTCGTTCTCTCCGTGACACCGGTATCACGTCTCCCGAACTCCACGGCGCTCGGCACCGCTATCGTGTACGTATTCGTCGCCGGCATGGGAGCCCGGGCGTCGCTGTCGGGCCTGGTGCAGGCACCCGCGTTCGTCGCAGGCGCGTTTATCTGGATAGCGATTCACGGCATGTTCTGCCTGGCGGGCGCCTGGATGTTTCGTGTCGATGTGCACAGCGTGGCGATTGCGTCAGCCGCCAACATCGGTGGCGCCGCGTCGGCGCCGATCGTCGCTGCTCACCATCGGCCGAACCTCGTGCCCGTCGCCATCCTGATGGCGCTGCTCGGCTACGCCATGGGCAACTACCTGGCGCCCTGGGCCGGGCGACTGGCGGGCATGGCGGCAGGACAGTAGCGCGATCCGGATGGACGTCGAGAACGTCAGGTACTACACGATCCGCCTCGGCATAGGCATCGCCGTTGCGCTGCTGCTGATCATCGCCGTCCTCACGTGGATGTGGCAAACCCGACCCACGCTCGATGTAGTCAGCTGGCCATCCGTCGATAACGCCGCGCCCGAACCTGGCGACGTTTCGCTCACCTGGCTTGGGGTCACGACCATGCTGTTCGACGACGGCGAGACCCAGATACTGATTGACGGATTCGTGTCGCGGCCGACGTTCACGGACCTGCTTCTCGACAGGGCGGTCATCAACGATATCCCCCGAATAAACCAGGTTCTGCACGATTACCGCATGCGGCGCCTTGCAGCGATCATTCCGGTGCATTCCCATTTCGATCACGCCATGGACATCGGTGCAATCGCCAACCGTAGCAGCGCCTCGATCGTCGGTACGGTTTCGACGGCCAATATCGCCCTCGGCGCCGGCGTACCGGAGGATCAAATCCTTGTCGCAGAATCCGGCACCGAATACAGCTTTGGCGAATTCAAAGTAACCCTGATCGAGGGGCCGCATGCACCGGTCGGCTGGCGGGGCGCGACGCCGTATGCCGGCAGCATCGACGTCCCGTTGAAAACACCGGCTCCCGTCAGCCAGTGGCGCACGTCGACGAGCAATACGATCGTGATTGCGCACCCGCAGGGAACCACGATCGTTCAGGGCAGCGCCGGCTTCTCCCAGAGAGATCTCGCGGGCATCAAAGCCGACGTCGTGCTGCTCGGTGTCGCGCAGCTGGAGAGTCTCGGCCGAGACTACGCCGAGCGCTATTGGCAGACGATGGTCACAGCGTCCGGCGCAAGCCGCGTATTCCCCGTGCATTTCGACGATCTGACGGCACCGTTCGGAACGATCCGGCTACCGCCGCGACTGGTGGACGATTTCCCGGAAACGGCCGGCTGGCTCGAGGAGTTCCGGGAGACCTGGGACCAGGATGTGAGCCTGCACCTGCCCGTATTCGGACAGCCGCTTGCGATTTATTCGATCGATCCGCTGCCGACAAGCTGAGGCAGCAGCTCATCCAGGGTAGCGTCGCCGCGCACCAGCAACTCCTTGTCGGATCTCGCCAGTATCTTCACGTGATACTCGAGACGGGAAGCTTGTGACCGGTCACCCGCCGCTACGCGGAATACGAGTCGCAGGGGGCCGCGCCCTCTGAGATAGCGTGCACCGCGCAGACCACTTTCGTGCTCCAGCAGCCGTTTGTCGACATCGATCGCAATACCCGTATAGAGCGTGTCGTCACCGCATCGCAGCACATACAGTTCGTACTGCGGTGCGTTCATTCGATATCTGCGAGCATCTCGTGCATGCGTGCGTCCTTCTCGGACCACATGTCGTTGAGCCAGCGATGCATGAAGCGGCGAAACTCCCGATCTCCCTGGTAGTCGCCGGAGACGAGCGCAGGATCGATCGGGCGCTCGGCAACATCGACGATCACACGTACGTGCGTGCCGCAGCAGAGTTCCCAGAATCCCGCAGGCCCGTCGGGATAAACCAGTGTCACGTCGAGTATTGCGTCGAACAGCGTGCCCATGGACGTCATCGCTATCGCAAGGCCGCCCGCGCGAGGTGCCAGAAGATGCCGGTAGGGGGAGTTTCGGGCGTCTCGTTTCTCCTCGGTGAAGCGCGTTCCCTCGATGAAGTTGATCACTGAAGTGGGCGTCGTGCGGAATTTCTCACAGGCCTTTCGCGTCGTTTCGAGATCCTTGCCTTTCTTCTCCGGATGCCGGGCAAGGTACGACGGCGAGTAGCGCTTCATGAACGGCATGTCGAGCGCCCACCAGGCCAGCCCCATCACCGGAAACCACATGAGCTGTCGCTTGATGAAGAACTTCAGCAAGGGAATGCGACGATTGAACACCTTCTGAAGCACCAGTATGTCCACCCAGGTCTGGTGATTCGGAATGACGAGGTACCAGTTGTCGCGGGAAAGCGTATCGAGGCCGCGCGCCTGCCAGTCGATGGAACCACCGTGCTCGAAAAGCCATGAGTTCGTCGCTACCCAGTTCTCCGCTATGCCCATCAGCAGGCGAGTGATGGGCCTTTGCAGCGGCGCAATCGGAAGGAGTTTTACGAGCGCCAGTACAATCAGCGGCACAAACCAGAACAAGGTGTTGACGGTTAAGCCAGCGAAGACGAGAACGCCTCGCAGGTTCCTGAGTATGGCTTTCACTGTGGGGCCAGTCGCGGTATCACAGTGGATTCTAGCGTGAATCACGACGCCCTGCCTTTCGGAAATCCGATGCGCTGTGTATGCTGGATTCCCGTACTAAACAACAGGAAGACATGTTGTGAGCAGCGAACGCATTCGTGAATTGCTGGCCGAACTCAACCGCGAATTGCAGAACACGAGCGAACTCGACGACCGTACGCGCCGCCTGCTTGGCGAGCTCAATGATGACATCGAATCACGAACCGGCGGCGATGACGGCAACCCGGTAGAACGTGCCCGGCAGCTTGAAAGCCGGTTCGCCGCCGATCATCCTGTCGCGGAACGAATCGTCAGGGAAATCGCAGACCTGCTCGCCAAGATGGGCATCTAGCCCGCAATGAAGCTCGCAACGACACTGCTGTTCGCGGCAGCCGTTGCCGCGCTCTTTCTTGTTACAGATCGGCTGCCCCAGGATCCTGCCTACCACAATTTCGCGGATGCGCGCATCCTGCTGGGCGTTCCGAACGCGCTCAATGTGCTGACGAATCTGCCTTTCGTCGTACTGGGCGCCTGGGGACTCCTTTTCGTCTCGACCAGTGACGTCTCGGGGCACCTGTACCCGGCCTGGTTCGCGCTGTTCGCCGGAATACTGCTGACAGGTCTGGGTTCTGCCTGGTATCACATCTCGCCCGACAACGGTTCGCTCTTCTGGGATCGCCTCGCCATGACCGTCGCCTTCATGGCGATGCTCTCCATTCTCGTTGGGGAGTACTTCGGTACCGAGCCTGCGCGCCGCGTGCTCGCGCCCCTGCTCGTCGCGGGCGCGGCTTCGGTTGTCTGGTGGGCCTGGACGGAATCGCGCGGCGCGGGAGACCTGCGGCCGTATGCCATCGGTGCGCTTTTGCCGGTGCCGCTGCTTCCCGCGCTGCTGCTGTGGAAGGGTCGCGGTCATGGCCTGACCCGCCCGTTGTGGCTGCTGTTCGCTTCTTACCTCGTCGCGAAAGTTTGCGAGCATTTCGACGGCGAGATCTATGCCTTCGGTCACCTCGTCAGCGGCCACTCGCTCAAACACCTCGCCGCTGCAATGGTTCCGGCCGTTTTGCTTCACGTACTGTGGAAACGGCATCGTTCAGCGGCTGCGCCAGACGACCTCGTGCATCGACTCGAGTCCTGACTCGAGGAACTTCGGCGGCGCGTTGGCAATGTCCTCACGGCACTCGACC
>JAAUXY010122041.1_pt1 | contig 14629 bp, 14 predicted proteins | sample 7278121 | NCBI WGS metagenome assembly JAAUXY01 (sample SAMN14350117, study PRJNA611818) | marine sediment metagenome | isolation source: surface marine sediment (1.8m) | place: French Polynesia: Moorea | collected 2018-08 | reverse complement strand
GGTACTAAAAAAAAGCCCCGCTGTTTCCAGCGGGGCTTTTCTGTTTCGAGCTTCTTCGGAAAGCTTAGAAGAAGTTGTAGGTGACCTCGGCGCCGTAGCGGACGCCAGGCATGACCGGAGAGAAGGTGCCACCCGCGTTACCAATGCCCGGAGCAACGACGAAGGGCGGCAGCTGGGTGTCGTTCCCAAATACCACCTCATCCAGCAGGTTCTTGCCGTAGAGTGAGAACACCCAGTGGCCGTCATTGCTGTAGAAGTCAACGCCCGCGTCGAGCAGGTCGAAATCATCGTTGAAGCCGAGGTTGTTGTCCGTGTAAGCGAACTCGTCCCGGTAGGCGTAGTTGATTCGCGAGGTCATGTAACCCCATGAACCGAGCTCCAGGTCGTGAGTCAGGCCAACGCTCCAGGTCAGTTCCGGTGCACGGGGGATGTCCAGGTCCTCGTCGCGGCCGTCGACCACGCCGTCGCCGTTCAGGTCGAAGGCAACAGAGTCGTACTCCGCATCGATGTAGCCCAGTGATGCCAGCATTACCAGGTTCTCGGTCAGGGCGATGGTTGCATCGACCTCGACACCGGCGATCGTGGTATCAGCCGTATTCTTGATCAGCTGGACAACACCGGAGGTCGCGCTCGGCAGGTTTACTTCACGCTGCTGGTCGTCGATTTCCATGTAGAAGGCTGCAATGTTCAGGCGGCCCCAGTCATGGGTTGACTTGTAACCCAGCTCGAAGTTGTTGACCTCTTCCTCGTCAAACGGCCCCGGTGCTTCAGTGGGGTCCGTGTTCCGCAGGTTGTAACCACCAGAGCGGTAGCCCACCGTCCAGTGACCGTAGATGCGGCTGCGGTCGCTCAGGTGGTAGGTCGCTCCCAGCTTGGGCGCGAAGTTGTCCCAGCTTTCATCGTCGACGAAGTCAAAGTCACAAACGGGACCTTCCACGATGTTACATTCGGTGATACCGGCGCCACCGAGGGCGGGAATCAGCGAGGTGTTGAGGCCCAGCGAGGTGATCTCGACATCCTTTTCTTCGGAGCTGTAGTTAAAGCCCGCGGTCAGGGTCCACTGATCGTTCAGGTCGTAGTCCACCTGGGCGAAGACGGTGTAGGACTCGGTGTCGTGATTACCACCACCGTCCTGTCGGACGCCGGGGCCAGTGCCACCGGTGATATTGCCGAGCAGGTCACGACGCTCATGGTACTTCATGTCGTTTTCGTAATAGAACACACCGGCGGTGACGTTGGCCTTTTCGGCAAACAGGCCGTTGTAGCGCAGCTCGAACGTGGTTTGCTCAGACTCCAACCAGGCCGGCGCGTGGAAAATCCACACCGGTGAGGCGTCAATGTCGCCGAGGCTTTCAGCTTCGTAGTCACGGTAGCCGAAGATCGCCGTGATGGTGCCGTCACCGAAGTCCACGCCCTGGTCGAGCTGGGCACTGAAGAAGTTGGTTTCGGCTTCCTGGAAACCCTCTTCGTCGATGCTCAGGTCAAAATCGTCGCGATCAAAGGTCGTCTCCGGCGTGCGGCAGGGGACACCGCTGCCGTTGGTGTGACACTGGGCCGCGGGGCCGTCGCCGTCAATGTCCTGGTACTCGTACCGCATGACGATATCGGTCCGGTCGGCCGGGTTCCAGGCCACGGTACCGCGTACCATCGTCTGCTCGATGCCCAGTACGTCGTCACCGGTGAATTCGTTCTCCAGCTGGCCGTCATCATCGTTGTAGTGCACAACCAGTCGCGCACCCAGGGTGTCGGTGATTGGGCCGCCAATGGCGCCCTGGATGATGTAGTTCTCACCACCGATGTCACCGGTTTCAACTGAGCTGCGGAAGGTGGCTTCCAGCTCGTCGCCGGGCGTCTTGGTGTTGAGCAGTACCGCACCGCCTGTCACGTTGCGACCGAACAGGGTACCCTGCGGGCCGCGCAGTACTTCCAGGCTTTCGACATCAAACATGTCGAAGATGACACCCTGGGTGGTACCGAGGTAGACGTTGTTGATGATCACGCCCACCGTCGGGTCGATGGACGGAATGGAGCTGTTGATGCCCAGGCCGCGAATCGAGAAGTTGGCGGTGCCGCGAGAGGTGCCGACATCTTCCAGTGACACGTTGGGCAGGCCAATCGTCAGGTCATTAAGGTCGCGAACCTTGAGCGTTTCGATCTGGTCTGAGTTGAACGCCGATACGGAAAGAGGTACCTCCTGGGCACCTTCCTCGCGCTTGCGCGCGGTAACGACAACTTCTTCCAGCAGGGCGGCTGAGCCACCGCGCCGGGGTGCATCCTGGGCCAGGGTCGGCGCGCTCATGATCACGCCGCTGGACAGGGCTACAGCGATCGCTAGCGGGCGCATCGCATTGGGTTTACGTTGTTTTGACATGTCTAGGTCCTACCGTGAGTGGAAAGGGTGTTTAAGTTATTGTTACTGCAGTGTTTTTATTAGCTGTTCCCGATGACGAGAATATCGAATTTCCGCCCGTAAAGAGTGGTAATTTTTTACAGTATGGATATTGAGGAAATCTCGTCGACGGGCGTACCGTCATGCCTTTGTAAGGCGCTTGCGATACGCCCCCCATTTTTTTATCGCCGGCAATTATAGCGGCGGCGGAAAAAAAATCAGTACCCCGGAGTGAGCATGTTCAAAAATCAACAGGCGGCCCCCAAGTCGCTCTCAACAGGCGGGGCCCTGCGACACCTGCTGGTGTTCCAGCTCAAGCTGGCCATGGATGCACTGCGAGACTTCGCCCTGAGCCCACTGAGCATCGTGGTGTTCGTGCTCGATGCCCTGCGCCAACCCCCGCTTGAAGACAGTCTCTACCTGAAACTAATGCAGCTCGGCCGCCGCTCTGATCGACTGATAAACCTGTTCGACGAATATGGGGATGAAGGTTACACCGTGGACAACGCTGTCAGTGAAGTGGAACAGGCGTTGGCTGCCCGCCGCGAGGGCAGTGCTAGCGAGCGTGAAGACGATAGAGGCTGAAGAATCGGTTGCTGGCAGCGAAGGGCGCAAAATAGGTTCTTTCCTCGCTGTCTCCGGCCGAGATCACACCCACCACGTGCCCGTTCAGCAGCACCGGTCCGCCGGACGCGCCCTTGTAAGTGACACAGTCGGTACCCACCCGTGTGATCTCGCGATCCCTCAGGCGACAGTTCGCCTGCCAGGTCAGGTGCTCGCCGCGATTACCCAGCCCGGTATCGCGTGCATAGCCCGCCAGTAGCAGCCTGGCGTTGTCGGGCGCTGCGGTCTTGGTTACCGGCAACGGGTCTACCTGTCGAATCGGGCGCGCCAGCCGCAGTAGTGCCCAATCCGCTTCCATACCGCCGCCGTCCGCAATTCGGGTCGCCGCCACCGTGTCACCGCCCATCACGCCGGGCAGGGCGAACTGGGGGTCGCGGCTCAGGTCGCTGTAGTACTCGAGGCAGTGCCAGGCGGTGAGGATGGTGCTGGGCGCCACCAGGCTCGCGGTACAGTTTTCCTCGCGGCTGCGTCGCCGGCCATCGACGCGGTCGTGACCGGGCACGGTCAGTTTGCCGACTGCCTGCAGCACCTGTGGTGACTGTGCATCGAATACTTCGCGCTCGGAGGCCTGCACGTTCACCACCAGCCAGCCGGCTACCAACAACAGGGCGGTATAACGGGTATTGGCCAACCACGGTAGATGTTTGTCTGGCATCGGCGCTCCTGGAGAGTGGGGCGAAGTATACAGCTTGCAAGCGTCTTGCAATCAAGATGGTTACAAATGAAACTATACCGCTCATACGGAGGAGCAAGGCGACGTGGCCAGCGAAGCAACGGCACGACAAAAGGCGCTGGAAGATGCCATCGAACTGGAGCACTTCCTGCCGTACCGGCTGTCGCGGCTGACCAATACCGTCAGCAACGCCATCGCCGAGCTGTATCGCGACAGCTTCGGGCTCAGCATCCCGGACTGGCGGGTGCTGGCGGTGCTTGCGCGTTTTCCCGACAGTTCCGCCCAGGACCTGGTAACCCGCACCCGCATGGATAAGGTGGCGGTGAGCCGCAGCGTGGCGCGGCTGGTCGAGCGAGAGCTGGTAAATCGCAGCATCGACAGCAACGACCGCCGGCTCTCGCGGCTGTCGCTCAGCGATGGCGGTGTTGAGGTGTACCGGCGTATCGTCCCGATGGCCAGGGACTGTGAGGCGCGCTTGCTTGAAAGCCTGTCGGCGAAGCAGCGCCAGGCGCTGGACGATGTGTTGATGGCACTGCAGGCAGCGGCGGACGAACTCACCGCCACTAGTTGATATTCGGGATTGCTGCCCGCTCATCCCGGGCGCAGCATCCATACCAAACAAGCGAAGGCAATGCGGGGGCAAGCCAATGAGCCATGTGATTTATCCCACCACCAACCTCAAGGCCACCGAGCAGTTGGTTATCGAACGAGGTGAGGGGGTGTACGTCTACGACAATGCCGGCAACCAGTACCTGGAAGGTATGGCGGGCCTGTGGTGCACGGCGCTGGGCTACGGCAACGAAGAAGTGGTGGAGACCGCGGCGCAGCAGATGCGCACCCTGGCCTACAGCCATATGTTTGGCGGCAAGACCCACCCGGCGGCGATGGAGCTGGCCGACAAGCTGTCGGCGATGGTGCCCATCGATAACGCCCAGGTGTTCTTCGGCAATTCCGGCTCCGATGCCAATGACAGCCTGGTAAAGCTGCTGCGCTATTACAACAATGCCATCGGTCGTCCGGAGCGCTACAAGATCATCGCCCGCGAGCGGGGTTACCACGGGGTGACCGTGGCGGCCGCCTCGCTCACCGGCCTGCCGGCAAACCACACCCACTTCAGCCTGCCCTTCGAGGCGCTGGGCGTGCTGCGCACTGGCGCACCGCATTTTTACCGCGACGGCCTGCCCGGAGAGAGCGAGGAGGAGTTTGCCACCCGCCGCGCCGACGAACTCGAAGCACTGATTCTCGAGGAAGGCCCGGAAACAATTGCCGCCTTTATTGCCGAGCCCATCAACGGGGCCGGCGGCGTAGTTGTGCCACCGCCGGGTTATTTCGAAAAGATCCAGGCGGTGCTGGCAAAGTACGACATCCTCATGTGGGATGACGAGGTGATCTGCGGCTTCGGTCGCACCGGCGCGCCCTTTGGTGCCGACAGCCTCAATATCCAGCCCCAGCTCATGACCCTGGCCAAGGCCCTGTCCTCCGCCTACATGCCGGTGAGTGCCGCGGTGGTGAGCGGTGATTTCTACGAGGCACTGGTGGAGCCCAGTGCCCAGGTCGGCGTGTTCGGCCACGGCTATACCTACAGCGGCCACCCGGTGGCCTGCGCGGTAGCTTCCAAGGTGATCGATATCTACCAGCGTGAGCGCCTGTTCGAACATGCTGCCGAGGTCGGTGGCTACCTGCAGCAGCAGCTGCGGAAGTTTGCCGACCACCCGCTGGTGGGCGAGGTTCGTGGCATGGGCATGATTGCCGCCCTCGAGCTGGTGGCCAACCGCGAGACCCGCCAGGCCTTTGACGGCAACGCGGTCGGCGGTTTCTGCCAGCAGCGCTGCCAGGATAACGGCCTGCTGGTGCGCGCCATGGCCGGCAATGCCATCGCCCTGTGCCCGCCGCTGATTCTGTCACGTACACAGGCGGACGAGCTGGTCGATAAACTCGGCCGGGCACTGGACGCCACCCTCGATCACGTCAAGTCAGAGCAGTTACTGGTGGCCTGATCACCCATTCGTTGCTGCGGGGGTGCGCATAGCGGCGTTAATGCAGTAAGGTGGCGGCTTTTTGCCGGAGCCCTGCATGTCGTTGATCCCTGCGGATAACCATATGGCCGTGATGGCGGCGCTGTTCGCCATCGCCGGCGTCGGCTTTCTCGCGGAGCGTACCCGCATCGGTGCGCACCTGACCGGCGCCGTGATCGCCATCCTCGGGGCCATCCTCGCTTCAAACCTGAAGATCATCCCCCATAGCGCGCCGGCCTATGGATTCGTGTTCAGTTACATCGTGCCGGTACTGATACCCCTGTTCCTGTTCCAGGCGGATCTCAAGCGACTGGTGTTTGAAACCGGACGCACCACCCTGGCCTTCCTGCTGGCGACCACGGGTACTGTGGCCGGTGTGGTCGTGGCAGCCTCGTTCCTGGACCTGGGCGGGCTTGCCTCAGGTGCCGCTATCGCCCCGGAATCACGGGAGGCGGCCATCGCCGGCCTGTTTGCTTCTACCTATATTGGCGGCTCTGTGAACTATGCGGCGCTGGGTGAGATCACCGGACTGTCCCGTGATGCCTCGTTCTTCTCGGCGGCGACGGCCGCGGACAATCTGTTCAGTGCGGTGTACCTGGGGCTGCTGGCGCTGCTGCCCGGCTGGCGCTGGCTCGCGTCCCGCTACCCGCACCAGGATCACAGCGAGTTCGAGGCCAGTACCCACAGTTCGTCACCCACGGCGATGTCGCTGACCCTGGGACTGGCGGCGGCCACGGTGATTGTGGCGACCTGCGACGCGGTGGTGGCCTGGCTGGGTGCGCCGGACTGGCGCTATGTCGCTATTACCGTGGTGACGCTGGTGCTGGCCACCGCGATTCCCAACCTGGCGGACCGGCTGGCGGGTAGTTTCGAGGTGGGCATTGGCCTGTCATTCCTGTTCTTTGCCGCGATTGCCGCTGGCGCTGATGTGGTCGCGATGATTGAGGTAGCGCCGATGCTGACTCTGCTGGTGCTGGTATTGCTGAGTATCCATGCGCTGGTGACGTTCGGCCTCGGCAGCTTGCTGCGCCTGAGTCTGCCGGAGCTGATCACCGCTTCCAACGCCGCCGTCCTCGGCGCCACCACCGCGCCGGCGCTGGCAGCGACCCGCGGCTGGAACAGCCTGGTGACGCCCGGGGTGCTGGTGGGAGTGCTGGGGTATGCGCTGGGCACCTTTATCGGCACCGCCATCTTCAAGCTGTGGTCCTGAGGAAGTCTGCCACTCGACTGCTCTGGATCAAGTTTCCGGCGGCGCGAATTGCCTACCATAGCCTTATCAATCACAACACAAGGACTCAGTAAATGTTGTATGAAGTCAGTGGCGATATCCTGCTGAGCAAAGCCCACGCCGTCGCTCACGGTGTGGCTGCAAACGATCCGATGAACCAGGGACTGGCGCTGTCGCTGCACGAGCGCTACCCATCCATGCACAAGGATTACCATCACTGGTGTCACGTCAACCACCCCAAGCCCGGTGAGGCCTGGATGTGGGGCGGCGCCGGAAATGTGCGTATCGTCAACCTGCTCACCCAGGAGGGCGGCCACGGTCACGGCAGCAAGCCCGGCAAGGCCACCACCAAGGCGGTCAATGACTCACTGCGCGCGCTGGCCAAGATGGTGGCAAAGGAAGGCTTCACTTCGCTGGCGCTGCCGCGCCTCGCCACCGGTGTTGGCGGCCTCGACTGGTCCGACGTCAAGCCGCTGGTGGAGAATCGTCTCGGCGACCTGGGTATACCGGTCTACATCTATACGACCTATGCAGCCGGTGAACAGGCGGAGGAGCCTGGCCTTTAATCCCGCTCAGTAGCCGCGCTCGAAGTCGATGGGGTAGTTGAGAGGCTGCGCCTCGACGTAGCGGCGAAAATTCTCGGTAAATATCTCGACAATGGCCCGGCCCGGTGTCGGTGCCGCCGTATGGCTGGTAATCGACAATCCGGTGACTGACCACAGTGGATCGTTGTCCGGCAGCGGTTCCTCCGGGAGTACATCCAGCACCGCGTGGCGCAGGGCGCCCGACGCCAGGGCGGCGAGCAGGGCGTCCACGTCGACGGCGTTGCCGCGGCCGCCGTTGATGAATATCGCCCCCGGCGCCAGTTGTTGCAGCAGTGCAGCGTCTACCAGGCCGTCGGTGTCGGCAGTGTGTGGAAGCAGGGCTACCAGGTAGTCGAGTCCGTTAGCAAATTCCAGGCGCTGGTCCGTTACCCAGCACTGCTCGAAGCCGTCCACCGGGCGCCCGTCGGAATTGAGGCCGCGGGTGGACAGTCCCATCTGCCGGCACTGCTGTGCCAGGTGAGCGCCGATCGAACCGGTACCCATGATGCCGATAGCCTTGCCGGCCACATGGCCGTCGCGGCTGTCATCCCAGCTCGTGGCGGCGAAGCGCTGCGGGATCTGCCGCTCCAGCGCCAATAACCAGCCGAGCACATACTCGGTCATGGGCGCACCGAAAATGCCCTTCACACCGGTCAGCAGATAATCCCGTCGCTCTGCCTCGAGCAGCGGGGTGATGCCGGCCCAGCTAGACTGTGCCCACTTCAGGTCCGGACAGTGAGGCAGTGCGCTGGCCAGCAGGTCGGGCGCACCGAACAGCACTTCACAGCCGGCTGCTACCGGCAGCGCCTGCTCGAGGTCGAGGGCATAGTGCAGCTCGGCGCCTCGCAGCCCCACGTCTTCAATCAGTTCACGGTAGCGCTCAGCGTGTTGGGACAGGACCAGGACCTTGATCATGCAGATATCCAAACCAGTAGCGGGTCGCTGGGGTACGGGCCTTCCACCCGTTGCGACGAGTGCGGATACTAGAACAATTCACTCCGGGAGGGGAATGCCATGGGTTTGGCGCAGGACAGGGTCGTGGTGGTTACCGGTGCCAGCCGCGGCGCGGGCAAGGGCATTGCCTGCGCCCTCGGTGCGACCGGGGCAACTGTCTATGTGACCGGCCGCACCCGCGTCGACGGCGAGGCAACGCTGCCGGGCAGCGTGCAGGTCACGGCCGATGCAGTCACCGCCGCCGGTGGTACAGGCATCGCCGTGCATTGCGATCATGCGGACGATACCCAGGTGGCTGCGTTGTTCGCGCAAGTGCGGGATGAACAGGGCCGGCTGGATATCCTGGTCAACAATGCCACGGCGCTACCCGCCTCGATTACCGACAGCGGGCCATTCTGGGAAAAGCCGCTGGATCAGGCCTGCCTGTTCGATGTGGGGCTGCGGTCGCACTACGTTGCCAGTTGGTACGCGGCGCCGCTGTTGCTGGCTGCCGGGGCCGGCCTGGTGGTCAACACCTCGTCGTTTGGTGGGCGCATCTACATGCTCGGACCGGCCTACGGCGCCGGCAAGGCCGCCATCGACAAGATGGCCCACGACATGGCGCATGATTTCAGGCCCTTTGGTGTGGCGGTAGTCTCCCTGTGGATGGGATTACTGCTGACCGAGCGCACCCGGGCGGTGTTCGATGCCCAGCCCGAGCTCTACAGCGAAATGGCGGCCACCGCGGAGACTCCCGAATTCACCGGCCGCATTATCGATGCCCTCGCCAGGGACGCACAGCTCATGGAGAAATCCGGCCAGGTCTTTATTGGTGCAGAGCTGGCCCAGCACTACGGGGTCCAGGATGTCGACGGACGCCAGCCGCCGTCACACCGGGCATTTTTCGGTGAGCCCACGCGCTACGGTGAGGCGGTGGTCGAGTAGAGCGGCTGCAAATTTCGATAAAGCACTTTAATAAATAATCTTAACTCATTGAAAATATTGATAAATACAAAAATAGCCCAAACGAGTGATGCGCCCTTGTCGGGCCCCGGGTGTAATTGGACCGTAAGAGTTAACCGTGGAGAGTTTCGTCATGACCGCACATGCCAAGATCGGCCCCGCAAGCCCCTACAGCATGGGATCCCCCCGGGCTGAGGCTCTGTTGGCAGCAGCGCGTGAGCTGCAGCCGGTACTGGAGCAGAGGAGGGCGCAGTGCAAGGCCGAGCGCCGGGTACCCGATGAGACCATCCGCGACTTCCACGACGCCGGCTTCTTCAAGATTCTGCAACCCGAGCAGTACGGTGGCTACGCCATGGATCCACAGGTGTTCTATGCGGTGGGCCTGGAGATAGCGAAGGTGTGCATGTCCAGTGCCTGGGTGCTGGGCGTGGTGGGCGTGCACAACTGGCAGATTGCCCTGTTTGATGCGCAGGCCGCCGAGGACGTCTGGGGTGAAGACCCTGAGGTCCTGATTTCCTCTTCGTATGCGCCGGTGGGCAAGGTGACCCCGGTGGAAGGTGGCTTCAAGCTCAGCGGGCGCTGGAGCTTCTCCAGCGGTTGTGAGCACTGCAAGTGGGTGTTCGTCGGTGCGGTGGTGCCCACGGAAGAGGCTCCCTTCGATATGAAGAACTACCGCACGTTCCTGGTGCCGATCGAGGACTACGAGATTGTCGACAACTGGGACGTAGTCGGCCTGCAGGGCACCGGCAGCCACGACGTGGTGATGGAAGATGTGTTTGTGCCCGAGCACCGCACCCATAAGGTGGTGGACGGCTTCAACTGCGACAACCCGGGCAACGCGGTCAATACTGCGCCGCTCTACCGCATGCCTTTCATGCAGGTATTTGTGCGGGCAGTGTGCACCGCCTCACTGGGCGCCCTCGAGGGCCAGCTCGATGCCTACCAGGACGTCGCCAAAACCCGCGTCGCCGGCCCGGTGCCGATGCGCGATGACCCCTTTGCGCGACGTCTCGCCGCCGAAGTGCGCTCAGAACTCGAGCAGATGAAGCTGGTGATGTATCGCAACTTTGACCAGATGATGGACTGCACCCGAGAGGGCGAAGCGATCCCCATCGAGGACCGGGTGCGTTACCGTTATGATTCCGCGATTGTTGCCGACCGCTGCGTCGACCTGTCCGGACGCATGCTCAAGGCAGTAGGTTCCAGCGGTATCCGCAACGGCAGCGAGGTGCTGGCAAACCACCTGGATATCCTCGCCAGCCAGGCCCATGTGGCCAACCACTCCACGCCCTTCGCGGTGAATATGGGCGGCGTGCTGCTCGGCGAAAACAACACCGATCTCGGTCTGTGACGCCTGGAACCGGCGCCGCGCCCTGGAAGGGGAGTGAACCACAGCTGAATGGCTCGCTTCCCGAGCACCGCTACGCCGCCTGTGTTAACGGCTACAGCATGCACTACCTCGACTGTGGTGAGGGGCCGGCGGTATTGTGGCTGCACGGCTCCGGCCCCGGCGCCAGCGGTCATAGCAATTTCAAGGGGAATTACCCACACATCGCAGCTAGTGGCTACCGGTCCATTGTGCTCGACATCGTCGGTTTTGGTTTCTCCGACAAGCCCGAGAATGAAACCTATACCCTCGACTTCTTCGTCGATTGCGTAGCGCAGACGCTCGATGCCATTGGCGTCGACAAGTGCACGGTGGTGGGAAATTCACTGGGCGGCGCGATCGCCATCGGCCTGGCGCTGGCGCGACCGGCGCTGGTGGAGAAGCTGATCCTGATGGCGCCTGGCGGCCTCAGCACCATGGAGGAGTACGGCCAGATGCCGGGCATGCAGAAGCTCTTCCAGGTTTACGGTTCAGGCGAGCCCGTCACCCATGAGGTGATGAAAGACCTGTTCGCCTTCGGACTGATGCACGACCCGCGCTTTGCCACTGACGAACTCGTGAACGAGCGCATGCAGGTCATGCAGCTCATGAACGGCCAGGTCATGTCCTCGATGCAGATTCCCGAGCTCAGCGAACGACTGGCCGACCTGCGCTGTCCGGTGCTGGGCTTCTGGGGATTGAACGAGCGCATGATGCCCGAGAGCGGCATTGCCAACTTCACTAAACACTGCAAGCAATTACGCCTGGTGCTGGTATCTGAATGCGGCCACTGGGTGATGGTCGAGCACGAGGCCATGTTCAACCGCCTCTGCCTGGATTTCCTGCAGAACGACTGACCGTTCGGTCCATTCAGCATTTCTACATGTGTGCTCCGTAGCGAGGACGCGAACTGTGAAGGGGCTTCCACGGACACGCTAACATCATGACGTCCAAGTCTCGCTTGGCACTGGACCAGGTCGGGATTAGTGCTCCGTAGGGAGGGCGTGCACTGGGCCTACCCCTCACCAGACACGCTAAAAGCATGCCGTCCATGGCTCGCTCGGAAACGGCCATCCATGGCCGTTTACGGTCCGGTGAGGGGTAGGCCCAGCACACGCCCTCGTACAGTGCGAGAATCCCGCGCGAAAGTACCGAAGCTAGAAAACCCGGAATTGCACCCGCGGAGCGCGCGGAGTGCCTGGAATGTTTCCGGGACCGTCTGCGGCCATGGATGGCCGCAGTCGAGCGAGACATGGACGTCACGCTTTTAGCGCGTCCCGTAAACATTCCAGGTGCTGCGCGTGCGTCATCGGAGAGAATAGGTTTTTCTTACACGCAACGGCGGCTTACTCGAGCCCGCTTGCTCACGAGAAAGGGTGACAGGGTGTATGCTATGCGCCCCCGAGCGCAGCCCTCCCGCCGTGCTCGTATCCTGCTTTCAGCTGAGGAGACACTCCCGTGGGCAAACCGGTCCTTGTCATCGGTAACAGGAACTATTCATCGTGGTCGCTGCGCGGCTGGCTGGCTATGCGCAAGGCGGGTGCGGATTTCGAAGAGCTGCGGTTGCCCCTGGACACCGATGAGTTCGCGGAACGCATCCCCGACCTGTCGCCGACCGGGCGGGTGCCTGTGCTGCGCGATGAAGGCCTGGTGGTGTGGGATTCACTGGCTATTGCCGAGTACGCCAACGAGCGCTGGGCAGGCGGCCGCCTGCTGCCCGCAGACAGCGCCGCCCGCGCCGAGGCGCGTGCCATGATGGCGGAGATGCACTCTGGCTTCCTGGAACTGCGCGCCCGCATGCCGATGAACTGCCGGGCAGAGCAGCGCCGCGTGCCGGTTGATGATGCGCTCCAGGCCGATATCGACCGGGTCTGCAGCCTGTGGGCGACCTGTCTCGATGAGCATGGCGGTCCCTGGCTGTTCGGCGGCTTTTCACTGGCGGACGTGATGTACGTTCCGGTGGCTATCCGCTTCCATAACTACCAGGTTGAGCTGCCCGCGCCGGCGCACGCTTATATGGCAACCGTATTTGCCGACCCGGACGTCAAGAGCTGGGTGGAACTGGGACGCGCCGAGCCGGAAATCGTCGAGGCGGACGAGGCGGGCACTTGAGCGAATTCTGGCTGGTCCCCATCGCCTTGCTGACTTCTACCGTGGCCGGCGTCTTCGGGATGGGCGGCGGCGTGCCGCTGATTACCCTGATGCCCGGCCTGGTGCCGGCGGCCGCCATCCTGCCGCTGCACGCGGCCACGCAGCTGGCCAGCAATGGGTCCCGGGCCCTGTTCGGCTGGCGTCATATCGATCGCAGCCTGCTGCTGCCCTTTGCGGTGGGCGGTGTGATCGGCGCCGCCGCCGGCGCACTGGTGTTTTCCCAATTGCAGCTGGACTGGCTGCCTGCGTTGATCGGGGTCTTCATCCTGGTGGTGACCTGGACGCCATTACCGGCTGTCCGGGGCGAGGGGAATTTGCCGCTGGTGCTGCTTGGGGTCTACCAGACCGGAATCGGTATGCTGGTCGGTGCCACCGGGCCGCTGGGCGGCGCGGTGCTGGCGCGGCGCAACCCGCGACGGGACTGGCTGGTGGTAAACACCGCGGTATACATGTCGGCCAATCACCTGTTGCGGGTGCTGGCCTTCGCCGCGCTCGGCTTCGGCTTCAGCCAGTACGGCCTGTTGCTGGGCGGCATGATCGCCGGCGTGATGCTGGGCTCCTGGCTGGGTACCCGGCTGCGGCAGTTCATTCCCGAGGTCAACTTCCTGTTGTGGTTTCGCCTGCTGGTGTCACTGCTGGCGCTGCGCATGATTGCCCTGGTGCTGTGGCCGTGAATCCGGGACTGGCAGCGGCGGTCGCCGCCCACCTGATCTGGGGCTTCGCGCCGCTATACTGGGTGCAGACTGGCCAGGTGCCGGCGCTCGATATTGTGGCCCACCGCGTGCTGTGGTCGCTGCTACTACTGGTGCTGCTGCTCGCCGCTCTGGGTCGGTTGCGGGAGACGTTGGGACAGTGGCTGACGCCGCGTACCTTTATGGTCATCGCGGTCTCCGCGACGGCGCAGGCCTGCAACTGGGGGGTCTTCGTCTGGTCAGTGACTCACGATCACGCCGCCGAGGCGAGTCTCGGTTACTTTCTGTTGCCGCTGGTGAACGTGGCGATTGGCGTTATGGTGCTGCGTGAAGCCATCGACCGGGCCCAGGCAATTGCCATCGCGCTGGCAGCGCTGGGAATGAGTATCCTGGTCTGGGATATGGGCGGGCTGCCCTGGGTGGCGCTGAGTGTCTCGGTGTCCTTTGGTATCTACACCCTGGTGCGCAAGCTGGTGCATATTGGCGCCATCGAGGGCCTGGCCATGGAGGTGGCGTTCCTGTCGCCGCTGGCGCTGGCCTGGATGTGGATGTCGGGCGGCGCCAGCTTCGGCGACTTCGGGACCCGGGTAGACCTGTTCCTGGCGGGTGCCGGCGTTATCACCACGGTGCCTCTGGTTCTGTACGTGGCGGCCTCGCACCGGCTGGCGCTGACCGCCATGGGGCTGACCTTCTATATCGGCCCCAGTTGCCAGCTACTGGTGGCGATATTCATTTTTGAAGAACCACTCAATACCGTTCAGCTCGGCAGTTTTGTTCTGGTGTGGCTGGGTCTGGCTGCGATCATTGCCGATACTTTGCGCCGTTATAGAAACGTGAGAGGCTTGCGTGGTGAATGAACTCCGCTACCAGCGCATGCGTGGCCAACTGCATTCCCGAGCGGGTGGTGCTGCAGGTAAAACGGCGATGAATGCGCTGCGAGTGAGCTGGACAGCACTGGGACTCGCGCTACTGGTGGCCTGCTCGAGCGGCGCGCGCCAGCCCGCCGGAGTG
>JAAUXY010039174.1_pt1 | contig 14648 bp, 15 predicted proteins | sample 7278121 | NCBI WGS metagenome assembly JAAUXY01 (sample SAMN14350117, study PRJNA611818) | marine sediment metagenome | isolation source: surface marine sediment (1.8m) | place: French Polynesia: Moorea | collected 2018-08 | reverse complement strand
GTGATCAACGGCGACGCCGGTGTCTATGACGGCAATGGTCTCCCCCGCGCCGTTGGAAGCCGGGTGCAGTGCCAGCGCGCCCGTATGGCCGGGGCCGTAGTTGAACTGCGCGAGCGGATCGGAATAAGCGGGTCCGGCGGTCGTCTCGAAGATGTGTTCGCGGCTGACCGCCGACACGGCAGGATCCAATGCCAGCGCGGCCAGTGTCTGCACGACGGGCTGCACGCCGAAGTAGACCGCAATGGTGTCGCCGGTGCTCGTCAGCGGGCTTTCGCTGATGATCGACAGTCCGTAGCTGCTGCCGATCTGGCTCGCGTTGCCGGAGACGATTGCCACAACCAGGTTGGGGACGTGAGCAGGCGCAATGCTGGAGAGCGGCACCGTGGTGGTGCGACAGCCCTCGCCGACCAGAACCTCGTATCCTGTGGTGTCCGCCGGCAAGTTCGACGCCTCCAGGGTAATGCTCTCGGCGCTGCTGGAGAGAACATTGAGCGCGAAATCTGCAGCGTCGTGTGTGGGTTCCGCAGGCGCGTAGGGATCAAACGCTTCTTCGGGCGCTGCGGTAAGTTCTGGCGACTCTGTTGTCGTGGGATCCGCCGGAGCTTCGACGACCTCTATTTCCGGGGTCGTTGCGGCGGCTTGGTTGTCCGCTACCTCAGACCGGGCGCTGCCTGGTTCGCTGTCGGTCAATCCGCGCAGGTCGAGATCGAGCGCTACGCCGGGACCGGCATCACTTGCGAGTGGCGGGATCGGATCGACGTTCCTGCACATCCCACCTTCCCCGCCGGAAGCCTCCGCGGTCTCGACGCGGGGCGCTTTGCGCATGATGCGCGCCTTGGCGTTGCCGTCGTTGTTGGCCTGGATGCCCTGACACACGCTCGTTTCGCAGGCAGTGACACCGCTCTGCCCGCAGATGGACGCTTCGCGCTGCTGCCACCGGGATTCCGACATGTTGAACTGCACAAGGTTCTGACGACCCTGGCGCAGCACCCGTGCATTGATGATCTGATTCTGCTCGAGCCATGGCTGCACCTCGGTCGTGCTGGTGAGGAGCACGTTCCGCGTCGGCTCCGGCAGGTTGATGGTGACGGGTTCCATACGCTCAACGGGCGCCACCTGCGGATCCGCCTCGATGCCAGCATCGGGGCTGCCGTCGACGATCGGTGCCAGGAGCTCTGCCCCGTCGTCGGATTCGGCGGGCTCGGTGCCTGCGCCGAGCAGCAGCGGCAGCAGCAGGCAGCTGATGAGAAGTGCTTGCCTATTCATCCTGCGCCACCTCCGGTGCTGCCGGTAGCTCTGGCGCAGGTAGTGCCAGGCTCATCTGCGCTTCGCGCGCGGCGCCGCTTGCGTTGGTGACGATCAGCCGCAGTTCCCATTGCGTCGACCCGCCTGCCGTTCTGGTGAGCTCGGTCACGGCGTATCGTCCCAGCGACGCCATCTGCACCGGCTGGGTCAGGCTTGCAATGGTCTGCCAGGCGTAGGGATCTGGTGGTGGCGGTTCGTCCTTCTTCGAGCGTTTCTTCTTTTTCTTCTTCTTGCGCTTTTTACCGTCCTCCGGTTCTACCGGCACGGGTATCGAACCAGCGGCGGCGCGAACCTGAAGCTCTGCGCCGGTAAATGCTGTCGCAGCGGCGGTGCCGGTCAGAGTGACGTAAAGGCTGGCGTCGTCGAGTTCGAGACCGGCGCTGGCAAGCCGCGCATCGATTGCCTGCCCGGATTCCACGCCGAGACTTGCGATGTAGTCGAGCTGGCCGTAGCCGGACAGCTGGTCTACCCCTGGCGGCGCCACGTCGCGCGCGCCCTGAATCAGGCGTTGCCTGAGGTCGCCGCTGGACATCTGCGGCTGGCCCGCCAGGAGGCGTGACGCAATGCCGGTGGTCATGGCGGCGGAGAACGATGTGCCTGATGCGCGATAGTACTGCTCATCCTCACCGACGACGGCAGCCTCGCTCGGATAGTCGAGCGGATCGGACAGGGCAATGAAGTCGGTATCCCGCGCGCGCAGGGACAGAACGTCCACTCCGGGCGCCAGCAACGCCAGATTGCCGCCGAAGTTGGAAAATCCCGCGCGTGCTCCGGAAACGTCGCTTGCGCCGACGACGAGCACGCCGGGTAAGCTCGGGTAGCCCTGCTGCGCAGCGGATAGTCCGCGGTTACCAGCGGACACGACAATCAGCACGTCACGCTCCCGGGCGTACTCTGCTGCGCGGCGCTCGAGATCGGTGACGAGCTCGCTGCCAAGACTCAGGTTGATGATCCGGGCGCCGTGATCCACGGCGTAGTGGATGGCAGCCGCGACGTTGGCGCTCTGCGCCTGACCAACGAAGTTGGCCACCTTCAGCGGCATGATCGTGGCGGACGGGCTTGCGCCTGCGATGCCGATGCCGTTGTTGGTGCAGGCGGCGATGACGCCGGCGATATGGGTGCCGTGACCGCTCAGATCCCAGGGATTGTTGGAGTGATCGACGAAATTCCAGCCGATGAGATCGTCGACGTAGCCGTTGCCGTCGTCGTCGCGTCCGTTTTTCGTCTCGGCGGCGTTGCGCCAGATCTTCTCGCTGGCGAGATCCTCGTGCGTGTAGTCGAGGCCGGTATCGATGACGGCAACGATGACCTCCGCCTGAGGATCAGCCGGCGCAATGTCGGCGTACACGCGCTGTGACTTCAGCGCCCACTGGTCGTCGAATTCCTGCCCCCAGGTACCTTGCGCCTGATAGTGCGGGTCGTTCGGCGGGCTGGCCGCGTTGGCCAGAACCGCGCTGCCAAGGCACAGCGGCAGGAACAGGCTCGCTGCTAGACCTCTCATGGCTGCGCCGCCGGCTGTACGAACGTGGTGAGGGGACTTGTGCTGAGTTCAGCCTGGAGCGTAGCGATGTCCGCGCCTTCCGGCAGCGCAATGCTGTACATGCCGAGGCTGTTGGGACCGTCGACGATGCGTCCGTCCACCGTAGCGAGCAGCGCCGCCACGTCTTCGACAGTTGTCCCCGGGGCGAATGCCAGCGTCAGATCGGCGGCGGCGATTGCCGTCGTTCCGGATACGGACTCGTACACGTTGTCACGGCTGAAAAACGCGCCGCCGTTGTCCGGTGCGGTGACGAACACAACCATCGCAAGCACCGCAGCGAACTGTGCGCCGATGGCAAGCTTGGCCATGCGCGGCGTTTCATCCCATTTGAAAAACGTGCTGATGCGCTCGAGCAGCCCGGGCTGAGCCACCGGCTCACGCACAATGAGCGGCTCCTCAGCGGGTTCCTGCACGACGGAGTCGAGCTTTGCCATCGCGTTTTCGAGGATGGCGGGATTGTATTCGGGCTCGTGAGCGGACTGCTCGTTGATCGTCTCGGCAAAGAGCGACACTTCGTTCAGCTCAGCGGCGCTGATCTCGCCGCTGTCGATGAACGCCTGCACCGCGCGGGTTTCGTCCGCGCTCAAGCTACCGGCAACAAACCAGGGCAACAACTCTTCTGCTTCTTGTCTGTTCATGACGCCATCTCCACGCTGGCAGGATCGATGCCAGCTTCGACGAGCAATCCCTGCAACTGCTTCTTCGCGTGATACATCCTGGTTTTCACGGTGTTTTCCGGACACTGCACGATCTCGGCAATCTCCTGGTAGGAGCAGCCGTGGAAAAAGGTCAGTTCCACGACGTCCCGGTGTTCGGTCGACAATCTGCCGAGTGCCGTGCGCAGCGCCGCTTTCAGCGTCGCACGGTCGCGGTCGACCTCCGCTACGCTGTCTTCCGGGTCCGCAATTTCGGGCGCATTGTCGACGTCGACGGTATCGAACTCTTTGCGCCGCACGGCGTTCAGCGCCACGTGCCGGGTGATACCCAGAATCCAGGTGCTCACCTTCGAGCGGCCTTCGAACTTCGCGGCGTTTTTCCAGACTTCGAGCATGACGTCGTTGGTGACCTCTTCTGCCTTCGTTGCGTTACTGATCAGGCGGAACGCGTAGCGGAACACGCGCTCGCCGTATTGTTTGAACAGTAATTCGAAGGCCTGCTTGTCACCCTGGGCAATGCGCCCCACCAGCGCCTGTTCGGCGTCGGCTGCGTCGCTAGGTGCGTGATCTCCAGCTGGTAGTTGTGCTGACATAACGCTCAACTGTGCGAACGACATGGCCGCCTCGAATTGCTTGTCTCGGAGGATGAGTCACCCCCGGCAGCAATCAGGTTCAAAAGTCGGCGAAAAAATTTTTCTCTCTAACGCCGACGGATCTGCAGCAGCGGTCTTGTAGCCGTTGTGTTGCTGTTATGGCGCGCGCGATATGCGCAAAGTGCCCCCACTTCCTAATTTTGCCCAGTCAGAGAAGGCTTTCAACCAAACAAAAGTAAGGAAAGTGCAAGGCTAACTGATAGTTCTGGTTATATCGGTCGGGTACCTGACACAACGGCAGAAAAGCTGAGCGATGTGAAAAGGAGTGGGAACGCCTGGCTGGGGGAGGACACCAGGCGTTCCCGGGCGGGCTAGCAGTTGGACCAGCCCGTAGTGGTATAGATGCAACCGTCGCTCGTGCCACCCACGCCCATGCCGGCTGAGTTGCTGTAGTGGTTCCAGCTGCCGTCGCTGGAGCGCTCGCCGCTGCCGTAGCGGGAAAAGGTATCGATGGAGCCGAGGCAGCCTACCTCGCCGGTGTTGAGATTCGCCCAGCAGCCGCGGGCGTCGACCAGATAAGCACCGGGCGCGATACGCGTACCAACGGCAACCTCCAGCTGCTGCAGCTGGGCCACCGTGAGGCGCTGACCATTGATGGCAACGTTGCTCCAGCCCTCGGCGTGAGCGGCCTGCGTGATGATGCTCACGAGCAGCAGGCTGACGGCGAAGATGCGCGAAATCACTTTCATGGTCGTCCTTCTCGGGTTGCGGTTAACCATGGGTAACGGGCACGGGGATAAAGGTTCAAAGAAAAGTGAGCCGCCGGCAGGCTCATTGACATGGCAAAAGAGTGTGAGGAAAATGCGCGTCCCTCGCAGATCCGCTGCGAGCGTCTTTCGTGTGGCTAGGTAGCTCAGCTGGTTAGAGCGCAGGATTCATAATCCTGAGGTCGGGAGTTCAAGTCTCCCCCTAGCTACCATTTCAGTACTGAAAGCCCCAGCCTGGGAGACAGAAGAATTGCGTAGCAATTCTTCCTAAGGTCGCGCAGCGACCGGCAGGCTCCCCCTAGCTACCATTTCGATTGGGTCAACGGACCAGTTTTGCGCAGCGAAACTGGGTAAGGCCGCCCCGCGGCCGGCGTCAGCGTGCACTCGGCAGATCATCCGCCTCATCAATGCCCAACCACGCCAACGCTTCACCTCGGGTGCGGAACAGGCGGCTGTTGTCGTCGGCATGGATATACGCCAGGAATGCGCGGCCCATGCCATATTCCACATCCTCAGGCACGATGTAGGCAAAACGCCGGTTCGGATCAGGCGGGCGTGTTTCGTAGCGGGTGTTGATCATGGCGGTCAGACGTTTCAGACCGGGCATGGTCACCTGATAATCGGTGACCGCCGCGTAGCTGACCATCAGGTCTTTGGTTTCGAAGTTCTCCGCTTCGAAAAGTGCTTTTTGGCACTCGAGGGCAAGGTCGTCGTCGACTTTGTCGAAATAGGCTACGTCCAGAACGGTCTCACCTTCGTTGATTGTGAAGCTCACGCGCCAATCCTCGTTCCCTGGATTCTACTCTAACCGAGATGCGACACATTTGAAGCGTTGGGGCAGTAAAACCCGTGTAAAAAGCTGTATGTGCGGCTAGTGGTGATCCGGGCTGTCGGACTTGCGCTCTTGATCAGTCCGATTCAGGGTGATGGACGTTGCGGGTGGTGATCGGAGCGAGCAGCCACAATGTGGGCAACACTCGATGCTCTCGTTCTCGTCAGCGCGACCGCGCTCGAAATGGAATATCTCTGCGGCGGTGTTCTCGTCGAGCCCGAGAGACTTGCGCAACGCCTCGAGCTTCGAAGCCTCCTCGGTATCGAGCACGCCGTCGCGCAGCGCCGCGTCCGCCTGCCGCCGGTATCGCTCCGATCGTCGGCGCAGCTGTTCTGTGTAAGCGGAGGCGAGAATGCCTGTTGGCAGCGCCACCATGCCCAGACCCAGGACCGTGATGAGCGCGCCGAAAATGCGACCGCCGGTGGTGATCGGCGTCACGTCGCCGTATCCGACGGTCGTCAGAGTCGCAAACGCCCACCACATCGACGCGGGGATGCTGGAGAAGGCTTCGGGCTGTGCGTCCTGCTCGAAGTAGTACATGCCGGTGGCGGCGACCAGCATTACCATGATGAGGATGAAGAAGGCTGCTGCGAGAGAGCGGGCGTTCTCTTTGAAAGCCTGCTGCAGAATGTCGAAAGCGGCGGAGTAGCGTGTCAGCTTGAACACTCTGAGCAGACGCAGCATGCGCAGGAAGCGCATGTCCGCATCGGTAACGATGCCGCCGAGCATCAGATAAAAAGGCAGAATGGCAAGCAGGTCGATCAGCGCCGAGCCGCTGACCATGTGCTTGAGCCGATACTTCAGGCGGTTGCTGCCGGGGGGTGCGGCGGCTGTGCAAGACCAGACACGCAACACGTATTCGACGGTGAAGACGCTGACGGTGAAGACTTCGAAGCTGATGAAGAGGCTCTCGTAAGCCGCAAACAACGAGCCAACGGATTCGAGAATGATGGCTACCGTACTGAGGCCAATCAGCAGAATCAGGAAGACGTCGATCGCGCGGCTCAGGCGATAGTTGTGCTGATCTCTCTCCAGAATGTTGAATATCCGGTGGCGTAGCCCCGGGTCTTGCTTTGATTCCGGGTGCTGAGGATCAGCTGGCGCTGTGGCGAGCAGAGACATGCCGGTCTTCGATTCGATTTACCTGTAGTGGTTATCGGCTGGATCGCGGATTGTTTGAGTGGTTGCAGATGTTGGCAGCTTTGACGAGGTATTCACCCGTGCTGAGCGAGCATATTCGTTTTGCTGGAGACCATAGCGGATGAACGTAACCAAGCCTCTGCTGCTCGTTGGCATTTGTCTTGCCGCGCTCGTGATGCTCGAGACGACCGCTGCGAGCGCGAGCGTTTATGAGCAGAAGCGCCCGAGCCGTGACGGTATCGGCAAGTTTTATATGGGGCGAGAGATTTCCCATGTGATGGGGCACTTTGGCGCTGCCTGGCTCGAGCGCCCCGAGCGTGAGCGACAGGAGCGGACGGATCTGCTCATTGCCAACCTGCCGCTCGAGGAGGACTTTGTCGTGGCGGACATCGGCGCCGGGACCGGCTATTTCAGCTTTCCAGTGGCAGCACGCGTGCCTTCAGGTCGGGTGCTCGCCGTGGATATTCAGCGGGAAATGCTCGATATCGTCGACGCCCGCAAACGGGATGCCGGCGTGACCAACGTCGAGACGGTGCAAGGCACGATCACGAATCCCAACCTGCCCGCGGGTGTCGTCGACCTGGCGTTCATCGTGGATGCTTACCACGAGTTTTCCCACCCGCGTGAGATGGGACAGGGTATTTACGATGCGCTGAAGCCGGGTGGCAGGCTGGTGCTGATCGAGTACCGTGGCGAAGACCCGCGCGTGCCGATCAAACCGCTCCACAAGATGACGGAGGCGCAGGCGCGCAGCGAAATGGACGCGCTCGGTTTCGAGTGGCTCGCGACCGAAGACTTCCTGCCGCAGCAGCACTTCATGGTGTTCGTCAAACCGATAGAGGCGTCTTAAGGCGCCGGATCGGAAGGCACCAGCTGACGGTTTTTCAGCTGCCACAACATGAGCGCCGACGCGAGTCCGCTGGTGCCGAGTGTCATGGTCATGATGAGGATCTGAAAACGGACCGCAATCAGCGGTGATATCCCCGACAGGATCTGTCCGGTCATCATCCCCGGCAGGGCAACGAGGCCAACGGCAAGCAGGCTGTTGATCTGCGGAATCATGGCGGCGCTGAAGGCGGCGTTACGCGCCCGCTGCGTGTCGATCCCCTCGTGCACCTCGGCGTGATAGCGCTCTGCCGCGAGGCTCACGGCGTTCATGCCGTTGGCGAAGTACATACCGGCAAGCGGAATCAGAACGCGCGGTTCGTACCAGGTCTCTATTTCGATCACAACGAAAAGCGATATCCCCAGATGCACCGCCACGGCGAAAGCCAACGCCGCCGCGGCTGGAAGAAAGAAGCCGCGGTGGTGCCGCACGGGTCTGATGGCAATCCAGCCCGCCGCCGTCAGCATCACCAGCAGGATCAGGAAGGAAATCCACGGCGAAGGATTCTCGAATATGGCGACCAGAACGTAGCCGATTGCGAGCAGCTGGATCGTCATGCGGGCCGTCGCGATCCACAGGTCTTTCAGCGGCTCCTGCCACGCGACGAACACGCCCGCGACGATGAGCACGGGCAGGATGCACCATAAAAGCCCCCACCACGTGATGGCTATGTCCATGGGCACCTCCCCTGTGGCGACATTTTAACGCCCGTCTGTGGGAGGCTATTCCAGCGCGATCTGCGCGCCCTTGATGCCGCCTGCGTAGATCCCGGTGGCAACGTTGATGGCGTCTGCTTCGGGCACGCCCTTGGGCTCAAACGTGCCGGTCCAGTCGACCGTGCTGGTGCCGTCGCCGTTGTCAGCGATGCTTACGGTGGCCGAGTAGTCACTGAACGGCAGCGGGCAGTCGTCGTTGATGATCGAATAGGTAAAGGTGCGTGCGTCGGCATCGTGAACGTCCAGCCGCTCTATGACCAGGCCGCCGCCCATGCCGATGGTGCGGATCATGCCGACACCCTCGCCTTCGAAGCTGACGGATTCCACCGGACCGCCGACCTTGATGCCGGCGAAATTGCTGAGATGCGCCCACACCGCCGCGGCGGGTGCGTTTACGGTTTTGACGACTTTTGCTTCGCTCATGAGCCCCCCTTCAATCAGACGGGCAGCCTAGCGTGGCTGAATGATGAGCTCAATAGAAGTGCAGGAGAGAGATGACTGCCGCCTGCAGCAGTGGCAGGCGGCGGTGTGCAGGATCTGTCAGACGACCGTGCCGATGGCGTTGATACCAACAAACACCATTGCGGTGGCTGCTGAGCACAGCACAACGGCGGCAATGACAGAACCGAAAGGGTCGTGAATGAGCTGGTTGATCTTCTCGCCCAGGGTGAGTTCTTCGTTCTTCTGTTCTTCCGCCATGTCTTATCTCCAAAAAAATGCGGCGGTATTTTAGGCGAAGGGGGCAGGCGAACCAGTCGGTTTTCCCGACGCCACTCATCGACGCACGTTGACGATTGGCTGTAGCGGGCTCTGGCTGCGACCTGGTTCACGGAAACGGGAGTGACCTCGGCAGATGATCGCTGGAGCAGAGAGATTTCATGGCAATACAACACATCGACATGGCCGTGCCGGTTGGCAGCGCTGCGGATGATAAGCGCTCTGGCGCGCGTGCCGAGGCTGACCTGGCTGAGCTCGAGGCCATGCAGGTGCGCCTGCGCTCGCTGGTGCGCAGCACGTGTGGCCTCGACTGGCGACGCGGTGCGCGGGCGCAGCACCGGCAGCAGTTCGGCATCGAGATACGTGCGCTCATCAAGAAGTTCGCGTCATCCCAGGCCGCCGAGATCAAAGACCGCAACGATCGCGCGAACGTCAGGGCGCGTCTTTACACGGAGCTTCTTGCGCTTGCGCAGGATCTCGAAGAAGACGTTGGTCGGCGTCAGGCGCTTTTCGTATACCGGCTGACGCGTGTGCTGGCAGGCGCCGCGGTGCTGATCCTGGTACTTGCGGCGGCGCTTGCGATCCTCTTGCTACGATAAATCGGCGACAGATCACCTTCCCCATAGCGCTCGCCTGAAGATTGTGCGAATCTGGCTGCGCATGCCTGCCTCACAATCTCGAACGAACGATACGTGGCCAAACTCTACTTTTACTACTCCTCCATGAACGCCGGTAAATCGACGGCGCTGCTGCAGTCGAGCTACAACTATCAGGAGCGCGGCATGCGCACCCTGATCCTGACCCCGGCGCTGGACAATCGCTATGGCATCGGTCAGGTGACGTCCCGGATTGGCATTCAGGCTGAAGCGGAGACGTTTCAACCCGCGGACGATCTCTTCGGGCTGGTGACCGAACGCAACGATCTCGCGGCGGTGCACTGCGTGCTGATTGACGAGGCTCAGTTTCTGACCCGCCAGCAGGTCTACGAGCTCGGTGAGGTCTGCGACCGGCTGAACGTCCCCGTGCTGACCTATGGCCTGCGCACGGACTTTCGTGGTGAGCCTTTCGAAGGCAGTCAGTACCTCCTGGCCTGGGCGGACAGCATCAAAGAGATCAAGGCCATCTGCCACTGCGGCAGCAAGGCCACCATGGTGATTCGCGCGCGTGAGGACGGTTCCGCCATCACGGAAGGGTCGCAGGTGGAGATTGGCGGCAACGAACGCTATGTCTCACTCTGCCGGGCGCACTTCAAAGAGAGCTTTGCCGCTGAGGTGCTGGTGCAGCTGTCGGGTGACGCTGCCACCGGCTGATCGAATTCCGGTCTGCCACGAAAAACGCCTGCCGGTGGGGACACCGGCAGGCGCTTGAGGGTGGCTGGCTGAACCGTCGCTCAGTCGTCGCTCAGCTCCAGGTCCAGGGCGCCGTAAGAGGTCAGCGGGTCGACGTTGTCGACGACGTTGGCCCAGAGATAGCCGTTCGCCCAGAGATAACCATTGGCCCAGAGGTAGCCGTTGGCCCAGAGATAACCGTTGGCCCAGAGGTAGCCATTGGCCCACATGTAGCCGTCCGCCCAGAGGTAACCGTCGGCGGTCGTGTAGCCGTTGGCCCAGAGATAGCCGTTGGCCCAGAGGTAACCGTTGGCCCAGGCCTGGTCACCCCAGAGGGCGCCCGTGTCCTGGACGAGGATCACCTCACCTTCCTCGGAACGCGCCATGCGCGGTGACAGGGCGTCAGCGTACATGACGCCGGTCTCGGCAAGCGCCGCCTCGATGTCGAGTACGCCGGCGCCGGTGGCCGTCGCGTCGCCGTCGATCTTACGCGCTGAGCGCATCAGACGAGCTTTGACGGTTGCCGGGCTGAGCGTCGGATCGTCGGAGAGCATCAGGGCAACCGCACCGGACGTCATGGCGGCAGCCATGCTGGTGCCGGACAGTTCCAGATACTCCTGACCGTGACGACGATCCGGCAGATCTTTGTGCAGCTTGGACTGATCGGCCATGCTGGCAATCACGCGGTTACCCGGTGCGACCAGATCGGGCTTGAGGTAATGATCCCCGAGCGTCGGGCCCATGGATGAGAACGTGGAAACGTAGTCGTCCGTGAAGTCGGCCGTGCCGCTGTCGGTCAGCGAGCCCACGGTGATGATCCTCGGTGAGTTACCCGGGCTTGTGATCGTGAAGTTGCCGTCGCGGCCGTGGTTACCCGCAGAGGCGACCACGACGATGCCGGCGTCCCATACGGCTTCGGCAGCCTGCACCAGCGGGTCGGTGTCGGCGCTCTCTTCGACGCCTTTACCGAGCGACAGGTTCACGACGCGAATGTCGTTGGCGCCGGCGTTCGTCAGCACCCAGTCGAGACCGGCAATCACGTCGGAAGTCACGCCGCGGCCTTCGCCGTCGAGAACTTTCAAGGAAATGACGTCCGCGCTGGGGGCAATGCCGTGGTGCGCGTTGGCGGAGTTGGTGCCGTCGCCGCCGATGATGCCGGCAACGTGGGAGCCGTGACCGAAGAGGTCGTAGGCGTCGACGGTCTGACCAACCGTCGCAATTTCGATGTTGTCGATGCCGATTTTACCGGCGTCACCCGCTACGTGGGGATCGTCCCCGACCGCGGTCACGCGGACGCGCAGCTGCGTTTCCGCCGATGCGTACGGCGTGATGTCGAAGCTGTCCGCGATGTCGTTGATCGGGGCATCCATGACGTACGTCGTGAGCGTTGCCCAGCTGGCGCCGCCGTCAGAGGAGATTTCCACCGCAACGTCGCCGGTGCCGAGGGTCGAGTAGACGTAGCTCAGGGTCGCCGAGGCGGAGCCGGCGAGGTCGAACTCGCGCACGACGTAACGGTCGACCTCGCCGGTTTCCACCTGCAGGCAGTCGCCGGAAAGACACAGGCCATCGTCGTTGTCGACCTCGAGGTCACCCGTGCCCTGGCCGTCCGTTTCACCGGACTCGACCCAGTCAGAGGCAAAGCTCAATGAGCCGTTGTTGTTGCCGTAGACCCGGGAATTGAACTGATCCAGGAAGTTACCGGTCTGACCGGGTTGTGCCGCCACGGCCGCGACGCAGTTTTCCGCAGGCACGGTGGCGTCGATGCGGAGGCTGTCGAGACCGATGACACCCGGGTCGACGGTATTGGAAGATGCCGCTGTGGTGCGTACGCGCAGCTGCGTGTTACTGCCGGTAAACGCGGTGATGTCGTGGGATATCGCCTGATCGTATACGTTGCTCGTGAAGCTATGGCTGGACAGTGTCGTCCACGTGTTGCCGTCAGCTGAGATTTCCACGACCGCCGCACCGCCGTCGTTCGTGTGAGAGTAGACGTAGTTCAGGCTGGCGGAGCTGGCGTTGGCGATGTCGAAGCCGCGGACCAGATGAATGCCCACGCTACCGGCTTCCACCTGCAGGCAGTTGCCGGAGAGGCACACTTCGTGATCACTGTCGACTTCCAGATCACCCGTCGATGGGCCGTTGCTCTCGCCGCTTTCGATCCAGGCGCCGTTGAAGAGGTCGGCGCTGTCATTGCCGTTGTAATCGACCGCCCCGAAGTAATCGATGAACGTGCGCGTGGCGCCCTGCCAGCCGGCGGTGCAATCCATGCGCACGGGTGTGTTGACGTCGAGCTGGTCCGAGACGCCGCTGTCGAGGATCGCAACTTTGACGTCGGTTGCTACGAGCTGATACTCAGGCGTGCCTGCCGCAGGCAAGTTGGCGGTTGAGCGCGCACTGGCGGAGGCGCCCATGACCGGCTCGTCCAGAGACACGCTGGCAACGACATCATCTGCGCCGAGGAGGTACAGCTCATCGGCGCGAACACGAACCTGTGCGAGGTCGAGCTGGCGAAACGCTCTTATGACCTGCACGTTGTCGAGTGACTCAGCCTGATCGGTGTTGACGATCACGTCGACCATGTCGTCCCCGCCGGCGGCGGCGAGAGCGCGCACGCTCGGGCTCATCTTGCGTTCGGCACGCTCACGAACGGCCGCTGCGATGACCGGGGCAGAGTCGTTGCTCGCCGTCTCACTCGGGAGCGGCTCATCGTCATCCACAACAACGGTCGCAGCTTTCACAGGGTTCGGCGCGGCTACCGTTGCGGGTGCAACCGGTGTCTGGGTCCGCGCGGGCGCTGCGTATGCGCTCTGCGTCAGGACGGGTTGCGCCACAGCGTCCTCATGGACGAGCGTCTGATTGGCCTGCATCACGGCGAGGGTGATACCGCCGAGTGCCGCTGCCGCTGTCATTGCGTGTCTGAGTTTCATGATGTTGATCGCCAGTTGTGTTCAGCCCTGTAGGAGCAAGCCCCGTGCCAGGAATGAGCTCCGGCTCAAAAGATCAAGAAATACAATGAGTTACGGGTTTGCGAGAAAGGGATCTAAAAAAACGGCGGAAAATCCGGCGCGCAACCTGTCGAAAAATATGGCGCAGCGCCGAAAATTGCGGCGCGGGGGCGCGTCATTTTCAGGGGCGCAACACCGCGTCGAAGCCCTGCACCAGAAGCTCATCGTCACCGAGGGCGGCAAACTCCGTATCCAGAACCCGCCGCGGCACGGGTAAAGCGCTCCAGCGGTCGACGTTGTCGATGTGCGTCTCGAATCCGGCGCCCTTGAAGCGTTCGAGCATGTCGGAGAAGCGGATGCGATTGGTATAAAAACCGGAGCGTGCCATCCACTCTTTTTCCCAGGTTGCGCGGCGAAAGCGCAGGTTGTTGAGCGACGCCGCCAGATGATCCTGCAGATCCACCCGATGGGACATGATGCCGCCGGGTTTCAACACGCGCTTGAGCGCTGCGAGAGTGGCGTCGAAATCGTGCAGACGCACGTGCTCGAGCACCGCGTGGGACCAGACGAAGTCGACGCTGTCATCGGGCAGGTGCTCGAGCGATTCGAGCCCGGAGGTTAGGTAAACGCCATTTGTGGCCGAGAGAAACGCCTCTATGCTGTTGCAGTCGGACAGATCTGGTGCGTCCATGCCCCGGTCTCTGAGCTGCCGGCTCTGAGCCTGGTACGCGTGAATGCTGGTGCTGGCGAAAGGACCGGCATCAACGAGATAACACTGTTGTGCCCCATAGGCGTGGGCAATCAGAGCGGAAGTCAGCGCGTCACCGGGTCCGAGCTCGAGGCACACTTTGCCCGCCACATCGTTGAGGCCAGCCTGTTTGAGATGGCGCCTGAAAACGCCCAGCGCGTAGTCGACATCCTGCATGTCGCCGTGACGGAACATGCCGAGCGCGGCAAGCAACCGGTACGGTAATCGCAGGCGTGTCAGCAGGAGTTTGGCCAGCATTTTCAGCTGCCAGGGGAGATAGGCGCGCATCAGCTATTGTGAGCGCGTGCCCGGTGGGACTTCAAGGCAGCCGGGCCGTTCCCCATAATGGTGTTCTCGAATCCATGGAATCCGACGATGAAGCTGCCCAGCATGCCCGAAGGATTGACCGCTGCCTGGCTGACCGAGGTGCTCCGCGCTCAGGGTGCGCTCGAGGCGGACACGTCGGTGACTGATG
>JAAUXY010021760.1_pt1 | contig 14654 bp, 16 predicted proteins | sample 7278121 | NCBI WGS metagenome assembly JAAUXY01 (sample SAMN14350117, study PRJNA611818) | marine sediment metagenome | isolation source: surface marine sediment (1.8m) | place: French Polynesia: Moorea | collected 2018-08 | reverse complement strand
TTTGAGGCTCATGACGGCGCCGCCCTTGTTGGCATCGGTGTGATGAATATCGATCCAACGCCAGTCGCCCCCTTCGAGCGCCGGCGCCGCGTAGGCGAGCAGGTGGGGTTCGGGTTCGATGACGGTTTCCACGTGCCGGATGGATACGGAGGCGCCGATGGCGCTGATGCTGACGATATCGGCCTCTGCCGGCAGATCCGACAGTGGGGCCACGAACAGGCCTTCACTCTTCGCATAATAGTCGGCAAGGCCCTTTTCGATCGCGTGCTGGATCGGCGGATGATAGATGCCGTGCCGGTCGCCCGGTTCGATTGTCGACACGAAAGGCGAGACCTTCTGTTTCAGCATCTCCGTCATGACGTGTTCGATCTCGTCGAGCGTCAGGCAGTTCTGCCAGCTGGCCTCATCGGTCTGCGGGTCCCAGATCATGACGCCGTTCTTCAGCACGTGCGGGAGCAAGAAACCGTGCTCACTGAGGATGTTCCTCGACGCATGCAGTGAGCGACCCGTCGCGACGGTGTACGCGATGCCGCGATCGGCCAGCGCAGCCAGCGTGTCTCCCGTGCCCTGCGAGACCCGGCCGCGCTCGTTGAGCAGTGTTCCATCGAGATCGAAAACGATCAGTTCCATGATGTCCTCTTGACGACGCTTGTCGTCCGGGTCTTTTACGCGGTCCTTGTATGCTGGTCCACGGACCCGGCGCTATAATCGGCTTACTTCGATCGAAACCGGATGCGTGAGATGCGCAACTCTACACTGCTGCTCGTCCTGTTTCTTCTCTGGGGTTGCTCCGTCAACCCGGTGACGGGCCAACGCCAGCTGATACTCGCGAGCCCCGAGCAGGAGCTCAGGATGGGCGAGCAGGCCTATGTGCCGTCGCAGCAGTCGCAAGGCGGCGTCTATGACGTCGATCCGGCGCTGAACGCCTACGTCAGTCGCGTAGGACAGAAGATTGCGGCCTATAGCGACAACCCGCTGCCGTACGAGTTCGTTATCCTGAACAACTCCGTACCGAACGCGTGGGCGTTGCCCGGCGGCAAGATCGCGATCAACCGCGGGCTGCTGACCGAGATGAACTCGGAGGCGGAACTCGCCGCCGTACTAGGGCACGAGATCGTGCACGCTGCCGCCAGGCACTCGGCCCAGCAGATGACGCGCGGCATGCTGACGCAGGTCCTCGTCGTCGGCACGGCGGTCGCGACGAGCGACAGCGACTACGGCGATCTCGCGATCGGCGGTGCGACCCTGGGCTCGCAGGCGTTTCTCGCACGCTACGGTCGCAGCGCCGAACTCGAGTCCGACGAGTATGGAATGAGATACATGCGCTCGGCGGGCTACGACCCGTCCGGTGCGGTGCAACTGCAGGAGACCTTTGTCCGCCTGAGCGAGGGCAGGCAGCCGGACTGGCTGTCCGGCCTGTTCGCGAGCCACCCGCCGTCGCGCGAGCGCGTGCAGGCAAACATCGCGACAGCGGCGACCCTGCCGCCCGGCGGTGAGCTCGGCGTCGAGCGCTACGAGGCGGCGATGGCGCGGACCCGGCAGCTGCAACCGGCCTACGAGATTTATGACGAAGGACGCAAGGCGCTGGCTGAGAAGCGTTATGACGAGGCCGTGGCCAAGGCCGAAGCGGCGCTCAACCTGTTCGACGGCGAGGCGCATTTCCACAGCCTCAGGGGCGATGCCCGCCTCGTGCAGAAGAACTACGACTGGGCGGTGACGAACTACACGCGCGCGATCGATCGCCGCAGCGACTTCTTCTATTACCACCTGCAGCGCGGCCTGGCCCGCAACGAACTCGGCCAGAAAGACGCAGCCATCGTCGACCTCGAGCGCGCCAACTCGCTGCTGCCGACGGCGCCGGCGCACTACGCGCTGGGAACCATCGCGGAGGAACGGGGTAACCGGGCCGCTGCCATCGAGCATTTCCGAACCGTCGCGTCGTCGGATCGCGGTGAATACGGGAAGGCGGCAAGGACGCGGCTGGTCCGCCTGGACCTGTCCGACAAGCCCGACCACTACGTCAAGCGTGCGTGCGTGGCGGACAACAACGGCAACCTGATCGTGCAGGTACGAAACGACGCGCCGATCGCTGTCAGGAACATCGAGGTCGCGGTTACCGTCGGCAGTGCGGGTGCTACGCGTGACATCCTGCAGCAGATTCGGGGGCCGCTCGCGCCGGGACAGGTTACCGGCGTCAACACAGGACTGGGGCCCTACACCGGCGGCAGCTGCCCGGCCCGAATCACCCGCGCCGAGGTTGCGGAATAACCCCTGCGACTCAAGCCCTGCGTTTAAACTCAGGAGGCCTCATCGCAATCTGCGTTATCGCGTGGCGTCGAATGAGCCGTGTCGAATCGAACTGAAGGACAAGCACAATGAAAAGAGCCCTCTTTCTCTGCTCCCTGTTAATCGCCAGCGCATGCACGGTTGCCGATGACGCAAACGGAAACAGTAGCCCCACAAGAGTCGTGTCGGTGTCTGGCACAGCCACCGCTTCGGCCAAACCCGATAGCGCGCTGGTTCAGATGGGTGTCCTGGTACGCGCAAAGCAGCTGTCGGCAGCGCAGAGTGGTGTCGCAGAAAAGACCAACGCTTTGCTTCAAGTCACCGACAAGCTCGGCATTGACCGCAGCAAGGTCGACACGACGGGCGCAAACGTACGGCCGGAGTACCGCTGGAATCCGGACACGGAGCAGCAGGAGTTCGTTGGCTACATCGCCGAGCGACGCATCCGCGTGACCGTCGAGGAGCTTAAGTTGTTGGGCCGGCTGATCGAAGGCGCGGTTGGCGCCGGCGTAAACCAGGTATCCCCGCCAGTCCTTCAGAGTAGCGGGCGAGACGATGCCTATCGTGAGGCGCTCAAGCTCGCAGGGCTCAACGCTCGTGCCAACGCAGAAGTGCTCGCCTCGACACTCGGCGCGAACCTCGGCGACGCGATCACGATCAACGCGAGCGGCGCGATGCCGTTTCAGCCGCGCCCGATGATGGAGATGGCGAGGTTTGCCGGCGATGCTGCCTCGGCGCCCGCGTCCTACAACCCGGGCGAGCTGACGTTCAACGCGACGGTAAATGTGACGTTCGCTTTGGTCGACTGATCGAGTCCGGCGGGCTGCCCACGCACATGCGATACCTGTTTGTCGTCCTGGCCCTCCTGTTCAGCGCGTGCGCGGCATCCGACAATTCAACGACACTCGAAAAAGACATTCCGTACTATCCGCAAGCCATCCGCGACTCCAATGACTATATAAACAGCCGGGCCCGGTTGGACGTCTATTGCCCGGAGAGCGAGGCACCGCTGCCAGTCATCGTCTGGTTCCACGCCGGCGGCATTCGCGGCGGTGAGAAACACCTGCCCGACGCGCTGGTCGATCGGGGCGCCTGCGTGGTGTCCCCGAACTACCGCCTGTCTCCGAAGGTGAAGTCGCCCGCCTACATTGAAGACGCGGCGGCCGCGGTCGCGTGGATTTTCAACAACATCGCCGACTACGGGGGCGACCCGTTGCTGATCTTCCTGTCCGGCCACTCCGCGGGAGGCTACCTGTCGTCGATGCTGACGATGGACAAGCGCTGGCTCGAGGCACACGACATCGACGCGAACGATGTCGCAGGGCTGATCCCGATGAGCGGCCACACGATCACGCACTTCACGGTCCGCGAGGAACGCGGGCTGCCCGGCGAGACGCCGGTCATCGATGAACTGGCCCCGATCTATTACGTGCGTGCCGTCGCGCCGCCCATACTGCTGATCACCGGTGACCGGGACAAAGAGCTGCTGGGGCGCTACGAAGAGAACGCCTATTTCATGCGCATGATGAAGGTGGCGGGCCACGACGATACGCGGATCGTCGAACTCAAAGGCCAGGATCACTCGATGACGGAGCCGGCATTCCCGTTGCTGCTCGACGAGGTTGAGCGGGTCGTCGCACTGCGTCGTGGGCTGCCAGAAACGGCCGAGTAGCGACCGGGAGCGAGCCGGGTTCCGTCGTTAGCGCTCCAAGGGAAAATACCTACCCGAAAACGCTGGCGGACCTGCCGTGGCGGGTCTATAAATAGAAGGTAATAAGAAGAAAATCGGCATGCGCCAAGGAGAGCGAGATGATGAGTAAGGCGAAAACACTAACGGTCTTTATCGCCGTGCTGTTTATCGTCATCGGTATTCTTTCATTGCAGATCGGAATTGCGATCGGCTGAAGATCGGCCATTCAGGGCCGTCCGCCAAACAGGAGCTGACCGACGGGCGACCGTCCAAGTCACCCGTCACCCGTCGCCCGTCGCCCGTGGGCCATTTCTCCGGCAAACGTAACGTGTCTGCCGTGCGATCAGTCGCTCTTGATCGCGTCCCGAAGCCGCTGGTAGCCCAGCTTGATTTCGTGCCCGAGACTGCCGAGCGCATCGCCGACGCCCTCGCCGGTACGTTCCAGCTGAGCCTTCTGCGAAAAGTCTTTCATCTTGCCTTCGAGCTCTTCCCATTCGTCCTGGGCTTCCTTCGATGCAAGGTGCATCTGCACGCGAAGTTCGTCGCGCTTTTGTTTCAGTTCCTCAAAAATCTCATCAAAGTCAGCCATGGCGGCCTCCTGTATGACAGTCACCGTCAGAGTGCGTCTTGCACTCTCTCCAGTCTCTCTTTTACGTCAGACGCGAGTTTGGGAACATCCGGATGATCCACAAGTGACATGACGCTGGCCGGATCCATGAAGCTGACGATGACCTCACCGTCGTCGGTCTCACGCACGAGGACATTGCAGGGTAGCAACAGGCCGATGTCGTTAACGGCCTGGATTGCCTGGTGCGCAAGCGCCGGATTGCAGGCGCCGAGGATCCGGTAGGGCTTCATGTCCGCGCCCAGCTTCGTGTTGAGCTTGTTCGCAACATTGATATCCGACAGCACGCCAAAGCCCTCTTTCTCGAGCTCCTCGGTGACCCGATCGATCGCCGTATCGAAGTCGACGTCGACGACTTTCCCAAATCCAAATTCGCTGTGCATGGTCTCTCTCTTCGTATCTAAGGTTGGCGTTGCTACGTGCCGCAGTAAATGTCGTGTAACAGGTGAATGATTTTGTCCGCCGGACCGTCGGCCAGCCGATAGAAGACGGTCTGAGACTCGCGGCGCGTCGTGACGAGCTTCTGCTGCCTCAATCTCGCCAGCTGCTGGGACAGGGCGGACTGGCTCAGTGGGATGACTTCGTTCAACTCACCGACGGAACGCTCTCCGTCGGCCAGAAGGCAGAGAATCATCAGCCGGCTCTCATTGCCGAGCGCTTTCATGACTCCGGCGGCTTCGGCAGCGTGCTCTCGCATCTCGCCACCGTTCATAGACTCAAGTGGCTGATTTACATTGGATTCTTTGATTTCCGGCATGTCGGGATTCGCAGCGGTCTGTATGAATTGCCGTCAATATTAGCGGATATTACATTAGAAATAAATAATTTAGTATTTACTACTTTAGAAAAAACGCATATATTCATCGCCAAGCTAGAAGGAGAACGACAAATGGCCAGGATTGTAGTTATCGGCGCCGGCATTGGCGGCATTACACAGGTTTACGAATTAAAGCAGCAGCTGGGCCCGGAACACGAGGTCCTGCTGATCGGCGACTCGGAGACGTTTGAGTTCACGCCATCCAACCCGTGGGTTGCCGTTGGTTGGCGCAAGGCGAAACAGATCACGATCGAGCTGCCGACGCTGATGAAGAAATACGACATCGGCTTCAATGCCGTCGGCGTCAAACGCGTACACCCGGAAAAGAACGAGCTCGAGCTCAACGATGACACGACGGTGTCGTATGACTATCTCGTGATCGCGACCGGACCCAGGCTCGCGTTCGAAGAGGTGGACGGTCTTGGCCCCCACTCGGGCCACACGCAGTCGATCTGCAAGACCGGCCACGCCGAAACGTCTTTCTCTAATTTCAAAAAGCTGGCCGAAGATCCCGGCCCGGTCATCATCGGCGCGGCGCCAATGGCTTCCTGTTTCGGCCCGGCCTACGAATACGCGTTCATCCTCGACACGGAGCTCAAGAAACGCAAGATCCGGCATAAGGTGCCGATGCACTTCGTCACACCGGAGCCCTACGTCGGTCACCTCGGACTCGACGGTGTCGGAGACACGAAGAGCCTGATGGAGTCGGAGCTCAGGGACCGGCACATCCACTGGACCTGCAACGCCAAGATCACCAACGTCAGCGACGGCCGGATGGCCTTCACCGAGTACGACGAAGACGGCAACGAAAAGAAGGAGCACGAACTGGAGTTCAAGCACTCGATGATCCTGCCGGCGTTCAAGGGTGTCGATGCCGTTAACGACATTGAAGGCCTGACGAATCCGAGGGGCTTCATCCTGATCGACGAGCACCAGCGTAACCCGACGTTCAAGAACATCTACGCGGTGGGTGTCTGCGTCGCGATACCGCCGGTATCGGCGACCCCTGTCCCGACCGGGGCGCCCAAGACGGGCTACATGATCGAATCCATGGTGTCGGCAACGACGCACAACATCGCCGCCGAAATCGACGGCAAACAGCCGGACCAGCGTGCCACGTGGGCCGCGGTCTGCCTCGCCGACTTCGGCGACAGTGGTGTGGCGTTTGTCGCCATTCCGCAGATACCTCCGCGCAACACGAACTGGGCTTCCCGCGGCAAATGGGTGCATCTCGCTAAGGTGGCCTACGAGAAGTACTTCCTGCACAAGGTCAAGGCCGCGAAGACCGAGCCGTACTACGAGAAGACCGTGCTGAAGATGGTTGGCGCGACCCGCCTGAAGGAAAGCGCTTCATGAAGAAAGCCATCATAAGGCTCGCCACGGAAAAACCGCGAGTCGTCTACGCCATCGTTCTGGCCATGGTCCTCGTGACCGCGGCGATGATGGTTCGCCTGGAAATCGACACCGACCCCGAAAGCATGCTCGCGGCCGACCAGAGCGATCGCGTATTCCACAACAAGGTCGAAGACCGGTTTGTGCTGCATGACGCCATCGTCGTCGGCATCGTCAACAACGACCACCCGGACGGCGTCTACAACGTGGAGACGCTCACCTCTCTGCATAGCCTGACCGAGCAGATCCTGGCCATCGACGGCGTCATCGAGCCCGACCTGATGTCACTGGCCGTTGCCGACAACATCGGCCAGGAAGGCCCCGGCACGATCCGCTTCGAGTGGATGATGCGCGACGCGCCAACTACCGAAGCCCAGGCCAAGGACATCCGGGACAAGGTCGGCCGCCTGCCGTTGCTGCAGGACACACTGGTGTCCGGCGACGGTCGCGCAGCCGCGATCTATGTACCGATCGCGAGCAAGGACCTGAGCTACAAGATCTCGCAGGAGATCATCGGCCTGACGGAGTCCATCGCCACAAGCGACGAGTTCCACGTCACCGGACTGCCCGTCGCGGAAGACACGTTCGGCCACGAGATGTTCCTGCAGATGGGAATCTCGGCGCCGCTCGCCGGCCTGATGATCTTCCTGCTCATGCTGTACTTCTTCCGCAGCGCGCCCCTGGTCATCGCGCCGATGCTGGTGGCGATGGCGACGGTAGTCGTCAGCATGGGCTTGCTGATCGGGCTCGGGTTCACGGTCCACATCATGAGCTCGATGATCCCGATCTTCCTGATGCCGATCGCCGTCGTCGACTCTGTCCACATCATGTCGGACTTCGTTGATCAGTATCGGCCGGGCGACGATGCGAAAGAGGTGGTGTCCGAGGTTGTGGACCATCTCTACACGCCGATGCTGTTCACGTCGCTGACCTCCGCCGTCGGCTTTGCGTCATTGCTGCTGACGCCGATTCCTCCCGTCCAGGTCTTCGGTGTCTTCGTCGCGTTCGGCATCCTGCTCGCGTTCATCCTGACGATCCTGCTGATACCCGCCTACATCGTGCGCCTGTCGCCTGCGGCGCTGTCGCATCTCCTGTCGGGCAGCAAGTCCGGACATACGCAAACCCCGCTCGCCCACCTGCTGCGGCGCGTGGGACGGTTCTCGATGCGGCGCGGCAAGCTGATCACCGGCCTTGCCGTTGTGCTGATCGCCGTTAGCGTCGCCGGCATCTCGAGGATCGAGATCAACGACAATCCCGTTCGCTGGTTCAAGGCCAACCATCCGATCCGCGTTGCCGATGCCGTGCTGAACGAGCACTTTGCCGGCACTTACGACGCCTTCTTTGTGCTGACGCACTCGGATACGAATGCGAAGGCAGAATTCGTATCGAATGCCGAAGCCTTGCTCTCCGACATAGAAGATCCGTATGCGTCGGCCCTGAAGGAGCAGTTGGCAAACAGCGGCGACAGCGACTTCTACGGCGCCATCATCGCGACGGCCGACGATGCGCTGTTCGAGTCTGAAAGCGATGCGTCGATGTCCGCGCTCGAGAGCCTGATCGCACTCGCCGAAGACGCCCAGTCGGCGTCCCGCTACTTCCAGCGGCCGGATGTCCTGGCCGAGATCGAGGCGATCCAGGTGGCGCTGGATGACTCGGGGCTGGTCGGCAAGACGAACGCGCTGCCTGACGTCGTCAAGGTCGTCAATCGCGAGCTGCGCGGCGGTGATGCCGAGCACTACGCTATCCCGGGGTCGGTGCCGGCCGTTGCGCAGACACTGTTGCAGTACCAGTCGTCGCACCGGCCGCAGGATCTCTGGCACATGGTCACGCCGGATTTCTCCTCGACCGCGATCTGGCTGCAATTAACGAGCGGCGATAACCAGGACATGACCCAGGTAATCGACGCGCTCGATGCACACCTTGCTGAACGTCCGCTGCCGGCCGGCGTGGAGGGCAGATGGGCGGGCAAGAATCTGATTAACGTCGTCTGGCAGGACGCCATGGTCAAGGGCATGCTCTTAAGCCTCGTCGGCGCCTTCGGTGCTGTCTTCCTGATGATGACCCTGCTGTTCAGGAGCGTACGGTTGGGCCTGCTGGCGATGGTGCCGCTGTCGGTGACGATCCTCGGCGTCTATGGCCTGATCGGCTGGATCGGCAAGGACTACGACATGCCGATTGCGGTGTTGTCATCTTTGACGCTGGGCCTGTCCGTCGACTTCGCCATCCACTTCATCCAGCGGGCACGCGCGATATTGCAGAGCACCGGATCCTTCGAGACGACCTATCTCGAAGTCTTCGAAGAGCCAGCCCGTGCCATTGCCCGCAACGCGATCATCATCGCGATCGGATTCACGCCGCTGTTCTTCGCGCCGCTGGTGCCCTACATCACCGTCGGCGCTTTTATGGCGGCCATCATGGCGCTGTCCGGCGTCACGACGCTGGTGCTACTGCCCGCACTGATGTCATGGGCGGGCGGCTGGTTGTTCGGTCGCGATCTCGGACAGGCGGGGCCGGCGCCCGACGCAGCGGCGACGGCCTAGGAGTAACGATATGAAAAGAGCATTCATTCTCGCAGCGAGTCTGCTGTTGATGGCAAACGCGATTGCGTCGGACATGACCGATGCCGACGCCATCGTCGAGCGTTCCAATCTTGCGTCTTACTACGCGGGCGCCGACGGCCGTTCCGAAGTGCGCATGCTGATCGCCGACGCGCAGGGCAGGAAGCAGCGTCGCCAGTTCACGGTGCTGCGCCGCGACGTCGAGGAAGGCGGCGGCCAGCAGTTTCTCGTCGTTTTCAGCCAGCCGTCCGACGTGCGAAACACCGTGTTCCTCGTGCACAAGCATCTGGACCGCGACGACGACCGCTGGCTGTACCTGCCCGGGCTCGACCTCGTGAAACGGATCTCCGCCGGTGACAAGCGCACGTCGTTCGTTGGCGCCCACTACTTCTACGAAGACGTGTCCGGTCGCCGGCCGTCCGAGGACTCGCACGAGCTCGTTGAGACCACGGACGAGTACTACGTCCTGAAGCATGTGCCCCTCGATCCGTCGAGTGTCGAGTTCGCCAGCTACACGACGTGGATCGACCGCAACACGTTCCTCCCGATGAAGATCGAATACGTAAACGATGCCGGCAAGCTCTACCGCAGCGTCGAGGTGCTGCAAGTCGAGGACATCGACGGCCACTCGACGGTCACGAGAAGCCGTGTCTCCGATCACATCGGTGGCGGCCAGACCGACATGCAGTTCCGATTCATCGCCTACGATCTCGGCCTCCCTGACGACGTCTTCACCGAGCGCTCGCTGCGAAGCCCGCCACGGACGTGGCTCGAACGATCGAGTGACTAGGAGCGGCAAGCAATGAGACTGTGGCTGCTGGTGCTGCTGCTTCCCGGCCTCGCACTCGCGCGGGATGACGACCTGTGGGATGACGAGTGGGAGGACGAGGAGGCGGGCCTTCCGTTTGCTGGCTTCTTAGAGGCCGGCGTCGGCTTCCGCCTGCAGGACGACCCGCTCATCGACAAGGACCTGACGCTGGGCGACCTGCGGGCGAGGCTAGAGGCCGAATGGACGCCCGGCCGCTCGACCGTGAGCCTGAAGGCCGACGCCTGGTACGACGATATCGAGACCGGCATCGAGGCCGAGGTTCGTGACCTGTCCGTTGCGTTTCGCGCGGGCGACAACGTGGACGTGAAGATCGGGCGCCAAGTGCAAACCTGGGGAACCGGCGATCTCGTCTTCCTCAACGACCTGTTCCCGAAGGACTTCGTGTCGTTCTTCTCCGGACGCGACGACGAGTACCTGAAAGCGCCCGGTAATTCGATCAGGCTGTCGCGCTTCGGCTCCGCCTTCAATTTCGACCTCGTCTGGTCTCCCGTCTTCGATCCGGATATTTACTTGGACGGCAATCGCTTTTCCTTTTTCTCTCCCGTCGCCGGTGGCAACGTCGCCCCAAGTCCCCCCCTTTCGGCAGTTGAGCCTGACGAAGGCATCGGCAACGGAGAGATTGCCCTGCGTGTGTTCCGCAACATCGAGGGCAACGAGTACGCCGCCTACGCGTACTACGGCTACTTCAAGCAGCCGACCGCCCTGACGGCGTCGTTCGAACCGACCTTTGCACCGCTGGCGGCTTTCGGCGCCAGCCTGCGTCGGCCGATGGGTTCCGGGCTCTTCAATGCCGAAGTCGTCTACTACAGCTCGCGCGACGATACGGACGGTACCGATCCATTGCTGCCCAACGACCAGTTCCGCGCGCTGGCAGGTTACGAGTGGGAGGCCCTGCCTAACTTCACCGTCGGCCTGCAGTACTACCTCGAGGCGACGCTCGACTATGACGAGCTCGAGGCGAACTCACCGAACCCGTCGTTCGAGCCGGATCAATACCGCCACCTGCTGACCAACCGACTGACGTACCGGGCGGCGAGAGATCGGCATACGTTTTCGTTGTTCACGTTCTACTCGCCGAGCGACAGCGACTACTACCTTCGCCCGGCGTACACGTATCGCCACAGCGACCAGTGGTCGCTGACCGCCGGCGGCAACCTGTTCGGCGGCGATGAGCCGCAGACATTCTTTAGCCAGCTAAGTGACGCGACCAACATCTACCTGCGCGTCCGCTTCAACTACTGAGAGGAAACCCGATGAACAAGAATCTGTCACTGGAACGCGCGGTCGAGGCCTTCGCCGGATTCATGGTGCTGCTGTCCGTCGTGCTGACTTACTTCGTGCACCCGGGCTTCATCTGGCTGACCGTGTTCGTCGGCGTCAACCTGTTCCAGCAGTCTTTAACCGGCTTCTGCCCGGCGGCGATCATCATGCGAAAAGTGTTCGGCCTGAAGACCGAGGCCGAGATGGCGGTTTCCGCTACCTGAAGACCCGGCGGGTCATTCCTCGAAGCGATGACTCTTCACTCCTTCTGAGCCGGCAAGCCCGGCAACGGCGCGGGCCCTTTTTCAACGCCGAATCCTCACAAAACAACGGCGATGTGAGGGCTGTCACAAATCGAAACAAATGGAAATGCAGCTCTGTAGCTGGAGCCCGCGCCAATGCTCAAACATGAGTTTTTCTCAACCATGAGCGTAATTTTTTTCGGTTGTTGAACTAGCGGTCGACCCTATCATTTGTCTCGAAGCTGCTCGCAAAACCTCTGTCCGCGGGCCGCAGATTTCCAATCGCTTGGAGAAGACTATGAACATTGTACCGATACAATATCTGAAGACCTTGCAGTTCATGCCGTCTACCGAACATAAAATGCTTCGCTACGGCGTGGCTGCTATCGTGGCCTTCTACGCGTTCGTCTTCGCTGCTGTCGCAGTGTAAGAGACGAAGGTGTGACACGGCGGCGGCACTGGAAACGGTGCCGCCGCTTTTTTTTGCCCGGACGATACGGGGCGCGCAGGCGGAGTGCTTATTCATCCGATGCTGCTTAGAATAAGCCTGCCCCGCTTGCCGTGACCGAGACAGGAGAAGCATGTGAACGACACCGCCCATTCGGACGCACTCGAACTCGAGCCCTTATCGAACTACGTTGAGTACCCGGCGCCGGAGATGCAGGAGCGCGCACAGGCGTTCTACGCTGACATCGTCAGGCGTCGCAGCGTTCGCGACTTCGACAGCCGCCCGATACCGGAAGGCATCATCGAAAACTGTCTGCTTGCGGCCGGCACGGCGCCATCAGGCGCGAACCAGCAGCCCTGGCATTTCTCGGTCATCACGAGTGCTGAAAACAAGAAGCGTGTTCGCGAAGCGGCCGAGGCGGAAGAGCGCGAGTTCTATGAGCATCGCGCGCCGAAGGAGTGGCTGGATGCGCTGGCGCCGCTCGGCACGGATACAGAGAAACCGTTTCTCGAAGAGGCGCCTGCACTGATCGCGATCTTCGCGCAGAAGTACGGCGTTAACCCGGACGGCTCCAAGTACAGCCACTACTACTATCCCGAGTCGGTCGGCATCGCGACGGGCTTCCTGATCGCGGCGCTGCACAACGCCGGACTCGCGACCCTGACGCACACGCCGAACCCGATGAAGTTCCTCAACGAGGTGTGCGATCGCCCGCAGAATGAAAGAGCGACGATATTGCTGGTCGTCGGTTACCCGAAGGCGGACTGCCAGGTGCCGGTGCACGGCGGCAGGAAGAAAACGCTCGAAGAGATTTCGAGCTGGCTGTAGCAGACAGGCGGTGTCGCCGCGCAGGCGCTGACTGAGACCGCCTAGTTGTCTCCCGTCTCGGGTGAGGCACGCACGGCGCCGTCGATCGACGTACGAATCACGCCCTGTTTCGAAGTGACTTCCTCAAGCTGGGCCTTCGTCAACAGCGCAGTGACGGCATTGATGATCCGGAGTTCGTGAGTAATCTCGCCGCCAACGGCCTCCACCGCCCAGACTGCCTCGTCCATCGACTTGGCCTGAACGATGTACGACTGCGTCGCCGCTTCTGCGGCTCTGGTTTCGTTGGCGTGCAGTGTCGCTCCGCTGAATCCCGCCAGCAGGGACAGCGACACCGCAACAATAAATACGGAGATCAGGTCCTTCATCGTCTTCGTCCGTTGACATCGTCTGAATGCGTGCATTTCAGCACCCCGTGCCTCGGTCGAGGCGTGCAGGCGGATCGACGGACCTCGCCGCAAATGTGACGCAGGTCACATAATGCTTCGGTTAAATACAGGGCCTGTGGGTGGGCGAGGCCGGTTGTCAGGCGTCGCCGAGCAGCAGGGTCTCGCCGGACCCCGGCAGGGCCAGTCGCCAGTCCCTGGCGCGGATCGAGGCCTGGCCGCCCAGCCTGACGGCGCCTCGAATCGAACGGCTCAGCGCGCTCGCGTGCAGGCGCTGCCAGTACGGCAGGCCGCGGACGTAGAACGGCAGGATCTCCTCGAGCGTCAGGTCGGTATCCATCTTCTCGGCAAACGCGTCGAAGAAGCGGCTCACGGCCTCTTTCAGGGGGCCGAACTCCATCAGCTCTTCCGACGGTTCGATCGTCCAGGTCTGGTCGGCCTGCAGCACGCAGTTGCCGACGAATCCGCGGCGGTGCTTCTCGGACCACTGTTCGGGTGCGATCAGGCTGAGCATCCACTGGTCGTCGACGCGATACAGGTAGTTGTTGACGCCGATCGCCGGCTTGTACTTGAAGCTGGCCGACAGGATCAGCATCGACGTAAAGAACTCGGCCAGCACCTGCCGCTGCGGCTTGGCGACAAGCCCCCGGGGTTCGGTCCGGTACCAGTCCAGCATGAAACCGTTCGCGCCCTTGCCGTCCGGGTTGCCGGGGGGCTGGGTCGCGACGGCGGTGCCGCGCTCGTTCTTGACGGTGAGTTCAGTCATCAGGCGGCAGAGTATGCCAGCAGACCGATACGGCCACGAGCCGGGGAAACAGACTGAAACGTTTGCCCGATGCGGGCTTTAACCTAATCCGGCCCTTACAGCCCCAGCCAGTCCGGCATCGACAGGCCGTGCGACGTCAGGAACGCGCGATTCAGCATCCGCTCCTGGTAGCGGAGCATCGAGTCGCACAGGATCGTGACGATCGTGTGTCCGGGGCCCAGTTCGCGAGCAAGCTCGACGGCGCCGGCGACGTTAATGCCGCTGGACCCGCCGAGCACGAGGCCCTCATCCCGCACCAGGTCGAAGACCAGCGGTATCGCGTGCTCGTCCGGCACCTGCCAGCTGATATCGATCGGCGAATCGGCCAGGTTCGCCGTGATCCTGCTGTTGCCGATGCCCTCCGAGATCGACTGCCCCTCGATACGAATCTCGCCGTGCGCGTAGAAGTTGTGCAGCCCCGAGCCGCCCGGGTCGGCCAGGCCGATCGTTATGTCCGGGTTGCGTGCCTTGAGCGCCCGTCCAACGCCGCC
>JAAUXY010111345.1_pt1 | contig 14657 bp, 10 predicted proteins | sample 7278121 | NCBI WGS metagenome assembly JAAUXY01 (sample SAMN14350117, study PRJNA611818) | marine sediment metagenome | isolation source: surface marine sediment (1.8m) | place: French Polynesia: Moorea | collected 2018-08 | reverse complement strand
CAGGACAATGTGGTCATCGTCTGTTCCATCGAAAACATGGATCCCATGGGAATCCATACCGGTGACAGCATCACGGTGGCTCCGGCCCAGACCCTCAGTGATAAAGAATATCAGTTGATGCGCGATGGTGCGATTGCCATCATGCGTGAAATCGGCGTCGACACCGGCGGATCGAACGTTCAATTCGCCATCAATCCCGTGGATGGCGAGATGGTCGTCATAGAAATGAATCCCAGGGTATCTCGCAGCTCCGCTCTGGCATCCAAAGCCACCGGGTTTCCGATTGCAAAGATTGCCGCCAAGCTGGCGGTCGGCTATACCCTCGACGAAATCGCCAACGACATTACCGGCGAGACCCTGGCGTCTTTTGAACCGACGCTGGATTACTGTGTGGTCAAAGTGCCGCGCTGGACATTTGAAAAGTTTCCCGAAACACCGGATTTTCTGACCACTTCGATGAAATCGGTTGGTGAAACCATGGCCATCGGCCGAACTTTCAAAGAAGCCCTTCAAAAGGGCTTGCGTTCCCTAGAAATCGGCCGCTACGGTTTGGGGGCGGACGGCAAGGATCCCGCCGCTGGCCCGAATGCCAAAAACGGGTTGCCGTCAGTGTCTGAAATTCAGCAAAAACTGACCTCGCCGAATTCGCAACGCATTTTTTATCTGCGGTCCGCCCTTTTAATGGGAATGCCTGTGCGCACGATTTATAAGATGACCGGTATCGATCCCTGGTTTATTCATCAGCTCGCGCAAATCGTCGACCTAGAGCAGCAAATTCAGACCGTCGGCCCGGCGGTCTCGGATGCGCTTCTGAAGCAGGCCAAGGAATGGGGCTTTTCAGATCCTCAGCTGGCACATTTAACGGGTATACCGGAAACGGATATCAAAAAAAGGCGCTCGATTCTGGGGCTCAGACCGGTCTACAAACTGGTGGATACCTGTGCGGCTGAATTTAAGGCGGCCACCCCGTATTATTACTCGACCTATGAATTGGAAAACGAGGCCCGGGTTTCAGATCGCAAAAAGGTAATGATTCTCGGCGGCGGCCCCAACCGCATCGGTCAGGGGATTGAATTTGACTACTGCTGCGTGCATGCCTCTTTTGCCTTACGCGAAGAAGGTATTGAAAGCATCATGGTTAACAGTAATCCCGAGACCGTCAGCACCGATTACGACACTTCCGACAAATTATATTTTGAACCTCTGACCCAAGAAGATGTGCTCCACATTGTCGAAACCGAAGCACCCATGGGGGTCATCGTTCAATTTGGCGGGCAGACCCCGCTAAATCTGTCGGTGGGGCTGCATGCCGCCGGGGTTCCCATTCTGGGAACACAGCCCGATAGCATCGATCGTGCCGAAGACCGCCAGCTTTTTCAGACCATGCTCAACAAGCTGGGTCTGATACAGCCGGCCAACGGTACCGCCTTAAATGTTAAAGATGCCTTAAAGGTTGCTGATGCCATTGGTTATCCGGTGGTGGTGCGACCTTCCTATGTGCTGGGCGGGCGGGCCATGAAAATCGTCTACGATAAAGCCGGGCTTGAAAATTTTGCTCACCTGGCTATTTTGGCCTCCCCGGGTTACCCGGTTCTGATCGATAAATTTGTCGAGGATGCTTTTGAATTTGACGTGGATGCCATCTCCGACGGGCAGACCACCATTATCGGCGGCATTATGGAACATATCGAAGAAGCGGGTGTGCACTCCGGTGACTCGGCCTGTGTGCTGCCGCCGGTTAACATCGACCCCCAATTTATCCAACAAATGACCCGGGCCACCAAAGCAATGGCCGCAGAATTAAAGGTGATTGGACTGATGAATGTCCAATACGCCCTGAAAGACGGCCAGCTTTATGTTTTAGAAGTCAATCCCCGGGCATCGCGCACCATTCCGTTTGTCAGCAAGGCCACCGGCGTGCCCCTGGCCAAACTGGCGACCAAGGTAATGCTCGGTCGAACCCTACCGGAACTGGGTTTATGCGCTGAAATTGTGCCGACGCACCTATCGGTTAAAGAAGCCGTGTTGCCATTTGACCGCTTTCCGGATGTGGATATATTGCTGGGTCCGGAAATGAAATCGACCGGGGAAGTCATGGGTATTGGATCCAATTTCGGGTCGGCCTATGCCAAGGCTCAACTAGGCGCCGGCAAGAATCTGCCGACCAGCGGTACGGTTTTTATCAGTGTGATCGACAATGACAAAAAAACCGTATTGCCCGTGGCCGCCAGATATCGGGATGCCGGATTTAATATTATGGCCACCCAGGGAACATCTAAATTTTTGGCTGATCACGGGATCCCCAATAAAGCCGTCAACAAGGTGTCCGTTGGCCGGCCGCATGTGGTGGATGCCATTAAAAATGCCGAGATTCAGCTGATTATCAATACCTCCATCGGTGGTGAAACCCGGCGTGACGGATACTATATCCGGCGCAATGCCCTGCGCTATAAGATCCCCTATGCAACCACCACAGCCGGTGGACTGGCGATTTTCAAAGCAATTGAAGCATTGCGTGAAAAGCAAATGGCGGTAAAAACGTTGCAGGAATACAATAGTGAAATTTGAAGCTCGAAACTTGAAATTGGGGCTATGGGCGACATACGCCTGCTGAAAGAAACAGGTTTTATTACTATTCAAAAGGCTCTTTTGAAGAAACAAAGGCTTGGCTGTGTAAACTCATTCGAAGGAAAGTCATGACCGGAAAAACGATCCAGGAATACACCGTAATCATAGATGAATTGGGCCCCAAGTTAAATGCCTTTATCAGGAGTACCCAATAGATGAAGATTAAAGAATCATCTAGTATCAAGTATCAAGTTTCAAATTTCGATGACGATAAGCCCCGTGAAGCCTGCGGGATTTTTGGCATTTACGATCATCCGGAGGCAGCGGCATTGACCTATTTTGGCCTGTATGCCTTGCAGCACCGGGGTCAGGAAAGTGCCGGTATTGCTGTTGCCAAAGACATGCAGATTGCCGAACACAAAGGCATGGGGCTGGTATCGGATGTTTTCGACATGGACCATCTTTCCCGGCTAAACGGCGGCAGCGCCCTGGGTCACGTGCGCTATTCGACAACGGGCAGTTCCGTGTTGACCAATGCCCAACCTTTCCGGGTTCGGCATCGCAAAAAATCCTATGCAGTGGCCCACAACGGCAATTTTACCAATGCACATCTGCTTAAAAATGAACTCGAACAGGCCGGTTCCATTTTTCAGTCCACCATGGACAGTGAAATTTTTTTGCATCTTTTCGTCAAAAACCTCAAGTCCGGATTTGAACAGGCATTGGTTGAAACGGTCTCCCGGTTGGAGGGGGCCTTTCCATCATTATGCTGACCAGCAAGGGTGAAATTATCGGAATTAAAGATCCGCAGGGTTTTCGGCCCCTGTGTCTGGGAAAAATCAACGGCAACTATGTCCTGGCATCGGAGACCTGCGCATTTGATCTGGTTGAAGCTGAATTTGTGCGTGAGATCGACCCCGGAGAAATTGTGATTATTGGTGAAGACGGCATTAAAAGCATTCAAATGCCGGCGGCGCCGAGCCGGGCGTTTTGTATCTTCGAGCTTATCTATTTTGCGCGTCCGGACAGCACCATATACGGTCAGAATGTCTATCAAACGCGCAAGGCACACGGGCGCTGTCTGGCACGGGAGGCGCCCGTTGACGCTGATCTGGTGATGCCGTTTCCCGATTCCGGAACCTATGCGGCCCTGGGGTATTCAGAAGAATCCGGTATTCCGTTCGAGATGGGGATGATTCGAAATCATTATGTCGGCCGGACCTTTATTCAACCCACCCAGAGTATGCGGGATTTCGGCGTCCGGATCAAACTCAATCCGGTAAAAGAGCTTCTCAAGGGCAAAGATCTGATTATCATTGAAGATTCCATCATCAGAGGCACAACCATTAAAACACGGGTAAAATCTCTGCGGAAATTAGGTGTGCGCCGCGTGCACATGCGGGTTGCCGGCCCGCCGCACCGGTTTCCCTGCCATTACGGCATCGATTTTTCAACCCGGGGCGAACTGATTGCGGCCCTTAAATCGGTTGCCGAACTCAGGGATTATCTGGGCCTTGATTCACTGCACTACCTCAGCATTGAAGGCCTGTTGAATTCTACCGGCCTTGAGAATCCCAAACAGCATTTTTGCAGAGCCTGCTTCGATGGGTGCTATCCGGTGAGTTTTGATGAGGTGGTGTCAAAGCATTGTCTGGAAGTAACCGATTAGTGGCTTTACGGGTGTCAGGTGTCCCGCCTTCGCTAACCGCCGTCGCAAAAGCTATGGCGGTTAAGAAGCTATGGCGCGGCAAGCAGGTGTCAGAGAACCGTAGAACACCGAAAAAGGAATAATGAATGTCGAAGGGCAAGAATATTTCATCATTCGAAATTCCTGACTTTAGATCGCGTCTTTAGCGTGATTCGATATTCGATATTCAAGCTAGAGCAGATTAATGGCTTTCTGGCACAATAGATCTGGCGATAGATAATCCTCGATGAGTAAATATATAATAATAACAAGCACTAAAAAATTCCTCCTTGCCCTTTTAGGGGCCACGGTATAAAATGGTAACGTTAGGCCCATTTTAGAGTCGCCCGTGCTGCCCGGAGGATTGCATGCTTGAATCAAGATACCTGAAGGATAATATTGAAAACATCCAAAAATTATTGGGCATTCCGGCCCTAAAAAATTTTGAAACCAAAAGCCTGGGAAAACTACTGCGACTCAGCAAGATTCGCGAATATGAAGATGGCGAGCGCATTATCAAAGAAGGCGACCGCGACCCCTGGCTCTATTTTCTGCTTTCCGGCAAAATAAAAATCACCAAGGAAGGGCTGGAAATCGGCAGCATCGATGAAAAGGGTGAAATTTTTGGTGAAATGCGTATTATCGACAGCATGAGCCGTTCTGCCTCGGTATTCGCCGTCGGTAAAACCATCTGCTTGGCCGTCGATACATCTGCCAAGAAAAGATTATCGCTCAGCAGTAGCGTGGATGAAAAATTGGACTTTTTGCTGTTGCTTTACCGCATTTTTGCAGAATTTATGTCCATCCGATTACGCGCCACCAATGAAGAGCTGGTCATGGCCAAAAAGAAAGTCAAACGATTGATTGAACAATTATGACCGTTAGAAAAACTGTCGCCTTTTCTAAAGATTCCACCAACCTTTTTTTTCATATTCTCACCCAATGCAACCTCAGCTGTCGGCACTGCTATATCAATCCTGAACAACACGGAAAAGACCGTGTGCCCCTCGAAACCATCAAAGCCTGGCTGGATATCTTTTGCGACGGCAGCGCTGCGCCCAATCTTATTTTTTTAGGCGGTGAGCCGACCTTGCATCCGGAGCTGCACCTGGCCATCAAATATGCCCGCACCCGGGGCTTCGGTTCCATCACCGTTGATACCAATGGATATCTGTTTAACGACATCCTTACCCGGGTCAGTCCTGAAGAGGTGGATTTTTTCAGCTTTAGTTTGGACGGCGCCACCCGCAAAACCAACGATGGGATCCGCGGGCAAGGCTCCTATGATGCCTGTATCGACGGTATACACAAGACCGTCTGCGCCGGATTCGCTGCCAGCCTGATTTATACGGTCAGCCGGGCCAACATACATGAATTGGAATTCATGCCGGCACTTTTAAACGATCTGAGGATCGACCGGTTTTTTATCCAGGTCATAGGTCTGCGCGGCAAAGCGACCCAAGCCAGTGAAAGGGGCGCTTTGCAGGTATCGCGATCTGAATGGCTGCAAACAATTCCGCCGCTGGCCCACAAAATTGCCGCTCAGGGAATAACGGTCAGCTATCCCAAAGTATATCTGGATCCTGCAGAAAAATTTGAATGCGCCGGCCGCGTGGCTCAAAATTATTTCATCTTTCCCAATGGCAGGGTTTATCAATGCCCGCTTTGTGAGGATCTGCCGATTCACAGCCTGGCTTTTAAAGACCATCAGCTGATCCGCACCGCCAAACTCAATGAGAGTGATTTGTTCGAATTGAATATTGCAGAGGGTTGTGTGATGAACAAATTGATTCAGCCCGACAATTTAAGCTATACGGTCGGTGGTGTGCCGGAATATAAGATTGGGTGTTGCCTGCTCAAGGAGGAGATACTACCAAAACTCGAGACAAAATAGCTGTTAATTTTGGCTTCTATTTTATGTTGCAAAATAGGTAAAATCAGCCGGAGTGATGGAGTGTTGGTTTTCTCATTGAAACCTTCCTTTACTCCATTGCTCCGAAATAGATCGTCCTCGTTCTCGTCCTCGTCCTCGAAAACTAAAAAGGTTAAGGTAGTATGAAAAAATATCGAATCGTTTCGATGTTGACTAAATTGATTAATCGATTCGCGCCGATAACGGGAGTTCGTGAAGAGGTTGTTTCCTACAATGCTGATCAAGCGATTGAAGACGAGGACGAGGACGAGCACGAGGACAATTAGACGACCATGCCCACCCTGCGACAGAAAATCATATCCCTATTGAGTGATGAGGAAATGAGTGCCCGGGAGATTTCCGGGGAAGTGGGGATAGCTGAAAAAGAAGTCACGCAACACTTGGCCCACATTGCCCGTTCCGTTTCATCTCAGGGTAAGAAGATCATCATTGCGCCGGCAACATGTATGGCATGCGGGTATGTGTTTGCGGAGCGCAGGCGCTATTCCCGTCCCGGACGCTGTCCGCAGTGCAAAAAATCTCACATCCAGAGCCCGCGATTTCGCATCAGCGAATGACTTGGCAACCACAACTCTTATTCCATACCCCCTTCCGGTAATTCAGGATTAAACTTGAACTCGCAGCCACACGCTTCACATGCGGCGTTTTCCTCAGTTTCTTCTTCACAAAGTGATACCTGTGTGCTGAAGCATTTTGGGCATTTTAAGTTGGCAAAAATTTCCTTTATTCTACATAATTGATTACAGGATAGTTTCATTTCGCCCCCTCTAAAAAAAAGACAAGGATGAGAGCCATTAAGCCGGCCGAGTTGAATTGGGTAAAGATAAAGGAGAAGGCTCAACCCTGTTACCTGGATCTTGCATAAAAATTAATGAGAAGTTGAGATTATATTAAATTACAGCCGGCTAGATGAATTATAAAAGTAATCCAAAATATCAATCAGGTATAGAGGATGAAAATCATTTTATCTCATTAATTTTTACCCTTCGGGCGAGCCGGAGGCCTCCATCTGCTGCGTTATTAAGGGCTCGAAGTAGCATACTACGCCATCGCCCTTAAGTGCCTTGCAGATGGAAGCCTCCGACTCGTGCAAAATTCAGGTATTAATTGATTAAATTTATAAGAAGAAGGGTATGCATCTAGTGGTATTTGTCAATTATTTTTACGCATACAGCTTCTTCACATGCAGTAGGCGGAATTTTATCTGACATGATTTGTTTAGAACTTACTATCAGATCGGATATCGATTAAATTTCAAACCGCTTAGCAGCATACTTGAAAGTCCTACACGATTGAGGTACCATCAGCGCACCTGCAGTCTGCGGAAGTTTGGAGGTTTCTCAATCACCAGTTTCCAGATTCCTTAATTTTGATTGAAAAATCCCATCGATTTGGATATAAATGCGTATAATCTATTTCTGATTCTCTTAATCCCCCTGATCCAAATCAGCTCTCAATTTATAATATCGAATCAGATTTTCCATCTGATTTCATCGCTTCTACAAATGCTCCTAATGCTGAATACCTCTGCTTAAAACCCTAACAAAAGGAGGTGTATGATGCCCACCTATGAGTTCTACTGTGAGGGATGCAAAAAGTCTTTTAGCATAATTCTTTCTATATCAGAATACGAGGATAAAAAATACAGTTGCCCAAAGTGTAAGACCAAAGAATTAAAGCAACAAGTTTCATCTTTTCAGGCGGTAACATCAAAGAAAAGTTAATTATTTTTTTGAGATACAGTTCTCAACAAAGATGTAAGGCCCGAATCCGCATACGACATAGGGCACATCCCAACCGCAATAGACATACCTCGTGGCTTTATTTCAGACATTAAGAATCCACCTCTAAAAGATAAATATCTGATTATCTATTGTTACGGTGGTATGACTTCACCCGCTACAGGTGAGAGATTAAAAGCAGATGGATACAAACATATTTTTGTTTGGGGTGGTATTACAGAGTGGCCTTACGAACTTGAAACTTCGAAATAACGCATCAGCAGAAATGAATTCCTGTTGACTCGATGGTTGTCACGATTCCAGATACCTTCAGCGTCCACCAAAATTTGACTACCCCGAAAAGCTTGTAAGACTGCAAATGTATCTGGACTTTGACAGACCTTTGAAAAGTTGTGATATTATTTCGTCAATCGAATTCTTGAACGGACTCTCAATTCGGTCAACTCAATTATAGGTTCAGGCAACTTAGGGTTGTTATCTGTTTTCTGACCTCTGCCCTCTGCTTGCCACGCCGGAGCTATTCAAACGAAGGCGGGACACTTGAAACCAACTTACCGCTGAAATCTGCTTGCCCCGACGTCTTGTTGCAGCGAAGCATCCCTCATGCGAAGACGAAAGCTCGATAGAGTGAAGCGAGGACACCCGCAACCGATTACTTTTGAATCCAATTGCCGCCGGCATCCTGCACCCATTCGCCGGATTTTGCTCTTTTAGCAATTTGCAGGGCGCGGCGCTTGCCAACAAGTTCCGCTGTGGTACCCTGCTGCTTGGCGATGGCTTTGTATACGGTCCGGCGGTCCTTATTTTCAGCCGCCACGACATCGGCATTTTTTTTGTTTGCGCCCACAAATTGCAGAAAGCCCGCGTTATCTTCACCCACAATGCCCTGGGCCTTTAGCTTCTTGATAAGCGGCAGCCTTTTTTTCATGCGGGTTTTTTCGTCATCTGCGTATGCCGATACCCCCAGCACAAAAATTCCAGCCAGTAACACTGCCAATATCTTTATTGATGTTCGCTGATTCATACGAAGGCTCTCCTTGGTTTTCACATTCAACCGTTATTATTTTATTGGTCGACTTTATGCTGCTTGCTATTTTATCTGGTCCTCAGCCGCATCGATATCTCCAAAGTAGTCATCCAGGGCACGATCAACCTTCACATTTACATCGATGGTGATGTGAATCGGCTTGACCTCAACCGGCGCCACTTCGACTTTGTGTTGGGTGCAGCCTGCTGTGGTTAAAACCAATAAGGCAGCAAGTATGAGCAAGATCGGTTTTATCATTTTTATGGCTCCCTGCTTTTTTTTAATCATTTGAATGAGCTCTTGGTATTGCATTAATTTATTCAGCGGTAGCCTGAAATTGACATCCAGGCGGATGCCCTGAAAGGTCGAGCCCTGCACGCCGGCTTCTACCTTGGCAAATCCACCGATGTCTTTTCGATAAATAAACGGCAAGGATTGAGCCGGTTTTCCGTCTAGCTGCATGTTTAAAAGCAAATCTTCACCTTCGGTGGTGAGGTTGAGCTTGGCCCAAGTGTAATCATAATCTTCGAGGGCCTTTCTGGCAAGTTCCATTTGAGTATATTGCGGCGTGTCCGGTGGAATTCCGGCCGTCAAAATTTCAGTGTCTTTCATGCGAATCTTACCGTGTTGACCCGGAGTCGTATACAGAAAACCGTCTTTAAAGCTTAACTGTCCATTTTTATATTGAATAGGGATTCTGCCGTTTAGCTCTCCTTCAGCTTCCACACTGGCCGCCCCGAATTGTTCAAGTACCTTGGCCAGATTTAAACGATCGCAATAAAGAATAAGCTGATAGTCTTCGATTCCGGGTTTAAAGCGAATTGCCGGTGCGTCCACGTTTCCATCGCACCAAATAAAATGGCTCTTTTCGATCAGAAACGATTGGGCCGATTCGATTTGAAAATCGATTTCTCCGTTATCGATATTCATATCGCCCAATGAGGCGCGTGCAAATTTGAGCTTCTGACCGGGGGCACTGTGGATTTTTTGCAGATCCTGCATCAAAAGCTCTGTCTGAATTCCTTCAACCGCGATCTTGTTTTTGCGGTGCCGCAATGTGCCGTTTTGCACACGTGATAGGGCTGCGGTCTGCCATCCGTTATTTGTGATAACAATATCGCCCTGTTCCCAAAGCTTGCCGCTAAAAGTAAAGCCTTCCGCCGCCGCTATAAATTTTCCTAAATCGATTTCCGGACCCGTTTGCGGATAAGAAATCGTGAAGCGGACACGGGTTTGATGACCCGCAGCAGTTTCAAAATCGGAAGTGCCCGAAAATTGAGCCGCCAGGGCGGGCAATATCGGATTTTTCAGTTCACCGCTGAAAGTCAGACCGGATGTTGTTTGCTGAACCTCTGCCTTAACAGAGCCCAGATCCAGTTGATTAAAGTGTGTATTTTTTATTGAAATCATGCCTTTTTGACCTGCAATAGCAGCCGGAAATTGAAACGGAATGCTGCCCTGCGCCCGGCTGAGTACAATGTTTCCCGGGTTCCCTTCAAGGCGGGTATCGGCGAATCTTAACCGACCGACAATTTTTTGTTTGCCTTGCTTGTCGCTGAGCAGTCGGCCGCCCGCAGACAGCCGCTTTAGCTTAATGCCGACGGATGCGGTCGTCACAACAGCTCCGGGCAAATCCAGGTTAAACTCGGACATTGCGCCCCGAGGCTGATCGGCATTCAAATTCGTTTCACCCGTTAAGACGAGCAGGGGAAAGAAAATGTTTACACTTTCAGATGCGACACGAACAGCGGGAACTTGCAGCTTGTAGGTCATATCGAAAAGACGCCCGGCACCTTGGGCGGTGAGATCAACCGCGGGGATTTCAGCGGTAATGCGGTTGTGATGATATTGAAATGCCATTTGTTTTTGTGCAAGGTGTTTGCGGTCCTCGCTGGCCAGTGCCAAACGCCATTGGCGAGTTTGGCCCATATGACCAGAAAATTGTATCGGTAAATGAAAGGCATTGGTGAATTTTAGCGCAACCGCGGAGCCTTTCGCCTCATCCGCAGAAACAGATGACAGCTTAGCGTTTCCGGAAAATTTATGATCCGTTTCAGAAAAATCCAGGCGCATGGCAAAATCCGACAGTCGAGCTGCAAGTGGCGCGCGCAGGGCCAGATCTGACAGCGTGACATTGATTTCACCGCGCTGGGGGCTTGTGAAATCGATAGAAAGCGCTCGGCTTTGATTTGCGCTGCCGGGCGAGGATTGGAAATGGAAGCCTTTGTACTTAATGTTCAGTGCGGTCCCCTTTAAGCGGCCGCTGATTGATGAAACCTGAAATGGGTCGAGACGAAGTTGGGTCTTGGCCGCCAGGCTGGCCACTCCCGATACGTCTAAGCCATCGAGGCGTTGAAACAAATCGGCAAATCGCAGCAGTTCCAAATCGGTCGCCTTAAATTCAGATGCGATCTGGTTTTTCTTTAAATCGATTTGGGCGACAGCCTTTACCGGCAGTCCGCGGGGATACAGACGGACAGTGGCAATTAAAATGTGCTCGGCGCCTTCTTGCGAACCGATTTCAAGTTCAAATGCCAACCGATATGTTTTTTCTTTTGCGGCCCAGATGAGGAGGCCATTGTTGATTTCAATATGGTCGGGAAATGACGGGGTGTCATTATCGGAAAACCGGTCTTTTGTCGGGGTGGTATTGAATTGGCTTAAAAATTTTTTCAAATCGAAGCCGCGCAGCCCCCAGTGCCCGTTTTTATACTCAACGTAAACGTCGACGCCGCTGGCCGCAATTTTTTTTATTTTCTTGCGATAAAGCTCTCCCGCTGCGTAATCCACCTGGACGGATCGAACGATCAGGGCTGGATTTTGGGGCGAACCCAAAAGCAGCGGTCCCAGATTTGCACCTTCAAGATCCAGCTGCTTAAGATCCAGCGTAAATTCTGAAATTCCGGCATCCTTTTTTAAAATGGAGATCAGTTTGGATTCCAAAAAACCGGGCAAAAGATATGAGACCCAGAAAAATAAACCCGCACCGATCAGAATCACGAGCAGGAAAAAAATGATGGGTAATGTTATTTTGCGTCCGAATGACATTGCTTCCACACTGAATATGATTAGAAGTGGTTTCAAAACCCCATCTAAAGCTCCCGCCAGCGGCGGGACTGCGTTGCAGGCCTCCGGTAAATGCTCCTCCCGCCAGGGCGGGACTGCGCTTTCCCGATCGGCCTGCGCCTTGCCTTGTTGAACACCTTAATTTTTTATGATCAGACCTGAAATCCCGCTTTCAAGCGGGGAACCTGATCTGAGGTTTTGAAACCACTTCTAAGTTGTTGCCTGAGTCTTGCATGAAAATTAATGAGAATACGAAAGCCTCCGACTTGTCCGCCTATGGAGGACTCGTGCAAAATTCAGGTGTTAAGGGTTTGTCTGAATTGCTTCCTGTTCCTAACATAATCATCCCCGCAGGTTTTCCGAATGTCCACCGGGCATATTGTTTTAATCTCTTGTGCTGTGCCGGAAAAATCGGCGGCCCGACGAGCCGGGCTTCTTTTTGAATGGGACGTCTCGGATCATTTTATTGTCGACCGACCCAATTTTTTTCTGTGCAAAAAATAACTTCTGAGAAATTATGTTGAACCCTGGTAGCCAGTGCCGGTACCCTGTGTTCGAGCTTGTCCAGCTGATTGTCAACAATGATGCCCTCTATTTTATACAGGCCTGTTATGTTTAACAGCCCGCTGGCGATTAGGAAATAGGTGAAGTGGTTTCATAAGTCCAGATCATGCTTGAAGGCAAGGCGCGATTCGATTCAAAAGCGGAGCGTACACGGTAGTACGTGAGCATTTTGAATTGGATCGCAACACAGCATTCGAGCATTAGATGGGCTTATGAAATCACTTCTATATGTTGAAGCGGAATTGAATAATATCCCCATCCCTCACTTCGTAAGATTTACCTTCCAACCTCACGGTTCCCTGCTTTTTAGCATCGCCAAAGCAGCCGGCTTCAATCAGATCCTCGAAGGAGACGACCTCAGCGCGGATAAAGCCTTTTTGCATGTCACTGTGGATAAGACCGGCAGCGTCCAGGGCCCGGCCGCCCTTTTTAAGGGTCCAGGCCCGGACTTCATCGCTGATGATGGTAAAAAAAGAAATAAGGTCCAAGAGCGCATAGGATTGCCGGATAACGCGATCCATGGCCGATGCCGGAATATTGAATTCTGCCAGAAATTCGGCCGCCTCATCCGCAGACATTTGGGCCAGCTCCTGTTCCAGTTTGCCCCGGACGACTTGACACGCTTCTGCCGCCGCCAGGCCTTTTACCACCGGCAGGCGATCATCGTCATCTTCATTATTAAATAGGAGTAAGATGGGCTTGGCACTTAAAAACGTAAACCCTTTGAGGCGGTGGGCGGAGGCCAACTCCGGTTTGTTTCTCAACGGAATCTCATCTTCCAGGCAGGCACGGCAGGCGGTCAACAGGTCGTGTTCTTCCGGGTTCATTTTTTTGCCCCGCTGGTGGTCCAGCGTAATACGTTTGATACGTTTTTCGGCCACCACCAGATCAGCCAGAATGAGTTCCTGGTCCAGTTTGATAAAATCCCGGGCGGGGGATGGTGTTTCAAAGCCGTAAGCTGAATGGTTGCGAAGGACATGCAGTAGCGCATCACAATCCCTGACGGCCGTCCAAAGGGACGGGTCTGAGGAGCGGTCTTTTTTAAGGCCCGGCAGGAAATATTCCACCTGGGCGTAGATGGTCTTTTGCGGATGAACCATTCGTTGCAGCACATCGACGCGGTCATCCGGGACACGGACCGTGGCAATCCGATCCTGATCCTTGTATTCGGCAGCGGTAATATTTTGGGTTAAAGCATCAAATACGGTTGATTTGCCGGCGCGCGGCAGGCCAATAATTCCAAGCTTCATAACAGGCCTCAAAACACGGTTTTATTTTTAGGTTTCAGGTGTCGGGTGTCAGGTGTCATCTGAAAATCTGACACTTGAACACTGAAACCATCATCATTACGACTTTGGTAACATTTTTAAGGAACACAACACCAGAATCTACCATTGACAGCGGATATGAAGCAAATAAAAATTGGATAAAACTTCGGTCGGTCGGGTTGTGAGGGTTTGCGGCCGCTGCCGGTTCAGGTTTTTACCGATGATTCATCGGATTCGGCTTCAATCTGAGCGACTGCATTTCTCGGCGAGATTTGTCGGCGCAACGGATTGTTGAAAAGGAGTACGGTGATAATCGGCAGGACCAGACCCATGGCGCTGACGGTTATCATCAATATGCCCAGCTCATCGTATTGACCCCGCGGGATGGTAAAAATTTTGTTTAAATAATTGGTGCCGAGATGGCTGGCGGAAAGGGCCAGATTGGTAAAGGCCGCCATAACAGCAAAATAGGTGGCTTTTTGATCCCGCGGCGCTTCCTTTGCGATCCAGGCCAGCATGGGAATCATGGCCACCTGACCCAGCGGCGAATCGGCCATGGTATCGATGATAGCAATGGTGCGCGCGCCAAAGCCGAAATGGGTCTCGGTCCAGATATGCAAACCAAAATACATACCGATAAACGGTAGAATCATAATGGTATTGTAGACCGATAAAAATACCACCAGATACGGCACCGGGCGACGGCCCATCCAGCTGCGCAGGGCAAACATGCCGGCGATGGCCAGCAAAGAGGCAATTTGCCGCAAGGTGCCGAAAAATGCCTCATCAAAGCCCAGTACGT
>JAAUXY010180570.1_pt1 | contig 14662 bp, 7 predicted proteins | sample 7278121 | NCBI WGS metagenome assembly JAAUXY01 (sample SAMN14350117, study PRJNA611818) | marine sediment metagenome | isolation source: surface marine sediment (1.8m) | place: French Polynesia: Moorea | collected 2018-08 | reverse complement strand
CCTCGTAGATGGCGTCGCAGACGGGAAGGTCGCCCGGCTTCAGCCCGATGTCTGCGCTGACCCCGTGATGGTGGATCGGCACGTAGTGGACCTGCGTTGCGACACCCGCCGCGCGCAGCTCGTCGTAGACGCGGCGCCGGTCGGGGACGCGCACTGCGAACAGGTGGTACCCGTGGAGGTAGCCGGGCGGCGCGGCCGGCGGGAGCCCGATCGGCAGGTCGGCGAGCAGCTCCCGATACCGGTCGGCGATCTCGTTGCGCCGGGCCACGAACCGGTCGAGCTTCGCCAGCTGCGACAGCCCGAGCGCTGCTTGGATGTCGGTGAGGCGGTAGTTGAACCCGATCTCGGGCACCTCGTAGAACCAGCCGCCATGTTCCGGTCGGCGGACGATGCCGTGGTGGCGGAACCGGCGGAGACGGTCGGCGAGCTCGTCGTCGTCGGTGGTGACGAGACCCCCCTCGCCGCTGGTGATCGGCTTGACGGGATGCAGCGAGAAGCACGTCATCGAGCTGTGTGCGCAGTTGCCGACCGGACCGCTCGGCGTCGCCGCGCCGAGCGCGTGTGCGGCGTCCTCGACGACGACCGGCGCACCCTCCGGCCGCCAGCCCTCGAGCGCGACCGGCAAGCCGGCGTAGTGGACCGGGATGACTCCGGCCATGCCGCTCGGCACCTGGGCGAGGTCGATGTTCCACGTCGCGTCCTCGACGTCGACGAGCGCCGGCTGAGCGCCGACGTAGCGGATGCAGTTGGCGCTGGCGATGAACGACAGCGGCGACGTGACGACGACGTCGCCGGGGCCGAAGCCGGCGGCGAACGCAGCACCGTGGAGCGCTGCGGTCCCCGACGAGTACGCAACCGCATGCGCGGCACCGACCCGTTCGGCGATCGCGTCCTCGAACCGGTCGACGGCCGGACCTTGCGTCAGCCAGTCGCCCCCGAGGACCCGGACGACCGCCTCGATGTCGTCGTCGTCGATCGACTGCCTTCCGTAGGGGATCATGGAATCGCTGCAAGCAGGGCGCGGATCTCGTCGACGCCGAGCCACTGGTCGTTGGTGTCGGAGCGGTAGACGAATCCCTCCCCGACCGGCTTGGCGGTTGCGAAGGGGTCGTCGTCGGTCCACCCGGCGAGCAGCGGGGCGATCGCGTAGTGGTCGTCGAAGACGAACGTCCGGCGGGCGTCGTCCTCGGAGATCATCTGCTCGTGCAGCTTCTCACCCGGACGAATCCCGACGATGTCATGTTCGGCGTCGGGCGCGATCGCCCGGGCCAGGTCGAGCACCGTCGTCGACGGGATGCGCGGCACGTAGAGCTCACCACCGGCCATCCGGTCGAAGCTCTCGACGACGAAGCGCACCGCCTGGTCGATCGTGATCCAGAAGCGCGTCATCCGCGGATCGGTGATCGGCAGCCGGCCGGTCGACGCGAGCTGCCGGAAGCGCGGGATCACCGAGCCGCGGCTCCCCATCACGTTGCCGTAGCGGACGACGGAGAACCGGGTCGTCCCGTGGCCGGCATAGTGGTTGCCAGCGACGAACAGCTTGTCGGAGCACAGCTTCGATGCGCCGTACAGGTTGACCGGGCTGGAGGCCTTGTCCGTCGACAGTGCGACGACCCGCTCGACGCCCGCGTCGATCGAGGCATTGATCACGTTCTCCGCGCCGATCACGTTCGTCGCGATGCACTCGAACGGGTTGTACTCAGCGGTGTCGACCTGCTTCAGCGCGGCCGCGTGCACCACGTGGTCGACGCCATCGAGCGCCCGGTCGAGCCGCTGGCGGTCGCGGACGTCGCCGATGAACCAGCGGATGCGGCGGTCGTCGCCGAGGCTCTGGCGCAGCTCGTACTGCTTGAGCTCGTCGCGGGAGAACACGATCAACCGCTCCGGGTCGAGGTGGTCCAGCGCGAACCGCACGAACGCGACACCGAACGTGCCGGTCCCCCCGGTGACGAGGATCGACGACTGCGTCAGCACACCCACGGCGAGAGTCTGGCACCACGACCGCTCGGCCCACGCAACCGTCGGGCCGTACACTCGCCTCGATGGTCGACGACGTCACCGCCGTCGATGACGCCGGGGGAGCCGAGCCCGAAGCACGCTCGACGGTTCGACGCGCCACCTCCGCACTGCTCGACCGGTTGAGCAGACACCGCGCCGTCGTCGCGGGAGCCGTGGCGATCGCAGTGCTCGGCGCGGTGTGGACGGCCGCATCGCCAGTGGGGTCCGGCCCGGACGACACCTTCCACCTCGCCAGCATCTGGTGCAGCGCAACAGCCCCGGACGACGCCTGCAACGACCTGGGAGGGAGCTTCGCAGCCGGCAAGACCTTCGTCGACATCCCGGCCGAGGTCAGCGAGCAGGCGCACTGCTACGTCTACCAGCCCGAGGAGTCCGCCGAGTGCGTCGACGAGCTCGAGTCGGGGACGTTCGTCCGCTCGATCGCCGACGACGGGCTGTACCCGGGGCTGTACCACGACGCGCTCGGCGTCATGGTCGGCGACGACCCGGTGCGCTCGGCGCTGCTGGCTCGGATGGCCTCGTGGATCGCGTGCATGGCGCTGCTCACCGCCGGCTGGTCCGCGCTTCCCCGCCATCTCCGATCCGCCTACGTCGTGGTGCTGATGGTGACGGCGATCCCCCACGCCATCTCGCTGTGGGCGTCGACCAACCCGAGCGGGGTGGTCATCGCCGCCGACGCCGCTGCGTGGTGCGGAGCGATCGGGGTGCTCCACGCCACCGGTCGGGATCGGCTGATCGGTGCTGCAGTGGTGCTCGCGCTCGGCACGGTGGCCGCGGTCGGGAGCCGAGCCGACGGCGGCCTGTACCTGTTCGTCGCGCTGGTGGCAGCGTGTCTGCTCGCGTGGCGACCGGATCGGGAGGCGATCCGGCGGTCGCTGCTGGTGCTCGGTGTCGCCGGGGTCGGGTTCCTCGCCTCGTTCCTGATCCTCAACCGACGCCTCGTCGCGTCCGGGGACGGGCTGGTGTCCTCGGGTGTCGACTTCGACGAGTCGGTGAACTACGACTGGAACAACCTGCTCGACATCCCGTACTACATCTCGGGCAACTTCGGCGTGGTCGGTACCGGCTGGATGGACGTGCCGATGCCCCACGGTGTGTGGGTGCTCACCGGTGCGGTGTTCTTCGGGCTGGTGTTCTGGGGGCTGGGCCGGACGTTCGCCGGCAAGGCGCTGGCGCTGGTGTGTGTGCTCGGCGGCCTGCTCGCCATCCCCTACCTCCTCCTCTGGCGCGGGGGCTGGCCGGTCGCGTTCGAGATCCAGCCGCGGTACACGTTGCCGCTGCTCCCGATCCTCGGGTTCACCGCGCTGTACTGGCGGCGGCGCGACAGCGTGGCCGGGCTGACGACCGTCCAACTCTCGGCCGCGCTGACGCTGATCACCGTCGCCCACAGCCTGGCGCTGCACCGCACGATCCGCCGCTACGTGACCGGCACCGACGTCACCACGTTCGACCTCGACGCAGACCGTGAGTGGTGGTGGGAGATCCCGATCGGCCCGAACGCCGTCTGGCTGCTCGGCTCGGTGGCGTTCGGTGTCCTGGCGATCGTCGTCGGGCGATGGATCCGCAGCGCGTCGACCATCGCCGACGCAGCGGACGAGGAGCCCGACGAGCAGGCGCGCGAGCGCACGGTGGACGACGAGCCCGACGAGGAGTCTCGCGAGCTCACCGTGGACGAACCGGCGGTGGCCCGATGAGCGGAGCGATCACCCCCGAGGACCGGACCGTCGACGTCGACGCGGCGGCCGGCTCCTCGGCGGGCGACGCGTCCGTCCCGACCGACCCGGAGCACCCCGCCGCGACACCGGATCCGGCGCCGACCGACGCCGGATGGGTGGCGCGTGCCGCCGAGGCGGTTCGCCGCCACGGCACGGCGATCGTCGTCGTGCTCGCCGCCGCCGTGCTCGGAGCGGCGTGGACCCTGGCGTCCCCGGTCGGGTCGGCACCGGACGGTCAGTTCCACCTCGCCAGCATCTGGTGCAGCCCCACGGCGCCGGACGACGCCTGCACCGAGCTGGTGGTCGGCATCGGTGACGGGACGATGCTCGTCAACGTCCCCGTGGAGATCGGGCCGACGACGGTGTCGTGCTTCGCCGGGTCGCCCGACCTGTCGGCAAGCGCATGCCCGCCGATCGAAGGGGCGACGGAAGAACTCGCCGTCGCCAACGACGGGCGGAACCCCGGGTGGTACTACGCCGCACTCGGGATGTTCGTCGGCGGCGACCCCGTCGAATCGGCGCTGCTCGCCCGCCTGGCCTCGTGGGCGGTGAGCGGCGCCCTCCTGGCCGCGGGGTGGCTCGTGCTCCCCCGCCGGCTTCGCCTGGCCTTTCCCCTCGTGCTGCTGGTGGTGGCGGTCCCCCACGCCCTGTTCCTGTGGTCCTCGACCAACCCCAGCGGCGTCACGATCGCCGCGGTCGTCGCGGCCTGGTGCGCGGCCGTCGGCGTCCTCGGCGCACCGGACCGTCGCCGGTCGCTCGCCGGCGGGGCACTGCTGACCGCCGCCGTGCTCGCCGCAGCGAGCAGCCGGGCCGACGGGACGCTGCTCACGCTCGTCGCCGTCGTCGCAGCCGTGATCCTCCTGGCCCGCCCGGACCGTGACGCCGCTGCACGGGCGGGCGCCGTCGTCGGGATTGGGTTCGCCGGCCTGCTCGCCTCGCTCGTCGCGGGCAGCGTTGCCGCGCGCGGGTCGGAAGGACTGCTCGCCGCCTCACCCACGACCGAGTCGAGGGGCGACCTGTGGGGCAACCTCGTCGAGGTCCCCTACTACCTCGCAGCCGGCTTCGGTCGCGTGTCGGTCGGGTTCGACAGCGGCCCCGGCTGGGACACCGTCCTGCCCCGGATCACGTGGGTCCCGACGATGGCGGTCTTCTTCGGGTTGGTCTTCTGGGGCCTCGCCAGGACCGATCTGGCCAAAGGGCTGGCGCTGGCGTTCGTCCTGCTCGCCATCGTCGCTGCGCCGCTGATCTCGCTCTGGCGGAACGGCGACCCGTTGCCGGTCGGCCTGCAGGCCCGGGCCGTCCTCCCGCTGATCCCGGTCCTGGGGGTGACCGCGCTCCACCGGCGGGCGGGCCCGGGTGTCGCCGCGCTCTCCGGCGCACAACTCGGGAGCGCCCTCGCACTGGTGACCATCGCCCACAGCGCCGCACTACACCGCGTCATCCGCCGTCACGTCACCGGGATCGACGTGACGGCGTTCGACCTCGACGCCGGCCGCGAGTGGTGGTGGGAGATCACGCTCGGGCCGAACGCAGTGTGGCTGCTGGGCACCGTCGCGTTCGCCGTCCTCGCGCTCGTCGTCGGGCGGGCGATCTCGGTGGCGGGACGTCGCGCCACCGAGTGAAGATCCGGCGCGGGGTCCAGGACCCTCCCGTCCGGCCACCTAGCCTGGTGCGATGCGCCGGTTCGCCGCAGTTCTCCTGCACCTGGGTGTGCTGGCGATCGTCACCGGACTGTCGGTCTTCCACGGCGAGTACATCGGCGACTACGACTTCTTCGCCACGTTCCGGCTCAGCTGGGCGATCGGCTACACCGCCTGGCTGAGCGTCGTGCTCTACGGCTTCGGCCTGCCCGACGTCCCTCGCGGCGTCCAGCAGGTCGCCACCATGTCGGGCCTCGCTGCGCTGGTCGGCGGGATCGGGTTCTCACTGGTGCAACTCGCCGTCGGCAACGCCCTCTTGCCCCGCTACGTCGTGTTCGGCTCGGCGCTGCTGATCGTCCCGTGGTCCCTGGTCTGCGCCCGCCTGTCCGCGATCGGACGGGGCCGCCTCGAGGCCCGCGACCGGGTGCTCGTCGTCGGCGACGACTCGTTCGTCGCCGAGCTCCGCCGGGAGCTCGCAGGGCGGCCGGAACAACCCGCCACGGTGGTCGGTTCGGTCCCGCTGTCCGACCTGGTGGTGGTCACCGACGGCTCCCCGCTGATCGCGCTCGCGGAGGAGCATCGGGCGAGCGTCGTCGTGTTCGAGGCGGCTGCGATGCTGGACGAGCGGGTCGTCGACCAGGCCGGCGAGCTGCATCTGAAGGGCGTCCGCATCCGGACCCAGCTGCTCTTCTACGAGGAGTGGTTGGGGAAGATCCCGGTCGAGGACCTCGCAAGGACGTCGCTGTTCTTCGACATCGGCGAGATCCACTTCGTCACCTACGGCCGTTTCAAGCGGCTGATCGACCTCCTCGCCGGTGCGATCGGCGTCGTCCTGCTCGCGGTCGTGATCCCGTTCGTCGTCGTCGGCGACCTGATCGGGAACCGGGGCCCGCTGTTCTTCCGCCAGACGAGGGTCGGCCGGGACCACTCCCTCTTCACGATCTACAAGTTCCGCACGATGGACGAGGGGTCGCTCTCGTCGGACTGGACGTCGCTCGACGACGAGCGGGTCACCGCCTTCGGCAACCTGCTGCGCCGCACTCACCTCGACGAGCTGCCGCAGGCGATCAACATCCTGAAGGGTGACCTGTCGATCGTCGGCCCCCGGCCCGAGCAGCCGCGCTACGTCGAGGAGCTGACCGCCAAGCTCCCGTTCTACGAGTTGCGGCACTCGGTTCGGCCCGGTCTCACCGGGTGGGCGCAGGTGAAGTACGGGTACGCGGGCGACGAGACCGATGCTCGCGAGAAGCTGCAGTACGACTTCTTCTACCTGCGGCGCCAGAACCTGCGGTTCGACCTCCTGATCATCGGGCGGACGATCCGTACGGTGCTCGGCGGCGGCGGGCGGTGACCGATCGCGTGCAGGAGGAAGGTCGTGGCGAGCCCCACCGACCCGGAGACGAACAGCCGGTCGGACCTTCGGGAAGCCGGCCGGCGGTCACCGTCATCGTCCCGACCTACCGGGAGGCCGCATCGATCGAGCGCACCCTCGCGTCGATCGACGCCCAGACCTACCCGCTGATCGTCGAGGTGCTCGTGGTCGACGGGCGGTCCGACGACCGCACCCGGGCCCTCGCTACGGCGGGTGGGGCCACCGTGCTGGACAATCCGGCCCGGATCCAGGCGGCCGGGTTGAACATCGGCATCCGGGCCGCGACCGGCGACGTCGTCGTCCGGGTCGACGGGCACACGGCGATCGCAGAGGACTACGTCGAGCGGTGCGTCGGCGCGCTCGAACGAACCGGCGCGGCGATGGTCGGCGGGGCGATGACGCCGGTCGCGTCGGAGGGCTGGAGCGGGGCGATCGCGCTGGCCATGAGCTCGCCGTTCGGTGCGGGTCCGGCCCGGTTCCACACCGGCGGGTCTCCGGGCTGGGTCGACACGGTCTACCTCGGTGCCTTCCGAACGGCCGACGCCCTCGCGGTCGGCGGCTACACCGAGGTGGCGGTCAACGAGGACGCCGAGTTCGCGATCAGGATGGCCCCACGTGGTGGGGTCTGGTTCGACCCGGGGATCCGCAGCGAGTACCGGCCGCGCAGCACGCTCCGGTCGCTGGCGACCCAGTTCTGGCGCTACGGCCGCGGCCGGGCGACCACGGTCCGTCGGCACCCGACCTCGACCGCCCCGCGCCAACTCGCCGCGCCGCTCCTGGTGCTCGGCCTGCTCTCGCCCGCACGACGGATCGTGGCCGTCGCCTACGCCGTGGCGGTCGCAGCCGAGACCGCCCGCCAGGTGCTGAGGGCGGGCCGACTCGGCCTGCGCATCGCACCGGCGCTGCCGGCGATGCACCTCCCGTGGGGCCTCGGGTTCCTCGCCGGCCTGCTCGACCCGGGCCCGCGCTGAATCAGGCGAGCAGCTTGCGCAGCGCCGCCACCGACCGGACGCTGGCGGTGCCGTCGCCGTACGGGCACGCGACGCCGCCGAGGTGCTCACGGAGCACGGCCGGGTCGGCCGCCCACCGGGCGGCCACGTCCTCGAACGGCCGCCCCGGCTCGACGAGCTCGGCGAACGTGCCGAGCACCTCGGGCCGCTCGGTCGAGCGGCGGACGACGATCACCGGACGCTTGAGCACCGACGCCTCCTCCTGGATCCCGCCCGAGTCGGACACCGCGAACGCGGCCTCGGCGAAGAGGGCCAGGAACCGCGAGTACCCGAGCGGTGGGATGACGATCAGCGCCCGCAGGCGATCGCCGAGGCCGAACTCGTCGACCCGACCGGCGGTGCGGGGATGGAGCGGGAACAGCACCGGCAGCGGCAGGCGGGCCAACCCGTCGAGGAGGGGGGCCAGCACGGCCGGATCGTCGACGTTCTCGGGGCGGTGCATCGTCGCCAGCACGAACCCGAGCGGCTCGACACCCAGCTCACCGAGCACTGCGAGGCGCTCGTCCGGGGCGGGCAGGTGTTCGCCGACCGCTTCGACCACCGTGTTGCCGGTGACGACGACCCTCGCCCCGTCGATCCCCTCGGCGGCGAGGTTCTCGCGGTTCAGCTCGTTCGGCGCGAGGCACAGATCGGCCAGGTGGTCGGCGACCACCCGGTTGTGCTCCTCGGGCATGCGCCGGTCGAAGCTGCGCAGCCCGGCCTCGACGTGGACGAGTGGGATGTCGTTGGCGTTGGCCGCGATCGCCCCCGCCAAGACCGAGTTGGTGTCGCCCTGGACGACGACCGCCTGCGGGCGCCCTGCGGCGAACAGCTCGTCGAGGCCGGTGATCGCCTCGGCGACCTGGGCGGCCCGGCCGGCACCCCCGACGCCGAGGTGGGCCGTCGGAGCCGGCAGGCCCATCTCGTCGAAGAAGACGTCGGAGAGGTTGGGGTCGAAGTGTTGCCCGGTGTGAACGATCCGCGCCTCGTCGCCGAGCAGGCGGATGATGCCGCCGAGCTTCACCACCTCGGGCCGCGTGCCGAGCACGACGGCGACACTCGACGGTTCCAGTTCGGCGGGCATGGTTCCTTTCGACGGAGACGGCTCGACCGATGCTTCGCAGTGCTCAGCCGTCTCCTGGATACGATCCGGGCGGTCATGTTAGGGCTCGTGGCCAAGGTGCCCCAGGGAGCGGTGCTCGGCCTGGTCGCCTGGAACCTCACGACGTCGGCGTGGGGGTGGCCCGATCCGGTGGCCGCTCCGCCAGGCGATCGCCGTCGACGCTTCCGCGTCGTCGTCCCCGCCCATGACGAGGAGCACGTGGTCGGCAACCTGCTGGCCGACGTCGCAGCGGGTGACTACCCGCCCGAGCTCGTCGAGGTGTGGGTGCTCGCCGACCGTTGCTCGGACCGGACGGTCGCCGTCGCCGCGGAGGGCGGGGCGAAGGTCGACGAGCGGCACGACGGCCCCGACGGCAAGGGAGTCGTGCTGGCCTGGCACCTCGATCGCCATCCGTTGCCGAGCGACACTGCGCTCGTCGTTCTCGACGCCGACAACCGCGTGCCCGCCGACCTGCTCGCCCGCCTCGCCGACGAGCTCGACGCGGGCGGGCGGGCCCTCCAGGCGTACCTCGACGTCACCGACCCCGACGAGTCGCTGCTGTCGACGGCGTCGGCGCTGACCTACTGGGCGGGCAACCGAATGGTGCAACAGGCCCGCCGGCGCCTCGGGTGGTCGGCCGACCTCGGCGGGACCGGCATGTGCCTGACGGCGGATGCCCTCGCTGCGGCCGGCGGGTTCGGCGCCGGCCTGACCGAGGACGCCGACCTCGGGGTGCGCCTCGCGCTCGCCGGCATCCCCGTCATCTGGGTCCACGACCTGCGGGTGCGCGACGAGAAGCCGGCCGATGTCGGGGTGGCGGTGCGCCAGCGGGCACGGTGGATGGCGGGCAAGCGCGCCGTCGCCGAGCGGCGGGCACCGATGCTGTTGCGGCGGGCGGTCGACGAGCGCGACGTGGGGTCGTTCGACCTCGCGCTCCGACTCGTCCAACCGGGACGCTCGTTCGTTGCGCTCACGACGGCGACACTGGCCGTCGCGGCTGCGGTCACCCGCGGCCGCGCCCTCCTCCGGTGGCCCGTCTGGGCGGCGGCGACGGTCGCGCAGTTGACGGTACCGCTGGCGTTCCTCGCCCGCGACCGGGTGCCCGCCCGCTACCTCGTGCGGTACCCGCTGGTGACGATCGTCGCGGCGATGTGGATCCCCGTACGCATCGCCAGCCGGCGAGCCGGACGCTGGGATCACACGCCCCCCCGCGGGAGCTCAGCCGACGTCTGACCCGGCCGCCTGCGAGCGCAGCGGTCAGAGCGCCGCTTCGACGGCGGCGACCAGCGAGGCGACGGCGGGTTCGAGCAGCATCGAGTTGTCGACGTGGGACCCGTCGACGACGTGGACCCGCAGCTCGCCGCCGGCGACCGTTCCCCACTCGGCGGTCATCGCCGACTTCCAGTGCCGGGTCGAGTCCTGGGCGAGGTAGAGGTCGATCGGCGCGTCGATCGTCGGCGGCCGGTACCGCAGGCCGGCGTCGCGCAGCCGGCGCTGCATGTGCACGAACAGGAAGCGATCGGACGGTCGGGTGCCGAAACGGTCGATCGCCCGACCCTCGAGGCCCACCCGCAGCGCCTCCGACAGCTCGTCGAACCGGAATCGCAGCGACGTCCTCATCCGCCGCCCGGCGACGCGCGGGCCGTCGTCGCGCCACGCCTCCGCGAACTTCGCCGCCCGCGTGCGTCGGTCGACAGCCCCCGGGAGGCCGGCCTCGATCGCGCCGACGAACTCGACCTCGTGCCCGTCTGCGAGGAGGCGGCGGGCGACGTCGACCGCCACCAACCCGCCGATGCTGTAGCCGAGCATGCGGTACGGCCCGTCCGGTTGGGCCGAGGTCAGCGCCCGGTGGCAGAACTCGCCGAGCTCCTCGACCGACTCGAGCGGCGGGCACTCCCCGCGAGTGCCGGGGTATTCGACCCCGAGGATGCCGACGTCCGGGTCGAGGCGCGCCACGAGCCGCTCGAACAGGAGCAGCACGCCGTCGGCACCGGGCCAGAGCCAGAGCGGGGCCCGTCCGCTCGCACCGGTTCGCAACAGGAGTGCGGCGTCGTCGTCCTCGGGTGCCGTACCGGCACCGAGACCGAGCGAGGTGACCAGCGCACGGGCCGTCCGCGACTCGAACAGGACCGAGACCCGCGGCCGCACGCCGAAGTCGCGCTCGATGCGCAGCAGCAGTTCGAGCGCCCGCAGCGAGTCGCCCCCGCTGTCGAAGAAGTCGTCATCCGGCCCGACCGAACGCCCGAGGACCTCGCTGATGTGGCTGGTGACACCGGCCACGGCGTGGCCGTCGGCGCGCGGGGTCGAGCTCGCCGCTCGCTGCCGAACCGTGCGCGGGAGCGCTGCGATCGCCTCCCGGTCGAGCTTGCCGGTGGCCGCACGGGGGAGGTATGGGTGCACCTCGAACACACCCGGGATCGACGGCGCCGGCAGGGTCCGGCCCAGCGCCGAGCGCAGCCCGTCGACGTCGATCGCATCGGCGTCACCCTCGACGTGAGCGACCAGCGACGCCCTGGCGACATCGGCCAGCTCCCGCCCGAGGGCGGCGGCCGGGTCCTCGGCGTCGGCGGCCCGGCGCAGCGCGGCCGCCAGCTCGGCCGGCGATGCCGACGCGACGCGCTGGTCGAGGGGGCGTAGGTCGCGGGCGACGACGACGGCGGCGTCGACACCGGGGATCGCCTCCAGGGCCGCCTCGATCTCGGTCGGCTCGACGCGCACGCCGCCGACGTTGAGCTGTCCGTCCCGCCGGCCATGGAAGAAGAGCTCCCCGCCCACGATCGCCGCCAGGTCGCCGGTGCGGAACACCGGCCCGGGGCCGAGCGGGCTGGACTCGGCGAACCGGTCCGAGTCGATTGCGTCGTAGCCGTCCGTGACGGTCACGCCCCCGATCAGCAGCTCGCCGACGACTCCGGCCGGGCACAGCTCGCCGTCCCGGTCGACCACCGCCACCCACACGCCGGGGATCGGGCGGCCGATCGGCGGCGGACCGCCCTCCAGGTGGGCGATGGTCGCCCACACCGTGGCCTCGGTCGGGCCGTACTCGTTGGCGAGCCGCGACGCCGGGCGGGTCGCGAGATGGGAGGCGACGATGTCGGCACCGCAGGCCTCGCCGGCGACGATGACCTGTCCGGGCCAGGGTGACTCCGACGGCGCCCGCTGCAGGAGTGCCCGGTAGAGCGACGGCACGAGGAGCGTGTGGCTGACGGCGGCCGCACCGAAGAGGTCGACGAGCGCGTCGGCGTCGTGCACCTCGGCGTCGGTCGGCAGCACGACGCAGCCGCCGGTGGTCAGGGTCCAGAACAGCCCGGCCACCGAGCTGTCGAACGCCACGCTCGAGACGACGAGGAAGCTCGCCGGGCTCGCCGGATAGACGACGTCACGGGCCGCCGTGCTCGCAGCCAGCCGGCGGTGATCGACGGGCACACCGCGGGGCGTCCCGGTCGAGCCCGACGTGTACATGACGTAAGCGGGGTCGTCGAGCGACCGCGGCGGGAACACCGTCGCACCTGCTGCATCGTCGCCGCCGGGCCGCTCGGCCGACACCACGTCGACGTCGAGACCGAACGGAGCGGGGTCAGCCGCCGGCGCGATCACCGCACGAGCCCGCGTCGCACCTGCAATCGCGGCGTTGCGCGCCTCGGGGAACGTGGGGTCGATCGGGACGTACGCCGCGCCGGCTCGCAGCACCCCGACGAGGGCGGCGACCAGCTCGACCGAGCGGGGCCATGCGACCAGGACGCGCTCGCCGCGTTCGACACCGGCGGCCATCAGCCGCTGCGCGATCGCGCCGGACCAGCGATCCAGCTCGCGCCAGGTCACGGCACTCGACCCGCAGCGCACGGCGATCTCGTCCGCACGAGCGCGCATCTGCGCTTCGATCCGCTCGACGACGTGGCGTGCCGGAGGCGGATCGTCACCCGCGAGCAGCGACGCCTCCCCGCGCTCCACCGACGCCACGGGGTCGCCCGGCTCGCGAACGACCGTCGTGAGCGCAGCGTCGAGGTCGGCGAGCAACTGCTGCGCGACCTCCCCGCTCACGACGGATCCGCGGTGCTCGAGCGCAAGGACGACTGCGTCGTCGCGGAGCTGCACGAAGAACGTCGCGTCGGCGACGGCGGAGCCGGTGAACAGGATCTGCTGCCGAGCCCGAGTCGCGCCGAAGTCGACGTCGCCGAGCTGTTGCGTCGCGAACAACACCTGGGGTGCCGGATCCGGAAGGCCGGCCCTCCGGCGTTCGGCCACGATGTCGGCGAACGGGTACGTGCGGTGATCGAGTCCGGCGACGAGCACCTCCTGGCATCGGGCGCGAAGCTCGGCGAACGTCTCGGTCGAGTCGACGTCCACGGTCAGCGGCAGCGTGTTCAGGTGGTACCCGACGAGCTCGTCGGCGAGCGGGTGGTCGACCGTGGACACGAGCGCACCGACCGTGACCCGGTCGGAGTCGCAATACCGCCTGGCGACTGCGGCGAGCGCGGCCATCACGGTCGCCATCGGCGATGGCCCCGCTGCGGCGCGCAGCTCGTCGACCTCGAGGCCGGTGACCCGTTCGAGCAGCCCGTCCGGCTCCGCAACGTCGGGTCGGTGCAGCATCATCGGCCGAGGTTCACCAACGGCGTCGAGCCAGTACTCGGCATCGGCCGCCGTGAGCCGTTGGTGCTGCCACGTCGTGTGGTCCGCGTAGCCGATCACCGGCGCAGGCGGTTCGTCACCGTGATACGCAGCGTCGAGCTCGGTCCAGAGCCGATCCGACGCCGCAGCATCGGTGGAGATGTGGTGCGTCACGACGACGATCGCCGTCCCCACCTCGCCGAGCGCGTAGACGCCGCAGCGCACGAGCGGGCCGCGATCGAGGTCGAAGGGGCGGCGATGGAGCCGTTCGGCCGCGGCGCGAACCGCCGCCCAGGAGGGCGCATCGCGGCGGTCGAACTCGATCGCCGCGTCGGCTGCGAGGCGCCGACGGGGTTCGCCGAACGTCCAGTGCAGCGGCTGGTGGCGGTCGACGACCGATGCCAGCGCCGCCTGCAGCCGGTCGGCGTCGACCGGTGCGTCGATGCGGTACAGGCGACCCTGGTGGTATCGCGGGTCACCCGGTCGAAGTCGATGCTCGAACAACATCGCCCGCTCCCCCGCCGACAGCCGGGGTGGGTCGCCTCCGGCACCGGCGACCGGACCCGAGCCCGCTCCACGCTGCGACCCGGCGCGGCGATGCTCGTCCACGGCCACGGCGAGCGATCGCGGCGTGGCGTTGGCGAAGACGACGGCATCGGGAAGGTCGAGCCCGAGCCGGTCGCCGAGCCGTGCGGCCATCTCGAGCGCGGCCAGCGAATCGCCGCCCAGGACGAAGAAGTCGTCGTCGACCGAGATCGACTCGACGCCGAGGTGGCGCTCCCACGCCTCGACGATCGCCTGCTCGAGCGGCGTCGACGGGGCGGCTGCGACCGAGGGCCCAACCCGTTCGATGCGCTGCGGAGCCGGGAGCCGCTTGACGTCCAGCTTGCCGTTGGCGGTGATGGGTAGCTCGTCGACGGCGACGAACGCGGCGGGCACCGCGTACGTCGGGAGCAGCGCCTGCAGGTGGGCGCGCAGCTCGCCCGGCGTCGGCGCGCCGGCCCCCGGCTCGGGGGCGATCCACGCGGTGAGCAACTCCGGCCGGTGCAGCGCGTCGTCGCCGTCGAGCCCCGACCAGGCCCGGACGGCCGCCCGGCGAACCGCGCCGTGCGCCTCGAGGGCCGCCTCGATCTCGCTCGGGTCGAGCCGGATCCCGCCGACCTTGAGCTGCTCGTCGGCCCGCCGGAGGTAGACGAGCGTGCGGTCGTCGAGCATTG
>JAAUXY010016370.1_pt1 | contig 14665 bp, 12 predicted proteins | sample 7278121 | NCBI WGS metagenome assembly JAAUXY01 (sample SAMN14350117, study PRJNA611818) | marine sediment metagenome | isolation source: surface marine sediment (1.8m) | place: French Polynesia: Moorea | collected 2018-08 | reverse complement strand
GCCAAGGCCGAAGAGAAGGTCGAGGAGCCCAAAGAAGCCAAGGCTGAAGAGAAGGCCGAAGAGCCCAAGGAAGCCAAGGCTGAAGAAAAGGCCGAAAAGAAGGCCGAGGAAAAGGTTGAGGCCAAGGCCGACGACAAGGCTGAGGCGAAGAAAGAAGAGAAGCCGGCGGAGGCCAAGGCCGACGACAAGGCGGAGGAAAAGTAATGTCCATCACTGCATCTATGGTGAAAGAGCTTCGCGAGCGCACAGGCGCTGGCATGATGGAGTGCAAAAAGGCACTCGTTGAGACGAACGGCGACCTGGACGCAGCGGTTGAACTGCTCCGCAAGTCCGGTCAGGCCAAGGCGGACAAAAAGTCCGGTCGCGTCGCGGCTGAGGGCCGCATCGTCGTCAAGAGCGATGGCGGCAAGGCGGTCATCGTCGAAATTAACTCCGAGACCGACTTCGTCGCGAAGGACGAAAACTTCGTTGCGTTCACCGACAGCATTGCTGACGCCGCTCTCGCATCGGGCACCACCGACATGCAGGCATTGTCTGCAGAGTCGCTCGCCGACGGTCGCCAGGTCGAAGCGGCCCGCACCGAGCTGGTTGCAAAAGTGGGTGAGAATATTTCCCTGCGCCGCGCCAGCACGATCGACAGCGCCGGTACGATCGGCGCTTACACGCACGGCGCCAAGATTGGCGCGGTTGTGGCCGTCGAAGGCGGTGACGAGGAGCTGGCCAGGGATGTCGCTATGCACATCGCCGCAACCAATCCGATGTGCATCGACGAGAGCGGCGTACCGGCGGAAACGCTCGAAAACGAGCGCCGTATCCTGACCGAGCAGGCACAGGAAAGTGGCAAGCCGGCTGATATCATTGCCAAGATGGTCGAAGGCCGCGTCAACAAGTTCCTGAAGGAAATCACGCTGGTTGGCCAGCCTTTCGTCAAGGATCCGGACGTCACGGTCGGCAAACTGCTGTCCGGCGCCGGCGCGAAAGTGACGGACTTCGTACGTTTCGAGGTCGGTGAGGGCATCGAGAAGAAAGAAGACAATTTCGTCGAAGAAGTCATGGCGCAGGTGAAGGGCGCCAGCTAACCCGGAACTCCGGGTCGGGAGTGACTATGGTGGATGAGACAGCGATTCCTTATCGCCGCGTACTGCTCAAACTGAGTGGTGAGGCCCTCATGGGTGACCTCGACTACGGTATCCAACCCGAGGTCATCAAGCGCATCGCGAAAGAAATCGCCGTCGTCCGCGAGGCGGGTGTCGAAGTCGCCATTGTCATCGGCGGCGGCAATATCTTTCGCGGAGAGGGTCTCGCGCGGTCCGGTATGGATCGCGTCACCGGGGACCACATGGGAATGCTCGCGACCGTCATGAACGCGCTGGCGATTCAGGATGCCCTGGAGTCCCAAAACGTCTTCGCCCGCGTCATGTCGGCTTTGCCGGTGAACTCCGTCTGTGAAGATTACATTCGCCGCCGCGCGATTCGTCATCTCGAGAAGGGGCGTGTGATCGTACTCGCCGCGGGCACTGGCAACCCGTTCTTCACGACGGACACGGCGGCCAGCCTGCGAGCCATCGAGATCGGTGCGGACATTCTGCTGAAGGCGACCAAGGTCGATGGCGTGTACGACAGCGACCCGGTCAGCAATCCCGACGCCAAACGTTATGATTCAGTGGACTTCGATACGGTGCTTTCCGACAAACTCCGGGTCATGGACGCAACGGCCATCGTCATGTGTCGTGACAACGGACTGCCGCTGCGCGTGTTTGACCTGACCAAAGAGAATGCGATCGTTCAGGCCATGACGGGCGAGAACGTCGGAACCGTCGTGACGGCCTGAGTCAGACCAACAGGAATTTGTAAAAGCGGATACCCAGACAGAAGTGAGATAAGCATGCTCGATGAGATCAAAAAGGACGCAGGGGAACGAATGTCCAAAAGCGTCGCATCGCTTAAACAGGAGTTCACCAAGATCAGGACCGGCAGGGCACACACGAGCCTGCTGGATCACATCACCGTCGAATACTATGGCAGCCCGGTCCCGCTCAACCAGGTGTCGAATGTCGGCGTCGAGGACTCGCGCACGCTGACCATCACGCCCTGGGAGAAGGACATGGTCGGCCCGATCGAGAAGGCGATCATGAAATCCGATCTCGGGCTGAATCCTGCGACCGCCGGCACCGTCATTCGCGTGCCGCTGCCGCCGCTGACTGAAGAGCGCCGCAAGGACATGATCCGGGTCGTCCGCAACGAGGCCGAGGGCGGGCGCATCGCAATACGGAATATTCGCCGGGACGCCATCAGCGACATCAAAGACCTGATGAAGGAGAAGATGATCGGCGAGGACGATGAACGTCGCGCGGAGGACGAGATACAGGTCATTACGGACAAGTACGTCGCCGAGGTCGATAGTGCACTCGCCGAGAAAGAAAGCGAGTTAATGGAGGTCTGAGCCTGGCGCTTAGAGACTGGCTTTGAGTACTCCGGATCCACGCATACCGCAACACGTCGCCGTCATCATGGACGGCAACGGTCGCTGGGCGCGTAAGCGTGCGCTGCCGCGGCATGTCGGGCATCGGTCCGGCGTAAAGTCAGTCCGCGAGATCGTCGAGACCGCCGCCAAGCGTGGCGTCAAGTACCTGACACTGTTCGCATTCAGCAGCGAGAACTTCAAGCGCCCACGCGACGAGGTCAGCATGCTGATGGCGCTTTTCCTCGAGTCGCTGCAGCGAGAGGTCGAGGAACTGCATAAGAATAATGTGCGATTGCGCTGTGTCGGTGCACGCGACCGGCTGAACCTGGCGTTGACCGAGAAGATCAGTGCTGCAGAAGCCCTCACGGCGGACAACGACGGTCTTACCCTCGTGCTCGCCGTCGCGTACGGCGGGCGCTGGGACATCGTTAATTCGACCCGGCGCATCGCCGAGCGCGTGGCGGCCGGCGAGTTGGATCCTGACGATATCGATGAGACGACGGTCGAGTCCGGGCTCGAGTTGCGCGATCTGCCGGATCCTGACCTGTTGATTCGAACCGGCGGCGAAAAACGCATCAGCAACTTCCTGCTGTGGAACCTGGCGTATTCCGAGATGTGGTTCACAGACGTCCTGTGGCCCGACTTTCGGCAGCGTGATTTCGACGACGCGCTCGAGTTCTTCGGTAAGCGCCAGCGTCGTTTCGGCAGCACACCTGAGCAGCTGGAGGCTGTGAAGTGCTGAAGGCCCGCATCATCACGGCCGTCATCGCCCTGGCTTTACTGATGGTCGTACTCTTTGCCGTGCCTGCCCGGTTCGCTGAGGCTGCTATGGCCGCGGCTACGCTGGGCGGCGCCTGGGAGTGGTCGTCCCTGCTGAGACTCAATTCCGTTCCGGAACGGGCGACGTTCGTCGGACTGGTCGGCATTTTGCTGGCCGTCGTCTACAGCTTCCTCGCCGCGTACGGCGGCGAAATATTGCTGGCTGGCGTCGTGTGGTGGGTCGCCGCGATGATCTGGGTCATGTCCTATCCGACGCCGGTACCGAAGCCGTTGGTGTGGTTCGGCGGCGTCCTCGTATTGGTCCCTTTCTTCGTCGCGCTGGTGACGCTGTATCGGGCAGGCGCTCTGACTCTGCTGTTTGCTCTGACCATCGTCTGGGCGGCCGACATCGGTGCTTATTTCGCCGGCAAGCAGTTTGGCAAGGTCAAGCTCGCGCCGAGCATCAGCCCGGGCAAGACGTGGGAGGGCGTTATCGGCGGCCTCGTCGCGGTTGCGCTGCTGTCGTTGGCCGGCAGCTACTATTTCGACGTGGGTTTGCTGCAGCTGCTGCCGTTCTGCCTTGCCGTCGCCTGCATCTCCGTCGTCGGCGACTTGACGGTCAGCATCTTCAAGCGAAACGCCGGCGTCAAAGACAGCGGGACACTGTTTCCGGGCCACGGCGGTTTGCTCGATCGCGTCGACAGTATCGCGGCGGCGACGCCGGTCTTTGCGCTGGGCGTTGCATGGATGGGACTTTTATGAACGCGCGTTCAGTCAGCATTCATCTAAAAGCGCGTAGCGTACGCGGGAACTGTGCGTATAGGACGCAGTCACAGGTTAAACACGTGGCGCTTACGCCAGCGAGCGATCATATGGAAGGAGATCGGGGTCAATGATGGATGTGCTTGGCAGCATTCTGGCGTTCGTCGTCGCTATTTCCGTGCTGGTGGCCGTGCACGAGTACGGCCACTACATCGTTGGCAAATGGTCAGGGATGAAGGTCTTACGGTTTTCGATCGGCTTCGGCAAACCGCTGTATAAGAAAGTAGCCGGGCCCGATCAGACCGAATATTGCATCTCGGCCATCCCGCTTGGCGGTTATGTACGTTTCCTGGACAGCCGTGAGGCTGAAATCGATTCGCGTGACGACGGGCGCGCGTTCGATCAGCGGCCGGTGCCGTTGCGGATAGCGACACTGCTGGCCGGACCGTTCTTCAATTTCGCCTTCGCGATCGTTGCATACTGGGCAATCTTTATCTACGGCGTTCCGACAGTGGTTCCCGCGGTAGGCTCAGTCGAACCGGAATCCTACGCGGCTGAAGCCGGCCTCGTGTCCGGCGACAAGATCATCGCCGTCGGTGATCGCGAGACTGCCGACTGGGAAGCGACCCTGCTCGCCATGCTCGACACGATGGTAGCCACCGGCTCGATCCCCCTGACGCTCGAAGACGATGACGGATTCCAGCGTCAGACCGCCATCGACGTCGGCGACGACGCGTCCCGACTCACCGAGCCCGGCCTGCTGTTCGACGGCCTTGGTTTCCGTCCGTGGGGTGTCTCGGATATTCCGCCGATCATCGGTGAACTGACGGAGGACAGCCCGGCGGGCTACGCGGGCTTGAGGTCCGGCGACCGGATCACGCGGATCGACGGCGTGGCTATCGGTAACTTCAGTGACCTCGTCGAGGCCGTCTCCTCGCGAGCCGATCAGTCGGTCGACGTGGTCTACGAGCGCGGCGGCGAGGCCTACGACACGGTGGTCAATATCGCGTCGATGGAGCGCGACGGACAAACGGTCGGTCGCCTCGGCGTGGCGGCAGGCGTCAGCGGGACAGATTACGTCTACCTGAAACAGTTTGGTCCGGTCGACAGCGTCGGTCGTGCGATCCAGCGAACCTGGGACTCGACGGTGTTCACGGTTCGGATGCTGGCCCGAATGGTCACCGGCGACGTGTCCGTCAAGAACATCAGCGGGCCGATCAACATCGCGCAGTTCGCCGGCGATTCCGCCGAGCGGGGGTTGAGCAGCTTCCTGAGTTTTCTGGCGATCGTCAGCATCAGCCTCGGGGTGCTGAACCTGCTGCCGATTCCGATTCTGGATGGCGGCCAGATCGTCTACCAGACGATCGAGGGCCTGAAGGGAAGTCCGCTGTCGGAGCGGGCGCAGATCGCGGGACAGCAATTCGGTATCCTTGCGCTGCTGCTACTGATGAGCTTTGCGTTCTACAACGACCTGGCAAGAATATTCGGATGAGGGAAGATTCGGTTTTGAAGTCCAAAAAGACTTTTTCAGCCTTCTGGCACACGTTCGTCGCGATCATTGCCATCGCGCCTGCACTGGCGAGCGCGGCGTTCGAACCGTTCGTCGTTCGCGACATGCGCGTTGAAGGGCTGCAGCGAATTTCTGAAGGTACCGTCTTCAATTACCTGCCTATCAACATCGGCGATCAGGTCGACGGCGTTCGAATCGGCGAGGCGATTTCTGCGCTGTATCGCCAGGGTCTGTTTGACGACATCGAGATGCGTCGCGAGGGCAACGCGCTCGTCATCGTCGTCAAGGAACGGCCGTCGATCGAGAGCTTCGAAATCGACGGCAACAAGGACATCAAGTCCGAGGACCTGTTCGACAGCCTGCGCAATGTCGGACTCGCCACCGGCAAGACCTTCGATCGCTCGGTTCTCGACAACGTCGAGATGTTCCTGCGGGAGCAGTACTACGATCGCGGCAAGTACGGTGTTCAGATCGAGAGTGAAGTCACCCCCCGACCGAATAACACCGTGTCGATCATGATCAACGTCAAGGAAGGGGCGAGGGCGAAGATCAGGCAAGTCAATATCGTCGGTAACGAGATGTTCACCGAAGCAGAGATCCGGGAGGGTTTCACGCTGGACACGGCCAACTGGTTGTCGTGGATTCGCCAGGACGACCGGTACGAGAAGCAGGGACTGGAGGGCGACCTCGAGACGCTGGAGTCGTTTTACAAGGATCGTGGCTACGCGGACTTCAGCATAGAGTCGACCCAGGTCGCGATATCACCGAACAAGAAAGACATCTTTGTCACGATCACGATTCGCGAAGGCGAGAGATACACGATCTCCGACGTGAAGCTGGTCGGCGAGATGGTAATCCCGGAGGCCTTCCTGAGCGTACTGGTTCTCGCGCAGCCGGGTTCGACATTCAACCAGGGCCTGCTCACGCAGTCTGCAGAACTGATGCAGATTCGTCTCGGCGAACAGGGCTATGCGAACGCCGATATCCAGCCGGTCCCGGAACTGGATCACGAGACCAAGGAAGCGACGGTCCGGTTTTTCATCGATCCGAAGCAGCGTGTCTACGTGCGACGAATCAACTTCCAGGGCGTTGACCAGGTCGACGACGAGGTGCTTCGACGTGAGATGCGCCAGCTCGAGGGCGCTTACCTGTCCAATCGCCTCGTCGATCGATCCAAGGTGCGCCTGCAGCGACTTCCTTACATCGAGAGCGTGGAAGTCGAGAATACGCCCATACCGGGCAGCCCGGACCTCGTCGACGTCGACTTCGACCTCGAGTACCGTATGCCGGGCCAGTTCTCGGGCGGCGTCGGCTACTCCGAGTCGCAGAAGCTGATCCTGAACGGCAGTATCGTCCATACCAACTTCCTCGGCTCCGGCAACCGGGTCGCACTTGACCTCAATTCCGGGCGCTTCTCGAAGCTGTACAGTATTTCGCATTCGGATCCGTATACGACGATGGATGGTGTGCGACGTACGGTCGGGCTTAACTTCCGCGACATCACGCAGTTCGTATCCGGTGCCTCCGATTTCTCGACGTCGACAGGTGCTCTGTCGGTGGAGTACGGCTACCCGATTGGTGAAGTGCAGTCGCTGTCTTTCGGACTGTCCTACCAGCGATCAGAGTTGTTGTCGTCGGCCGGTAGCACCCAGCAGGCGCAGGACTGGGTCCTGAACAACGGTAACTCCTTCATCGAGGATTCCGGCCTCGGCTTTGATGTCTTCGGCACCAAGTTCGACACGGTCGAACTACTTGCCGGCTGGACCTACGACAGCCGCAACCGGGCGTTGTTCGCCACCCGAGGCACTCGCCAGTCGCTGTTCTTGTCGATGGCCGTGCCGGGCAGTGACGTCGAGTACTACACGGCCCGCTACGGATTCACCAAGTACGTCCCGCTGACGCGACGCTGGACCGTCAAACTGAACACCGATTTTGCGATGGGCGAGGGTCTCAACGAGACGACGGCTCTGCCTCCGTACAAACAGTTCTTTGGCGGTGGTCCTCAGTCCGTCCGGGGATTCCGCGAGTCCTGGCTCGGCCCGAGGGACACCAACGGTAATCCGTACGGCGGCAACGTGTTGGTCGCGGGTCAGGTAGAGCTTATACTCCCGCTGCCCGAGAAGTTCTCCAGCCAGGCCAGAGCATCGCTGTTTTACGATTTCGGCAACGTGTTCAACACGGGCGAGGTCGCTTTCACGGACAACCTGGGCGCGCCGATTTCCTATGAACCGGACTTCGATGAGCTGAAAGTTTCCGTCGGCGTCGGCGTCGAATGGCTCGCGCCGCTCGGACTGTTCAGATTCAGCTACGCCTATCCACTTAACAAGTACGATGGCAACGACAGATTTTACGGGGACGACGTCGAGAGATTTCAATTCTCCATTGGACAAGCATTTTAAGGAACGGAAACAAGCATGACTTTTCTAAAGCAAGACCTGATCAAGATGATCGCAGCAGTGACACTCCTGTTTGCTTTCGCGCTGCCCGCGACGGCGCAGGAGATGAAGATCGGAGTGGTCAATATACCGGCCCTGATGGAGCGCATTCCGCAGACGAAGGCAGCACTGGAGGCCCTCGAGGAAGAGTTTGCCCCGCGCCAGCGTGAGTTCATCGCCAAACAGAAGGAATACACGGATCTCGTCGAGAAGGTCCAGAAGGACGCCGCTGTCATGGGTGAGACCGAGCGGCGCAACGCCGAGACCAGCCTTCGCGAGCTGGGCCGCGACGTGACCCGCATCGAGTCGGAGTTCCGCGAAGACTTCAACCTGCGCAGGAACGAGGAACTCGCCAAGCTGCAGCGTTCGGTCCTGAAAGAGGTGACCGATTTCGCGCAGGCCGAAGGCTACGACCTCGTCGTCGGCGATGGCGTACTGTTCGCCAGTGCCGCCGTCAATATCACCGATGAAGTGCTGCGCGCTGTCGAGGCCAACTACCAGGCGACCGGTTCCCGCTAGCCGCCATGGCGATAACGCTGGGAGAACTGGCGGACCACGTTGACTGCGAGCTCAGAGGATCTCGCGAGACAGTCATCGACTCGGTCGCGACGTTCTCCGGCGCCGGACCGAACGCGATCACGTTCCTGTCCAACGCCGCCTACAAACCGCAGCTGCCCGATACCCGGGCGGCGGCGGTCATCTTAAAGCCCGCCGATGCTGACGACTGTCCCGTCGCAGCGCTGCTTCATGACGATCCGTATGCCTGCTATGCCAGGGTCGCTTCGCTGATCTATCCGGCGCCGTCGCATCAGCCGGGTGTGCATCCGTCCGCGTTCGTTTCCGATGACGCCAAGGTCTCCGGGTCAGCGTACATCGGTCCGAATGCCGTCGTCGAAGACAACGCCGTCATCGAAGACCGCTGCGAGATCGGCCCCGGGTCGTACGTCGGACCCGGCTGCGTGATCGGCGCCGGAACGCGACTCAAGGCCAACGTGACGTTCGTTCGTGCCGTCACGATTGGTGAGCGTGGCCTGATTCATCCGGGCGCTGTGGTCGGCGGCGACGGCTTTGGCAATGCGATGACGCCAAACGGCTGGGTCAAGGTCCCGCAGGTCGGTGGCGTCCGGATCGGCGACGACGTCGAGATCGGCTGCAACGCGACCGTGGACTGCGGCGCGATCGAGGACACCGTGATCGGCAACGGCGTTCGTCTCGACAACCTGGTCATGATCGCCCACAACTGTCGAATCGGTGATCACACGGCGATGGCGGCGTACACCGGCATCGCTGGCAGCACGACCATCGGTGCGCGCTGCCTGTTCGCGGGCAAATCGGGTGCCGTCGGCCATGTCACGATATGCGACGACGTTGTGGTCACGGGCAAGACGATGGTGACCAAGGATATCGACCAGCCGGGGCCTTACGCGTCGAGCTTTGCCGCCGAGCCCGCAAAGGAATGGGCGAAGAACGTCGCGCGAGTCAGGCGCCTGGGCAAGCTCTTCGATCGGGTCAGCAAGCTAGAGAAAGACAAGTCCTGACGGGCACGGTATCCTGCCGCTTTAGTTTGCCGGACCGCACTATTGATTCACCCGACCGCAATTATTTCCGATTCCGCCAATATTGCCGACGGCGTGGAAATCGGCGCCTACTCGATCATCGGCGATAACGTATCCGTCGGTACTGGCACAAAGATCGACAGCCATGTCGTCATCAACGGACCGACGACAATCGGGCGTGACAATCACATCTACCAGTTCGCGTCGATCGGTGACGACCCGCAGGACAAGAAATACCGAGGCGAGCCGACCACGCTGTCAATCGGCGACCGGAACACGATCCGCGAGTTCTGCACGATCAGCCGAGGCACCGTCGACGATGATGGCGAGACCAGCATCGGCAGCGACAACTGGATCATGGCGTACGTCCACATCGCTCATGACTGCCGAATCGGCAATCAGACCATCATGGCCAACAACGCGACGCTGGCCGGGCATGTTCACGTCGGTGACTGGGCGATCTTCGGCGGCTTCACGGGCGTGCACCAGTTCTGCAAGATCGGCGCGCACGCATTCCTCGGCATGTTCTCCATCATCAGTCGTGACGTTCCCGCCTACACGATGATTGCGGGCCAGCCTGCGGCGCCGAAAGGAATCAACAGCGAGGGGCTGAAACGGCGAGGGTTCGACCCGGAGCAGATCCGCAATATCAAGAACGCCTATCGGACGGTGTACCGGCAGGGCAAGAAACTGTCGGAAGCGATTGACGAGATCGCAGCAATCGTCGACGAACAGCCGGAACTCGCCGTTTTTCTCGATTCACTGCGTTCGTCGGATCGTGGCGTCATCCGCTAGCAAGCTATGAGTTTGCGAGTCGGTGTCGTTGCCGGCGAGGCGTCCGGGGACCTGCTGGGCGCCGGACTGATCCGGGCCGTGAAGCAGCTCGCGCCGGATGCGGTCTTCGAGGGTGTCGCCGGTCCCGAGATGATCGCGGCGGGCTGCGAGGCCTGGGCCAACGCCGAGGAACTCGCCGTTATGGGCCTTATTGAGCCGCTTCGACACGTGCCTCGCCTGCTCAGGCTTCGTCGCTCCTTAAGAGAGCGCTGGCAGGCGAACCCGCCCGACGTTTTCATCGGCATCGACGCCCCGGACTTCAACCTCGCGCTGGAGCGCAGGCTACGCGAGTCCGGCATTGCGACGATGCACTACGTCAGTCCGACAATCTGGGCATGGCGGCCGGGACGGGTCAGGACCGTCGCACGAGCCGTCGACTGCGTTCTGTGCATACTGCCGTTCGAGAAATCGCTGTATGACGAGGCAGGCGTCAGGGCCGAGTTCGTCGGGCACCCGAAGGCGGACACGCTGTCCCCGGTCGACGATCCCGGCGACGCAAGGCGCGAGCTGGGCATCGACGGCGAACCGCTGGTGGCCTTGCTCCCCGGCAGCCGGCATGGCGAGGTCAAGCGCCTCGTCGACGTGTTTGCCACGGCGGCGGCCCGCATCCACGCGTCTGACGATCGAGCCAGGTTCGTCATTCCCGTAGCAAGCGAATCCCTGCGTCCGCCGATACAGGCCGCTGTCGATGCCGCCGGGATCGCGGGAGTCACAACGCTGGTTTCAGGGCAGAGCATTCGCGTCATGGAGGCGGCCGACCTGGTCATCCTGGCGTCCGGTACCGCGGTGCTCGAGTCGGCGCTGCTCGGCAAGCCCTCGATTGCCGCGTACAAGCTGGCGCCGATCTCGGCGGCAATTGTCCGAACCTTCAGGCTCCTGAAACTCGACTACGTGACCCTGCCCAACAACCTGACCGAGGAGCCGATGATCCCCGAGTTCCTGCAGGAAGACGCGACGCCAGAAGCGATCGCCGACGAGGCCATCAGGCTCCTGGGCGACGCGGCACGGCAAGCTGCGATCCGTTCGAGTTTTGCTAAACTGCATGACGAACTGGCGCTGGACGCCAGCAGACGCTCGGCAGAAGCGTTGATGAGAATAGCCGGACACGGATAGCTTGCACGCCACTACCACCCATTTAACCGAGGGACCCGTCGCGGGGGTCGATGAAGCCGGTCGCGGGCCGCTGGCCGGGCCCGTGGTCGCCGCGGCGGTTATCCTGCCGCGCAAGGCAAGCCTCCCCGGCCTGCGCGATTCCAAGAAGCTGTCGGCGAGCCAGCGCGAGGACCTGCTACCGCAAATTACGAGGACCGCGATCGCCGTTGGCGTCGGATGGGCCGACCCCGCGGAGGTCGATGCCATCAACATCCTCAACGCAACCCTGCTCGCCATGCGACGGTCGATCATAGGCCTGAGCGTCAAACCGACGATGGCGTTAGTCGACGGCAACCGACTCCCGAATCTCGATTTTGACGATGGCGACATTCGAGGTGAGGCGATCATCGGCGGCGATGACAAGGTGCTCGCCATCAGTGCAGCGTCCGTGGTCGCCAAGACGACCCGGGACCGCATGATGGCCGAACTCGATACGCTGTTCCCGGCCTACGGCTTTGCGTCCCACAAGGGCTACGGCAGCAAGTTGCATCGCGAGCAGATCCAGCGCGAAGGCCCGTGTTCGGCGCATCGCTTTACGTTTCGCCCCGTGAGTGCCGAGTGGCCGGCGCTGTGTCGCTGGCGGGGAACGGCCGGCAGCCTGCGGGGGCTTTCGTGAGTTCTTTCGTTCATCTGCACCTGCACAGCGAGTTCTCGCTCGTCGACAGTACGGTCCGGATTCCGGCCCTCATCGACGCCTTAAAGGCCGACAACATGCCGGCGGTTGCGCTGACCGACAAGAACAACCTGTTCGCGCTCGTGAAGTTCTATCGCAAGGCCATGGCGGCCGGCATCAAGCCGATCGTCGGTGTCGATCTGAGCATCCTGAACCCGGATGACCCGCAGCGGCCGTTTTCGATGGTGCTGTTGTGCCAGAACCGAGAAGGGTACCGGAGACTGTCGGAACTGGTGTCGCGCGCTTACCTCGAAGGACAGCTCAAGGGGCAGCCGATGGCGCAGCGTGAGTGGCTGACGCCGGAGTCCTGCCAGGACCTGATCGCGCTGTCCGGTGGCCTGCACGGTGACATCGGCCATGCACTGCAACTGGATCACCCGGACCTGGCGCGGGAACGGCTCGACAACTGGCGTTCGGTCTTCGATGACCGTTTCTACCTCGAGCTGGTCAGGACAGGCCGGGCATCCGAGGATGCCTGCGTCCACTCGAGCCTGGCGCTTGCAGCGGAGGCCGGTGTACCCGTCGTCGCGACCAACGACGTGCGCTTTATCGACAGGGGCGATTTCGAGGCGCACGAAGCACGCGTTTGCATCCATGACGGCCGATCGCTCAGTGACCCGGACCGACCGAGGTACTACAGCGACCAGCAGTACCTGCGAACGACCGCCGAGATGCAGGCGCTGTTCTCCGACGTGCCGTCGGCGCTCGAAAATGCGCATGAGATTGCGCGACGCTGCAACCTCGATCTCGAGCTCGGCAAGAGCGTGCTGCCAGCCTTCCCGCGGCCGGGTGATTTGAGTGAGGCACAGTTCCTCGAGCAGGAGGCTCGGCACGGGCTCGAAGCGGCGCTCGAGACCAAGTTTGACTCGGAGGGTGTCGCGGCAGCTGATCGCGAAGCATTGACCGGCCCCTACGTCGAAAGACTGGAAACCGAGCTCGACGTCATCACGTCGATGGGGTTCCCGGGCTACTTCCTGATCGTCGCGGACTTCATTCGCTGGGCGAAGGAAAACTCTGTGCCGGTCGGGCCCGGGCGCGGGTCCGGTGCGGGCTCGCTGGTTGCCTGGGTGCTGGGCATTACCGACCTCGACCCTCTCGAGCACGAGTTGCTGTTCGAACGATTCCTGAATCCCGAACGCGTCTCGATGCCCGACTTCGATATCGACTTCTGCATGGAAGGCCGTGACAGGGTCATCGATTACGTTGCGGATCGCTACGGCCGTGAGCGCGTCTCGCAGATCATCACCTTCGGCACGATGGCGGCGAAGGCCGTCATTCGGGACACGGGCCGCGTCCTCGGGCAGCCGTACGGTTTTGTCGACCGCATCGCGAAGCTGATTCCGTTCGAGATCGGCATGACGCTCGACAAGGCGATGGATCAGTCGGAGGAACTGCGACAGATCTACGAGGACGACGAGGAAGTCGCATCGATCATCGACCTCGCGCGTTCGCTCGAGGGCCTCGCCAGGAACGCCGGCAAGCACGCCGGCGGCGTAGTGATCTCACCGACCCGGCTGACCGATTTCTCGCCACTCTACTGTGAAGAGGGCGGCGTCAACGTTGTAACGCAGCTGGACAAGGACGACGTGGAGGCGATAGGCCTTGTCAAGTTCGACTTCCTCGGCCTCAAGACGCTGACGATTATCGACTGGGCCGAGCACATCGTTAACGAGTCAGGCGGCGAACACTTCGATATCGCGTCGATCCCGATGGCCGATCAGGAGACGTTCAAACTGCTGCAGAGGCAGCAGACCGCGGCCGTGTTCCAGCTCGAGTCCAGCGGCATGCGGGACCTGATCAAGCGTCTGCGCCCCGACCAGTTCGACGACCTCGTGGCGCTGGTCGCGCTGTTTCGGCCCGGGCCGCTGCAGTCCGGCATGGTGGACGATTTCATCAACCGGAAACACGCGACGGACAAGAGCGAAATCGACTACCTGCATCCCGAGCTCAAGCCGGTGCTCGAGGAAACCTACGGCGTTATCCTGTACCAGGAGCAGGTCATGCAGATTGCGCAGGTGCTCGCGGGTTACACGCTGGGCGGCGCTGACCTGCTGCGGCGCGCCATGGGCAAGAAGAAGCCCGAGGAGATGGCCAAGCAGCGAGAGATCTTCGTCGACGGTGCAACCGGTCGTGGCGTCGAAGAGAAGACCGCTACGCACATATTTGACCTGATGGAGAAGTTTGCGGGTTACGGCTTCAACAAATCTCACTCGGCAGCATACGCCGTGTTGTCCTACCAGACCGCGTATCTGAAAGCACATTATCCGGCCGCCTTCATGGCCGCCGTCATGAGCGCCGACCTCGACAACACCGACCGCCTGGTGACGCTCAAGGACGACTGCCGGCAGATCGGTCTCGCGCTGGACAAGCCGGACGTCAATCGTTCCGGTTACCACTTCAGCGTATCTGACGCGTCGAGCATCCTGTATGGGCTCGGCGCGATCAAAGGCGTCGGACGCGCGGCCGTCGAGGCGCTCATCAACGAGCGCGAACAGAACGGCGCGTACGTCGATCTCGTCG
>JAAUXY010034711.1_pt1 | contig 14666 bp, 10 predicted proteins | sample 7278121 | NCBI WGS metagenome assembly JAAUXY01 (sample SAMN14350117, study PRJNA611818) | marine sediment metagenome | isolation source: surface marine sediment (1.8m) | place: French Polynesia: Moorea | collected 2018-08 | reverse complement strand
CTCGAGCCTGGGTACGGCGATGCTCCCCGGTATTGGCACAGGCCTCGGCGGTGCACTCGGCGGGCAGCTCAAGAATCTATTCTCCCGGCGCGCGCTCCTGACCGCCTGGCGGGTCAGGGACCGGCCAAGCGATCGACGCCCGCGTCGGGAGAATAGATTCTTGAGCTGCCCGCCGAGCGCACCGCCGAGGCCTGTGCCAATACCGGGGAGCATCGCCGTACCCAGGCTCGAGCCGACAATGGGCAGTGCGCGCCCCAACAGGCCGCTGCCTGCGCGCAATAGTTTCTTGCCGATGCCGCCGCGCAACGCCTTACCCGCGGCTTTCTTGATGCCTTTGAAAATCTTTCCGAAGAACGCCTCCATCTCCTGGGGCGTAGAAACGCCGACCAGGTCGCGTGCAAGCTCTTCGACCTCAGCTTCGCTCAGCATTGCGCCGCCGAGTTCACTTTCCAGCTCGAACGTGAATGCTTCGGCTTCGTTGCCGAATTCGAAGTCGTCCTCGTCTTCAAGCTCGAAGTCGGCGAACAGCTCAAGCTCCGCTTCCAGTTCTCCCTCGAGCTCACCGTCGCTCAGATCGTCATCGAGGCTTTCGAACTCCGCGTAGCTCTCTGCTTCGTAGAAATTCTCGAGTTCGAGTTCGTCGTCTGTTGCGTAGAGCTCCCATTCGCTGTCACCGTCGACATCGGCCAGTATTTGGTCTACAGCGGTCTCAAAGTCATTCATCGTCTCTGTCTCCTTGGCGTGTCGCCCTGGTTAGTCGGTAGAAACCGGTCGTTACGAATGCTTTAAGCAAAGAACGTGCCAGCGTGGTTCAAAGCGCAGAAAGCCAGGCGCAGCAAGCCGTGCCGCGGGCGGGAGGGAGAGACAGGTACCGGGCTTTTGCCAGCCGTGCGCAGATTTTTGCGCGCCGCTTGCAGCAATGTGCAAAAAAAAGAGATGGTGCTACGACGTTCGCTTTGCACCGTTTAGCTTGTTGTAGACCGTGCGCGGCGACACGCCCAGGGATCGGGCAACCTGCTTCACGACTTCGGTTCGCGGCTTGTCCGGCTCCCTTTCGGTCCAGAGGCGCAGCGCCGCGCGCGTTGTCTGGCGAGCGATTTCAGCTTCGATGTCGCTCATTTGCATGCCTTGTTGAACCATGGCTTCGACGGTCTTGTCGGGGCTATCTTCATCGACCTGCATGCGATCGAACGGCAGGTGCGCGAGCCGAACTTGACGTTCATCGCCCATTCTCACCGCAGCCTGCTGCGCAATCGCCTCCAGTTCGCGGACGTTGCCGGGGAAGCTCTGCGCTTGCAGGAAATCGAACACGGCGGGCTCGACGTCAGTCTTCGGTTCCTGTTTTCTTGCCGCAGCAATGAAATGGCGGAACAGCACCGGCACATCGGAAACACGATCACGCAGCGCCGGCAACCGGATGCGGCTGCCGTTCAGGCGATGAAACAGGTCTTGCCGAAACCGTAGCTCCTCGATGTCTTTCGTCAAACTGCGGTTCGTCGCGGCAACGAACCGGCAGCGCACCTCCAGTTTCCGATCGGAACCAACCGGTCGATAGGCGCGCTCCTGCAACGCGTTCAGCAGATAGGACTGCGTGGGAAGGCTGAGCTCACCGATTTCGTCCAGCAGCAACGTGCCGGTGCCGGCGCACTCGAAGGCACCGCGCCGATTGTCGAGCGCTCCCGTGTAAGCGCCGCGAACGTGACCGAACAGCTCGCTGCCGAAAAGCGTGTCCGTAATTCCGCCGCAGTCCAGCGTGTGAAAGGGCTTGTCGTGTCGTCGCGGATCGGCGTCGTGGATTGCCTTGGCAACCTGCCCTTTGCCGGTACCGGTCTCTCCCAGGATCAGTACCGGCAAGGCATGTGACCGAATGCAAAGGGCAGCTTTTTTTCTCACCGTTTGCATCGCGCGAGATCGGCCCAGCAGGTGTCCCGTGCGAGCAATAGCGGTGGAGAGCACGAGCGTCTTCTCTGCCTGCTCCAGGGCATGTTCGAGCGTCGCGAGAACGTTCTTGTCGTTGCCCGCAATGACGTCGTCGATGCCGTGGGCGATCAGCTCCGGCACCAGGCGCCGGTACAGCTCGGGTTCGCATGCGCCCAGCAACGCGACAATCCAGTCACCGCCGGCCTCGGCGCTTGTTTCCAGAACTTTCTCGACGACCGGGTCCTTGCGCCCGCCCGCGATTCTGACCGCACGTGCACCGGCGCTTTCGAGCCGTTTACGCACGGGGGCGCGCGCGAGCACGTTGCCATGCACCAGGACCACGATATCGGGCTTGTTGTCGTTATTGCCTCGCATCGCCACGAGCCCCGTTTTGGTCCGCGTATTTGGGATTCAATAACTATTTATAGACGGCAAAACGGCAATTCGCGAGCCGCGTGGGTGCTCCGGCCCTCGGGAGTAGCCGCCCGGCTACTGCTACACTGATGGTATTTCCCGAACAAATACGTTCAGGGGCTTCTGCACCGACGACCTTTTGGAGGAGCGATCATGACCAATGGAATCATCCGCGCTCAATATGCTGCACGGCCCGAGACCCGCGTTTATCCACAGGCCGACGGCGGACGAACTATCAACAAGATCTTGCTCGGCACCTGGGCCGGCGTGGTTCAGGATGACGGAGGCGACCGGGTCCGCGTCCGCACGGCCGGCCCGAACGGTTGGATCGCTCGCTCCGACCTTCGCGACAGCAGCGGCCTGAAACTCTTCTTCGTAGATGTTGGCCAGGGCGACGGGGTGCTTGCCGAAGTTCCCGGCCGCAGGCTGCTGATCGACGGTGGACCCAACACCAACCTGAGACGCTATTTGCGGCGTTACCAGTACCGGTATCTCCTTGATAACAACCTGCCCGTGCATATCGACACCGTGCTCGTGTCTCATTTCGACGCCGACCACTACAGGGGCCTGACTGCCCTGATCGACGACACCGATTTTACTTTCGGCACCGTATTCCATAACGGCATCGCCCGTTTTCACAATCGGATTGCGAACCGGCCGCCGGGTTTCAACACCGACCTTGGAGTTTTGAACAACGGCGTCCTCGGTACGACGTTCAGCACGCTCGATAACGCACGCGCCCTACTGCAACAGGGCGGCCTGCAAACGACCTTTCGCCGATTCCTCGAGGCTGTCGTGAACGCCCATGATGCGGGACGCCTTACCGGCATGCGGCGCCTGACCGTCCGGGACGAAACCGTACCCGGATACGGCTACACCGCGGATCTCACCATAGAGGTCCTTGGCCCCGTGCCAAGGAACCCGACGGGGACGATTGACTGGCCCTGGTTCACGAATTCCTCGCACACGAGAAACGGGCACAGCCTGGTGTTGAAGTTCAGCTATTCCGAAGACGGCACCTGGGGCAGAAGTTTCTTACTGGGCGGCGACCTGAATAGCGAGGCGGAACAATACCTGATGGACTATTACGGCAACGACAATCCGTTTCTCGTCGACGTAGCGAAAAGCTGTCATCACGGTTCCGCCGATTTTTCCGTCGATTTCATGCAGCAGTTGCGACCGTTCGCAACCGTCATCTCTTCGGGCGACAACGAATCGTATGCACACCCGAGAGCAGAAGCTATCGGCTGCGCAGGGCGATACAGCCGCGGCACTCGGCCGACCGTGTTTTCGACCGAACTGGCTCGATCTATCAACTCGGCGGGGGATGTTCTCTACGGCATGATCAACTGTCGGACCGACGGGGAACAGATCGTTCTGGCACAGATGAAAGAGCGTCGGAGCGGCGCGGATATCTGGGATTCCTACGAACACTAGGAGATCCGGATCACGCCTGAATACAACACACATTAATGGATGGATCCGGCTACCTACAGCTTCAATAGGTACTTATCGCCGACTTGCTCGCGTCATAAGTGGTTCTTGTCGACTATACTTAGTACAGGCTGCCATCAAGGACAGAGCAATGTTCATACCAACTCAATGGCTGCCCCTGCGAGCGATCACCCGTTTCGTGGGATTCTTTGCAGCTGCAACCGCACTTCTTTTCACCTCCGGCTGCCGCCATGACGATCATGAAACGCTTCGACTGGTCATATTGACTGGCGGCGAGACAGACGTGGCAGCAGTCGACGCGGCGATCGAAAGAGCGAGCGGTGGAACCGCCGACGTATCGCCGCTATTTCCCGACGTCGATCCGGACAACGACCCCGAGTCCCTGGCCCAGATGTTCCTCGCGATTGTCGAGGACAGCAAAAGTGACACGAAGGACAGCTGGGACCGACTCTACGAACTCGAAGATGCGACCGGCTACGCTCGTATCGAACCGGACACTAGGCACATCCTCACGCAAGAGTATGCTGCGAACCGGTCAACGTGCTTCCTCGATGAAGACGGTGCGCCCTCAGAGAAAGACTGGTCACTCGTGCAGATGGGTGTTCGAGAGGCCTGGGCGATGACGCCACAACCAAACGGCCGCAGCCACGGCGAAGGCATTCGAGTGTGCCATCCCGATACCGGCTGGACCCACCATCAGGAGATGAACGCAGACCAGCTCGATCTGGCCAATGCGAGGAACTTCCTGAACAGCGGTCCGCCAGATGCTCGCGATCCGCTCGATTATTCTGGCGCCGGGCTGTTCCCGGGTCACGGTACCGGCACCGGGACAGTGATCGTCAGTGATGAGGGTGATGGCGAGATCGACGGCGTCGCGCCGAAAGCAACGCTCGTACCCATTCGCACGGCCAAGAGCGTTATTCAGGTGTTCGATTCTGATCTCGCGAAATCGGTTCGGCACGCGACCACGTCCGGCTGTGACGTCGTCTCGATGAGCCTGGGCGGAGTCGGCTTTTTCGGGCTTTCCGCCGCAATTCGTGACGCGAAACGCAACAACGTCATTGTCATGGCAGCGGCCGGCAATTGCGTCAGGTTTGTTTCTGCGCCTGCGTCCTACGAGAACTGCATCGCCGTTGCCGCGACCGGCAAGGAGAGCAAGCCCTGGAAAGGATCTTCGCGGGGCGACGCCGTAGACGTTTCTGCACCCGGCGAGTTCGTCTGGACGGCACACATTGAGCAGGAAGGCGACCCGCTCGACCGGCTCAAAGCCAAGCAAGGCACGTCGTTTGCCGTAGCCAATACCGCGGGCGTCGCAGCACTCTGGCTGGCGCACCACGATCTGAACCGGGATACCGCTTCACTGCCCGAGAACACGTATTTGCAGGATGTCTTTCTCGATTTGCTCAAGGCGTCGGTGACGATTCCCGACGATTGGGCATCGCACGACGGCAAGTTTGGTGACGGAATCGTCAGCGCGAAGCGGATGTTGGAGCAACCGATTCCCGATGACACGACGCTCCGTCAACGGCGTCGAGCACCACTTGCAGAGCGATCATCGTTGGCCTTGCTCGCCGACGTGATCGATCACGACCTGGCGGATCTTACTGTCAGAATGCAGGAAGTCCTCAATGTCGATGAGTCGCAGTTGCCGGCGGTAATGGACCAGTACGGTTCGGAACTCATACACCTGGCCATGCGCGATCCCGAGCAATTCAGACAGATGCTGAGTGAAGACCGGGATGATACCGCGGCCAGACGAGGGCATCGCGCAATTTCCAGCATTGCATCCGAGCGGCTGCGCAATCAAATGCAGTAGGGGAATGCGCTGGCAAACCTGGAGGTTTCCAAAATGGTTAACAAAATGACAACGACTTCTGCGGCGCTCGCAACAGCGCTGTTCGTGCTGCTCGCAAGTGGCTGCAAACCCGACGGTCCGAAACAACCTGTTCTGCTCGAGATTGACCGCATGGCGGGAACGCAGGCGGTCCGGGACTCGCAAGTGCTGAACGGCGAGAACGTATCGCTTGCAGACATCTATGAGGCTGGCGGCGTGAGCTTGCGTATCGTCCACGACCAGTCAGATCTCGAACGCCAGGATTCGATTCGGCTCGCCGATCTTCACGCGCTCATGACGGCGAATCGCGACGAAGTGGCGAACGAAGGTGAGTGGCATATTCACATGCTCGTCGTCACGGAAGAGGCGGATCGTCCCGATACGCTGGGCATAATGTTCGACTTCGGAGACGTTGACGACAATGACACGCCACGAGAGGCATTCGCTGTGTTCGAGTCAGCGCACGAAACTCTGCCGGGCGGTCTCGTTCCCGAGGTGCTGCTGACGTCAGCGCACGAGCTCGCGCATGTCTTCAATCTGCACCATACCGATTGGGAGGGGCAGAGTTTTCAGCAGGGAGCCACAATCGAAAGCTACAGCATGACGGATTCCGTTTTGTGGCGACTGAGCAATAGAAGCATTGCTCACCTCATGAAGCATGACAAACGCTTCGTGAGCCCTGGTGAGGGCAACCTGCCGTTTACGATGATCACGCAAGAACACGCCGATCGCCACCAGTCGATTCCCCCGGAATCGTACGATGTGATCGACGCGGACAGGACGACGGCATCTCGGGGCCCGAACGTACAGAGAGACGCGGCAGTGCGCGGCAAGCTGGCAAAGCACGGTGCACGAATGGTGACTGCCAGCAGTCCTGTGAAACTGAAAATCGAAGCCCCGAAAGCCACGTATGTCGTTGGCGAACCGGTGATCGTATCGGTTGTGCTCGAGAACACCGGGTCTGACGACGTTACCGTCATTCCCCAGCTTCAACCGGAGTATCGCTTGTTGAGCATTGGCATACAGCCACCCGACAGCGACGATATGTTGCCGTATCGTGCACCGGTGATCCGGGATGCTCGCCGCGTCGGAACGAAGACGCTGGCGCCGGGAGAGCGCTATACGGCCGAGGCGAAGCTGTTCCTGAGCGCTGACGGCTGGACGTTTGAAGAGACCGGCGACTACGTCATCCAGGCGAGTTATCCGGCTGGCGCCGAGATAAGCGATACGCTCATCGAGAGCGAGCCCGTCACTATCTCGATCGTTGCTCCCGATTCGGAAGCCACTACGGCAGCGCGAAGGTTGCTGATGGACAATGCCGGTCGGCGCTTGGGCAAAGAACAGGGTCTCTACATTTACCTGGAGGGCGGCGACCATCTGACGTACGGCGCGAGCAAGCTCAAGGAACTCGTAGAAGCGGCGCCGAATGCGAAACAGGCTACCGCGGCGCGGCTTGCGTTGGGCAACGCAGCGCTGAACCCGACTTACGATCCGGCACGACGTGCTCGTCCTGCTGCCGATCTCGACCAGGCGATGCAGTATTTCGAGGGCCTGTCGGATGCGGACAACCTTCCGAAGCAGTCGATCGAACGAGTCGGCAACCAGCTCACTTACGAACTGGAAAAGGTCGATCGTATCGACGACGCCACGAAGCTCCGCGAAGACGTAATCGAGAGACTTCGAGACACGACGATGCGGAATCCGAACTGATAGAGAGGCTAATCGACAAGAAAAAAACCAACAACTAGAATGACTGCGTGTTAGTTTTTAGTACATGCGCTCGTCTCGCGAGCCGTTTCTCCGGCGCACGAGCTGTTTTGTGCGTGGTGTTCCTGTCGTTGTTTGCCGGTGCATGTCGCGAGACTGTCGTCAGCAGTGATGCAACGTTGCGAGATATCTCCGAAGACTCGCAGCAACGGCAGACTTTCTGTCTCGATTTGTACTCGTCGCGATCCGAGGTGTTATTGGGCGAGCCGGTTCGCCTCATCGTCAGCCTGACGAATTGTTCTTCTGAAGTACAATCGCAGCGAGACATGCTCGCCCCCGAATACGGTGTTTTGGCCGTTCGGGTACAGGGCCCGGGCGATCGGAAAGAGCGCCTGTACAATCCGCCGATACGCCGTGACGGTCGTGGAACGCGTTCGGTCGATCTTGCCCCGGGCGAGTCGCTTTCGGCCGAGCTGCCACTTTACCTCGATCGCGACGGCTGGCTGCTGGACCGCGACGGTCTGTACACCATTCGCGTGGCGTATCCGATCGGCAAAGAGTACATCGAGGCCAGCCCGGTCGAGCTTCGCGTCGCTTCTGTAGACGACGAACGACAGTTGGCGGCCGCCAAAGCCTTCATGCAGCCAAACGCATCGCGCTTTTACTTTCTGACAGGAGGCGACGAGAAAGGCGAAGCGGAGTTGCGGAGTATCGCCGACACGTTTCCGAAAACGGTTTGGGCCTTGTATGCCCGGCTTGCGATCGAATTGAACCAGTTACTCTCCGGTGACAGCAGCAGTCGACTCTCCTCATGCCAAAAACTCTATGATCAGACCCTTAACACACTTGCCGATATCCCGGATATCGTAACGGCGGCTAATGGCTACCAGGTCGTCGTGAGTTGTCTCCGCGACTCCGGATTGCAGGACGCCGCCCGATCGGCCAAAAACCAGTATTACGAGCAGTTCCCCGAAGCACCTGAATTGAGAACACTAAGACTGAAATAAACACCTCAAGGGGGTCACAACATGAAGGCATTAACCAGATGTACTTGCATATGTCTCGCGGTCGCCGTCTTCGGGCAGGCAGCAGCGCAGACGGACGATAGTCCTGCCGCTCGAGCAAGAGCGGCGGCAGAAGCGGGCATGACTGACACCGAGAAAGAGGCCAACAAGAAGGGGGAACGCGAATTTGCGGGCTTGAACTTCGGGGTGGGAATATCGCTAACGTTCGATACAGGATCGAACAGTCGAGTGAAATCGGCGTCGATCGTCGACGGCATCGTTCGCATTGACGATGAAGACGATAAAGTCGCCCGCGTGATGCTCGAGAGCCATTATTTCTTTACGCCCGAAGGTCGATTCCTGGGGATTGATACGATGCCCCCGGGCCGGTGGGGTTGGGGACCGTTTGTCGCGCTCCAGCCGGGTACTGACGAGATTATCGAAGCTATAGGGGTGGGCCTGATGGTGGGGTTTCGTCGACCGGATGAAAGTGGCTCGAGTTGGAATATCGGCATTGGCTACGTCACAGACCCGAACGTCGAAATACTCGGTGATGGATTCGTAGAGAATCAACCGCCGCCAGGCAATGAAACGGCAGTTCGCCTGAAGGAAATCAGCCAGGACGGGATTGTCTTACTGTTCTCGTTTTCCTTCTAAGCCTTATTGGTCAGGTTCCTGGTCTGCAGGAAATCGGCAAGTGTCGGCAAACCTGTGCGCGTCAGGCAAGCTATTCGATACCGTCCTGTGTCCAGAGCGTCCTGACAGGATAGTTCGGGAACCCCGGATCAAAACACTCAACACCGACACAACCAATCGGCGCGGGGGAACAGGATTCTCCAGTGCAGTTAGGATCGGTCGGGGACGGGAACAGAAACGCCGGTGTTGGCGCGATACCGCTCTGTGCCAATTCAGTGACGCGTGCGGCGTCGGCATCAGCTGCAAGGATTGTGCTGATGTTGCTGACTACGGGGTCGCCGTTTACAACATTCAGCCGGTACAGGTAGTTCTTGCCCTGACTGGGTTCGCACACGTTGGAAAGATTCGTTTCCGGAGAAAAACCAACGAAGTAGACGGTGTCATCGAAGGTCGCTGAGTCGGCGATTACTTTCTGATTCGATGGCAGTGTGAACTTCCACCCCCTCGCAGCTGATGGAATAGCCGTCCGCACGGATCCACTGACTTCGACCATGTCGGAATCGGTGGCAATGTCGTAACTATCGTACGCGGACTGCGGAAGCTGATTGAATACATCCGGATCGCGAACCGAGTAGAATCGGTCGGCGGCCCCGTTGTCTAACGGATGCGCCCGGTATCCGCTGCCGATGCTCAGTGAGATAAACCGCCTGTTCTGTTTCAAGTCCGTGAATATCGAAACGTCAGGCGAATTGTAAAAACGTCGAGTGTCGGCGTCCGTCGGTGTCCCCAGCGCTTCCGCCCCCAGCTGTGCGATCACGCCGCCGGCGACGAGGCTGAACGGCGGCTGTCCGTTCGCAATGTCGAACCGGAGCAGCTGACCGCCCATGTCTGACGCGTACATACGATCTGCCATACCGTCCCCGTTCACATCGATCACGCGAATCCGGTTCGGAATCGATCGGGTCATGCTGGCCAGCTGAAGATCAGCGGAACTCTCCCGTCCGGCGCGCCAAAGCTCTGCGCCGCTGACGAGATCAAGCATGTGGATACTCGCCCCTTCGGCGTCGGGCGCCGTTGGGTGGGTGCGCGTGTCGTGCACGGAATCGTATCCGCCGCCAATGATCACGACCGCCTTGTCGGCATTCTGGCCAGGATGGTCGATGTCGACTCTGGCGACAACCGGCGTGGACCAGCTTTGTCCAAACTCGGGATCCGTCACGGTCCATAGCAACTTCGGCGCATTTTTGTCGGTTACGTCGAGCGCATAGAACGAATTTCCGCCTCGGCGCATGCCGAATACGATATAGACAAAATCGGCACCGTCGATAATGCCATTGTCGTTGCGATCTGCAATAACCGGAACGATGTTGCCGTCAATGCCGTACCGTTTGTACTTGGAGCGCGTATTGAAGAACAGGCCGCTCATGTCGCCAAGCAGTTGTTGCGGAATAAACGACCAGAGCTCGGCGCCGGTTTCGCCATCGATGGCATGCAGGTAGCCATCGTTGGTCGCCGTATAAACGACGACCTCGGGGCTTGCGGCGCTGCCACCATAGACAATTGCGGCTGGTTGGGAGTGCAGCGGATCACCCATCTGGTCCCTGACCGTAGTCGTCGGGTCGGCGTCGACATCGGTGACATCTTCGCCGCGAAGCCAGCGGATCATTTCGTCAACCGTTGGCTCGCCTGGAGCACCTGACAGGCCGAAGTCGGCCAGCGAAAAGGCACTGGCGTTTGACAGGCTAATCGCGTTGCTGCCTGCCGTCAGGTCGTTGCTGGCTCCGTTATTCGTGTAGAGCTTTCGCGACGCCGGCGCGGGCAGCTGATTTGCGGCGCCCCCGTCGGTGACGACGTTGCCGTCGGCAGCACTGGACCCCCAGAAACTAACGGCTTGCGCATCAAAGAAGCCAGTCGCCGGATTTACTGCGCCGAGATTGTTCGCATCGACGATCTGGCCATTGTCGATCCGGTACTTTTTCAGGTTGCCCGGCCAATGCAGCCGTGCTTTCGGGGAGAACACCGTTACATACAGGTCGTTCAGGTTTTGCGTCCGATTGAACGCATTGACCGAGACGGCCGGGGCTGCGAACGACAGATTTCGTTCCGTTATGTCGGCGATGATATCGAGCAGCACGTTGGCCAGGCTCTCGACGTCGTCCGCGAGGAAGTAGCGACCGTCGGAAATTTCTGCGGCGTTGCGGAGTATCGGCAGGTCGATCGCAAAACCGATCGTGTGCGTCGCAACGAACTGATCGCCCGCCATAGTCGCGTCAACATCCAGCGTCCCCAGATACTCGGTGATGTCGTCAAGGCACATGCCCATTTCCACCGTGCCGTTACACGTCGTCCTGCCGAGCCCGGCCTGGAAGTTCGGAAGGCCCGGGGCGAGCGCCTGTGCCTCGTCGTCTCGCTTGGGTTCGCCGTCGGTCAGAAGCACATTGTAGTTTTTCGAGCAGACGTTGGTTTGCGGCTGTGCATAGACCTCCGGGTCCGTCGAGCTCAGGACGGCCGGATCGGTCGGATGTTCACTGATATTCTCGCCGAAATGGGCGGGCAGCCCACGCCAGTAAAGCGCGGCCTCGTACATTGTCTCTGCGAGCGGCGTGTATCCTTCTGCGTCGAGACTGTCGATCGTAGCCAGAATATCAGCGCGGTTCGTCTCGAGGTCGCTGAGTCCCTTGATCACGGGGCCGCCATGCTCGTCGTTGAAGCGCATGATGCCGACGTTGACGTTCGTAATGGACTTCAGAACAGCCTTCGTAACGGCTTTCACAATATCGATACGCTCGAGATCGGCTCCCACCGGGTTCGCTTTCCAGTTCAGGTAATTGCCATCGAAGAACGTATACGCGCGGTTGCGGGGCGAACTGCCCCAGGAAAGTTCATCCTTGGAATCGTCGGTGAACGGATAGGAAAGTCCGGCGCCTTTCGACGCGTAGACGTAACCGGCCGTGCCGTCGCCGTGCACGCCGGAATCCGCCTCACATTCGACATAGTGATCGTTGAATCCGGCCTCGATATACTGCCACTTCGCGGAGCCGCCGCTGACGCCTTCCCGGTATTGCACCATGATCCCGGAATAGCTGCCGATACCGAGCATCTGCTGATTGGCGACATCGCAGACGAAGTAAGACTGCTCGATGTACTTGGTGTTTGCGGCGTCGCAAACCGGCGGGAGCGCGAGCTCTGTCCAGTAAACACGATCGACGTCACACGGCCCGGAATACGTGACAGAGCTGTCGTAGGGCTCGATCGTGCTCTCCACGGTATCCATACTCCCGGACGTATCCAGGATGAACAGAATATTCGGTTTGTTTTGAGTTGCCGTGCTCGGAGTGACCAGCATGAGCTCTGTGTCATCGGCGAAAGCCGGAATACCTGTTGCCAGCGCCAGCAACAAACCGGCAAACGTTCCTGCGATGTTTCCCTTGAGCGCCTTCATATTCAATCCCTGGAATAATTAGCGGCTGATTCCTACCTGAGCCGGACCTTGATCCCTGTTATTACATTCGATTCGAGGTGATGTAACACGGTTGCAGCTACGTCACGACGCCCTCTGATAGCGTTGACCTTCGATTTGAATTCGCTCAGCGATACTGTGCGACCGTTCAACACATAGCGTGTGTTTCCGTGCACGCTAATCGTCTGCGAGGCGCATTCGGAACACGCCCTGAAACCCACAGTTCCGTAGGCGTTGCCCGGCAGCCTCAGATCACTGAGGGCAACTTCATAAGCGCGAGTAACGGTTGAAAACTCTGCTGCGGCCGGCAGGACAAACAGCAACAGGGCCAAAGGCAGGTATTTCTGGATTTGCATTTGTACCGGTCTCCCTACCGATTGGCGCACGCACTGCGAATGACGCACCTTGCCAAGCTGGAGATTGATTATGTACGCAATCGATTCTCAGCGATACCGAGTCCGTCACGGTGGAAACTGTGACATCCGTTCTTACGCCTGCTGGCCAAGAATCGGCCAGCGGCGCCGTTTTGCGGGGCGGCAACAGAAGCCGGTCCACGTTAAGTAGCAATTCTGATCAGAGACAGTTGTCATAATCGGACCGATGGAAATCGGGCCCAGGTATCGGAGGCCGGGTTTGTGTCACAATTCAGGGTCGATTTCGGCGAAGATCGCCGTTGACAGCGCGATTGCTATACTCGTCGCTGTGACCGCGACCTGTGAATCCTCTGAAGAGGCTGCGAAGGCGATCGTCGCGAGCGTTGGTCAGGACGTCGTGCTTGGCCTGCCAATCGTCGAACGACATTGCGTAGCGCCGGATGGGACAACACGACACTCGCGGAATCGATCCGGGATTTTCGCAATACGCTGGCCCGTAATGCGGCTCCACGGCAGGAACTGTTCGCTGAGACCCTCGGTCCAATCATCATTCTTCGCGCGTATACACCAGCCGGTTCGGCGAATCGTCCCCGATACGACTCAGCTTGTCTACCGAGGCCGTATCGAGGATGCATCGCTTGACGGCGGCGGGATCCCGCCCGGCATCTCGCTGCAGGCACAGTGCCGCGGTGCCGGCAGCGTGCGGCGAGGCCATGGAGGTTCCACTTAACGTGGTCGAGCCTCCACCACGCCGGGCCGATTTGATATTCACGCCCGGGCCGAACACATCAACGCACACACCTTCATTGGAGAAAGATGCCCCGCGATCTCGCTTGTCCGTGGCACCGGTTCCTATCGCCTGCTTGACGCGCGCCGGGGAGTAGCGACAAGCATTGTTGCCGTCATTGCCCGCGGCGACGGCGTGGCTCACGCCAGCCTCGATAGAATTGCACACGGCCAGGTCGAGAGCCGGCGACGCCGAGCCACCGAGACTCATGTTGGCAACCGCAGGCCAGCCGTTCTGCTTCACATGATCGGTTGCCCAGTCGATGCCTCGGATGACGTCCGAATCCGAACCACTCCCGTCTCTCAGCACACGAACCGCGTGCAAGGTGACAGCCTTGGCGATGCCGTATTCCGTTCCTCCGGTGGTTCCCGCCACGTGGGTACCGTGACCGTTGTCATCTTCTGTACCGCCGGAGTGCACGGTGAACCCCTCGCCGAGCCGGCCGTTGAACTCTCGGTGGTCGCTGTCGATACCCGTGTCAATTACATAGACGTGGACACCTTCGCCGTCTGCTCCGGGCTCGTAGACGCCATCAAGCGGTAGATCCCGCTGATCGCTGCGGTCCAGCCCCCAGGCCACATCCGCGTTCGGTACAACGATCGGACCCACCGCCTTGCGCCCGTCCTGCTGGACAAAAGCAACCTGCGGATCCGCTGCGATTGTCCTCGCTGTCCTGCGATCCGTGGTCGTCGAAAACCCGGAGAGCACTTCAGTGAAAGTGGTGACGTCTCGAAGCGCGGGATTTCTCGCCGCGAATGATCGAACGTTCGCGACGGCCATCGCGCGACCGGCGACCGGCTTCATCACGACGATGTACTGGTCCGGAATCGGGTCCTTTACCCTCACCAGGCCGTCAAGGTCGTGTTCTGCATGACAGTCGAAGGGTTCCGGGGTCACAGTTGCGCAGGCTGTACACAGAAACCCCACCGTGATGACCAGCCCCAAATCAGCTTTCCTCATCTCTACTCTCCCTCATGCAGTCAGAAAGAAGGTATACCTAATCATCCGCCGGCGCCATTCGGACTGATAATGTACTCGGATGGAGATCATGATACGCAGCACCACGATTTCTCTG
>JAAUXY010043366.1_pt1 | contig 14668 bp, 12 predicted proteins | sample 7278121 | NCBI WGS metagenome assembly JAAUXY01 (sample SAMN14350117, study PRJNA611818) | marine sediment metagenome | isolation source: surface marine sediment (1.8m) | place: French Polynesia: Moorea | collected 2018-08 | reverse complement strand
TCCTTCTACAAGATCGGATCCGAGGTCTACACGCACGAACAGATCGAGGCGTGTATCCGCCATCTCGATACCTTGGATACCCGGCTGATCAAGGACCAGACCTACTATGTGGCCGAAGCTGGGGGCGAACTGGTCGGCTGCGGCGGTTGGAGCTTCCGCGACCTCGCGGTGCGGGCAAGGCCGAGGCGGACGAACGGAACGCCGTCGCGGCTGGATCCGTATTCCGATGCGGCCGTCATCCGCGCGGTCTACACCCACCCCGAGCGGCTGCGCTGCGGTATCGGGCGGGCGCTGGTGACGCGCTCTGAGAAGGCCGCGATCGAGGCGGGCTTCCGGATCATCAGCCTGGCGGCCACGTTGTGTGGGGCCCCGCTTTACGGCGCCCTCGGCTATCGGGTGACCAAGTGCTTCAACGTGATCCTGCGGGACGGGTTGCACCTGCCCGCGATCGAGATGCAGAAGGAGCTGGGAGCGACTCCGTTTGCGATCGCACAGGAAGCGCGGGCGCGGTGGGAGCCGCGCGAGAGGGAAAGCGTGCCGATGGACGGATTGTGAAAGGTTTGCGCGGCGCGCTGGCTAGCCGAAGCGGAAAGCGCGCGCGCGAGCGAGTGACAGCCGCTTCTCGATCGGACCGCCCAAGGCTAAGGTGCCGAATTGCTTCTTCCCGATGCCGACGTCAACCTGGGCTTCGACAATGGAAGACGACATTCGGAACAGGGCGCGGGCCGCGATTGCGGATTTCGACGCCGCCGCCGACGCCTATGACCGCGCGCGACCAGGCTATCCCGGACAGCTGGTCAAGGACATCGTCAGGATTTCCGGACTGAAGAGCGGCGGCAGGATTCTCGAGATCGGTTGCGGAACGGGCCGCGCGACCGAGATGTTCGCCAAGCTGGGATATCGGATTCTGGGCCTGGAGCCGGGGCCCAACTTGGCCGCGCGGGTTGCGCGCAAGTGCGCTCGCTACCCGAACGTGGAAGTTCGGAACGAGGCGTTCGAGACCTGGCCGGGTGCGCCCGCGACATTTGATCTGGTCATGTCGGCTCAGGCATTCCATTGGGTGGACCCCACGGTCGGTTTCGAGAAGGCCGCCGCGAGCCTCGGCCGAGGCGGAGCGCTCGCGGTCTTCTGGAACGTACCCGCGTTCCCGGATGCAGAGGTCGAATCAGCCATTGAGGAGGTGTACGCGAGAGAGGCGCCTACGCTCCTGGCCCGTCTTCCCGCCTGGCAGGCGTTTTCCGAAGAGCTGCCCTACGACCAACAGATCGATCTTTCCGGCCATTTCAAGACCTGCTTCGTCCGAACCTATCCCTGGACCACGCAATACACCGCGGCCGAGTATGCTGACCTTCTCGGCACCCAGCCCGAGCATCGCCGGCTCTCCGGCGCGGTCCAAGCACGGCTTTTTTCCGACATCGGCGAGGCCATCGAGGCGCAGGGTGGGCGGGTTTCGGTTCGATACGAAACCTGCCTGTTCGTGGCGGAACGGTGCGCGGATCGACGGGAAGAGTCCGGTGTGACGGCGTAAAAGCCGGGGCCCGACCGTCCTGGCCTGCCCGGCGACCCCGATCGAAGGAAAAACAGCCTATCTGGTCGGCGCCGACCGGCCGATGACCGATTGCTCTTTGCGCGTTTTCGGCCCGGGAAAGAGCTCCGCCCGGATGCGCGCGACGATCGCGTCCACTTGCTCGGCGCAGTCGCCCAGATAGTTCTCTGGATCCAGGAGAGCGTCGATCTCCGCCTCGGACAGGACGTTGCGGATCTCGGCATTCGCCAACAGCTCGTCCTTGAGCGGCCGTCCCGTCTCCTGGGCGCTGAGCGCGCAGTCGTAGCAGATCCGGTGCGCCCAGAGCTTTCGCCCGGTTTTCTCGTAGAGGCCGAGCATGACGGCTTCGCTCATCGCGAGACCCTGGGTCAGGTTCAGATTACGCTGCATGTGCGCGCGGCTCACTTCGAGACCGTCGAGAACGGTCCGGGCCAGGCGGGTTCCAGCCGCGCAATTCAGAAAACACTCCGGAAGCGTCGCATAGGCGACCGCCATCCAAGTGGCATCCCGCTCATGCTGCATCTCCACGCTGGCCAGAGAAGCCGCATTCGCGCGCAGCAACTTGGCGAGGCCGTTCAGCCATTCTGAGCGGTCGGGGTTGCGCTTGTGCGGCATGGTGGAGCTCGACATGTTCTTGCCCGCGACCCAGGGCTCCGAGACCTCCGCGACCTCCGTGGCCTGCAGATCCCGGATCGCGAACCCGATCCTTCCGAGAGTGGTGCCGATCAACGCGAGCACGTTGGCCAGTTCGACAAAGCGATCCGTCCTTTGGTGCAGATCGATTGCCGGTTTGGACAGATCGAGGTACTGGGCGACGCGTGACCGGAACGCATCGGTCTTTTCCTTCCCGAAGAGATAGACAAAGCTCGCATTCGTTCCCACCGCGCCGCTGAGGCTCAGCAAATGCAGCCGTGCCGAGCAGTCTTTGAGCCGCTGGATGTGATCGAAGATCTCGCTCGCCCAAATGGCCACCTTGAACCCGAATGTCAGGGGCGCTGCGTGCTGGGCATGGGTGCGGCCCATCATCGCCGTGGTCTTGTGCTCTTGCGCCAAGGCGAGCAGGCGCAGCTCCAGCGACAGAAGCTCCTCCAGGATGATCTCCAACGCCTCCCTGATCTGCAGCGTCAGGCCGGTATCAAGGATGTCCTGCGTGGTTGCGCCGAGATGGATCTGCTCGCCATGAACGCCGCATTTCTCGGCAAAGGCCTGCAGGACGGAGACCATCAGATGTCTGACCTCTTGCTTTTTCTCGTAAATGCTCTGGACGTCCAGGCGCTCGACCGAGCAGTTGCGAACGATCGCCTCGGCGGTGTCCTGCGGCAGCAATGCCAGATCGGCCTGTGCCCGGGCTATCGCCGCCTCCACGTCCAGCCATTTCTGGACCATGTTGGTCTCGCCCCAGACGGCCCGCATCTGTTCGGTGCCGTACAGGTCTGTGAACGTGAGGTAGCTGTGCTTCATTGTTCCGGCCTCCGCTGACCGGTACGCCGCAGCGGGTTCGTGCCCTGCACGTATACGTCCCGCAACAGGTTCTCAAGGCGCATGCGCAAGCTGGCCTTGAACTCCCAGTCGGCGTCGAGGAAGGCGGTGCGTTCTTGCCGCCAGGTGGACGCATCAAGGTCGCCGCGCAGATCGTTCATGGTGGTTTCCACCACGTCGGCAACATCCGACCAGAAGGGCCGTTCGCTCACCCGCAGATGGCGACAAATGCGGCTGATCAGAAAGCCCAGGTGATAGTGCAGCCCAGAGGTTATCAATTTCTTGCGGACGGCCGCCCGCTCGTCGACCACCGTCAAACGGTCGGGATGCACCGTCAGGCTTAGGCCCGCATCGCGCAGCGTCGGTTCGTGGATTCGGATGCCGCCGAAGTCTCTGAAAAGAAAGCGCTTTAGCGTGCCGGAACGCGTATAGACCGCGAACGTGTTCTGCTGGTGCGCCTCGAGCCCGATCCCGTACCGGAGATAGAGCGTCAGGAGAGGCCGCAGAAGCGTCTCCGCATAATGCCTGAACCGCGCTTGGGTCGTTCCGGTGCTCGCTTCGCCCGCGGCTCGCGAGATCTCCAGGAACAGGGGCGCGTCGGTCATCGGGGAGCGCGCCGTCAAAGCCGTGGTCGGAACGAGGCTCTCGTCGGCATCGCAAGTCCGAACCGGGTTCGCGCGCAGCACTGCCGCGAGGTGCTCGGCGTGCCCGGATTCGTCCGGGTCAGTGGACAGGTAGTATAGGCCCAGCTCCTCGGGCACGATGTCGATGGCGGAGGACAGCGTACCGTCGCCAGCTATCGCGTCTTTCAGCAGTTTGCCGATACGGGGCCCCATCTCGCAGGATCGGGGCGAGATCGTCCGGGGCACGCTGGTCAGCCTGACACCCAGCGAGAGCTTGATGTGCGGCGAAACGGAGCTTGCAGTCGGAACCAGGGTCCGGACCGAGGTCGTCGGCTTGGACGGGATCGTCGGAGCGGCGAGCGGGATCAGGTCGCCATTTGCAATCGATCGGCCAAAGCGCTTGGGGATCTCGTGGGCCGCCTGCCAGGGGTGAACCGGGATGGCAACATAGGCGTCCGGATCGCCACCTTGCTGAACCAGCGCGTCCCGCCATGCTTCGGCACAGGCGGGGAAGTGATGTTCCAGCCAGCGGTCGCCCGTGGGCGCGCCCGGCAAGGTCTCCGAGCGGGTCAGCTCGCGGCGCGCGGCGACCAGACCGACCTGAACCTCCGGCTCGAACTCCGGAGAGAAGGCCACGACTTCGGCAGGCGTCATGCCCAGTTTGGCCTTGTGCGTCGGGTGATAGGGGTGGCCCACCGCGCTCCACTGCTCGAGCATGAGCGGCTCGTTCGCTGGTTCCGACCGGTCCTTAAGCCACTGCCAAAAGGTCGATTTTCCAGCTCTGCGTGCGGCATCGCGGAGTCGCGTGTTCCAGCCCGCCCGATACGCGCTGCACAAGGCGTCGTTCAGCACCGCATCGGTCAGCTCTTCTGCAAGCCGCAGCAGGTCGCCGGGGGGTGCCTGATCGGCGCCCCGGGCAACCAGCTCAAGCAGCTCGACCGGGTCTTCGATCGGTGTGAGGCCCTGATCCGCGCCTTGTCGAGACAGCTGCAGCCTGGGGAACAGGCTCGAGGTACTGGGCGTCAAGCCATGCAAGACATGCACGGCCGGCTGGGCTGTCGCCTGCGCGGGCACGACGCGCGACTGGCCTGCGACGGGCGCCTCGACGCGGATCAGCCCTTCCTGCAGCATTGCACGGGCGATCCGCTCGACCGCACGCCGGCCGGCGTCGGCGATCGGGCGCGCCATGGCGTCGGGCGCGACGTCCATGTGCCGCACACAGCACTTGGCGAGCGCCGCCTGCCAGCGTTCACGTTGATCGTGGGCCTGCTCCAAGAGGGAAGGGATGGCGGCCGTGGCCCGATCCGGTTGCTGTTGCTCTGTGTGAGGGAATTTGCTGGGCATGGGACGGCATCACTGCAGGCGGAAAAGGGCCAGAGCGCGGCCTATTCAGCGATCTCGGAGCGGAACTCCTCGAACTTCCAGCCCCCGGACCGTTCCAGGCGATCCGTCTTGACCATCTCGATCGCCATCTCGCATCCGACGTTTTCCAGGATCATTTGCCTGACGCTTGCCGCTTCCGCCTCGGTCAGGTCCCGCTCAGCGACGAACCGCAGTTCCAGGGAGGTTCGGGCCTTTTGGACGATCTGCGACTGGCGTATCGGCGCGACCTCACGGAAATGGGCAAAGCCGAGAGACGGCCAGGTTCGCTCCCCGGAGGGCAGCGTGAGCATGTTGCGGACGCGCCCTAGGATGCTCTCGAGAACCGGGAGACCGCGGCCGCACGGGCAGGGATGGCCGACCCGGGCATAGTCGCCAACATCATACCGGATCAATGCCGTCGCGAAGTTGCTCAGCGAAGTGACCAGCACACGGCCGATTTCGCCGGGTTGGCAGGGCCGGCCTGTCTCATCCAGGATTTCGACCAGCACATTCTCCGCCTGCACATGGTAGTGCTCATGTTCGGGGCATTGCAGCGCGACGTAACCGACCTCCTGGGTGCTGTACATGTCCCGTATTTCGACGCTCCAGACGTCGCGGCAAAGTGTCCTGAGTTCCGGCTTCAGCAGCTCGGAGATCGTCACCAGTTGCCTGACTGAAGGCAGCTCGATGCCGTGCGCCTGACAGTGCTGTACAAGGGCCTCGAGATTTGACGGAAAGGTCAACAAGTAGTCCGGGGCGCTCCGGACAAGCCACTCAGCTTGCTGTTGGACCGGGGTTCTGAGGTTCAGCGTCATGGCAGGACCGGTCGATACGCCTCGCGTGAACCCCCCCCAACTGGGTTTTTGCGCGCCGTCGGGATAGGGTGCCGCACTCTTGTTGGGCAAGAACCTGATATCGGCGAAAGTTCCCGAGAGATCCCGATTGGCCCATATCGTCTCTCGGAGGGTTACGGCTTCCCAGGCAAGCTGAGAGAGTCCAGTCTTGACGACCCGGACCGGCGTTCCCGTGGATCCGGAGCTGGTCAGCTCGAATGTTCGCCCGTGGGATCTGGGAACGGCCTCGCTGACCAGCGCTTGGAAATGGTCCTGCAGATCCCGTCTGCCGAGCGACGGCAGGCGCTGCCAATTGGTTTCGGTCAGGGTTTCGTTGGGATCGAACCCGAGCAGAGCGAAGCGCTGGCGGAAGAACGGCACCGACTTCGCCGCATGACGCAAGAGCATCTCCAGCTGACGGAACTGATGCCGCCGGATTTCTTCGGCCGACCACCATTGGCTCTGCTCGAGCTGATAGGCGAGGCTGAGCAGCATGCCGCCGTAACGCTCTGGCACGCCAGGCCAAACCAGCCCTTCGATGTTCGAGACAACGTCGCCGGGCGTCCGGATATCAACCTTGTCGGCGTCGGGTTGCGGACCCGGTACGGGGCGGTTTGCGCGGCCATCTCGCGCGCCTCGCATGGACCGCTTGAGTGGCTTGGTAGCGATGCGGAATCCCCTCTTCCGGCGGGTCAGCCTCGCCCTGACCTGGCTGGCATCGGTGCCCTCACCGACATTTCCAGCGCACGCCCGAAACCTGTCAATTCGGAGTTGGAAGTGCTGCGGTGAGAAGCCTGCCCTCGGCGATATCCTCTGCCTTCTCGTGCTGCGGATTTACTATGGCTCCCGAGACACCGAAATGCAATCTGCCCCATGGGCGCGGTTGTGCTATTGGCGCCTAGCGACGGGCCCGGCGCAGCGGGCGGATGAGAAAGGCCAAGAGCGACTTCGGGGACAGAACATCCACGATCAGATGGACGCGATCCTCTTCGGAATCGTTGAAAGCCTCGTGCGGAACTTGGCTCTCAAACCACCACAGCTCGCCCTCCTTCATGCGAACCTCCTCCTCGCTACAGCGGAAGCGACTTCCCGCGACGCTCTTGAGGACGATATGAAAACGGTCCCGCAGACGATAGTAGAGTTCGTCGTCCGTATGCCGGTACACCTGCCCTCCGGGCTTGAGCCGCACGACAACAGCCCGTCCCGGCAACCCGTGCATGCGCCGTACCAGTCTTTCGACGAACGCCAGAGTCGCTGGGAACAAGGCCGAGACGGATGTCGGGCGCCCGACATATCGGAGCGGCATGTCTTCCCGCGCCTTCCGATCGCCCATGGCGTGGTCCGAGTGGCCAACCAGGAGCACCGCTTCTGTGTCGCGCTGAACCGAGACCTTGTTCTGGCGGCTCGAATCGAGCGACCAAACCTGTGGATGATCCAAGATCTCTTGAACCATCGGCGCCACGTCGATGTCCCGCTCGATCAGCCTGAAGTGCTTCATCTGCCCGCCAGTCCGCAACGGCCCGTCCTTCAGAGGGAGCATTCGAGCCCGTGCGGCCCGCAGCAAATCATTCAAACCTTAAAAAACGTCCTGCGCCCGGGCCGCTTGCACCGGGGCTCGTGTTCGAAAAGCCCGCGGCACGACAGATCCTGACCCGAACGGTTCTCCCAGGCAACGCTGACTTGCCGCCGTCCGGTCCCGGCACAGAGTCGTATGCAGCCAGAATATGCCCTGCCGATCACTCTCGACAGGGTTGGACCCGTGCCTTGTCCAGGCCAGTCGGATCCGATATCTTCCAGGAATTCCTTGGTTTCCTTGTGCTTTGGGCAGCACCCATATCATGACCTCCGACCCAATCCCTTCCTGCGGAATTGGGCCCGGCCTGCCATGACGTCGGGGCCTCATCGCCGCGGTCCAACCCACCCGCCGCTGGACCGGTTCGATGACCGAGCGGCGACGTACACGCCGGAACGCGTAGGTCGCTTCAACGAAGCCAACCGGGCCTATCCAGAGGCACGGGATGCGGAACGACGGCTCCTGCTGGATCGGCTCCGGCTGGCCCCGGGCCTGACCCTGTGCGACGCGGGTGCGGGCGGTGGCTATCTGGTCGAGGCTGCGCTGGAGCAGATCGCTGACCCGGGGTGCATCACCTGTGTGGAGAATTCACAGAGCTTTCTCGACACCATCGACCCCAAGTTCAACCGGGTGCTCAGCTCGCTCTCCCGCATCGACCTTCCAGACGAGAGCGTGGACCGGGTCAGCAATCTGGCCGGCCTCCATCACCAGGAGCACAAGGATGCCTTCTTTCGCGAAGCCTTCCGCATTTTGAAGCCCGGTGGGCGCGTCGCCGTGGCCGACGTCCTGGCCGATTCGCCCCAGGACCGATTCCTCAATATCGCCGTGGATCGGTATACACCGATCGGCCATGACGGGATGTTCGTGCACCCAGGTGAGTTCTCCGCCATGCTCGGGGATGCGGGTTTCGTCAACGTGGAAGAGGAGGTCATGACCTACAACTGGGACCTCCCTGACCGCGAAATCCTGGTCTCGTACTGCAAGACCTTGTTCCGCATGGACAAAGCCTCCCGAGAACAGGTCGCGGAGTCGATCAATCGGTACCTAGCCGTTACCGACTCCGAAACAGGCGCCCATCTCGAATGGAGCCTGGTCCACGCTGCGGCGGACAAACCCGTCTGACGAAACCTCGTGTTGGGCAGTGGCGCTGCGGGTTTGACGGGCGGGCGCCGGGATGTCTTTCGGAGCAATCGTGCTTAGAGCAGCCGGCTGGCGCCGACAGGCTCGTCCCGGGATTCGAGGACCCGGCGCAGTTCCCGCAGCGCCTTTTTTTCGATCTGGCGCACGCGCTCCTTGCTGATGCCGAATTCTTCCCCCAGCTCGGCAAGGGTGGTTGATTTTTCACGCAGATGGCGGGCGCGGATGATTCGCTGCTCACGCTCGGTGAGGGTTTGCAGGGCTTCGGCCATCCACGCCGCCCACGCTGTGCGGTCATTGATTTCGATGGCCGTCTCTTCAGGAGTCGGCCCGTCGTCGACCAGCATATCCTCGAGCGACATGTCCGAATCCGCTGAGGTAGGCGCATCCAGCGACTGGTCCGGGCCGCGCTCGTTGGCAAGCCTGCTCACGTTGAGGCGAGACCCGTTGTGCACGATCGAGGTGTTGCGCGCCACAAAGGCGCGGATCGATGCTTGGATCCACCAGATCGCGTAGGTCGCGAATCGCACGCCCTGATCCGGGTCGAACCGTGACGCCGCCTGCATCAGACCGACCACGCCTTCCTGCATCAGGTCGTTGCGCGGAAGCCCGAAACGCCGGTATTTGCCGGCTACGCTGGCCACGAGGCGCAGATGACTGTTGGCTAGTTCTTCGACCGCGGCTTGGTCCCGCTCATAGATCCACCGACGAGCCAGCTCGTACTCTCTCTCCCGCGTTAGGATCGGCGCAGAGAATGCTTGACGAAGAACGGAGAATCCGACCACGGTTGCCTCCTGGCCTGTGTATGGGCACCTCGTGCAGTGCCCTATCTGCCCCTCCAATATGGTTTATACGAGGGTTCGAACTGGCCGGATCAGCACGGTTCAGCGGGAAGTCAGCTCCGAATAAAGGGATTGAACAGACGCGCGATCGGCCCGGTCAGTTTTAAGGGTGCATCGGTCACGGCCAGGCAGATGCAATCATGCCCCTCGTCTGCCACGGGCTGGTGGGAGAGCGCGTCGTCCGCGTAGGCGACGTCGCCAGGAAGATACTGACCCGTAGAGTCCGAGAAGCCGCCTTCCAGGACGAGCGTCAATTCCATGCCGCCATGCGTGTGCGCCGGCACCGCGCTCCCCCCTGCGATCCGCATCAAGCGCGTCTGAAAGCCGGGAAAGCTGTCGAGCAGGGTGATCTCGCCCACGTCCTTTAAGCGCTTTTTCCAGGGCAGATTTGCCCAACCGCCACCGCGAGCAGACCCCAAACGGGCCAGGTAAGGGCGCAAGGGATACGGCACCGCCGGGTCGCCGCGATCCATGACCATCGGGCGCTCCTCCTCGCCCTCCCTGTCGAGACGCCGCAACAGGCGGCCCAGGCTACCCGCGCTCATGCGCTCTCGAGGAAGACCCTCCATCAACGACCCGCCCAATGCCTCCAGGCGCGCCACTTCAGCACGGCACCTGCCACAGAAGCTCAGATGAGTCGCAATCAGAACCGCCAGCGGTTCCCGCAAGGCGCCACCCGCATAGTCCATCAGGAACTCGGAGTCGGGGTGATGCTGCGGCGTGCGCGCGGTGTGCTCCATTGTGCCCGTCATCATATCGTCTCTCCCACCAAGCCGCGCAGCCGCTGGACGGCCAGCCGGATGCGCGACTTCACTGTTCCTAGCGGAAGCCCCAGTTCCTCCGCGATGACCGTATGCGACTTGTCCTCGAAGTAGGACATCCGCACCAGCTCGGCCTGCGCCGCGGGGAGCTCGGCCACGGCCGAGCGGACCCGATCTCCCATTTGAGAAGCATGTACCACGTCATCTGGCGCCGGATCCTCGTCCCCCTTGATCGCCGGATCTTCCGGGTCGATCTCAGGGCGGCGCTCTCGCCGGATCGCGTCGATGCGCTTGTTTCGGGCGATCGTGAATATCCAGGTACTCACACCGGCCTGAGCGCTATCAAAGAGTTCTGCTTTCCGCCAAACGGTCAACATGACTTCTTGGACAAAATCCTCGGCAGCTTGGTCTGACACACCGAGCTTGAAGAAGTATGACTTCAGGCGCGGCGCAAAATGATCGAACAACAGAGCAAACGCCTCGCGGTCGCGGCGATTCGCAACGTCGGCAATTAGGTCCGTCAAGGAGGGCTGAGGCTGCATCGCCCTGGGGGAATAGCGCGTCTGATTGACGTTATGTAACGCTTCAACCGCCACGCCAGCAAGCATTGATCCCTCCCATCCCCGCTCGTGCGGGCAGATGCATCGGACCCGTAATTGCAAGCTCATACGAGGCAGGCCACGGACTGGATCACCGGCTAGGCCAAACCGCCGCCTTTGCGCCGCATTTTCTCCCCTGATCCGGGCCAGGTGATCCGTACGCGTGGAGCGCGCGTACGAGTAAACCGTTAGGCGCAACGTCGGGGAAACCATGAAAATAGCGATTATTGGCGCGGGCATTACCGGGATGGGTGCTGCCTGGCTTCTTAACCAAAAACACGCCATCACGGTCTACGAGGCAGCCTCCCGGCCTGGCGGTCACAGCAACACCGTACTGGTTGAGGCCGCGGGCACGACCATTCCCGTCGACACCGGCTTCATCGTCTACAACGAAGCGACCTATCCCAATCTCATCCGCTTGTTCGCGACGCTGGGCGTAGAGACGGAGGCGAGCGACATGTCCTTTTCGGTCAGCGCCCGCCGCGGCCAGCTGGAATATGAGGGGAGCCTCCGCGGCCTGGTCGCGCAGCCCAGCAATCTCGCTCGGCCTAGCTATTGGCGCATGTTGAAGGACGTGGCGAGGTTCTACCGGGAGGCGCCAGCGCTGCTGCAAGATCCTGCCGAAGAGACCTTGACCCTGCGCGACTATTTGTCCACGAACGGGTATTCGGATGCCTTCGTCGAAGATCACCTGCTGCCCATGGGGGCGGCCATTTGGTCGTCCTCGCTGGACGACATGCTCGAATTTCCGGCCGTCACCTTCATTCGCTTCTCCCTCAACCACGGCCTGCTCAAGATCGCGGGCCGGCCGCAGTGGCGCACCGTCACGGGCGGCAGCCAGGCCTATGTAGAGAAGCTGACCGCGGCCTTCGCAGATCGCCTGAGGCTGGGATCGCCGGTCAAGACTGTCCGACGGACGCAGCATGGGGTCCTGGTCCGCGATGCCGCCGGCGCCGAGGATCGGTTTGATCACGTTGTCCTTGCGTGCCATGCGGATCAGGCGCTGGCCATGCTCGGCGACGACGCTACCCCCGACGAACGTTTCGTGATGGGCGCCTTTCGATATGCCGCCAACCGGGCGATACTGCACCGGGACGCCGCACTCATGCCGCGACGACGGGCAGCCTGGGCAAGCTGGAACTATCTGGCTGGCGACAGACGGGACGGACGTCGAAAGGTTGCGGTGAGCTACTGGATGAACAAGCTCCAGAATATCGATCCGAAGGTGCCTCTGTTTGTGACCCTCAATCCGTATGAAGAACCAAGACCAAGCACCGTGATCGGAGAGTTCGTGTACCATCACCCACAGTTCGACGCAGGCGCACTCGCGGCGCAGCATGCGCTGCCATCCATCCAGGGCCGGTACCGGACTTGGTTCTGCGGCAGCTATTGCGGTTACGGTTTCCACGAGGACGGGTTGCAGGCGGGCTTTGCGGTCGCCGAGGCCTTGGGCGCGCCCGCCCCCTGGGCGGGCGAGATCGTCCCGATGAGCCCGGCCGCGGTCACCGCAGCCCCGTTGCCCATGGCGGAAGCCGCAGAGTAGCTCAGGGATGGACCGCAGCCCCGCAAAGACCGGCCGGACCTTTCGATCCTGCCTTTACATGGGCCGGGTCATGCATCGCCGACTCGGCGCCGTCAGTCACAAGTTCACCTACCGGGTGTTCTCGCTGCTCGTTGATCTGGACGAGCTGCCGGCTCTGTCCGGTCGTCTCAAGCTGTTCTCGCATAACCGTTTCAATCTGCTGGCCTTCCTGGACCGCGACCACGGGCCGCGGGACGGCCGGCCGCTGCGGCCCTGGATCGACAAGGTGTTGGCTGATGCCGGACTGGACCTTGCCGGCGGGCGGGTGCGGATTCTCTGCTTCCCGAGGCTGCTGGGTTACGTGTTCAATCCGCTTTCGATCTGGTTCTGCCACCACCGGAACGGACGTTTGGCGGCGGTGCTCTATGAGGTCAAGAACACCTTCGGCGAGCAGCATTGCTACCTGATCCCGGTGGACCCGAACCACGAGCCCGGGGCCCCGCTGCATCAGCATTGCGACAAGTGCTTCTACGTCTCCCCGTTCATCGAGATGCAGGCGACCTATCGCTTCCGTTTGACGGAGCCCGACGAGCGGTTCGCCTTGGTCATCCGCCAATCGACGCGGGAAGGCGAAATCCTGGTCGCCACCCAGACGGCCCGACGCGAGCAGCTTTCGGACGGCGCGCTGCTCCGCGCGCTCGCCGGCAACCCGGCCATGACCGGCAAGGTGATTGCAGGCATTCACTGGGAGGCGTTCCGCCTGTGGCGCAAGGGGGCGCGCTATTCAGGACGTCCGCGGCCGCCGGCGCTTCCGGTGACGGCCGTGGCGACGACGACGGGGCCGCAACTGCCGACGGCGGCCGAGTGACAACAAGAAAACCGAGCTGAGGACCATGTTCACTGATTCCACCATGCCGCCGGCCCCGGCTTCCGTTCGGGACTCCGTGCTGACCGTCCTGGGTCAACAGCTGCAGAAAGGAGCTCTCCACCTGGAGTTCCCTGACGGCACGAGTCACCGCTTTCAGGCACCGCAACCCGGTGCGGAAGCGTCCATCCAGATCCGCCATCGGCGCTTCGTCCGCCGTGTGCTGTTCGGGGGCGATATCGGCTTCGCCGAAGCGTATATTGACGGCGACTGCGAAACCCCGGATATCCGGGCGGTGGTGGACCTTGCCCTCGCCAACTGGGATTCCTGGGAGAAGACGCTCAATGGGATGGCGACGGTTCGCCTGCTGCGGCGACTGAGTCATCTGGCCCGGCCCAACTCCCGGCGCGTCGCCAAGCGCAACATTGCCCGTCACTACGACCTCGGCAACGCCTTCTACGAAAAGTGGCTTGATCCCACGCTGAGTTATTCGAGCGCCGTCTTCTCCGATAAGGATGAACCGCTGGCGGCGGCGCAAGAGCGCAAGTTCCGCCAGATCGCGGAGCTCGCCGGGCTGGCGCCGGGTCAGCACGTCCTCGAGATCGGCTGCGGGTGGGGCGGGTTCGCGCTGTATGCCGCGAAAGAAATCGGCTGCCGGGTCACCGCCATCACGATCTCCCGGCAGCAGCACGAATTCGCGAGGCGACGCATAGCGGAGGCGGGTTTGGCCGGGCGCGTCGACGTGCGCCTGCAGGACTATCGCGACTTGGATACGCGGTTCGACGGGGTCGTCTCCATCGAGATGTTCGAGGCGGTCGGCGAGCGCTATTGGCCGGCCTTCTTCGCCAAGCTGCGAGACTGTTTGAAACCCGGCGCGCGGGCCGCGCTGCAGGTCATCACCATTGACGACGACATCTGGGACGTCTACCGGCGGAGCACGGACTTCATCCAGCGCTATATCTTCCCCGGCGGCATGCTGCCGTCGCCGGAAGCATTCCGTATCGCGGCCCGGTCGGAAGGGCTGACGGTCGCGGAGCAGAACTCCTACGGGGCCGACTACGCGCGCACGCTGGATCTCTGGCACGACGAGTTCGATGCCGCTTGGCCGGCGATTGCTGCGCTCGGCTTCGACGAGCGCTTCCGGCGCATGTGGAAGTACTACCTTGCCTATTGCGAGGGCGGGTTCCGGTCCGGCCGCATCGACCTGCGGCAGATTTGCCTGCAGGCGGCCTGAACGCGATGACGGCGAAGCTGGGCCGATTCGTTCTGTTCGCGTATGGGGCGCCTGGGCTGCCGCTGGCCGCCCTGTTGCTCCCGCTCTACGTTTTTCTCCCGGCATTCTATGCCGAACATGTGGGGCTCGGCTTTGCCGCCGTGGGCGCGGCGCTCCTGGCGGCGCGGCTCTGGGATATGGCGACCGACCCGCTGATCGGTATGCTCTCGGACCGGATGTCGTCACGCTGGGGACGCCGGCGGCCGTGGTTGTTGCTCGGGACGCCGGTGGTCATGATCAGCGCCTGGTTCCT
>JAAUXY010042093.1_pt1 | contig 14672 bp, 13 predicted proteins | sample 7278121 | NCBI WGS metagenome assembly JAAUXY01 (sample SAMN14350117, study PRJNA611818) | marine sediment metagenome | isolation source: surface marine sediment (1.8m) | place: French Polynesia: Moorea | collected 2018-08 | reverse complement strand
GCCCGCGATAAGACGAAGGTTTCATCGCCTTCATACGCCAAGATTTCTGGCGTTAACCGAATGATCTCCTTGTCGTCGGCAAGCAGAAGGCGCAAGCCGGGGTCATCGAAATCCTGCAGCTCCGGCAATGGTTCACCGTCGCTGATGCCCGTTCGCCGAGCCGCCTCGACCAACTTCGGATGCGACAGAACCTGTGCGTCATCGTAAAGCACGAACGCACGCACCTTGTCTTCGGCTTCCATCTCCCCTAGGAAATCCGCCAGCCGACCCAAGCCAATGCCGAACACGATGCTCGCGGAAACGCCGCCGCCGGTGCGCACCGGCGCGGCCACGGTCAGGATCGGTTGGCCAATGCGGCCGCCCCAGGTCGGCGGTAGCCAAACCGGCTCGGCCGCCTGGCCAAGCCGCTCAAGCTTTTCCTTGATCTCGCCGATCCGTAGGCCCTTCGCCGGGCCGACCAGCAGACCTCTTTTGTCTCTCGTGTATTGCAGGATCGTCCCGTCGCGGCCGACATAAGTGACCGCACCCGCTTGGCTCAGCCCCGATAGCACGCCAGAGAACGCCATCACCAATTCCCGGCGGTTCGTCGGGTCGAGTTCGCCGTTCTCGATCATTGACGCCAGTGACACCGCCGCCTCGGCGACCGGATCGAGTTGGCCGCGAATACGTGTCTCGAGCAATTCAAGCGCAATGTCGGCGCGATCTCGTAGCAGCGAGAATGTGTTCTCGCCGGCACTGCGCAGGCTAATCAGCAAAGCGCTGCCAACGGCCACCACGACCAGCATGACGATCCCGCCGACCAAGGCCATGGCCAACGGAACCTTCGCCCTTCGCCGCGTTTCGTCGCGATCCGCGCGGGAAGGGCGGAGAGACGCATTGCCTGTCAGTTCGGCCTGTGCCACGAAACATGACTTGGGCCGCCAAGCCCTAACTTGCAACCGCTTGGGCCGCCGCGAGAGGCATGATCGATCCCCACTGGACCAAGAGATAACTTCTCCCCATGGTTAGCCTTGCCTCCGATGGCGACCCCGCTAGAACAAAGGGATGGCAAGGAGTGCAGCCCACATGAGAGACCTGGCAGCCGCGCTAGTCGCACTCGTCTTCTCGGTCGCCCCGGCCGCAGCGCTCGAACTGAAGGAGACCCCGGCCTTGCGGGAAGCCGTCGACAGCGGTGCGTTGCCACCAGTCGCCGCGCGGGTGCCCAATCCACCGAGGGTCGTCGAGCCTTTGGAGGTCGGCAAACACGGCGGCGACATACGGCTGCTTATGGCCCGCGCCCGCGACACCCGCATCATGACCGTCTATGGATACGCCCGTCTCGTCGGCTACGACACCCAATTGAATATCGTGCCGGACATCCTCGAGAGTTTCGAGGTCGAAGAAGGCCGGATCTTCACATTCAAACTCCGCGCCGGCCACAAATGGTCCGATGGACATCCATTCACCAGCGAAGACTTTCGTTACTACTGGGAGAACGTCGCCCTGAACGAGGAGCTGGCGCCGTTCGGCCCACCGCCGGTCTTTCGGGTCGACGGAGAGCTGCCGCGCTTCGAAGTCATCGACGACCGTACCATCCGCTACAGCTGGTCGAACCCGAATCCGCTCTTCCTGCCGCGACTTGCCGCCGCCGTGCCGCCGTTCATCTATCGGCCGGCTCATTACCTCAAACAGTTCCATGTCGACTTCGCGGACCCAAAAGAGCTGGAAGCGCTTGTCAAAAAGCGTCGTGTACGCAGCTGGGCGCCGCTGCACAACGTGAAGGACAATATGTACCGGAACGACAACCCGGACTTGCCGACGCTCCATCCCTGGCTCAACACGATCCAGCCACCGGCTCAGCAATTCGTTTTTGTCCGGAACCCCTACTTCCATCGGGTCGATTCCGAAGGCCAGCAACTTCCGTATGTCGATCGCGTGCTTATGAACATCGCCGACGCCAAGCTGATCCCCGCTAAGGCCGGCTCTGGCGAGGTTGATTTGCAGTCACGCAGCCTGTTTCTAACGAACTACACCTTTCTCCGCCGGACCGAGGAACGCGAGGGGTTCCGGACGCACCTATGGCTCGCTGCCCGCGGCGCCCAATCCGCGCTGTACCTGAATATGAACCACAAGGATCCGGTCTGGCGGGACTTGTTTCGCGACGTGCGGTTTCGCCGCGCGCTGAGCCTCGGCATCGACCGCGAGGAAATCAACGAAGTGATCTACTTCGGTCTCGCGCTGCCGGCCAGCAACACCGTCATGTCGGCCAGCCCCCTCTTCCGCGACGTGTATCAGACCCGATGGACAGACTTCGATCCGGACCTCGCCAACCAACTCCTGGACGAGATCGGCCTGACCGAGCGCCGCTCCGACGGCGTGCGTCTACTTCCGGACGGGCGCCCGCTCGAGATTGTCGTCGAGACGGCCGGCGAGAGCACCGAGCAAGTCGACGTGCTGCTGCTGGTCCATGACACCTGGCTAAACGAACTTGGCGTGAAGATCTTCACGCGCCCTTCCCAGGTAGAGGTATTCCGCAACCGCATTTTCGCCGGCGAGACCCAGATGGCCATTGCCATGGGGGCGGACAACGCCATCCCCCGGGCCGACATGAGCCCGGCCGAGTTCGTACCGATCCAACAAATGCAATTCCAGTGGCCCAAGTGGGGTCAATACTTCGAAACGAACGGCGATGCCGGCGAGCCACCGGACGTGCCGGAAGCGCAGGAGCTTCTCAGTCTATACAATGACTGGACCCGCGCCGCCCGTCACGAGGAAAGGACCGACTATTGGGATCAGATCCTCGATATCTACACCGACCAGGTATTCAGCATCGGCATTGTTTGCTGCACCCGCCAGCCCGTCGTCGTATCCAACCGGCTTCGTAACGTGCCGGAGGAAGGCATCTACAGTTGGGACCCCGGTGCTCACTTCGGCATCTATTTGCCGGATACATTCTATATCTCGGATGGTGCGAACTAACCGCAGCCTTGCATGGTCCCTGACCGCCGCTCTCGCGGTCATTGCTTTCGGTTTCCAATCTCGAGCTGAACCGCTGCCGATCTGCCCGTCGCCCGGGACCGCGCCGTATCCGTCTTATGCCGAACTCAGTGAGCCGCCGAACGTTCAGACTTGGCGCGAACTCGACTTAGGCACTGCCACGAATTGCGAGGGCCTTGTGCAAGAACCGGTCACCCTCGCGATTGCGCTCGCTGGCCTGTTCAAGCATTCCGGTTCGATCGAGGATCTCGCGTCGCGCATCGGCGCGATTTCGTCGACGGAACAGCTCCCATACTGGTCAACAACGAGGCAAGAATGGCGCGTACTGATATCGGAAGCATTTGCACTTCAAAAGGCCGATGCCGGTACAGCAAGACCCGACTTCACGTCGGATGAGATCCTGAGCGGGCAAACGCTGTATTTCGCTCAGAATGACACACGTTCAAGAGGTCTGAATGTCTACAGCATCGTCGCGACAAGCACCGGCCCAGACCATCTATCATTCTACATGGTGAATCTGACACCGATCAGGCTTCCGGTGGTGACGCTATTTGAACGCCAGACTCTGCAGTCGCTTCACCTCATCGAACGAAAAGACCGAGATGTTTGGAGCTATTACGGAATCTCAACAGTGAAGAAAGGCCCGGTCAAACGGCACGAGAACTCATTTATTAACAGAAACGCTGCCTTCTATCGTTTTCTTATCGGTCAACCGCCCGACCAGCACCCTCCCCTCGCGCCTTGATATCAATTGGCAGCCCCCGAGCAAGGTGCACTCCCTGTCTTCGTTCGCCAGCCGCGGACGCATGGTGGACTACTCCGCGAGAATATACGATCTATACGTGCACCCAGGTAATCGATAAGCTCAGGAAACGGCATATGGGAGGCAAGGCATGGCATTCCGCGTATTGTTCTGGAACATCGAAAACTATTCTGGCGACCCAGCACGAACACAGGCCCTCGTTCAGCATATCCAAGCGGACGCACCAGATGTTGTAGGGTTCTCTGAGATCAAAGACAAAACGGCACTCCGTTCAATCCTCCAGGACAGTCTGGCCAACTACGATTTCGGCATCACAGATGGCCAACAGGGGATCGAACTTCTTGCGGGCTGGAAGCGAGGAGCATTCGTCCAGGCCCTGTTTACCCAACGTCGTGAGTTCAAGTCAGGGAATCCGTTCCTGAGGCCCGGATCACTCCTGAGCGTTAAGCGCGATGGGACATTCTACAATCTACTATTCCTTCACACGGATAGCGGCCGTAAGAATAGCGACTACATGAACCGTCAGGACATGTTCGAGCGCATCTGGTCACTCCGGAGCAAACTCGACCAAATTGAGGGTGGAAACGCACAGTTTCTCGTCCTGGGGGATTTGAACACCATGGGGCGGACAGCTTCTGGTACCAATCCCGCAGTTTCTGCCGGCGATGAGATCTCGAACCTGAGCAGCGACGCACAGCAAAACGGCATGCGCCTCTTGAACAAGTCACACCCGAACACCTGGGCACGTGTTAACAACCAAGGCAGAATTACGTTGCAGTCTAACCTTGATCACGTGCTGGTCAGTGACCCGGTGCCATTGCTGAACATAGCCAATGGAAACGAGGTGCTTGTCCGCGGTTGGGTAGACGCCACCACGGACGCCTCCCGACGCGACTTTGTCGAAGGCATATCAGATCATTGCTCAATCGAGATAGTCGTTGACGCCTAGTCGTCGACCCCATTCCGCTGGCAAGCAACGTTAGCCTCGAACGTCGAAAACATAGAGGCGGGCCTCTTCGTCGCTGACGACATAGAGACGGTTCGCAGCCGGATCGATGGCGACACCTTCGGCTTTCTCCACCTCTTCGTAGTTGCCGTCCTTGCCGTAGCCGAGCGGCGCGCTGTGGATGACTTGGTCGGCCGTCCAATCATACAAAAACACCCGCTTCGCTTTGTCGCTGACGATCCAAAAGGCGCGACGCACTGCATCGTAGCAGATCCCTGAGAAATCGATCTCATCGCTGCTCAGGTTGGTGTCGCGAAAACCGTTTTCGTCGTTCAGCAACCCGTGACTACTGATCGTTCGCAAGTCCGGCGCAACTTCAACAAGCAAGCCCGGCAAGCCCTCCTTTACGACAAAGATGGTATCGCTGTGGCTGTTCCACGTGATGCCTTCGAGGCCTTTGTTCTCTCCGTCACCGGCGAAGAACGACGCAACCGTGTCATAGCCCGCCATGTCGGCCAGGGACCGCCGGTCAGCGACGTCACGTCCGGCAATCTCGATTTTGATAACCTCGTTGCGGTCTTCCTGAACAGCCAGAAGGAACTCACCCGTCTGATCAAGCGTGACGCCTTCCATGCCGTTCACAGAAGTCTCGAAAGAACCGTCCTCATCGACACGCCCGTCCGACTTCAGCTTGAAGATCTTCTTCGTATCGTCGCTAACGGTCCAAAACCCATAGCCGCCGGGACTCAGGGCCACTCCGGACGGCTCCGTCAAACCAGCGTCGTCGTCCTTGATATTGCAGCGATCCAGGTAGGTCAGGCTGAAGGCCATTGCCTCCTCCATGATCTCGGCCCACAGTCGGCTATGAAACAAAGGTATCACCAATTCGCTGTCTTACTCAACCTTCCCTCTATCGAATGACCGCCGCGTGCAACGCGTTCACAGACGCGTTAAAATGATGACGAACCAACGGATGGGGGACCGGATGATCAACGAACGGACAAGCTCACACCGCGTGACCGCGGAGCAGATCTCGCGGCGCCGGATCGTGCGGCTCGGCAGCGCCTTGCCCGTCCTGTTGCTGGCTACTTGTGTCGATCTACCTGGTCAAGGTGCACCGCCAAGAAAATTCAGACTCACGCCGAAAAGCACTTTTGCCGACGACCTGCCCGACGTGAATTGGGCATTGATGGTCGAGGAGCCGGATAGCCAAACCGGCCTCGACCGGGCCCGGATCGCCCTTCTGCGCAACTTCGTCGAGCTCGATTACTTCGCAAACGTCGAATGGTCGGGGCGCGCTCCCACCATGGTGCAGGAGCTACTGATCGAATCCTTCAAGAACAGCGGCCATATCGAGGTGGTCGGTAACGAACGGCTGCGCGTTCGGCCCGACTTCGTTCTCAAGCCGCAATTGCGGGAGTTCCAGGCCGTGTCGGCCGGCTCCGGCGCTCCCAGCGTTCAGGTCGCATTGACCGCAAAGCTCGTGAAAATGCCTCGTCGGGATGTCGTCGGCACGACCAGAGTTGAGCGCTCCGAGGACGCGGCGTCCGAAGAGATTGAAGCAGTGGTGAGCGCGTTTGATGGGGCCCTCGGCGGCGTCATGAAGCGTCTTGTCGAGTGGACATTGGTCACCGGAAACGCCTCTGCTGAAGTCTGAAGAGGCGCCCTACTACTTCAGGGCTATCTTCGGGCAAAAACTCCAGTCGGCCAGCGTTGGCACCAGTGTACCCATGCGCTAGCTTCCAACCGCTCTGTACTCATCCGCTCGCATAGTACATTCGGCTCAAACAGACTATCGCGGAGCAAAGTAACCAGGCGAGGATCTGACATGGTGACAAAGAGAAGACTGATTGGCCCCGTTATTGTCGGGGCATTTTTCGCGTTTCCGGCTGCCGCACAGGATTTGTTCTTCTATCCGGCGCAGGGCCAAACGCAAGAGCAGATGAACTTCGACAGGTTTGAATGCCACCAATGGGCGGTGCAGCAGACCGGTTTCGATCCGATGAGCGCCCAGGCCACAACGGTCCCACCAGCCGGCCAGCCGACCCAAGAAGTCACGGCTAGTCCCCTGCGCGGCGCGGCCGGCGGCGCGGCCGGCGGCGCCTTAATTGGCGCGATTGCAGGTGATGCCGGACGTGGCGCCGCCATCGGTGCGGTCGGTGGCGGCCTTGTCGGCGGCATGCGGCGGTCCGATCAACGGTCTCAGCGCGACGCCCAGCAACAGGCAATCAATCAGCAACAGGCCCAACAGCAGGCCGCGATAGCGGGGCAGCGTGACAATTACAATCGCGCGCTCTCGGGATGCATGCAGGGACGCGGCTACACCGTCAGTTAAGGGAGGCAAAAATGAAGAAAGTCACGATCGGTGCACTGGCGCTGGGTCTGGCCCTAGCCCACCACTCAGCATTAGCGCAGAGCGTGGACGGCGCCGACCCCCTCGTCTGTGCGGCAATCGAAACAGAGATTTGTGAAGCTGGTATGGCCTGCACCGAAGGCGACGCGCAGGCCATGAATGTGCCATCCTTCCTTCATATCAGCCTCGCCAACAACAGCATCCAGGGGACCCGCCCCAATGGTGAGTCCCTGAACACTGTGATCGCCAGCACCACGCGCGACGCGGGTGAGTTGCTGCTCCAGGGCGTCGAAAACGGCCGTGGTTGGAGCATGGCGATCACTGAAGCAACGGGACGTATGGTCCTGTCCGCCGCCGGCGACAACATTGCGTTTGTCGTATTCGGCGCCTGCACTGGACTGAACCGTTAGCCAAAAAAGGGAGAGAAGTCGTTATGAAGCCTATTTACGCAATAAGTGGCGTGCTTGTCCTGGCTCTGGGGCTCGCCGGACCGGCGCACGCACAGGATAAGCAGCTCGAGTTCCTCGGAAAGGCGACAGAGACCGTCACGACGCTGCGCACCGACTCAAACATGGAGGAATCGCTGAATGCCAATTTGGCGGAAGCCAAGGCGGTGCTGATCCTCCCCAACCTGATAAAGGCCGGTTTGGTCCTCGGTGGCGAGGGTGGCACCGGGGTGGTCCTAACCCGCGCTGACGACGGCAGCTGGGGCGCCCCGGCGTTCGTCGAATTTGCCGGTCCATCACTAGGCCTGCAGGTCGGCGGCTCGACTTCGCAAGCGGTTTTTGTGGCAATGACGGACAAAGCGCGCGACGGCTTTTCCAGCAACTCGTTCGAATTGGGCGCGGGTGCCCAGGTCGCCATGTTCACGGCGGGCGGCAGACAAGAGGCTGGCTTTGACGTCTACGGCTACGCCCTCAGCAAAGGCATTACGCTCGGCCTCTCGGTCAGCGGATCGTCCATTTCCGTTCAGTCGGCGTGGAACGAGGCTTTCTATGGGAAGGATTTCCCGGTGGCCGACATCGTGAACGACCCGGCACTCATCGACGACCGCTCGGCGGACCTCCGGAACGCACTAAGTCAACCTGCGTCATAGCGAAAAACGCCGCCGCCTAGGCCGGCATCGAGGAAGGAAGCAGAAGAATGAGGATAGCCAGCGCATTGTGCAGCGCAGTCGTGACGATGCTAGTGATCGGAACGGCACAAGCGCAGGACCGGCAGCTCGAGTTCCTGGCAAGCGCGACCGAGACAGTCTCCACGTTGCGTGCGGACTCAGACATGGGTCCGCCGTTGAACGGCAATCTACCGGATGCAAAGGCCGTACTCGTCTTGCCGGGCCTGATCCAGGCCAGCTTCATAGTCGGCGGGAAGGGCGGCAACGGCGTCGTTCTCACGCGCCTCGACGACGGGTCCTGGAGCGCCCCGGCGTTCGTCCAATTCGCCGGACCGTCGGTTGGCCTCCAGCTAGGCGCCTCACGTTCGCAGGCAGTCTTCGTCGCGATGACCGACCGCGCCCGTGACCGGCTTAAAAGCGGCTCATTCACGTTTGGCGGCGGTGTCCAGGTTGCTATGTTCACGGCTGGGGCGGAGCAGCGCGCCGGGCAGGATGTCTACGGCTATGCCCGTAGCCAGGGCATCGCCATCGGACTTAACCTCAGTGGGGCGACAGTCTCGGAAAGCCCGGAGTGGAACCAGGCGCTCCATGGGAAGGACATACCCGTGGCCGACATCGTGAACGACCCGGCTCTCATTGACGAACGATCAGATGGGATTCGGAACGCTCTGACCGAACCCGCGTCATAGCTAGGCGTTTCCTGATCAGACGGGTACCAGCGGCCGCCCGAGAAACCAGCCGACCCCGTCGACGATCAGGAACACGCCGCCGAACGCCATGAGCGCGCCAATAGCAACGGGCGACCACCGCCCGAGCTTGTGCCTCAGGACGCCAAGCGCGGCCAAGCCGCGGTCGCCATGCATCGTGACCATGCCGTAGATCGCAAATAGAGGCAGGCTGAACAGGAGATTGTAGAACAAGAGGGCCAGTGCGCTTGGAACGGGCGAGAGATCGGCTTTCAAGATCTGGTCGATCGCGGCTAAGTAGATGAAGTTCAAAGGAATCATTGCGGCCATCGACACGACGCCCAGGGTGAAAGCACGCCAGAGACCAGACGAAACAGCCGCTTCGGTCGCCCGCGGCTTTTGCGCTGGCGGCTTAGCCCGCCCCAACAGCCGGCGCATGCCAAAGAAGGCCAAGGCCGCCCCGATGACAATCTGAAAGATCAGGTCAGGCGTTTCGGGTACGACCCACAAGCTCTCGCCGAGCTCATTCAGTGCGACGAAGGCAGCGCGCAGCCCAAACATCACGGCCAAACCAACCAGGAAATATGTCAGGAATTGCCCAGCAATGAAGAGAGCAGCCCGGCGCCGCGGTTGGCGACCTGAAAGCACGGAGAGCAACACGACGAACAAGAGCGGTGCGACGCTGTCGAGCAGCGCAATCGGCAGAAGAACCAGGAGCAATGTGACCATGTTTGCTTGCGTGACTCAAAATGCGCGAGCGACGTCCCGCATGCCGCGCTCGGCAGACTTCGCTAGAGTGGCCGTACATGATCGCATTGCTTCTCGTTCTGACTCCAATCGGATTATTCGACGGCCTGTCGCCAGTGACGTTCGGGTTTCTCTTTGCCGTTCAATCGGGCACGCGACCACTCCGCAACGCCGCCTTGTTCACGTTCGGCAGGTTCGTTTCCTATTTCGCAGCGGGTATAGTCATTTTGTTCGGGCTGCAGGCGATCTTTATCGAGATCAATGAGTATGCCGTTCGCTTTTGGCCCAAACCCGACACGCCCGACATGATCTTTCAGATCCTCATCGGAGCGGTGCTAGGTTTCCTCGGCGTACGTATGCTAACCGGGCCCAACAAACCTGCCCAACCCGAGATATCCGGCACCCTCGGTCCTCGGCGCGCCATCACACTTGGTGCCATCTCGACTGTCGTTGCCCTGCCATTCAGCATCATGTACTTCGCGGCAATCGATCAGATTCTGAAGGCCGATCTATCGACGGTGCCGAACGTGATTGCACTTCTTTTCTTTAATGTCGTGTTTGTCCTGCCGCTCATCGCATTTCTCGCCATGACGTCGTGGTTTGGGGAGCGTGGCATGGCGACCCTCTCAGCTGTCCGACAAAAGGTTGAGCGCTGGTCACCGGTCGCTTTCGGAACGCTCTTTGCCGGCGGCGGCGTGTTCCTTGTAGTCGACGGTATCAGTTGGTTCCTTGGTCGGCCGATCCTGCCGGCCTGAACGGCGCGGTTTCCCAGCTCAATTCCCGACGGTCGCCGGCAAAATGTCCTTCCTGTCGCGCAGATCGGCTAGCAGCGCCTCCATCCCCTGGCGCCGCACTACGGAGGTGAAGTCTTCCCGATAGGTCTGGGTCAGACTCAAACCTTCGATAATGACGTCCACGACCTTGAACGTCTTCCCGCGATTGACCACCAACCAGTCAACCCTGATGGGCTCCGGATCGTAGAAAAAACTGCGAACCAGAGCAGCGCTTTCGTCCTTCCGAGGACTCGCCCGATCGATGCCTTGACCCACAACGAACGATTGGCCGGAATAGCGGAGCATCCGTTCCGTCGACCCCCGCAACACAAAATCTCGGAAGAGACGGAGATATTCCGCGCGCTGCGCATCGGTCACCTGCTGCCAGTACCGCCCGAGCGCGAAGCGCCCGATGGCGTCGACGGCCAAGGCCTCACTCAGCAGAGCCTGGGTCGATGCGCGCTTGTCCGCCTCGCTGAGATCCGCGGCCGACAAATCCCGAAAGGCCGCCTGCGCCAACTGCTCGACGAAGCCCTTCGCCAAGTCAACATGCTCCGGCGCCGCCAATACCGGCCCAGCATGGCCAGCGAACCAGCCTGCAAAAATCGCCGTAAGCAGCCAACGGGCCAGTGAGGGTGGGCAATATCGCCCGAACATCATGGATCGAGACTTCACCGGGCTTCCTCTTTAGATTCGGGGCCTCGGAGAGTTCACGATCGGTCCGGCTTTAGCAAGACTGCCACGAAATAAAGAAGGAGAATCGTTTGGACGGCAAATCCAGACGCCACCAGCCGCGCACCAAAGCCCGGGTGCCTTTTTCCCTCGTCCTTCTCACTGTCGTCCTCTTGTTGGTGACCTCACTCGCGGCCGTCGTTGGATTCGTCGGCTGGTCGGCACTCCGACAGTTGGAGATCGAAGCGATTTCCCAGCAATTCGCTGGCCTTTCGAATCGCGTGGCTACGGGATTGGGTGAGCGCCTCCGTTCGATCACTCTGATCCAGCAGCAGCTAGCCAGCGATCCCGCATTTCGTGAACCGGCGCGCGACACCGAAGCGATTGCCGAAGCCGGCTGGCGTTTGGCGTCCGGTGCCCGCCCGTTCAACGCCATCAACGCGCTCTATTTCGGCTATGCGGACGGCGGATTCATCCTAGGGACGCTGCTGCACCGCATGGACTCGCGAAATGTTCGGGCGCTTAATCCGCCGCGTGGCGCGACGGTGCTGGTGCGCCATATCAAACCGTCGGAAGTCGGCAGATCCCAAACCTTCCTGTTCCTCGCCGGCCCAGACGAGATCATCGAGGAACGCGTGGTTGACAGTACCTACGATCCACGAATGCGCCCGTGGTACACGCTCGCCGGGGCGACCACTGAACCCTTGCTCACGCCACCGTACCTCTATTCTGACCAGCAACAACTGGGCATATCACTGGTCCAGACAACACCGTCAGGTCGCGGGGTCGTCGGCGGCGACATGCTCCTCCGCAACATGGCGGGATTGGCGCTGGCGAGCCAGATTGCCGCGTCCGGCAAGTTCGTGATGTTCCTCGAGGACGGCACGCTCTTGGCTCATCCGGATCAGGATGTGCTGATCACCGGCGCCGGCAGCGACCCCAGCAACTTGCGCGTCGGTTCCCTGACCAACACCGACCGACCTCTGCTGGCGGCAATCCACGAACAGTATCTCGCGGGCACCCTAGGCGAGACGCAGATCGTGGCAGCGGACGGCGAGTCCTTTATCGTGCGCGTGGACCTGTTGGACGCGCCAGTCGCCAACCCGATCTATGTCGCATCGGCCGTCCCTTTGGATGCGATCAGTTCTCGCTCCCGCGAACTCGTCAGCCAAACGGCCATCGCTGCTGTGGTCGCGGTCGTCCTCTCGGTCATCGCCACGCTCGTGATGTCACAGCTGCTCTCGGCCCCGATCCGCCGTCTGGTCGGAGCGACGGAGAAGATCCGCAATTTGGACTTCTCGACCGATGCGGCAATCGACAGCCGCATCCACGAGGTCGGCGCTCTCTCAGACTCGCTGGAACGGATGCGCCACGGCCTGGATCTGTTTGGTCGCTATGTGCCGAGGAAACTCGTGCATCGTGTTGTCGAGCACCCGGACACGGCCCGCATTGGCGGGGAACGCCGCGCCGTGTCAGTCATGTTCACCGACATCGAAAACTACACGACGATCTCGGAAGCCCAGTCGCCGGAGCGCCTAATGCAGGCCACCTCCGCTTACTTCACCCACCTCGGCCAGGCGATCACCGAATGTCGCGGCGTCATCGACAAATACATCGGTGATTCCGTGATGGCCTTCTGGAACGCGCCCGATGACGAACCGGACCATGCGGCATGGGCCTGCCGCGCCGCGCTTGCGGTTGATGCCGCGACGACCGCCTACAATCGGGAGGCCGAAACGAACGGCTGGCCGGCGTTCCGGACGCGCATCGGGCTTCACACCGGCGAAGGTATCGTCGGCAACGTCGGCTCATCGGACCGGATGAACTACACGCTGGTCGGTTCCGTCGTGAACATGGCGTCACGGCTGGAGGGGCTCAACAAGCGCTACGGCACAACGATCATTGCAAGCCGGGACGTCCGCACCGCCGCAGGTGATCGCTTCCTATTCCGCAAGATGGACCGGGTCATCCCTGCCGGCGCCGCGACGCCCATCGAGGTGTATGAACTGCTCGCTTTTGCGGAAGAGCTGACCGAACAAAAGCACGCTAAGCTCATCGAAGCGACGCGAGCTTGGGATGCCGGGATGTCAGCCTACTTCGCCGGCTCGTTCGAGGAAACCCACCAGCTCATGGGAGCGTTTTGCACGGACCATCCAACCGACCGGCCGGCGCGCCGTTTCCAGGACCGGCTCGATACTTTGCGGCGCAGCCCGCCGCCGACCGACTGGACGGGTATCACGGTCCTAGACCAGAAATGACCAGAGCTGAATCAGGGCTCGATCTCAGCCACTGGGCATGACAGCTCCGTTCCGGAGCATATCTACGACGCTGACGCTCTGATAGCTCTGTTCGCAGACCCGATCGAAGAGCCAATGCGCTCCCTGTCGCCACCGTTTTAACCTAGTATTCAGGGCAAGGAGGGCGCCCATTGGTTGAGGTGCGGATACAACGCAGGTTGGCGGCGGTTCTGGCCGTTGATGTTGTGGGCTTCAGCAGAATGATGGAGAGCGATGAGGCTGGCACCTTGTCGCGCCTTAAGTCCTTGAGGCGTGAGATATTCACACCGACCGCCACAGGGCACGGTGGACGGATCGTCAAACTGATGGGAGATGGCGCACTGGTCGAGTTCAACAGCGCCGTAGACGCAGTTCATTTCGCTGTCGCATTTCAAGGCAAAGTCGCTGCTCGCAACGCTGACGCGAGCCCGCGCGACGCACTCCAATTCCGTGTCGGCATCGATATTGGCGATGTCATCGCTGAGGGCCGCGATATATATGGCGGCGGGGTAAACGTTGCCGCGCGGCTTGAGAGCATCGCTGATCCGGGCGCAATCTTAGTCTCCCACAATGTCTATGAGCAGGCGAGAAGAACCACAAAATTGCATTTTGTCGAAGTTGGTGAGCGGCAGCTCAAGAATATCGCGACGCCAGTGCGCGTGTATCGCGTTGAAGCGGGCGACGGCACCGACGAACCAAGCCAAGACTCCGCCACTGTGCTCAATAGACCAGCAGTTGCTGTGCTTCCCTTTGTAAATATGAGCGGTGATCCAGAGCAGGAGTACTTCGCCGACGGGTTAACGGAGGACCTCATCACGGCGCTTTCGCACTGGCGCCTTTTCCCGGTGATCTCAAGGATGTCTGTGTTCACGTACAAGGGTAAGCGCGTACGAGTACAGCAGGTCGGAGAGGAACTCGGAGTTGGCTACGTCCTTGAAGGAAGTGTCCGCAAGGTTGGTAACCGGGTACGAATCACGACACAATTGATCAGTGCTGAGACAGGCCATCACATCTGGGCGGAGAGTTTTGATCGGTATTTGACTGACATATTTGCTCTTCAAGATGAAATAACACGCCTGATCGCGAGTACTATGCAGCCGGAACTTGCGAGGGCTGAGGGCCAACGCTCATCAGCAAAAGCGCCAAGTGATTTGAGCGCGTGGGATTACTTTCAACGCGGCCTGTATGCACACTGGAAATATACACTGCAAGCCAACAGAAGAGCACAACAGCTATTCGAGAGAGCGATCGAAATTGACCCTCACTATAGCCAAGCCTACACCGGGCTCTCGGTAGCGCAACATTTTGACATCATCATGGGCGCTCCAGGAGCTCGGGAGACCATGCCCCAGAAGATGCTTGAATC
>JAAUXY010150308.1_pt1 | contig 14702 bp, 5 predicted proteins | sample 7278121 | NCBI WGS metagenome assembly JAAUXY01 (sample SAMN14350117, study PRJNA611818) | marine sediment metagenome | isolation source: surface marine sediment (1.8m) | place: French Polynesia: Moorea | collected 2018-08 | reverse complement strand
GAGCCGGTTGAGCAGCCGCATGGCAGCGCGGGTGGCGGGATCCGTCATCAACTCCACCTCTCGCGGGTCGTGCGCTAGGAGAGGCTCCAGGGCTCGATCCGCGGCGACGACGGCGGCCTCCACCTCCGCGATGCCCGGTTCCATCGACAGCTCGACCCCAAGCAGGTTCAAGACCCCGAGCAGCGTAGTGAGCGCCTCCTCCTGGCGCAGCTCGGCCATGGCGACAGAAATCCGAATCTCGTAGGCGGGAATCTCGTCGAGTAGCGTCCTGGCGTGACGGTGCAGCCGCCCCGCCCGGTGATTCGCTGCCGCGAAATCACCGGCAAGGAACGCGGCCTCCGCGCCCTCGCCGTGCAGTGCCAGCGCCAGCTCGTAGCGCTCGTGCCAGACCTCGGCATCGAGCAGCGCCAACGCGGCGGAGAAATAGTCATGGGCGGCCGCAAACGCCGCTCCGCCTCGCGCCCGCCGGCCAGCTGCCAGGTTGAGCCGGGCGACGTCTGCGCACTCCGCCGGATCTGCGAGCAGCGCGCGCGCCCGATTGAAGTGGTCGGCGATCTCGAAGACCGCCGCACCGGGGCTCGCGTCCGTATGCCGGCCGGCCAGCAGCCGGCCGATGCGCAGGTGAGCCGCGGCGCGCGACGCCTCCGGGATCAGCGCGTAGGCGCTTTCTCGCAACCGATCGTGCGTGAACTGGTAGCCGTCTTCGTTTTTGACCAGCAGCCCGGCGCGGCACAGCTCGAGCAGCGGCTCGCGCGCCGCCGCGGCGCTCAGCTCGCCGACCACCGCCAGATCGTCGGGATCGAAGCGGCCGCCCAGGGCGGCGGCCAGGGCGATCAGGCGGTGGCTGACCTCGGGCAGTCGGGAAAGCGTCTGAGCCGCCAGGCGAGCGGCGCTGCCCGCCGCCTCGAGCTCGGCGGCCTTTTTGAGGTCCCAGCGCCATCGTGCACCTCTGCCGCCGCGCCGCGCCGCGATCTTCAGCAGGCCTTGCTCATGCAGGGCCGAAAGAAAGCTGCGCGCCAGGAGAGGATGCCCCTCGCTCTGGCGAAAGACGATGGCGGCCAGCGAGGCGGTGCGCTCCGGCGCGCAGCGCAGCGCTCCGCCGATCAAGCGCTCGATCGCTTCGTGGCTGACCGGACCCAGCCGCAGAGTGTCGACCGCGACCCCCTTGCGGCGGATCTCGTTCAGGGCGCCGGGCAGCGGATGCCCGGCACCGATTTCGTCGTCGCGGTAGGCGCCGAGCACCAGCAGGCTCCCGGCGTCGCGATCGAGCGCGCTCGCCAGGAGCTCGAGACTCGCCCGATCGATCCACTGCAGGTCGTCGAGAAAGATCACCAGGGGATGCTCCGCGGTGGCAAAGGCGCGCAGGAACCGGCCGATCGCACGGTGGAACCGGCGCCGTTCCTCCGCCGGACCCAGGGCCGCGGCCGGCCGCTGCTCGCCGACCAGCGCCGCGAGCTCGGGCAGCGCCGCCACCACGACGCCCAGATTCGGCCCCAACCCCTGCGCGAGACTTCGCTCGAGGGCGGCGACGGTTCGAGGATCGGCGCCCAGAAAACGGCGCACCAGCTCGCGCAGGGCCTCGAGCAGCCCGTGGAGCGGGCGCGCACGACCCAGCTCCTCGTACTTGCCGCCGGCAAACAGGCCGCCCGCGAGCAGCACATGGTGGCGCAGCTCGTCGATCAGGGCGGTCTTGCCCATGCCCGAAGGGCCGGTGACTAGGAGCACCGCCGGAGACCCGCTCGCCGGTTCCCCTTCAGGGGATCGCCGGACGCCTTCGAAGGCGGCGATCAGCCTCTTCATCTCCGCTTCCCGGCCGTAGAGCCGCTGTGGCAGCTCGAAACGCATCGGCAGGTCGCCTTCGCCCAGGGGAAACCGGCGGATCGTGCCGCGCGCGCGCAGCTCGCCCAGGCAGCGCTCGAGATCGGCGCGTAGCCCCTGGCCCCCCTGGTAGCGGTCATCCGCGGTCTTGGCCAGGAGCTTGAGCACGATTTCGGACACCGCCCGCGGAATCCCGGCGGCGAGCTCCTCGAGCGGTGGCGGTCGCCGGGCGACGTGCGCATGCACCCAGCCGAGGGCATCGGTCGCCTCGAACGGCGGCCGGCCGGTAAACATCTCATAGAGCGTCACCCCGAGCGAGTAGAAGTCGGTGCGGTAGTCCACCAGCCGATGGGTGCGGCCGGTCTGCTCCGGGGACATGTAGGCTGGAGCGCCCTCGAGCTTGCCGGTCTCGGCCCGCCGCTCGCGGGGAATCTCCGAGGTCAGGCCCAGGCCGGTGATCCTCGCCCGCCGGCGATCGAGGTCGATCAGGATATTCGCGGGCCGGATGTCGCGATGGATCAGGCCCGCTCGATGGAAGGCGTCGAGGGTCGCCGCGAGCTCGCTCGCCAGGCTCAGGCCGGCCCCGAGCGGCAGCGGCCCGTCGCGCAGGATGCGGTCGAGGGGCTCACCGCCGGCATCTTCGAGCACCAGGGTGATCGAGCCGTTGACCGGGCGCAGCTCCTGGGCGTGCACGACGCCGGCGCGCAAGGCTTCGCCGTCCAGGCGGCGGCTGATCTCGAGCTCGCGGGTGAGCTTGTCCGCCGCTTCGCGGGGCGCGGTCTTGAGCAGGACGCTGCGGCCGTCGCTGTGGCGCCGCGCTCGATACAAGCACTCGGGCGATCCGCCCCCGAAGGTATGTTCGATGCGGAAGCCTGATGGGATCACTCGTGGGCTCCTTGCCGAGAATGCGTCCGCTGGCGCCGGCGGCCACGCCGGGGCGATGCCCGCCATCATACTGCCATGCGCTGGTAAACGCTGACTCTCAATCACTTGCATGACGGCCGCTGTGGGGACCGAAGGGTAAAGCAGAAGCTCGTTCCCTTGCCTGTCCCTTCGGACTCGGCCCAGATCCGGCCGCCATGCATTTCGACGATCCGTTCGACCAGAGCCAGACCGACGCCCGTCCCTTCGGCCTCGGCATCCAGCCGTTCGAACAGCTCGAAGACCTTGTGATGGTAACGCGCCGCGATACCGATGCCATTATCGCGGACAAGCAGACGGGAGCACGCGAGTTCTACCGTGACTTCGCCTCGAGAGGCGAAGTCCGCAAAGGTGGCCGTGAAGTTGAAGGCAGGCGACAGTCTCGATGGCTTCTGGTACCAGCCTTGAGCTTCTCGGCTCGCTACATCAACGGCTCGTCTTCGTCTTCAAGATCTGGCGGCGTCCAATCCGGCTGCGGCAGGAAGCGGTCACGGTCGTAGGGCGGCTCTTCTCTCTCCGGTATGTCGTCTTCCGGGAAGTCCTCGTGCCAACTCCGTCGGTAGTCGTCGTCGGCATAGTACTTTAGATAGAGGTGGTTGTCTTCGTCGCTGCCGCTGCTGACGAGATCGATGATGAAGTTGAAGCCCGGCGTCTGCGTTGCCGGACGCATCATGGTCTCTCCTTGGAGGCTCTCGATCAACTCTGCATAGAGCTCCCGGTCGCTCAGATGATCGGTGCTCAAGACGTACATATTGTGCAGCGCCATGGCGTGGATCACATCCTTCAGCTTGTCGCGCAGCTCGTCGCCGTCGAGCTGACCAGGAGGCGTCAGCGTCAGGCCCCCTTCCTTCAGGTGATCAGCCGGCCGAGTCCAGCCAGCTTCCTCGATCGCCACGACATTCTTCAGGAACTCCTCCTCGAGATCGGGATCCATGGCAGCGTCGTCCGGCGCCGACATCTTTCCGCCGAGGTCTTCGACCCGGGCCTTGAGCTTCTCGATTCGCTCATTCTGGCTCGGCTCGTCCGGAGCCTCGGCGCTCCGCTCGGGGTCTGTTAGCGTTTTCCGCGTTGTTCCCATCGGATGTGTCCTTGCTCGCGACGGTGATGATGATATTAGGCCTGTCCGGGCTCCGGCGCGCCCTCGATCGGCGGGCGGCGCCACGCGCTACGGGCTGTGAGCGACCGCGTCGTAACCGCGGTGAGCCAGGCCGGCCGAGCAGGTGAAGGTGCAGGCCAGGGCGCGGCAGAGCTCTTAGCCAGCGAGCTGTTAATGCCGCTTGTAATCCATAGCCTACACGATCTGGATCGGGAAACTCTTCTCGGACCTCGCTTCAGAGCATGGCGTCCTTCTTGTCGGTCCACATCTCCTGGCGAGAGCGATCTCAAGAGAGTATGCTGCGAAGGATTGGAGATCCACGTTGAGCCTCGAGACGTTCCGCCGCCAGCTCTTCGACCTCGCCGCCGGCTGGGCAGCGTCGTTTGCCGCCGGCGTCCTACCGATTCTCGCTCAGCCCCTGGCCGCGGAGAACCTTCGCTGTAAGCACCTGACGGTCGAGGACGGGCTCGCTCACACCATGGTCTGGAAGGTCCATCAGGATCGCCTAGGTTTCATCTGGCTCGCCACCGCCACCGAGCTCCAGCGCTGGGACGGCCACTCGTTCAAGAGCTACAAGAACGACCCCGACGACCCAGGCTCGCTATCCGCTAACAGCGTACTGGAGATCCATGAAGATCCTCGGGGCGTCCTGTGGCTCGGCACCCGTGGCGGCGGCCTCAACCGCTATGACCGCACCCAGGAGAGATTCGTCCAGTACCGTCACGACCCTGACGATCCCGCGAGCCTGAGCGCGGACACGATCTGGGGGTTGACCACCGACCGCGCCGGCAGTCTGTGGGTCGGGACCACCGCCGGCCTCGACCGGCTCGACGCCGGCGGCGCCTTCGCCCATTACCGTCACGACCCCACCGATCCGGACAGTCTGAGCCCGGGTTGGGTGTACGCGATCGCCGAGGATCGGCAGGGGGATCTGTGGATCGCGACCCACGGCGGCCTGGATCGGCTGACGGCTCGGCGCGGCGAGGGTGCCTTCATCCACTACCGGCACGACCCGGGCGATCCCGAGAGCCTGGGCCACGACTCGGTCCTGGCGATCCTCGAAGACCGCGACGGCGACCTTTGGGTCGGCACCTCGGCCGGCCTTGACCGCTTCGATCGATCCGGCCGCTTCGAGCGCATCGTGCACCGAGACGCCGCGCCGGGAAGCCTCAGTCCCGAGACGGTGACGGCGATCGTCGAGGACCCGGAGGGCGATCTGTGGATCGCCCACCTGGGCGGCGGGCTGAGCCGGCTGGCCGCCGATCGCGCGGCGGGCCGGCAGCTCGTTCGTTACCGGCACGATCCGGGCGATGCTCACGGCTTGAGCTCCGACCAGCTCTACGACCTCGAGGTCGATGGCACCGGCAGCTTGTGGATCGCCGGCCGGGAGGGGCTCGACGTCTTCGATCGGCGGCGCGAGCGGTTCACCGTCTATCGGCGGGGTTTTGCCGGCATGGCCGGCCACCAGGTCTGGGCGATTGCCGAGGACCGCTCGGGCGTCCTGTGGATCGGCACCGAAGACGGCGGTCTCGCCGGCTTCGATCGAGCCCGGCAGACGGCCGTCGAGACCGCCGACCTCACCGGCATTTCAGCCCAGGCGGTGCTCGAGGACCGCCACCGGGAGCTGTGGGTCGGCACCGCCACGCGAGGCCTGCTGAGGTTGGACCGGGATCGGCGGCTGGTCGCGACCTATCAGCCCGATCCCCGAGACCCTGGTTCCCTGGCCGGCGCCTACGTGCGGCAGCTGCTCGAGGACCGCCAGGGACGTCTCTGGGTCGGCGGTCAGAAACCCCTGCAGCGATTCTCCCGGGGCCCCGGCCAGGAGCGCTTCGTCACCCCCGGATCGGCAACGGACGACCGATCCGGAGCCGGCATCTATGACCTCTACGAGGATCGCTCCGGCGATCTGTGGATCGCCACCACCGAGGGTCTCGAACGCTACGACGAGGCCGCCGACGCTTTCGTCCGATATCGGCACGATCCCAGGGATCGCAACAGCCTGTCGAGCAACGTGATCCACGCCCTGCTCGAAGACGCCTCGGGCGTCTTCTGGATCGGCACCTCCGCCGGTCTCAACCGCTGGCACCCGGAGCGCGGCGAATTCCGCCACTTCCGCGAGCGCGACGGGCTGCCCAGCGACAGCGTGGTCGGCGTCCAGCAAGATCAGGCCGGCCGACTCTGGCTGGCCACCGCCGCCGGGATCAGCCGCTTCGATCCGCGATCGCAAAGCTTTCGCAACTACGACGCCGCCGACGGCCTCCACGATACCGAGCTGTTCATCGGAGCCGATCACCAGAACGGTCGGGGGGAGCTCTTCTTCGGCGGCACGAGAGGGCTGACGTCGTTCTTTCCCGATCGCATCGAGGACGACTCCGAGCCTCCGGCCGTGGTGCTCACCGAGCTGCGGCTCGCGGGAGAGCCGGCGCGGCTGCGGCATCTCGACCCGCAATCCCCCCTCCGCCGGACGATCACCGACACCCGGGAGCTGGTCCTCGATCACGGGCAGAAAGCGTTCTCTCTCGAGTTCGCCGCGCTGCACTTCGCCAACCCGCGCAAGAACCGCTACGCCTATCGCCTGGAGGGTTTCGACCAGGGCTGGAGCCCGACCGATGCCCGCCGTCCGGTGGCCCGCTACACCAACCTCGACGCCGGGCGTTACCTTTTTCGGGTCAAGGCGTCCAACCCGGACGGGGTGTGGAACGAAGACGGGGCGACGCTCCGGATCACCGTGCTGCCGCCGCCGTGGCGGACCTGGTGGGCGTACACCTTGTACGGTCTGGCGCTCGCTACAGCGGTCGTGGCCTACGTCCGCTCCCATCGCCGGGAGCTGCGGCGCGAGCGCCAGGCGGCGGCTCACGAACGGGCGATGAGCGATCGGCTGCGCGAGGTCGATCGGCTCAAGGACGAGTTTCTGGCCAATACCTCCCACGAGCTGCGCACGCCGCTCTACGGCATCACCGGCCTCGCCGAGTCGCTGATCGACGGCGCCGCGGGCGAGCTACCGGCGGCCGCCAGGACGGATCTCGCGATGTTGGTTCACAGCGGTCGCCGGCTCACCGCCCTGGTCGACGACATCCTCGACTTCTCGAAGCTCAAACACCAGAGCCTGGAGCTCGACTTGAGACCGGTGGATCTCCACGCCCTGGTCGATGTCGTCCTGACCCTGTCGCGCCCGATCGCCGGTTCGAAGCCGCTGCGGCTGGTCAACGCCGTCGCCCAGGACCTGCCGGCTGCTCTCGCCGACGAGACCCGCCTGCAGCAGATCCTCCACAACCTGGTCGGCAACGCCGTCAAGTTCACCGAGGCGGGGGAGGTCGAAGTCTCGGCAGCGGTGCGACTGGCGGAGGGACCGGCCGCCGGCGAGCCGCTGGAGAAGATGGTGGTCAGCGTCCGCGACACCGGCATCGGCATCCCGCAAGCCCAGCAGGAGCGGATCTTTCAGGCCTTCGCCCAGGCCGACGCCTCGATCGAGCGCGAGTTCGGCGGCACCGGCCTGGGCCTGGCGGTGACCCGCCAGCTGATCGACCTCCACGGCGGCCACCTGTGCGTGGAGTCGGTGTTGGGAGAGGGCTCGACGTTCGTCTTCGATCTCGAGATCGCCGGAGACAGTGCGGAGGCCCGCCAAGATGCCCGCGCCTCGATCCCGCGGGTCGCCCGGATGGCCGGCACCCGGATGGCCGCCGCCGGGAATGCGGCGGCGCCGTCCGACGAGAAATCCGTGGTCCGGGAGCTCGCACCGTCCGTCGTCCCGGGGGACCGCGCGAGCGTCATGGTGGTCGACGACGAGCCGGTCATCCGCCAGGTGGTGAGCCACCAGCTCACCGCCCACGGCTTTCGCGTCATCCCCGCCGCCGGCGGTCCCGAGGCCCTGCGTCTGCTCGGCGAGCGGTCCATCGACCTGGTCATCCTCGACGTCATGATGCCGCGCATGTCGGGATTCGAGGTCTGCCGGAAGCTGCGCGAGGACCATGCCCTCGAGGAGCTGCCGGTGATCTTCCTCACCGCCAGGAACCGGGCCGAGGACCTGGTCGTCGGCCTGGCGGCGGGGGCCAACGACTACCTGCCCAAACCGGTGTCAAAGAGCGAGCTTCTGGCCCGGGTCCAGACCCACGTCGCCCTGCTCCGGGTCAACCGCCAGTTGGTGGGGATGGTGAGCGAGCGCACCTCCCAGCTGGCCGAGCGCGAGCGCCTGCTCGGCGAGCGCGAGCTCCTGATCCGTGAGCTCGAGTCGCGCAACGCCGAGCTGGCACGTTTCAACTACACCGTGGCCCACGATCTCAAGAATCCCCTGATCACCATCCGCAACTTCATCGGTCAGCTGGAGACGCACACGGAGCAGGGGGATCGCAGCCTGCTGCGCGGCGACCTGCGGCGCATCGACGCCGCGGCCTCGGATCTGTACCAGCTGGTCGAGCAGCTCTTCGAGTTCTCGCGCATCGATCGGGTGACCCTGCCGTGCGAGGAGGTGCCGCTCGGCGATCTCGTCGAGCAGGCCCTGAGCGAGCTCACCCCGGCGATCGCCGAGCGCGGGATCGAGATCGACGTGGCGGTCGATCTGCCGGTGGTGTGCGGCGACCGCGTCCGGCTGTTCGAGGCGGTGCGTCATCTGCTGGGCAACGCGGTCAAGTACCTGGCAGATCAGCCGGCGCCGCGCATCGAGGTCGGCGTGCGGGCGGCATCGACCGGCGAGCCGCCGGCGGTCTACGTTCGCGACAACGGGATGGGCATCGAGCCGCGGTATCGCGATAGGGTCTTCGAGCTGTTCGAGCGCCTCGCTCCGGAGGCTTCGGAAGGCACCGGCATCGGCCTGGCCCTGGTCAAGCGCATCGTCGAGGTCCACGGCGGGCGGATCTGGATCGAGTCCGAAGGCGCCGGGAAGGGGTCGACATTCTATTTCACGTTGCCGGTTCAGCGCCGAGGGGCGGTGCCGGCGAGCGAGGCGTCCGGAAAGCGATGATCGCCAACCGCGTGCCCCGCGTGCTCCTGGTGGTCGCCGGCCTTTGCCTCGCGCCGCCGGTTCCGGCGCGCGGCGAGGACGCCACAGGCGTCCTCGCCGGCAGTCGCGGCTCGACCTATGTCTATCGCGCCTGGACGACCGAGAACGGCCTGCCTCAGGAGTCGGTCCCGGCCCTGGCCCAGACCCGGGACGGTTACCTGTGGCAGGGGACCTTCGGCGGCCTCGCCCGCTTCAACGGCGTCGATTTCCGGGCGTTCGACGTCGCCGGCCACCAGGAACTGGCGAACAACCGCACGATCTCGCTCTACGCCGACCGCCGGGGGGGATTGTGGATCGGCCATCAGTTCGCCGGCCTGAGCCGGTTCGACGGCCGCCGTTTCACCTCCTACGGCGGGCGCGACGGCCTGCCCGAGGGCGACGTGTGGGCGATCGTCGAAGACCTCGAGGGCGATCTGTGGGCCGCCACCCTCGGCGGGCTGGTGCGCCGCCGCGGAGGCGCCTTCACGACTTTCACCGAGCGCCACGGGCTGCCCGCGCGCCATGTCCTGAGCCTGGCGGTGAATGCCGCCGGCGGATTGTGGATCGGCACCGCGTCAGGCCTCGCCCGCGGCGCCGGTAACGGCCCGGAAGACGTGCCCATCTTCACTGCGGTCGACGGCGCGCCCCGCGCCGCCATCTACTCGATCGTCGAGGACGGGGACGGGATCCTGTGGCTGGACTCGGATCAGGGGCTGATCCGCCGGCATCGAGGCCGCTGGGAGACGGTGCTCGCGAGCCCGCGACCCTACCTGCGCGGCACCCTGGGCGGCAACCTGGGCGGCAAGCTGGTGCTCGATCGCCAGGGCCAGCTGTGGTTCGCCGATCATCCGCGCGCCCGGCTCTATCGCCTGAGCGCTCGCGACCGGCGCGCGCCCCTGCCGGTGGCGCCGGAGTTCTTCGAGCTTTCCCGCCCGGTGCTGACCCTCTACGTCGACCGCGAAGAGACCCTGTGGCTGGGGACCCAGAGCCTGGGCCTGTGGAGCCTCGAGCGCCAGCCGGTGAGGCGATGGTCGACCGAACACGGCCTCGCCTACCCGGAGATCCGGGCGATCACCGCCGACGGCCGCGGCGGGTTGTGGCTCGCTTCCGATTGCGAGCTGCCGCTCACCCGCTGGCAGTCCGGGAGCTTCAGCGCCCATCCCGCCGCCGCGCCCGGCGGTCCGCTGGACTGCGTCGGTTCGATCCTGCGCGACCGCCGGGGCGACCTGTGGCTGGGCGCCGGCGGTCATCTGGCGCGCCTCCGCGCCGGCGAGGTGATCGAGCGGCATGTGCTGGTCGATTCCCGAGAACGGGTGATCAATGCCCTGTTCGAGGACCGCCGCGGCGGTCTCTGGATCGGTTTCCGGGGGCACGGCCTGGCCCGGTTCGATCGCGGCGACATCCGTTTCTACACCCACCGCGACGGGCTGGCGAGCGACCACGTCCACTTCCTCGCCGAGGATCGTGACGGGGCGCTGTGGATCGGCACCAGCGACGGCCTGAGCCGTTTCGCGGGCGAGCGTCCCGCCGGCGGCGGGCTGAAGCAAACCTTCGAGACCTTCACCCGTGACCACGGCCTGCCCCCGGGCATGGTGCGTGCCATCCATCCGGACGGCGACGGCACGCTGTGGATCGGCACTTACGGCGGCGGCCTCGGCCGGCTGCGGCGCCGGGTCGCCGCGCAGGGCGGCCGAGGCGAGGTCGAGCTCAGCCGCATCACCATGGACGACGGCCTGTACGACAACGTCATCACCCGGATCCTCGAAGATGAGCGCGGCAACCTGTGGATGTTGGGCAACCGCGGCCTGTTCTTCGTCCACCGCGACGCCCTGAACGCGCTGGCCGACGGCGAGCGGGAGTCGGTGTTCAGCGTCTCGTTCGGACGCGCCGAGGGCATGACCGAAGGCAGCGGCGCGCGCCAGCCGGCGGGCTGGCGAACCGGCGACGGCAAGATGTGGTTGCCGACCGTCGACGGCCTGGCGATGATCGACGCCGGCAGCTTTCGCGCCAACCCGGTGGCGCCGAAGGTGATGATCGAGCTGGCGATGACCGGGCGGCGGCAGCTCGACCTGGAGCCGCCGGCGCCGGCGGTCGTGCTCGAGGCCGGCGAGCGCGACCTCGAGATCCACTACGCGGCCTCAAGCTTCGCGGCGCCCGAGAAAGTCAGGTTCCGCCACCGCCTGGAGGGCTATGACGACGATTGGCTGGAAGTGGGCGGTCGTCGGGCCGCCTACTACACCAACCTGTCGCCGGGGTCCTACGTCTTTCGAGTGACGGCGGCCAATCACCACGGGGTCTGGAACCCGGAGGGGGCGGCGGTGCGGATCGAGCTGCCGCCGCCGTTCTGGGCCACCCCGATGTTTCGCGCCGCCGTCTTGGTCGTCCTCGCCGGCCTGCTATGGACCGCGCACAGGCTGCAGCTAAGGGTACAGGCACGGCGTGCCGAGCTCGAGCACGCGGCGACGCGGGAGCGTTTCATCGCCGAGCTCCAGGCCAAGAACACCGAGCTCGAGCGCTTCTCCTACACCGTGGCCCACGACCTCAAGAGCCCGCTGGTGACCATCCAGGGCTTCCTCGGCTTCCTCGAGCGCGACGTCACCCGCGGCGACGCCGAGCGCGTCACCGGCGACGCCCAGCGCATCCGAGGCGCGGCGAACAAGATGCAGCGGTTGATCGACGACCTGCTGGAGCTGTCGCGGATCGGCCGCAAAGACAATCCGCCGGAGGAGGTGGCGATGGAAGAGCTGGCCGGCGAAGTCGTCGAGCTGCTCGCCGGGCAGGTCGCCGAGCGCGGCGCCGAGGTGGCGGTGGCCCCCGATCTGCCGGTGGTCCGCGGCGATCGTGTGCGGCTGTACCAGCTGCTCCAGAACCTGATCCAGAACGCCCTGCAGCACACCGGCGAACAGACCGCGCCGCGCATCGAGGTCGGGGCGCGGCCGGCGGCCGGCGCCCCGGCGACGCTCTTCGTGCGCGACAACGGCGCCGGCATCGCCCCCGAGTATCACGACAAGATCTTCGAGCTCTTCCAGCGGCTCGGCACGGCCGGGGGCAGCGGCGTCGGCCTGACGCTGGTCCAGCGCATCGTCGAGCTCCATGGCGGGCGGATCTGGGTCGAGTCCGAAGGCGCCGGCAAGGGATCGACGTTCTGCTTCACCCTGCCGCGCGCTCCGGCGCCGAACGGGCTCGACCCCTCGGCCGATTGAGCGGGGGGTAGCGCGACGCTTCGCGCCAGATGCCCGCAGCTGATAACATCGGCGCTGTTATGAGTCCTCATTACCTCCACTACATCGTTCAGGATCCCAAAATCTGCGGCGGTGAGCCGGTCCTTCGGGCGACTCGGGTGACCGTCCGCACCGTGCTCGCCAGTCTTGTGGAGGGCGCTACTATTCCAGAGATCCTCGAGGACTTCCCGTCGCTTGACGAGCAAGCGGTTCGTGCCGTCATAGCCTTCGCCGCAGCGTCCGCAATAGAGGATATCCCGGTTCGGGCGCTTCCGGCGGTCCATTGAAGATCAAGCTGGACGAGAACCTGCCGACGGCGTTGGCCCGCCGGCTCGGCGATCTGGGCCACGACGTCGAGACCGTCCACGACGAAGGTCGGGTAGGCCAAGATGACGACAGGCTTTGGCAGGCCGCTCAGGACGAAGATCGATTCTTTATAACCCAGGATCTGGACTTCTCCGATATCCGGAAGTTCGTTCCAGGTTCCCATCGAGGTCTGCTCCTCCTCCGCTTTCGCGACCCGGGGCGCCTTGCTTTGACTGAAATCCTGAGCGCGATCTTCGCCACCCAGAACGACGAGAGCTGGCTTGGCTGTTTCGTGGTGGCCTCGGAGCATAAGATCCGTGTCACTCGACCCGCGTTTTGACCGGTATCGTTGATGGACCGCACCGACTTCGTCGAGCTCGTCTCCAAGACCGCACCGGCTCATCACCAGAGCTCCATCCCCGCCGCCTTGCCGGCGGTGTTCTCGGTGATCTGCTGGTGCCGGCTCCGGCGATAGCTCGAGCCGCCGGTGGATGCGCTCGAGCGCGGCCTGGATCTGCGAGCAACCTTCTGCTTCATATCGCCGTCGGGCCGGCGGGCAGGGTTGTAGTTGAGGCTCAAGATCCGCAAACCCGATACCATGAGACGATGACGGTTCGGCGCAGGGGGCGGTGCCGGTGCTCCGGGAACGAACCTCGGCGCACGCGGTTCGCCCGGCCTGGCGCGCGGTTCGGCCGGCTTGCCGGCCTGTGGATCGGCCTGGCGCTTTGCCCCGGCGGGTCACAGGCCGAACCGGTTGCGTCCTATGACGAGGTGGGGCGCTTCTACGTCCAGAACTTCGGATCGGAGGACTATGAAGCGCATCCGCAGAACTGGGTCGTGGTGCAGGATCCGGAGGGTCTCGTCTACGCCGGCAACAGCGCCGGCGTGCTCGAATACGACGGCGTCTCCTGGCGCCTGATTCCGGTACCGAATCAAAGCGTGATCCGCTCGCTGGCGGTCGATGCCGAAGGCCGGGTCTTCGTCGGCGCGATGGACGAGCTGGGCTACCTCGCGCCCGATTCGCTGGGGCGGATGCACTACGTGTCTCTGGTCGACCGGATCCCCGCCGACGAACGGGGATTCGGCAATGTCTGGCGTATCGAGAGGACCTCCGGCGGCCTCTACTTTCAGACCGGCAACCGGCTCTTCCGATGGCACGGGCAGACTTTCGAGGTCTGGCGTGCCGAAACGCGGTTCTGGTGGATTCTCGCCCAGGGCGACTCGCTCTACGTCCAGCAGGCAGGCGTCGGGCTGATGCGGATGGCCGGCGATTCGCTGACCCTGGAGCCGGGAGGTGACTTCTTCAAGGACCGGCGCATCCAGGGCCTGGTGCCCCGGGGCGAGGCGGGGTACCTGGTCCTCACCCGCGGCGACGGGCTGTTCCGGTGCGCGACGCCGCGACGCTCGAAGGCGGCCTGCACCCCCACCGGTCTCGACCTGGCCGGCACGTTGCCCTACCGCGTCGCAGAGCTGGCGCAGGGCGTTGTGGCGATCGGCACGCGGCGCGGGGGAACGATCCTGGCCGATGACGCCGGGCGTCTCCTGCGGGTCCTCGACGAGGCGTCGGGATTGCGCAACGAAGAAGTGAACGCGGTCTTTCCGGACCGGCAAGGCGGGCTGTGGCTGGGCCTCAACGACGGGCTGGCCCGCGTCGAGGTCGGCGCGGCGGTGTCTCGTTTCGACAAGGCCGACGGCCTGCTCGGAGGCGTCCTCGGAGTCACCCGCCATCAGGGCCGCCTGGTCGCAGCCACGCTCCGAGGCGTTTTCAGGCTGGAGCCCGGCACCCGCGGCGCGGCCCCGCGTTTTCTGCCGGTTCCCGGTATCGCCACCGATTGCTGGCCGTTGCTCTCGACCTCCCAGGGGCTCCTGGTCGGCTGCGGCGACGGCGTCCACAACCTCGAGAACGGAGAGCGGTTTGCGGAGGGGACCCTGTGCTACGCCCTGTATCGCTCCAGGCGGGACCCGACGCTGCTCTACCTGGGTCTCAGGGACGGACTGGCCCGTCTGCGGTTGCGCGATGGACGGTGGACCGATGACGGACGGATCCAGGGCATCCGGGAACAGGTGCGCTCGATCGTCGAGGACGCCGAGGGACGACTCTGGCTGGGGCTGAAGTACGGCGGAGTGGTCCGGCTCGAGCCATCCCCCGCGTCGTCCGACGCGGCTGCCATCCGCCGGTTCGGCGCCGAGCACGGCCTGCCCGAGGGACACGTCGACGTCGAATCCATCGCCGGGCGAATGGTCTTCGTGCATCGTGACGGAATCTACCGCCTCGCCGGCTCCGGTACTGGCTCCGGCGCCGGTGCCGTCCGCTGCAGCGCCGACACCACTTTCGGCTCCGTCCTGCCTGCCGAAGAACGGCCGG
>JAAUXY010026754.1_pt1 | contig 14702 bp, 9 predicted proteins | sample 7278121 | NCBI WGS metagenome assembly JAAUXY01 (sample SAMN14350117, study PRJNA611818) | marine sediment metagenome | isolation source: surface marine sediment (1.8m) | place: French Polynesia: Moorea | collected 2018-08 | reverse complement strand
GGAATCAACGCATTCCTACCTGCCCTGCGATCACCCCGAGCACGCGCACGAAAGCCAGTACCTGCTATGTTCGTCGTGCGGCCATGCGGATGAAGTGGAGTCCAAACCGCTCGAGTCCATACTCAACAAGATCGCGGATCAACGAGGGTTTCAGCCGGAGAACACGGTCGTTGAGATCAAGGGGCTTTGCGCAAGCTGCGCGACCAGCGACTCCGACTAAAGCGCGGCAACCGCCGTCAGGGTCCTGCCGACGCGACCGCGTCGTGCGGGTGCAGGCTCTCGCGGTGGGCGACGTTAACCTCGACCTTCGCGTAATCCCGAGCCAGTGCCATGCGGATTCGGCGCACCGCATCTTCGACGAACATGAGATTCTGACCGTTGCGTGCCGCAAAGGCCTGCTCATCAATTCGTTTGACGGCGGTCTGAACGGGCGTCGTTAGCGCCGACTCCACGCGATCAATGAGCTTCAACAGGCCGAAGCTCGCAGCGCTTTCAGCAATGCTGATACTGACGTGTGCATCGCTACGCTGACTGTGCGGGGTGGCAAGCGTGGCGTGTTCGCGCAACCAGGCCGCGGCATCGGCAGGCGATACCGCATCCCGATCGCTGAACGCACGGAGGAATTCGCGCTCGACGAGCTGGCGTGTCAGGGAGGCCGAGCAGGGACACGTGGACGAGTAGGTGATTGCAACCTTCGCGCGCAATGTCGTACCTGAACGATCGCTAATGGCCTCGAGTATGACCGGGTAGGCGCGCCAGCCACCGATGTCGGCGCTCTCGAGCGCGCCGCGTCGAACCAGCAGATCGAAACTCAGCCGAACGCGCGCGAGGTTCGAGTCACAGTCTTCATGGCTCTCGATCATGGCCGCGAGCAGTGGGCCGAGTTGGCCCGGGGTCAGTGCTTTGTCACTGCCGAGTTCATCGACAAGCTGGTGAAGCCTCGACATATGTATGCCCCTGACGTCCGGGCGCGGCAGGTTCACCTCGGCGTCGATGCGCGCATGGTGTTCTCGACGATAGCCCGGCTCCTCGATGACCACCGGCAGGTCGATGCCGCTCATTCCCACCCAGTCGAGTGGCATCGGGTTTGCCGGGATGTCGACGGCGGCGATGTCGGGCAAGTTCTTGGTCACGTTCGGCGGGCGCTCCGTAATCGTCCGACGCGTCTGGAGCGAGCCGGCAACGGTTGGCAGAAGGGGATTAATTGATATGTTATAACATCAATGAGCTTCTAAACAAAAAGCCGCTGCGTGAGATCGGCGCAGAGCTCGACGATGCCGCAAGTCCCGGCCCAACCGGGCGCGCCGTCGCAGCCTAGACGGCCTTGCTCATGTGCACTTTTGTTCCGGAACGTCCGGTTTCCTTCCAGCCCAGACGTGAGTAAATGGCCACGTTTTCGGGCATGTCCTTGTGGGTGCTGAGTTGAATCTCACGCAGGCCAAGAGCAACGCAGTCCTGTTCCGCTCGGCCGATCAACGTGCGTCCCAGTCCCATTCCGGCGCACTCGGGAATGACGGCAATGTTCTCCAGAACCATGCAGTCGTGTTCAGGAACCAGGATCATGGCTCCGACAATCCGGCCTTCCCGTTCCACGACCCAAACACGACTGTGTTCGATCGCCTCCGGGATGCCCTCCGAGACCGCTGGCAGGTCGTGGATCCGGGACGCGTAGATTGAGTAGGCGGCCCGGATACACTCGGCGATACCTTCGGCATCTCGCGATTCGGCCAGGCGCAGGGAAACATCGGACATCCGCGGATTATGCCGGATGCAAGGCGTTAACGAGATGCCAAGCGGGAACGGACCGCTAATCAGGCGTGGCCGTGGCCGTGGGCGTGGTCGTGATCGTGGTCGTGCTTCCAGCCCAGGCCCTCACCGATTTCGGCGGCGAAACGCCGAATGCCTCGGCGAGCCACGGACGCGCCGAAGAGCAGCATGAGACCGACGAGGCAAACGACCTGCAATGTCGAGGGGGCTTCCTCCGTCAGCTCGGCCAGCGTGGGAACGTCGAGCGAGGTAAAGACCATGTCGATGGTCAGCCCCGCCGCAACGGCGATCGCGACAAGGGTGCCCGCGAAGGTTATAGCGGCTTGTCTTCCGTGCAGGCTGGATAACACTCCCAGCGTGGACAGGTTGGTCGCGGGTCCGGTGATGAGGAAGGCAATACCGGCCCCCGGCGATAGACCAGCGGCCAGAAGCGCGGCCACCAACGGGGTGGCCGAGGCGGCGCACACGTAGGTGGGAAAGCCCAGCGCTGCGAAGAGCACGACTGCCACCGCAGAAGGAAGTTGCGCCAGCCAGCCACCCTCTAGCCAGGGGGCGACCAGCGCGGCCACACCCAGCCCGAGCAGAATCCATGGCGCGGTATGGTCCACGATTTCGCCCATGCCGGTGACCAGCGCCGAGCGTAAACGCGCGCGCGTCCCACCTTCGGCGTGAATATCCCGCTGCTGTTCCGGCGGGTGAGGGTGCGCCTTGAGCCGGCCTCCCACCCACCAGCCCACCAGCAGTGCCGCCGCACCCGCCGTGACGAGTCGTATTACCGTGACATCCGGGCCCAGCAGGGGAATTGACAGGAGGATGGCGTCCAGACCGAGCTCGGGTGTCGCGACCAGGAACGCCATGGCCGCGGCGGGAGGTGCACCCTTGGCCACCAGCGTACGATAGAGAGGCACGACACCGCAGGAGCAGATCGGAAACGGAAGCCCTACCAGCATGCCGCGACCCGCCTGGTTCAGCGCTCCCCCTTTACCCAGCCAGCGGATGGACGCCGACGGCAAGTAGGCCGATAGAAGGCCGGCGAACACGTAGGCGATAAGCAATGCCGGTGCGCTCTCGGCAGAAAGGACGAAAAGCCGCTCAAGGAACGGGACCGGGCCAGCACCGGTGTCGACTACCGGCACCACCGCAACGATCATTAACAGGGCCAGGGCCGCGAGAGCTCCCCATCCTTCGGCCCAGGCTTTGCCGCTGCTGCTGCGGGCGTGGCCGGGGTGCATGACCACATGGATCAAGGCCCCGCCGACAACCGCCTGGTACAGCTCGATGGGCCCGGATTGGCTGTGCAGCTCTGCCGCCGCGGTGCCGAAATAGAATCCTGTCACCGTTGCGGCCATGAGCGCGACGAGCGCCGTCACGCCGCCCCGGCGGCCAACCACCGTGGTTGCGAGCCACCATACTGCGATGCCCACGGGAAGCCGGTGCAGGATCACCGCAAGCGCCAAAGGCGTATCCGTACCGCTGACATCGACGGTGGCCAGCGCCGCTCCGTCGAATCCGGCGTGGATGGCAAGTCCCGTGAGTCCCAGGAACAGTCCCCACCGATCGACGCGACGTCGCACGTCCCGCGTGAACCGTTCCAGCACAATGGGAATAATGAAGCCGGCCAGCAAGGCGCCCAACACGGCGAGGTTTTGCCGCTCGACGGCTTGCGGTACGAAATGAAGGAAGACGAGCCCCGTGATCGAGACTACAACGAAACCGTCCAGCGCGGCGGCAAGCGCCTGACGCTCACGTAGTGCGTTGAGGATGACCGGTCCCAGTGCGAGAGCGGCCAGCGCGATCAGTAGGTAGCTCATTATTCTTGTGTGTAACCGCCGGGCACGAAGCAACGAGGCGGCTAAATCGTATCCGTGACGACTATAGCGCAGCTATCCGTAGAGGGCCCTATTTACCGGGCAGGTCTGTGGTCGCGTTGTACGGTGTCCTGGGCCGGTTGGGGACCCGGCGCGCCAGTGAAGAAAAGGATCCTCGACGCGATCGGTACGGTCGAGGACCCTTAGTAGCTTCAGGCCAGGCTCAACGGGCCGTGGTCGTCACAGTGGTCACCGTGGGGATGGTGCAGGTGTCCATCGACGAGATAGTCGACGTGATCACCGTGCGGCACTGCCGGGTGCCCACAGTCCGGTCCGTGAACATGGTCGCTGTCGTGGCCCTTGCAGTCGTGGGCGACGCAGCCATCGGGATTGTCGCTCGTGACCTCGATGACGTGTTCGTCGTAGTGGCCCTCATGCGCACAGTGAAGGTGCCCGTCATGCAGGTACCCAACGTGGTCGCCGTGCTTTACAGCGACGTGGCCGCAGTCCGGGCCATGCTCGTGGTCGTGGTCTTTGTGGATTTCGTGGCTCATGTTTCTGATCTCTCCAGTGTCAAGAATCGATGGTTACCGTCGGGTCTGCGTGGTCGAGGACGTTCCGGACAAGCGTCTCCACGTGGCAATCTGCCAAGCGGTAGAACATGTCCCGACCTTCGCGCCGGCGCTTCAAAAGATCCTCACCCAAGAGGATCCGCAGGCGTTGTGACGTCGTGGACATCTCTGCGTCCGTCAGCTCTGCGATCTCCGAGACCTGGCGCTCCCCGGAGAGGAGCAGCTCGAGGATTCGGAGCCGCGCCGGGTCGCCTCCTGCCCGAAGCATCCCCGCCGCGCGGTCGATGACCGACTGGGGAAGGTGTCGAGCAGGGGGAGACGTCGTCAATGCATCACCGATTGTTCATTTCATCATTTTATGAAATAAGCATATATCAAGTACGCAGGTGACCGCAACCCGATACTGTAGAGTCGCTTCGAACGATGCCGGAGTCTCGGGGCCGACCCAGGAGAACGACTATGCAAAAACCGCTTGCCATGCCACTCCTGTTAGCGATGCTCGCCTGCTCATTGACGTTCTCCGCGGGCGCCGCCGAGTCGGCGGAAATCGAGGCGTCTGAAACGCCGCGCATCGGTGCCAGGGGCCGCGAGGGCTCCGGTCCCGACAGCCTCGCCGACGGTCCGCAGATCCTCGATGAGAAGGGACAGCGCCTGAAGGTCACCCCGCTCAAGGGCCTCGAGCGGCCCTGGGCGCTGGCCTTCCTGCCTGACGGGGCGATGCTCGTGACCGAGCGCCCGGGCCGCCTGCGCCGGGTCAACGCCGACTTCACGCTCGACCCCAAACCGATCGCCGGCGTTCCCGACGTACTGCCGCTGGCCTACAAGGGCCTGATGGACGTTGCGTTGCACCCGGACTATGCCGAGAACCGCTGGGTCTACTTCACCTACAACAAGCGCCTGCCCGGCGAGACCGACGAGAACTGGGATGAGTTGACCGGGCCTGCCGCGACGGCCGTTCTAGCGCGCGGCCGATACGACGGTGCGCACAGACTCGAGGAGGTTCGGGACCTGTTCGTGTCGTCCGCCGCGACGAGCGGCGTCAGCGCCGCGCGCATTGCGTTCGGCCCGGACGGCAAGATCTACATGAGTATCGGTGCGCCCAGCTACCTCGTATCGGAGGGCGGCACGAACCGCATCGGCAGCGCGCATGAAGCCCAGGACCCGGCCTCGCACGCGGGCAAGATACTGCGCCTGAATGATGACGGCACGGTGCCTTCCGACAATCCCTTCGTGGACGAACCCGGCTACCTCCCGGAGATCTTCGCTCTCGGCATCCGCAACCCGATGGGAATCATCGCGCACCCGGTCACCGGCGCCATCTGGTCCGTCGAGCATGGCCCGCTTGGCGGCGACGAGATCAATATCATCGAGGCGGGCAACAACTACGGCTGGCCGCTGGTCTCCTACGGCCGTGCCTATACCGGAGACCGAACCGGGGCAGGCTCCGGCCCTGTGCTCGCGAGCCCGGTGGCGGAGGGTATGACGGAACCCTGGCTGTTCTGGTCGCCCAACATCGCGCCGGGCGGTCTGGTTATCTACACGGGCGACCTGTTCCCCGACTGGCGCGGCCATGCGTTCGTCGGCGGCCTGGGCTCCACGCAGCTGCAACGCATCGAAGTGACCGAGGACGGGCTCCCGAGGGAGCAGTACTCACTGCTGGTCGAGCTCGGGCAGCGGATTCGCGAGGTGCGCGAAGGCCCCGACGGCCGCTTCTACCTGCTCACGGATCACGATCACGCCGCAATCATCCGCGTCGAACCCGCCGCAGAGTGAACCCGTAGACGATTACAATAGCGGACAGCTGTGCGTTGATACGGCCGCTCAATAAGCCGTTTTCGCCGCAAAACGTTCCGGAATCGCCAGCAAGTGCGCCAAAAGTGTGCGCAATGCGGTCAAGTATGCGTCATACGACCAAAAATCATTGACAGAAAATGGCTCATACAGCACAGTGACGGCAAGCGTCGGAGCGAAAACAAGGACGCTGATTCGAGACAGCGCCCGTTCTACGCAACAAGAAACGCCCCGCCAGGGTGGCTTCGACGCCCACTGCGACACTGGCGAGAGCGGATAACCCGATCCGGCCCGACAGCGGTTCCGGGCACGTGCCGCTCCCCAGTTGAGAAAGCCAAAACGGGGAGAAAACTGTCATGAAATACCAACGCACCATGCTTGCGCGCGCGGTTCACAGCGCGGTCATCGCAGGCACCATAGCGACCGGCGCGACCTTTACGGCGCCCGCGCTCGCCCAGGACGACGAGGCTCTCGAAGAGATCACCGTCACTGGCTCACGCCTCAGACGTACTCGCGACTTCGTCGAGATCAGCCCTGTCGCTACGGTCGACATGGCCCAGATCCAGAACTCGGGTTTCCTGACGCTCGAACAGACCGTCAACCGGATGCCGCAGCTCCGGCCGGATACGACCAGCAGCACGAACCAGTACGGCGGCCCGGCAATGCGTGCGGACCTGCGCGGCCTGGGTGCCGAGCGAACCCTCGTACTCGTTGACGGCCGCCGCTTCATCCCGGCCGAAGACACGGGTGTTGCCGACCTCGCGACCATCCCCGACATCATGGTCGAGTCGGTCGAGATCGTGACCGGCGGTGCGTCGGCGGTCTACGGTTCCGACGCTATCGCCGGCGCCATCAACTTCCGCCTGCGCGACGACTTCCAGGGTCTCGAGATGCGCTACCAGCGCGGCGAGGCCTTCGAGGGCGACGGCGACACCGAACGCGCCGACATCCTGTTCGGCGCCGGATCCGACGACGGCCGCAGCAATATAATGCTGGCGCTGTCATGGGCCGAGCGCGGCACCATCATGGGCGATGCTCGTGACTTCTCGGCGATTCCGTTTGTAACCAACTCCAGCGGCGAATACATACCGTTCGGTTCCGGCAACATCCCGGGCACGGTCATCGCGCTGCAGCCGGCACAGTTCCCGCTGATCAACGGCGTCGACCTCAGCAACTCCGACGGCTCCTGCCCGGGCCCGATCCAGGGCGTACGCTTCGACCAGGGAAGCCAGCCGGTACCGTTCTGCCGGCCGACCGACCAGTTCAACTACGCCGCCGACAACTTCCTGCTGCGGCCGATGGAGCGCTGGCAGATGAGCACGTCTGCCAAGCACGATCTCGGCGCTGGCGTTACGGCATACGCGCAGGCGTTCTACAACAACTACGAGCAGGCCTACCAGATGGCGCCCGAATCGACGGCGCCGACGAGCTTCGGCCAGCCGCGCGGCACGATCATTATCCCGGATGCACCCAACAACCCGCTGTTCACCCCCGTCCTGCAGGACTTCTGGGCACAGAACGCGGCGTTCTTCGACCCGGACGGTGACGGCGACTACACGGTCTCCGGCCTCGGCCGGCGTTTCGAGGAATTCGGGCCTCGCTTCTTCTCCTACGATATCGACTCCTTCCTGATCACCGCCGGCCTGCGCGGCGACCTCAACTGGGGCGATAACAACTGGACCTGGGACGCGTTCGCACAGTACTCGCGGAACGATACGGAATGGACGACGCTCGGTTTGCTGTCCAAGTCGGGCATCACGCTGGGTCTGGACCCAGTCATCAACCAGGATGGCTCCGTGACCTGCCGCACCGAGATTCGTGGCTGCGTGCCGGTCAACATCTTCGGCACGGATGCGCTGACGCCGGATATGGCCGAGTACCTGCAGGCGGAACGCGTGACCGACAGCACCTTCGAGCGCTACGTCGGCGGCTTCTCTCTCGCCGGCGACCTGTTCGAGCTGCCGGCCGGCATGGTGGCAGCCGCGTTCGGTGCCGAGTATCGTGACGAAGCGATCCTCGTCCAGCCGAATGAGAACCAGCTCCTGAACGACCTCGCGTCGCAGGCGATCGCGCCGACGGTCGTAGAGGGTAGCTACAACCTCTACGAGATCTTTGGCGAGGCCCGCGTGCCGATCCTGAGCGACACGTTCGTTGACAGCCTCGCGGTCGAAGCCGCAATCCGTTACGCCGACTACTCGACCGTAGGAGCGGTGACGACCTGGAGCGGATCGCTGGATATGGACGTCAACGAGCAGTTGAAGCTCCGCGCCGGCTACAGCCGTGCCATTCGTGCGCCCAACCTGGATGAGCTCCTGAGCCCGGTCAGTGCCGGCTTCCGGCCCGTGACCGATCCCTGTGTCGCGGAGAACAATCCGGACCAGGCCACGAGGGATCTCTGCGTCCTGCAGGGCGTGCCCGCGAACATCATCGACACGCTCGTCGAATCGCCTCGCTCCGGTTACGACCTGATCAGCGGCGGTAACCCCGACCTGAAGGAAGAGGAGGCCGACACCCTGACGCTCGGGTTCGTCTGGTCGCCGACCTTCGTCGAGGGCCTGACGATGTCGTTCGACTACTACGATATCGAGCTTACGGACGCCATCGCACAGGTCGACGGGCAGCTGCTGCTTAACGACTGTTTCGCGGTACAGGACATCAACATCCCGTCCTGCCAGGCCATTCGCCGCGATCCGAACGGCAACATCTCGGAAGTTATCGCGCCGCTCTTAAACCTCGCTGAGCGCAACGTCGATGGTGCTGACCTCTCGGTGAACTACGCGACGGACTCCCTGCCGAACTGGCTGTCGTTGCCGAACAACGACGCCACGCTCGACATCAACTGGTGGTCCTCCTGGCAGTTCACGAACGAGACCCAGGTGCTCGCGAGTCTTCCGGCGATCGACTGCGCCGGCAAGTACAGCGGTACGTGCTCGAGTGGCGCCGTCCGGCCGACGCCGGGTTTCCGAACTCTGCTTCGGCTCAACTGGCAGTCCGGTCCACTTCGCCTGAGTCCCGAAATGAACTACATCGGCGAACTCGAGCTGTCGGACGATTCGGGCCCGAACCAGCGCGGAACGCAGGATCCGTGGGCGATCTACAACCTCAACGGTGCCTGGAACTTCACGGAGAAAACCGCGCTTTACTTCGGCATCAACAACTTGACCGACAAGGCACCGCCGGTCTGGGCCTTCCAGGCAGCGGGTGACCTGAACGTCAACGTCAACCTGTATGACCCCGTGGGTCGCAGCTACTTCATCGGTATAGAGACCGGATTCTAGGCCAACCCGAAGGACGCCGTTGCGATGGTTCCAGCAATCATCGCAGCGGCGAAAGTAGCCGGGGGGTTGGCGTTTGCCAGCCCCCCTTTGTCGCTACCTGGTCCGGGGCATTTCCCGCGATCGCGTAGTGCAGGAGCGTTGAACATGGTCAAGGGGCTCGTACCGTCAATACGCGCGCCCGGTTTGCCCGGCGCCGTCATCATCATTGTTGCTTTTCTTCTCGCTGGCGTCGCGCCACCCGCTGTCGCCGGGTCCGGCGACGCGCCCGGCAGCGCGCGAAAGCTGTCGCAGGAGTTCGAACAGCTTATCGATCGTTACCTGTGCGAGGTCCGGGGCGTGGGCTGCAGCCTGCCCGGTGACATGAGCGCCGAGAGCTTCGCGGCTCGCATTCGCGCGCAGGCAGCGATTCTCGAAGCGCTCGAGAGCATCGACCGCGGCACGCTGACGCTCGAACAGGACATCGACTGGCGATTCCTCAGGGGCATCCTCAAGGCCAACATCCGCGCCGAGAGCGAGGTCCAGCGCTGGCGCCAGGATCCGCGCCAGTACGTTTTCACGAACGGCATCATCTTCAAGATCGAGGCGGACCACCGGCACCCCGACGAGCGGGGACGCGATCTCATCGCAGAGCTTGAGCGGCTGCGTGCGCGTATGCAAAACGCCGAGCAGAACCTCACCGAGTACATTCCGAACTGGCTGACCTACGCGAACGCGCGTATCGACGGCACCGTCATCGTCATGCAGGAACACGTGCAGAAGTTCGCGATGCGGCTGGCGCCCGAACTGCGCGATTCACTGCTCACCGAGGCCGAGCTGACCGTCGAGGCGCTCGGGCGATTCCGGCGCTTCGTCAACGACGAGTGGACCGGGCGCCCGGAAGGCGATTTCAGGATCGGCGCCGACCTCTACAACTACCTGATGGAATATCGCCACCAGCTGCCGACAGCCGACCGGGCGCTCGAACAGATTTCGCGGGGCGAGCGTGGCTTCACGCGCCTGCCGGATTACCACGACTGGGGTTGGAAGCAGTACGTGATCGTCGAGGGTCACCTGGAACGAATGGCGGCCTCGATCGACCCCGACAGGACCTGGCGCGAGATCATCCGCGAGACCAAGCAGCAGCACCCCTTCAACGAGCAGCTTGTGTACGAAGGGGTCGTACTGTCACGCCAGACGCGCGACTGGACGATCGAAAACGATCTCGTGACGATTCCGTGGGAGGAAGACGACATGCTCATGGTGGCTTCGGACCCGAGCATGTCGGCGTCGCAGTGGTGGGGCTTCGGGCCCGGCTATCTGCCGGCGGGTCACATGTCCCTCAAGATGGCGTGGCCGATCATCCCTATCCAGCCCGAGTGGCCCGCGGACATGGCCGAAGAAAACCTGACCGAGAAGGACTGGAGTTTCTACTACGCAATCGCGCCGCATGAGGCATACCCTGGCCACCACCTGATGCGGCTCTACCGGAATCGCAACGAGCGGCCGCTGCGCCGCTACGAGTACAGCTATTCCGACCAGGCGTGGTGCTACTACGTCGAGTGGGAGCTGACGCCGCGGAAGGAGTACGGTTTCTTCCCGGCCGACATGCAGGACCGCTACGAACTCGAGATCCTGAGGCTGAAGCTCTGGCGCATGGGGCGCGTGATCATCGACTCGGGTCTGCACTCGGGGCGCATGAGCTGGGATGAAGCCGTGACCGTCGAATCCGAGCGCACGGGCTTTATCCGCCGCGGCGCCGCGATCAACATCGACGGTATCGCCCGAGGCGGCACGAACACCGCCGCACCGACCGTTGGCTATTTCCAGTTCATGCTCTTGAGGGACGACTATTTCAACAAGATGCGCGAGCTCGACCAGAAAGGCACGCTCAAGGATTTCCACGACCGCGTCTATCGCATCGGTTTCATCCCCGTCGAACTCGTGCGGGAACAGCTCATGATCGAACTGGAACGTGAGTTCCGACCCGAATGGCACCGCTGAGTCTTATGAACGAGAGACCAATAAAACAATGAGCACAAACCTGATGAAGAGACTCCTCCTCGCTACGCTTGCCGTCGCCGCCTGCTCGAGCGGTGTCGCCGCCGACAGTTACGAAACGCTGGTCGAGATGAACGAGGAAATCCTCGAGCTTGCGAGGCCTGTGGTCAACGACGGCGTACCCGACCTGGGCAGCGCCGCGATCGCGAAGCGGAAAACGTCGCTCGACGATTTTCGACAGCGCCTTGCCGCAATCGATACGTCGGCCTGGACCGTGCCGCAGCAGGTGGATTACCTGCTGGTCTGGTCGCGCATGAACGACATCGTCTTCCAGCACAAGGTCATGCAGCCGTGGTCGCGCGACCCGCTGAGCTACCTGTACCAGTTCCGCGGTATTCCGCACGCCGACGTTCCCGCAACGACAGAAGACGCGGTCGCGCTGTCAGCGCAGCTGCGTGCCGTGCCGGTGATGGTCGACAATGCCATCGAGAACCTCACGCAGCCTTCCGGCGAACTGGCCAGCCTCGCGATCTTCCTGCTCGACAACTTCGATGGCGTCGGTCAGGGAGAACCCTATCGCGACGAACCGCCCGAGGGGACCATCGGCTGGTTCGATGATCTCTGCAGCCGTCTCGACGCGGCGGGCAGCGATTTGCTGGCCGACTGCCGGAAGGCAACGGCCGCGGCACAGCGCTACCACGACTGGCTGTCGGCCGAACTCGACGGCATGCAGGCCTCCGCCGCGATCGGCAGCGAGAACTTCAACTGGTACCTCAGGCACGTACGCCTGCTGCCGCACACGGTCGACGACCTGAGAGGGATCGGCCAGCGGGAATTTCATCGCTACCGCTTCAACTACATCCTGGATCGCTACGTGAATCGCTCGCTCGACGAACTCGCGCTGACGCAGTCGGCCGAGCAGCACGAGCAGCGGACCCGCGACGCGGAGGCAAGAACGAGAAAGCTCGTCGAGGATCTAGCTCTCTTCACGATTCCTGACTACATGCCCGACGAGTTCGAGTCCGATGTCTTCTGGAGCCCCAGGGCAAAAACCGACAGACACTTCTGGGAGGAGCTGCAGTTCCGCAATGCGCTGAACAACCACATCCACGCGTCGATCCCCGGGCATCGCTTCGACGCGGAATTACGCAAGCGGCTCGACAACCCGATACGTCGTACGCACAGCGAGAGCGCGCGCGCCGAAGGCTGGGCGACGTACCTCGAGGAAACGCTGATCCAGGCGGGCATCGCCAACGACAATCCGCGCGTACGCGAGCTGTTCTACGCGGCACTGATCAAGCGCGGCAGCCGCTTCTTCGCCGAGATCGGCATGCACACGGGTGAGATGACGCTCGAGGAAGCCAATGCCTACATGATGGACTGGGTGCCGTACATGGAAGAGGACCTCGGTCGCTACGATCTCGTCGGCTACCTGCGGCGGCCCGGACTCGGCAGCATGTACCTCCTCGGCAAGACCGAGATCGAGCAGCTCATCTCGGAGCGTGCCTTCCAGCTCGGCGACGCGTTCGATCTCGGCGAGTTTCACGACGACTTCCTCTCCCGCGGCATCATCCCCGTGACCCTGATCCGCTGGGAGATGGCAGGCCTCGACGACGAGGCGCGCATCGTCTGGGAAGACGTCGTCGGCACAGCTTTCCCGGGAGGCGAATAGCGTGTCCCGCATAAAGACAACAGGGCAGACCATGAATCGACGAATCCCTCTGCGGGCGCTGTCCGCGCTTGCGGCACTCCTTTGCTGGCCTGCGACACACGCCGCGGCCCCCGACGGCCTGAGCGCGGCGGACCTGGAAGCCCTCCAGTGGCGCGAGCTGGGCACGGCTGCGACCAGCGGGCGCATCACGCGATTCGCCGTGCACCCGGACGACGTCCGGATCATCTACGTCGCGACGGCATCCGGCGGCCTCTGGAAGTCGACCAATGCCGGTACGACCTGGAAACCGATCTTCGAGCACCAGACCTCGGTATCGATGGGCGATGTTGCGATGGCGCCGACGAACCCCGACATCGTCTGGGTCGGAACCGGCGAACAGAACAACGTCAGGAGTTCGCAGTTCGGCGACGGCGTTTATCGCTCCGACGACGCCGGCAAGACCTGGAAGCACATGGGGCTGGAAGGCAGTCGCCACGTCGGCAGGATCCTGATCCATCCCGAGAACTCCGACATCGTCTACGTTGCGGCGCTCGGTTCTCTCTGGGGGCCCAACCCCGAACGCGGACTCTACAAAACGACCGACGGCGGCGAGTCCTGGAACAAGCTACTCGGCCCGAGCGATTACACGGGCGTCGTCGAGGTGCAGATGCACCCGGAAAACCCGGACGTGCTGTTCGCCGCGACCTTCCAGCGCGAACGGCGCATGTGGAGCATGGTCGGCGGTGGTGACGAAGGCGGTCTCTGGCGGAGCGACGACGGTGGCGACAACTGGACCCGCGTTGGCAACGGTTTCCCGACCGGCGCCGTCGGTCGCGTCGGCGTGACGTATTGCCCGAGCAATCCCGACATCCTGTATGCGACGGCCGTGGGGCCGGAGGGAGGTACCTTCCGCTCGGACGACGGCGGCGACTCCTGGGAACGCCGCAACGCGGAGGTCCAGAGTCACTGGTACTACGGCGAACTCGTCTGCGACCCCGAGAATCCCGATCACATGTACGTGCCCGTTACGCCACTATTGAAGTCCGAGGACGCCGGCGAGACATTCACGAATATCGCGGACACCATGGTTCACGCCGACAACCACACGCTCTGGGTCAACCCGCGCGATGCCGATCACCTGATGACCGGCAACGACGGCGGCGTCTACGCGACGCGCGACGGCGGTGAGGCCTGGCAGTGGATGTCGAACTTGCCGGTGATGCAGCTATACACGGTTGCAGTGGACATGCAGGAGCCGTTCTACCACGTCTACGGTGGCACGCAGGACAACGGCTCCTGGGCCGGCCCGGTCGGCACTCGCTTCGCCGACGGTATATCGAACGAGGACTGGCTGTTCCTGTCCGGCGGCGACGGTTTCTATGCAGTCGCCGACCCGACCGACGCAAACATCATCTATTCGCAGTCGCAGTACGGCGTCCTGTACCGGACCGACCGTGCGAGCGGCGAGCAGCGGCGCATCCAGCCGTGGCAGCCGCAGGTCGGCGAGTTTCCGCCGTACCGGTGGAACTGGAGCGCGCCGTTCGTGATCTCGCCGCACGACCCCTCAACGATCTATTTCGGCGCTAACGTCGTGTTCAGGAGCGAGGACCGGGGCACGAGCTGGGAACGAATCAGTCCGGACCTGACCCGCCAGGTCAGCCGCGACGACCTGCCGCTGCAGGGGAAGATCCAGGAACCGGGCACGATCGACCTGCACGCGAGTACCGCGCTGTACGGCAACCTGCACTCGCTGTCGGTCTCGACCTTGAAGCGGGGCCTGATCGCGGCGGGCACCGACGACGGGCTGATCCAGGTCAGCCGCGACGACGGCAGGAACTGGCGTCGTTCGGACAGCTTC
>JAAUXY010013065.1_pt1 | contig 14703 bp, 12 predicted proteins | sample 7278121 | NCBI WGS metagenome assembly JAAUXY01 (sample SAMN14350117, study PRJNA611818) | marine sediment metagenome | isolation source: surface marine sediment (1.8m) | place: French Polynesia: Moorea | collected 2018-08 | reverse complement strand
CGCGACGAGTACATCGAGCGCAGTGGCGGCACCACGTCGAACGCGGATCGCCGGCGCATCTACATCGTCAGAGCAAACGGCGAGGTTGTCGTGAATTCGGGGTCTCGATTCCTGTCGCGCTCGAACGGCGGGACGATCCAGCCGGGCGACACGATCGTCGTGCCGTTAAACACCGATCGCGTCCAGCCACTCACGCTTTGGACCGGCATTACACAGGTACTTTATAACGTTGCCATCGCTGCAGCAGCCGTTCAATCGTTCGATTAATCGGCTCCGTGAAATTGACCTTGCATAGGCGTTCACTATACTGAAGCCGATGGTCGGGCCAATAGTAAGAATCCAGCAACCGGCGACCGCTGCTCATCACAAATGCGAGATCGCCGGTAACCCATTGGGAGTCCTGCATGTTTTCGTCGGTTAATCGCAAGCTCATAGTCCTGTTCACCGCCGCTGCCCTGGCGCTAACGGCAGGGGTCTCGTCGATCCACGCGGAAACCCCTGACGGGAAGGGTGGCAACCCCGAGATCGAGGCATTTGGCATAACGTCGGACTTCGGTAAGTTCACTGGCGGCAACATCACGTGGGTGTACAACTCCACCAACGCGCCCGCCGGCTGGACGGACGATGCCACCACCGTCGCGGCTTTCCAGGCAGCGATCGACGAGTGGGAGGGCGCCTGTAATGTGACGTTTACCTACGGTGGCGTCGACGATACAGCGGACTACACGGACTCAGGCGACGGGATAGTCGTGTTTGCCTGGGATGCTGGCATCGGCGGAGCCGCGGGAATCGCAGGACCGACCTCGACGAACGCCACACTCTTCACGCTGGGCCGATGGAACTATATCGACGGCTCGCTTCGGATGAATCCGACCGTGTTCGCGTTTGCCGGCGGCACAGCGGCCGAGGAGGTCAGGAACACGAGGTCTTTCCATGCCGTCGCGGTACACGAACTGGGGCACGTTGTCGGGCTCGGGCACTCCGACAGGCCTGACTCGATCATGTTCGCCGATCCATACAACTCGATCACGCACGTAACCAATGACGACGTTGGCGGGTGCAGGGACATGTACGGCTTCTCTGATGTTTACACGGAATTCGAGACATACACGCCGCCGGCGGCCGGCACCAATACCTACAATTTCATGTTCGCGTCGACGCAGTCCGATCCGAATACACCGATAACGAGCGACGACGGAACGCTCCTCGATACCGACATTCTATTCCTGACATATCAGAGGACCGCGGGCGCGTTTCCCGAGACTATCACTCAGGTCGTTGTCGATCCGGAGGGTGGGTTATCTACTACTGCAAGTCGAGTAATTGCAGCGCCTGAGGCTGTTGCATTCGGTATCGCGAGATTCTCGCGGCTCCGAGAGTTGCCCGGCCTGTGGACGATGTACGTTTTCGACTCCACTGGTCTGGTCAATACCTTTACGGTCGACGTTACCACCAGCCTGCCAACGGTCAACGAGGCGCCCACATCGACATTCGATTTCACCGAGAATCCCGCAACCGGTGCGGCGTCGCTGAACGCGAATGTTACGGGCGACAATGAAGGTGATCTCGTGACGATTACGTGGCACATCCCCGGGCAGGCGCCTATCAGCGTGCCGCTGGGTGCGTCGTCCGGTTCCGATGGGCGGAGTCCGACGTTGGGTGGCAATCAGGAGATCTTCCTCGAGATCAACGACGACGCGAGCCGCTACACGGGCGTAAATCCGGGCACGGGCCCGGCCGGTCCCGGATTCCAGACGCTGTATCGCTACTTCTCCAGCGATAACAACGCGGGGCCGGATATGGACGGCGACAACAGTTCGGACATTCTGTGGCGGAATTCCACGACCGGCGTCAATTGGCTGTACTCGGTAAACGGCAACCTGATCCGCGAGAGCCAGCTCATCAACGTCGAAGGTGACACGGCCTGGCAGATCGCCGGCGTTGCGGACTTCAACGGCGACGGCAAGACAGACATTTTCTGGCGGAACTCGACCACGGGCGTCAACTGGATGTACCTGATGGATGGCGAGACGATTTCGTCCAGCTCCCTCGTGAACACCGAAGGCAATCAGGACTGGCAGGTCGCGAGCACCGGTGACTACAACGGTGACGGTAACGCCGACATTCTGTGGCGGAACAGCACCAGCGGCGACATCTATGTCTATTTCATGAACGGCGCACTGGTAAGCAGCATTCAGTTCGTGGCTCAGGAGCCGGACCCGGCCTGGGCGATCGTCGGTAACGGCGATTACAACGGTGACGGTCGCTCGGACATCCTCTGGCGGAATACGTCCAATGGCAGGAACTACATGTTCCAGATGAACGGCGCGTCGTTTACCGGGTTGCCGATCAACACCGTCGGCAAGCAGAGCTGGACGGTGGTCGGCAGCGGCGATTACAACGGCGACGGCAATTCCGACATCCTGTGGCGTAACTACACCGCTCAGCCGGGCTCATCTCGAGGCCGCAATTGGGTGTACCTGATGAACGGAAACCTCATCGACCAGAGCCTTTTGATTAACCTCGAAGGCGATCTGAACTGGGATGTCGTCGGCAGCGGTGACTACAACCAGGATGGCCGTTCGGACATTCTCTGGCGGCATAGCACGCGCGGCCTCAACTGGATGTACCAAATGAACGGCAACGTGATCGAGGAGACCGTAATCCTCAATAAGGAACGGAACTTCGATTGGGAAATCGTCAATCGGTACTGAGCGATAAGTCATGCGATGGATTGCTCTGCTCATCGTAGCCGCCGCGCTCGCCATCGGCTGGATGGTGTTCGTCGACGGAGAGCCGGACCCGGCGGTATCGGAAAGCACATCGGGCGAGCTCGACCAACCCGCTGATGAGGCCGGTGCACTGGCCAATCCAGACTTGGATGCGGCGGCCGCATCGGGCGTCGATCCGGCGGCTGCCGATGGCGTTAGTCAGGAGGTCGCCGCGACAGACCCGACGACGCGGCCGCTCGCACTCAATGACGAGGTTGTCACCGTATTCCTTCCGATAGATCAGAGCCGCGCAGGTATCGTCGGAAGCGCTGAGCCAGGCGCTGGTTCCGCCGAGAACGGCAGCGACGCCGAGGGTCCTCAGAGTTCCGGTTCCATAGTTCCGCAAGAGATCGAAGGCCCGGGTGGAGACCCGATCCGGGATAACGAAGTGGGTCCAGGCGAGGCCTTCGCCGGAAGCGATATCGAAGCAGGACCAGGGCAGGATTCGGCGGCACTGGGTCCGGAATTCGGCGATCCAGTGATCCTTGCGCCCGAATTCGAGGCTGTCGACGTTGCTGGCGGTGGACCCGGCAGTGGCGTGACCACGGAGCCGCTGCCGGGACCGGGAAGCGACTCGATCGACACAGCCGGGCCGGGTCCCGGTTTCGATGATCCTCGCACGCCTCCGCCAACAGAGCCTGACGGCTTGCCGTAGCATCGAAGCGCAAAGTCTGGCACGATCATGCGCGCTCAGGGGCAAGCATCGTGGCAGGGTATATGCAGCAAGAAGGCGACGACAGCAAAGCGTATGCGGGTCTGTCTGACCTGTTGATCTGGGTCCGGTCTCAGTGGCTGTTGATCGTCATTCCCGGCATCGTCTGCCTGAGTCTCGGGGCCGTTTACGCCTTCATCGCTACGCCGAAATATCAGGTCGAGGCATTGCTGTCGCCGGTCGAACCGCTCGATAGCGGTCAGGGCCTGAGCCGACTCACGAGCCAGCTGGGGTCTTCCGGGCTGCTCGGTATCCTTCCCCAGGGTGGGCAGAGCAACAAGGATCTCGCTCTCGCCGTGCTCGAGTCGCGAAGATTTCTCGGCGAGTTCATTGTCCGCCACTCACTGATGCCCGTCCTGTATGAGAGCCGATGGTCGAGTGAGACCGGTGACTGGCTGGACGACGGCGATCCGCCACCAACGATCAACGACGCGTACAGGGATTTTTCGGAAAGCGTCATGTCGGTGGACACCGACGAGCTGACCGGTTTTGTAACGGTCCGCCTAAAGTGGAAAGATCCCGAGGTGGCGCTCGAGTGGCTTACGCTCCTGATCAGCGACCTCAACGCTGAAATACGCGACAGAGAGCGTGCAGAGGCACAACGGAGTCTCGATTTTCTCGAAGCCGAACTCCGGCGGACCGACATTACCGAACTTCGCCAGGCATTGTTCCAACTCAGCCTGACGGAATTGCAGCGGCTGACGTTGGCGAATGTGCGTGAGGAATTCGCATTCGAGATCATCGATCCACCGTCGGCCCCTGACGAAGACGACTACGTTTCTCCGAAGAGAGCGTTCGCCGTGCTCGCCGGCTTCTCGTTCGGCATCATCATGGGGATTCTGCTGGCCCTCGTGGTCACGGCTTGGCGCGTGAGCGCGGGAAGACCGGCGAGGAGCTGATGACCGTCAGTCAAGCGGTTTTCTGTCTGATCGCCGCGGCCGGGTCAGCTTACTTCGCGTTGCGTCGACGACGGGTCGACTTCTACACGATCGGTTTCGCTGCGGCATTGCTGTACTTCCTACCCGGTTTTTTCGGGTTCGTTCGTTCGAGTACCGATTTCTACGTAATGACACCGCTGCTGGTCGAGACGTATCTCGTCTTCACTGGCGTGCTATCGGCGATCATCGTCGGGGCAATCGTGTTCGACACGACGATCGATGCGCGACCGGCGGAATCCGGCTTGCGCATTCCGATGTTCCTGACGACGGAGAGCGCCTTGCTCATCGCCGGTCTGGCGTTCGCGATCACGTTCATGACATCAGGCGACTTGTTGTTCAATGCCAGCAAGTCCGAGGTCATGGACAGCATCGGCCGCTGGCACATCCTGTTCCGCTTCGCAGCGATACTCGCCGTTGCATTCGCGGCTGCCCGCCGGCAGTTGATGCTCGGCGCGATTGCGGTCGCATTCCTTTGTGTCGATCTCTTCATCGGTTTTCGCAGCGGTTTCGCGATCGCCGTGCTATCTGCCACCGTAATCGTGCTTGGCCGGCAGGGACCGCAGGCGTTACTGGTCGCTCAGCGAAAGATCATTCTTCTGGGCCTGTTCGTCATCGCATTCCTGCTCGTCTACAAGCAGATCTACACGCCGATCAAACTCGGTGTCTGGAGTCTCGTAGCCGATCGCCTTTTCAGTCGGGAAATCGTGACGCTGGCGCTGATCAATTCGGAGCCGTTCACGACGCAGACTGTGCTGAATGAGGTCTTGAGGATGGAGTTCATCACCGGTCCGGAGCACTTGTCGAGCCTGTCCGGCTTGCTCGTCCCATTCGCGCCCGCGCTCGGTGTCGCGACCGTCTCCTACAACGACCTCTTCCAGCAGGAACTGTTCGGCGGGGTCGTCTCTGGTGGCCTCGCCAATAACATCTGGGCACAGATCTACTCGATCGGCGGAGGTGCGCTGTTGATCGCGGCGATACCGCTGTACTCCTTTCTCCTCGGCGTCGGCTCCTGGCTGCTGCACAGAACGCGTGGCGCGAGTCTTGTACTGGTTGCCGTTATCTTCTCGTTCGTCGCCTTCTACATTCACCGGAACGACATCGGCTATTTCCTGCAGCTACTGCGCCGGGTACTCATGGTCTGGGCGATACTGATCGTGCCGGCAATGCTAATCGTGGACGCGCGGCGCTACCGTCGGCGGCAACCGGCCTGATATGTCCGAGAGCGACCGGCGTAGTGCTGACGAGCCCGGTGGTATCGCTATACGGCGCGGCGGTCGCGCGGCGGTGCTCCGCCTGCTCGGCGCGGCGCTTGGCTTCGCAGCCCAGATAGTCATCGCGCGCACGCTGGGGCTCACGCAGTACGGTCAGTTCATCTATGCCGTTGCAATCATCAACCTGAGCGTCATGGTTGCGAAATTCGGGCTGGATACCACGCAGCTAAAGCTCGTCAGCGTGTATGTGAACGAGAAGGCGGATTCGCGTCTACGGGGGATCCTGCGCTTCTCCGATACGGTCGTTGCTACCGCGGGGCTGGCGGTTGGGGTCATTGCGGCACTGGTGCTCGCCTGGACGGGCGGTTGGCCGGCGTCGGAGCAGCCATTGGGCATGCCGCTGCTGGCGGTTGCGGTCCCAATCATGGCATTGACGGCCTTGCGGTCGGCGTCGTTGCTGGGGATCGGCCGGGTGATTCGATCCAACGCTCCCGAACTCCTGATACGACCTCTGATTCTGATGACCGGCTGTGTAGTCGCAAGCCAGTATCTTTCGGCGGTACAGGCCCAACACGGTCTCGTGATCTTCCTGCTGGCGGTATCGACGAGCCTGGTGCTGTCGACCCTGTGGCAGAGATCGGACGACGATATTGCTCGTGCGCGCAGCACGGCTCCCGAGTATGAGACGAAGAAGTGGATGGACACGTCTACAACGTTTCTCGTCTCCGGTGTGGCTTTCTTCGCGTTGACCCAAGCGGACATTCTGATCGTCGGCGCACTGCTCGGGGCCGATCAAGTGGGCGGCTATGCTGCGGCGGCGAGGTCCGCGATCTACGTGCAATTCCTGCTCGTGGCCGTTCAGCGCGCGGTAGCGCCGATGCTCAGTAAGCACTACTCGTCCGGCGATCAGCCGGGCACACAGCGAATCCTCGACGTCGTCGCGGCGGTGTCTTCGATCTCAGGTCTGCTGGCCGGGATTGTTGTGATCGTCTTCGCTGAACCGATCATGGGCTTGTTCGGCGCTGAATTCCGTCAGGCGGGCATTCTCCTTCAGATTCTGGCCGGTGCACAGTTGCTGCGGGCATTGACGGGCGCGACGAACACGACGATGAACATGACCGGGCACCATCGAATGGCGTTGGCGCTACAGATCGTCTTCGCGATTCTCGGGCTCATCCTTGTGACTGTTGCCGCGAACTTCGGAGCCGTCTACGTCGCTCTTGCAACGGCAGTCGTCATTGTGTCGTGGAATATCACGATCTGCGTATTCCTGTGGCAGGCCACCGGTCTGATGCCGTGGTTGCGGCTCGCTTCTGTCCCGGCATTACTCAATGCGCTGCGTCTCGGCACTCTTCGAGGCAGCCGATGAAGGTCCTGATATTCACGGGATCCATGGTCACCGGCGGTGCGCAGCGCCAGGCACTTTGCCTTGCGCGCGGACTCGTCTCGAACGGCGTGGATACCCGACTCGTTACAGTGATGCCCGGGGGAGAATACTGGGACGAAGCCCGCGCATGCAGCGGGCTCCGTGTGGAATCGGTCTTCGAGGAGCCGTCCCGATGGCGGATCTGGCGCGCGCTGTCGCTGCTCTCGGTACCGGCTCGCTTGCGGGCGATAATCCGGGAATTCGAGCCTGATGTGGTCTATTCGATGCTCGACCTTGCCAACGTGTTTGCGGGACTGGCTACGCGACGTACCCGTTGCCGCCGCCTCGTTTGGGGCGTGCGCTCGACGGTGCGGCCGGAAGGCTATCGTGCGGCGTTGCCGTTCTGGATGAGCAAGCGCATGTCGAGGACCGTGCAAACCATCATTGCAAACAGCCAGCGCGGGCTCGACCATCTCGTCGAGAACGGTTTCACTGTGAACGATGGCAGGGTCGTCTACAACGGTATCGATACCGAGCGCTTCAGCTTCGACAGTGAAAAACGGCATTCGCTGCGCGAGCAATGGCAAGTACCCACGGACGCGTTGGCGATAGGCCTGGTTGGCCGTCTCGACGTCAGAAAAGGGCATGAGGACTTCCTGGGCATGGCGGCGCAATGCGCAGCGAAGCGAGACGATCTGCAGTTCATTTGCATCGGACCCGGCGCCAGCGACTATCGGAACTCGCTCGAGGAGTTGTCGCGGAAACTGGGTATCGAAGACATCGTAAAGTTCGTCGGCCCGTGTTCGGACATGTCGGGCGCCTACAGTGCGGTCGACGTACTCGTGTCCTCCAGTCACGGAGAGGGCTTTCCGAACGTAGTCGGTGAAGCGATGGCCTGCGGCAGGGCCGTGGTTGTGACGGACGTCGGTGACTCGAAGCACCTGGTCGGCGATTGCGGACGCGTGGTGTCGGCAGGCAACGTTGCAGCGCTCAGCGATGCCGTGCTCGACACGATCGAGGGGAGGGCATCGATGGGTGAGTGTGGGAGGCGCAGAGTGGAAGAAAGGTTTTCGGTATCGGCGATGGTAAGCAATACCCTGGAGGCATTGCTGCCGTGAACCTGCGAGTAACGCACGTCATTACCGGACTGAACGTGGGCGGTGCCGAGCGGTCCTTGCTGACACTCTGCCAGAAGAGCGCGCGTGCCGGTCTCGAAGCGTCGGTCGTATGCCTGAGCAAGCCTGGTGCGATAAGCCCGCTAATCGAAGAGACTGGCGTCCCGGTGCGGCATCTCGGACTGACGTCACCCATGTCCGCTGCCCGCGGTCTTCTCTCGGTACGCTCTGCTGTTCGTTCCTTCTCGCCACACATCGTGCAGGGTTGGATGTACCACGGAAACCTCGCAGCGTTGTGGGCGCGTCCTCGTTCGGCACGAGTCGTCTGGAACGTTCGACAGTCCATGCATCGCCCGGATCTCTTCAAGTTCGCGACGCGAGCGGTGATTCGGGCGAACGCGTGGCTGTCTCGCAGAGCCGATACGATCATCTACAACTCGGCGGTCGCGCTGGATCAGCACGAAGCGTTTGGCTTCTCTGGAGAAAGATCGGTTCGAATTCCCAACGGCGTGGACCTCGAGCGCTTCGATTCATCGGCCTACGATCGCGGGCAAGTCCGACAGAGCTTCGGGCTCGATTCGAATCATCTTGTCTTCATCTGCGTAGGGCGAGTCCACGCGATCAAGGGACACGGGATATTGCTGGACGCGGCGAAGCGTTTCTTGCCGCAGCATCCCGACGCACGCCTGATGATCGTGGGCCGGGGAGCGGACTGGGCGTCGGCACCGTTCGCCAGTTTCGCGGATGACGAAGCCGTAAGGGAGCAGACGATACTGGTTGGCGAACATGACGACGTGCCGGCGCTGTTGGCGGCGTCGGACGTCTTCGTCAATGCGTCCCTGACGGAGGGGTTTCCGAATGCTGTTGCGGAGGCGATGGCAACGGGGTTGCCCGTGGTTGCCACCGGGGTCGGCGACACTGCCTATCTCGTCGATGACTGCGGTCGGGTCGTTGACTCGGACGATCCGGAGCAATTGTCATCGGCGATGTCGGATATCGCAGCCGCCGACGCTTCGGAGCGTGCGGATCGGGGGGCGCGAGGACGTGCACGTGTGAGCGAATGTTTCTCGCTCGATATACTCGCCGAGCGATATGCGTCCCTCTACCGTGATTTGCAGACTGCTCGCCCATGAGCGTGCGTATGCTGTCAGTCTGCGCGAACACCGATACTCGTCAACGATGCGAATACTCGTCCTAGGCAGTTACGATAGATCGCTGCTCGAATTCCGCGGCGAACTCATCAAAGCGTTCATTCGATCCGGTCATGAGGTCATTGCAGCCGCTCCCGACATGTCCAGGGAGACGGAATCCGGTCTGAAGGAAATGGGCGCGACGCCGGTCGAGACGCCGCTTGACCGGACCGGCGTCGGACCGCTCGCCGATCTGAAATACCTGCGGATCGTCATGCGGCTGTTGCGGACGCACCGGCCGGATAAGATTCTTGCTTACACCATGAAGCCGGTCATCTGGGGCTCGCTGGCGTCGCGACTGACCGGAATCGGCGAATCGAACGCCATGATTACTGGTCTGGGCTACGCGCTCACGTCCGGGACATGGAAGCAGAGACTTGTTTCCCTCATTGTTCGGCGATTGCTCCGGACGGCGCTGGCACGCAGTGCCGTTGTGTTCTTTCAGAACCCGGATGACCGCGATCGCTTTCTGGAGCTGAAGCTGATCGACAGCAGGTCCCGCGTCGTCCTCATCAATGGCTCCGGCGTGGATACCGAGCGGTTCGAAGCGTCGCCGGTACCCGACGATCCGGTTTTTCTGATGATCGCGCGCCTGCTCGAAGACAAAGGTGTGCGCGAATATGCGGCGGCGGCTGCCTCCGTTCGCGCCCGGTACCCGACGGCGCGTTTCGATCTGGCGGGCTGGCTGGATTCGAATCCAAGGTGTATCGCTCAGGACGAACTCGATGGATGGACCGAGAGCGGCGTCATCAACTTCCTCGGCAAACTCGCCGACGTGCGGCCGGCGATCCGCGCCTGTAGCGTGTACGTTCTGCCTTCGTATCGCGAGGGCACACCCCGCACGAATCTCGAGGCGATGAGCATGGGCCGGCCGGTGATTACCACCGATGCGCCCGGATGCCGGGAGACCGTCGAGCCGGAAATCAACGGAATCCTCGTGAACGTCGGTGACGCTGATTCGCTCGCGGATGCCATGATCGCTTTCCTCGACGGCACGCACTCTGCGGCCGAGATGGGCGTCAATAGCAGGCAAATCGCGGAAAGAAAGTACGATGTGCATACTGTCAATCGGGCGGTCCTCGATGCTTTGGGACTTTGAGATTTTGCGGTTGTGCGCGGTGGGATCGGCACTGTGAAACGCTTGATGGATATCGTGGTTTCGGCCGGGGGGCTGCTGGTGCTCTTTCCGGTCATCCTCGTCATTGCCATTCTCGTAAGGCTTCGTCTGGGCTCTCCGATCGTGTTTTCGCAGGATCGCCCGGGGCGGGATGAGGCGATCTTCCGCCTCCGGAAGTTCCGAACCATGAGCGACCAGCGAGATGAGGATGGCAATCTGCTGCCCGATTCCGATCGTCTGACACGATTCGGTCAGTTCCTTCGTCGTTCGAGTCTGGATGAATTACCCACGCTATGGAATGTCCTGATCGGCGATATGAGTCTGGTCGGCCCGAGACCGCTGCTTGTCGAGTATCTGCCGCTCTATTCCGACGTGCAGCGACGCCGCCATGCAGTTCGACCGGGCATTACCGGATGGGCGCAGGTGAATGGGCGCAATGCGATCTCCTGGGAAGACAAGTTCGCTTACGACGTCTGGTACGTCGAACATGCGTCGCTGGCGCTGGATCTCAAGATTCTCATGTTGACACTCGGTAAGGTCCTGCGCCGTGAGGGCATATCGCAGCCCGGCGAGGCAACGATGACGAGATTCACCGGCACAGAGAGCCAGTCCGACGAGAGGAGTTCCGAATCATCATGAGCCGATTCGCAATCTATAGCGCGGAAGGTTTCGCCCGAGAAATCATCCCTTCGGTCAAGCGGCAGTACGAGGCTGCGTCCGAAGACATCGTGCTGGTCGACGATGATCCGACCAAGACCGGGCGGGAAGTTCACGGTGTGCGTGTAATCTCCTTCGATGAATTGCGCGACGGTATCGGCACGGACTGCACGGTGAATGTGGCCGTTGCCGATCCTCGAACTCGCGCAAAACTTGTAGACCGCTGCACGGCGGCTGGCTTTTCCTTTTTCCCGATTACCGATCCGACCCACGAGCGCTTCGAGAGCATCGACGTCGGGGAGGGTGCCGTGTTTTGCGCATTTACGATGGCGACTGGCCATGCGGTCGTCGGCCGGCACTTCCACGCCAATATCTACTCCTACGTCGCCCACGACTGCCGAATCGGCGACTTCGTCACCTTCGCGCCGCGGGTATGCTGCAACGGCAATGTTCACATCGAGGACTTCGCCTACATCGGCACCGGAGCGATGTTGCGGCAGGGAAGCAGCGACGCGCCGCTCACGATCGGGCGCGGCGCGGTCGTTGGCATGGGCGCCGTCGTCGTTCGCGATGTGCCGGCGGGCGCCGTTGTAGCGGGAAATCCGGCAAAGCCGATCCGTCCGAGAGAATAGAGGCTTGTGTCACATAATGGGGCATCGCTACCATATATCCTGAAATCGCGCGCAAACTACCCATATCCGGTCGCAGTTTGCCGGCAGAGCGGTCTAAGGAGACCTTGAGCAGATGAAACGACTACTTGTGATTGGCGCCGGTGGCCACGGCATCGTCGTGGCTGATGCGGCCTCGATGACTGACAACTGGTCGGACATCGCGTTCGTGGATGACCGCTTTCCGGACTTGAAGAAGGTCGCGACATGGCCTGTCGTGGGCACCGTGGATTCGCTCAATCAGCTGGCCGCGGACTACGACGCGGCGGTCGTCGCGATCGGCAATCCGAAAGTCCGGATCGCATTGATGCGCAAGGCCTCCCGCGCGGGCTTGTCGATTGCAACGATCGTCCATCCGAGTGCGGTCGTCAGCCGCCTCGCACATATCGGCGGCGGCACGGTGTTGCTCGCGAATGCCGTTGTCAACGCGCGCGCCATCCTTGGCGAAGGGTGTATCGTCAATACGGCTGCAACGGTCGATCATGACTGTCGAATCGCGAATGGCGCCCACATTGCTCCGGGCGCGCATCTCGCGGCGGACGTTTTCGTCGGCGAGCGATCGTGGATTGGTGCCGGATGTGCGGTGCGAGAGCAAACGCACGTCGGAAACGACGTCATGGTCGGGGCGGGCGCGGCTGTGGTGAGCAGCGTTGCGGATAAGAGCACTGTCGCTGGCGTGCCCGCAAAACCGTTGCTGACGGCAGCACGCCGAAAAATGGCGGGCTAAACAGACCTCAGGCCGATGTCGACGCAGGCTGGTTCGTCTCCGCCGCGCCCGGCGGCGAAGATTGCTGAAAGCGCCCCTCACGGAAAGATGTCGCACACGACCGATTGTGCGATGGTCGCTTACCTTCTTGCTGGATTACTCAGGAACTTGCCGAATGGCTGAACACGCACTGGGTCGTTGGCCCGTTTTCGCCGAAGACGAGATCGATGCCGTGCGCGCGGTGCTCGAGTCGGGCAAGGTCAACTACTGGACCGGCAACGAGTGCCGGCAATTCGAAACAGAGTTCGCAGCTCATTGTGAAGCGAAGCACGCTATCGCATTGGCGAACGGCACGGTTGCGCTCGAGCTTGCGTTGGAGGCTGCGGGTATCGGCGCCGGCGATGAGGTCGTGGTTACACCACGTTCCTTCGTCGCATCGGCAAGCTGCGCGGTCAGGGTCGGTGCGAAGCCAGTGTTCGCCGACGTCGACCTCGAGTCACAAAACATCACAGCCGAATCGATCGAAGCCGTGCTCAGCGAGCGAACGAGGGCGATCGTCGTGGTACACCACGCCGGCTGGCCTTGCGACATGGATGAGATTCTGCCGCTCGCCCATGAACATGGACTCATCGTCGTCGAGGATTGTGCGCAGGCGCACGGAGCGAGATACAAAGGCCGGCCGATCGGAGGCATTGGCCATGTAGCGGCCTTCTCTTTCTGTCAGGACAAGATCATGACGACGGGCGGTGAGGGTGGCATGTTCGTCACCAACGACGAAGCGATCTGGAAGCGTGCCTGGTCGCTCAAGGATCATGGCAAGAACTACGACACCGTCTATCGTCAGGATCATCCGCCAGGCTTTCGATGGCTGCACGACAGTGTCGGCACGAACTGGCGGATGACCGAGATGCAGGGTGCCATCGCACGCGTGCAGCTCAGGAAGTTGTCCAGTTGGACTGAGCTTCGAACGCGGCATGCGCAAAAGCTCGCCGCGACGCTCTCGCAGTCGGCCGCGATACGCGTGCCGATGCCTGCAGAAGACACACAACATGCGTTCTATCGCCTGTACGCTTTTGTGCAGCCGGATGCCCTGAAAGATGGCTGGTCACGCGATCGCATCGTGGATGCGTTGATGGCTGCCGACGTGCCCGTATTCACCGGGAGCTGCCCGGAGATCTACAACGAGAAAGCATTTTCCCATTCGGAAAGTTATCCGCCGAAGCCTTTGCAGAATGCGAGGTTGCTCGGCGACACGAGCCTCGCTTTCCTCGTGCATCCCACGCTGACCGACGCCGATATGCAGTTACTGTGTGAGCGTATCGAATCGGTCATCGACAGAATCTGAAGTTCGTAGCGGCGATTCAAGTCCGCGGCACAACCTGCCGATAGTCTTTCTGGAGTGGCGGTCAACCGAGTGCTCCATGGTGCGTTGATGAAAGTGCTTATGTTTCAGAACTTTAAATTTCTTCCGTATCTGGTACGCTCCGCGCAGAAAGTGTCGAAACCGTCAAACATTTTCCAGGGAATCACATCGTGACTCCGCCAGTAAGCAGCCCTCCCGAGCGACTCGCCGCGCGTGATGCCGTGCACGCATTGCGGATGCGCCTGTTGATGATGCCGCGCCTCCTCAAGCAGGCGCTCATGCTCGCAACCGACATTGCGAGTTATGCGATGAGTGCATTCGTTGCGCTCTGGCTGCTTGCCGAAATGCCCTTTACGCTTTATGACGCCACACTGCTCGCGGCGGCGGCCGTCGCTATCGCAGTGCCAGTGCATTGCCTCCTGGGTCTGTACACGTCGATCGTTCGATTCATGGGGATGGCCCTGCTCGCTGTCGGCACGCGAGCAACACTGATGGTCAGTGTCGGGACGGGACTGACGGCTTGGATGTTCAGCTTGTCGCCGACGCCCGTCCGTTTCGGTGTGGCGCTGTGGGCGTTCTCTCTCATCCTCGTCGTCGGCGGTCGCTTCACTGCGCGAATGTTCCTCAAGCGACGAAATCGCAATCGCGAGGCGATCCTGATCTACGGAGCAGGCGAGGGTGGCGCGCAACTGGCCGAAGCTCTGTTCAGCGGCGACGACTATTTTCCGGTTGCTTTCGTCGACGACAAGAGTTCGTTGCACGGCAAACGGGTGCATGGACTCAAGGTCTATCCGTCGAGCCAACTCGAGAAGCTCGTAGCGAGGACCGGTGCCACCGGTGTGTTGCTTGCGATACCGAGCGCTTCCCGGCTTCGACGACGGCAGGTCCT